>Ga0302320_10004496_pt1 | contig 31662 bp, 28 predicted proteins | sample Bog_T0_3_FD_202130 | JGI IMG/M metagenome (GOLD analysis project Ga0302320, IMG submission 202130) | Peat permafrost microbial communities from Stordalen Mire near Abisko, Sweden - Bog_T0_3 | ecosystem: Environmental > Terrestrial > Soil > Wetlands > Peat | place: Sweden: Abisko, Stordalen Mire... | reverse complement strand
TAACCAATTAAGAAGTAGCAGCCGGCGTCAGCCGGCTCATTTCAAATATTCGTGCGGCTGAATTTGCTGGAGAGTCAATCAATTTACCGGGACCATGATTGCTCAAATCCTCTCCCCGGGGGAGAGGACACAGGTGAGGGCGAGCGTAAAACACAAACTTAAATTGAACGACCGTCCTAACCTTGGCCCCGCCTCCAAGGAGAGGGGGAATCGTTCACCGCTTTTCTAAAAAAGCATGCGACTGGATTTGCCGGAGAGTCAATCAATTTACCGGGACCATGATTGCTCAAATCCTCTCCCCGGGGGAGAGGGGTGAGGTGAGGAAAATTTACCACGAATAATGCACAGTGTAAGTCACCGTGCGTTCCTCATCAGGTTTGACAGGAATGCGGAACTCAATCGTTTGTGAATCTTTTTTCACAAAGTCGTCTGACTTCGCCGTGATTTCCCAGTTGCTCCAGCGGTAAAGATGCTCGACCACGCGGATTTCCACCGGCGCGTCTTTCTTCCGGTTGCGGAGCTTGATTTCAAAAGACTCATCAATCCACTTCTCGCCCGTATCCACGTGGAAATTCGTCTGCTTGCGTTCGCCGACGAGGTCGAAGGAATTGCCGGTGGTCACGCGAACGGTTTCATTGCGCGGCGTGTGGTCAATCGTGTTCTCGCCGACAAATTGCAGTTGGCCGTCGTCATCCCGGCGGTAGAAGCGCAGCTTGCCCGCCGGCAACGCGATGCCGAGATGGTTCGTCTCGGCGTTCACAAACTCGCGCTGGACGAGAACTTTCTTGTTATCTGATTCGCCGTAGCCTTGTTCGGTGTTCAGTCCGCCATAAAAGCGGTAATCGGATGCTCCGTCATAAACATAAATCGTCGGGGCGAACATCTTCTCGGCATGGACGAATTCAACCTGCTTCGTCTCACGGTCATGCAACGTCGTCGGACGGGCAATGTCGTAAAGATGAAATTCGTCAAAGGCTTTCTCGGTGACTGCGGGAGCAGCCTCGGCAGGGACTGCCATTCCAAGCGTTCTATTGAAAAACGCGGTCCTGACTTCCGGCTGGATTCTATTCACGTCGCCAGCCATTAGTTTAATTATGGCATTTTCAAACGTCTTGCCGCTGTTGTTGTTCATCGTGATCCAACCCACCACATCCACCATGTCGCCTTTCTCCGGCGAGACGAGATTGTAACTGGCGCTCCAGTCGAAACCTTCGGTGATGTAACCGATTTCCGCATCAAATTTGCCTGGCGCATCGGATTGCAGCAGCCAATTGAGCGTCGGCTTGAGCACCGTGTCATCGCCGAGGTCGGGAAACCGCGGTTCGCCCGGCAGGCTGAATTGCAGTTTTCCCTCCACCTCGATGATGGGCTGCTGCGCCTCGCCGCCGGGAACGTAGCCGCTGCGGACGATTTTGCCCGGAACCAAGTCGATGGTTTGCGTGTTGTCCTTGAGCCGGACTTTTTCAAAGTCAATCGTCTTGCCCTCAAAGAGTGATAGGAGCAATTCCTGCGAGACCGGATCATTGCGATAATCCTGTTCGAGGATTTGGAGCGAATGTATGCCGGTCGGATCGCCCAGGATCACCGAGTCTGGCTCGACCTGCGCCGTCGCATCGGCGTAGCGGACGGAGTTGACGCCTGCCTGCAAATCGAGCGGCACAGTGTCGCGCACCACGGCGAAGTTCTGGTTATAAATGGTGAGCGCGGGCTGGGCGGTGGCAGACGACAGCACAGCGGCGATTAAAAGAATTGAAGTCAGTATTTTCATAAAAATGTTGGTGATGCAATGGCTGGTCGCATTTCCAGTTACATGGAATGGTGAGCGAAATACTCCCGGCAGAGGAGCAAGACAAGAAATTTCTGTGGCCGAGTGTGGGAGTAGGCTTGCCGGGCCGAAGCCGCCTAATCGTTGGAAGGCAAATCCGCCATTACTCCTACGAGCTTCGGTGCGACAGCCTTCGCCACCCGCTGCTCAGACGGCGAAGGCTGGTGCCGGTGGCGGGACTTGAACCCACACGACGTTTTACGGTCCCAGGATTTTAAGTCCTGTGCGTCTGCCATTTCGCCACACCGGCCAGATGCATCAACGCTAGTCGCGGATTTCCAGAAAGGGAAGCGTGAACTTTTCACTGCCGGGCGTAATTTTTATCATGCTGGAAAAATAACGCCAGCCGTTGCACCTGCATACGCTCCGAATCATTTGGGTTTTCATCAAATTTGGAGGAATCGGTCGTTCGGCACGCGTCGTGCTCAAGAGCTGACAGGTGTGTTTGTTGAAAATGTAGTTTGGGTTGATTTGGGTGGGGAACCCGGCAGCAGACAAAGGTGGTGGGGAAGCCTGCGTCCAGCACAAGCTGCCACTTGGAAGGCAGACATCTCGTTTGTCTGAAGGAGGGACACAACGCACGCGCCTGGTCGGTGTTGCCCGCAATTTGATCGTGATTGAAGCGACGAAGGAGGTCGGCGTTCGATTTGCGGCTGGATCGGTCAAGGCGCGTGCGGGTGTTTTCCGATTGTTGAAAGAACTATTCCCTACGAGCCGTTCATCAAGCTTCTCGTCGTGACACTACGAGCTGCGTGGTTTAACTTCCGCGGATGGAACAAACGACGTTGACGCTCGGCCATTCGCCCGACCCCGATGACGCATTCATGTTTTATGCACTGGCGAAGGATTTGATTCCAGCACAGGGCCTCCGCTTCGAGCACATTTTGCAGGACATCCAGACACTTAATGAACGCGCCACGCGTGGCGAACTTGACATCACCGCCGTCAGCATCCATGCCTATGCCTACGTTTCGGACAAATACGCTCTGCTGCCCAGCGGTGCGAGCATGGGCGACGGATACGGCCCGATGCTCGTGGCCCGGCAGAAATTTTCGCGCGAAGAGATCCTGAAAAAGAAAATTGCCGTGCCCGGAACGATAACCAGCGCCTTTCTTGCGTTGCAGCTCTGGATCGGCAAACCGGCGAAGGAATTCAATTATGTCGTCGTGCCGTTCGACCAGATTTTTTCCGCCATAAAAAATGGAACTGCTGAAGTCGGTTTAATCATCCACGAAGGTCAGTTGACGTATCAAAACGAAGGCTTGGTGGTTTGCGAAGACCTCGGCGTCTGGTGGGGCAAACAAAATGATGGTCTGCCACTGCCGCTTGGCGGAAACGTCATCCACAAAAAATTTGATCCCGCAACACGCCGGAAAATCTCCGGCGTTTTGACCGAGAGCATCCAGTTCAGCTTGGATCACCGCACGGAAGCCGTGCAGCATGCGCTGCAATACGCCCGTGACATGGGCCGCGACCTCGCCGATAAATTCGTCGGGATGTATGTCAACCACTGGACTCTGGATTACGGCGAGAGGGGCAGGGAATCCATCCGCCGCTTTCTCGGCCAGGGATTTGAGCGCAGCCTGATTCCGCACAGGCAGGAATTGGAATTTGTGGTTTGAAGCTGGCGAATTCAATGAGCATCGCCACAAAAACTGGAGATTCTGGAACGACGGGGTTGATGTATGGCCGTCGCGTTCTGAAAAATCATCCGCGCGTTGAGGCTTGCGGTGCGGTGGATGAGTTGAATGCCGCACTCGGTCTGGCTCGCGCCACGGCCACGGATGATTTCGTCGCCAACAATCTGCCGGCTATCCAGAAGGATTTGATTGTGCTGATGGGCGAGCTGGGCGTGCTGCCGGAGGATTTGCCACGCTATGTTAAAGACGGTTACTCACTTGTCACGCCGGCGATGACGGCGCCGCTGGACGTGTTGGTGAAGGAAGTCGAATCGCAGAACGTGACCTTCAAAGGCTGGGCGACGCCGGGCGCGACACTTCATTCCGCCGCGCTGGATGTGGCGCGGACGGTCTGCCGCCGGGCGGAGCGTAGCGTTTGCGCTTTGAAGGAATCCGGCAGTCCGGTGAACCCGGAGATTGTAATTTACCTCAACCGTTTGAGCGATTTGCTATGGCTGTTCGCGCGCTGGGTTGAGACAAAGATGGATTCAGCAAAGTAGGACCGCCTTTTAATTGCTGGCGGCGGTTTGCGCGGCGGCGATTTCAGTCTTGGCCTCGGCGAAATCTTTCTGAAAGGCATCGCTTTTTACCATCTGCTTGACGATGGCCTGCGCGAGCACTCGACCGGCGTAAATGTCCGTTGGATAATGACGGGCAATCTCAACGCGATGCCAGCCGATGCTGCGCGCCTCGGCGATGATGGCGTCTTGCTTGTCGGGAAACAAATCGGCGAGCACCAGCGCGAGCACCATGGATTCGGTGGAATGGCCGCTGGGATAGCTGAAACTTTTTTCAAGCTTGCCGTTGGCGAGGCTGGGGTCGGTGACGTATGGACGGGGGCGTTTGTAGAAATCCTTCGCGTTGTCAGTGATGGTCTCGGCATCGGTCTGGACGCGAATGAAAAACGCCTCGGTCTTTGGAAGTTTGCCGGGCACAAAGAAGGCGCCGATGTCCGGTGTGAAATTGAAGATGGTGAATTTCTTTTGCGAATAAGCGATGGCGATGTCATTGCTGGTGGCGGCATGATAAACGGCCTGAACTTCAGCCATGTCGGCGGCCTGTTCCGCGGAGTCGGGCAGGGGAGGCGGCGCAAGCAGGGCGATGGCATCCGGCTTCTTGCCGGTGAGATAATGAAGCTGGCTCGCTTGAACCGGCTGGCTCGGTTGAGCCATCGTATCGTCGGCGCGCAGCGGCGCAGCAGCAAACGCGATCGAAAATAATGCCGATGCGAGGCAAAATTGGATTTGATGGCGGAAGGTTTTCATTTGGTAATGGGCTTGATTTTTCACGGAACCACGTGATTGTCATATGTCCAACTGATGTCGGGGTCTCCTGGATCAGAGGCTTTGGTAATGGCGTTCGAACATACATACTCATAGAGATACCATGAGGCGTGCCCATCCGCGAAGGTAAGGCTGGCGCCATTGCTGTGACGGGACGAAAAAGCCGTGGTGTAAACATTGGGCTTGCAAATATCGGTCTGTTTTACAGACCCGATAGGGCCATAGAACGGAGTCTCATTAATGAGAGTCCGGCCTTCGCTGAACATAACAAATTTGGAGGGACTCTTAACCATGCCAGCCTTGAGGTTCAATACGGATGCGGGCATTCCATCCAGACCTTTGGAATTCATCCCGTATTGAAACCAAATCCGATCATAGGGGGTGAGGGCGATTCCAGGCTCAATGATAGCAGTGGGACATTTAAAAATGGTATTATTATTGTTGAAATTGTCTATCGCGGGTTTTTGGTTTGGACCCGTTCCCGGTTGAATGGCGTAATAGGATAGCGGCTTTTGCACCACATAAGCCGGCAGGGCATTAAACCAGGCATCCCGGCCTTGACCCGCATAATAGAAATCATAGAGGTCATCCCACGTTGGGTTGTCCTCATTATAGCCTCCCGGTGCGCCTGGCGTGCCGTTGGGTATCTTGGTTTCGGGATATGTATCCTCGTAGTCGTTCAAATACATGGTTTCAGCCAGTCCCCATTGCCTCAAGTTGCTGATGCAAATCGTTCTCCGCCCCTTTTCCTTCGCCTTTGCCAGGACAGGCAGCAATATCGCCGCCAGAATGGCGATGATGGCTATGACCACCAGCAGCTCGATGAGCGTAAATCCGCCGCGTCTGTTTTGTTTTTTCATGTTTGTGAGTGATGAATTCTCCGGTCTCTTGGTTTTCCACCTGCAATTCGAATACAAAGTATTCGGGCGCATTATGAAGACGGTTTGTTACAGGAATATGCGCAACAGGTGACAATTGAGTCACAAGCGGAGCCGGTGTGTGAAATTATTTTGCGAAGTCACGGAATCGTCACCTGAAAGCCATTTGCTTGTGATGTGATTCTTATTAACTGGTAACGAAATTTAGGTGGACTTGTAATCACAATCAAAAAAACAAATATGAAAAAACAAATCATCGGATTATGCCTGACCCTATTGCTCGCGCTCGCGGCGCAAGCGCAAACTCCAATCTTTCCGCCGGGGAAAATCGCCGTATTCAAGGCTGGAACCAGCGATACCAACTGGCCCATGGTCACTGCCAGGTGTGCGCCCGTTTTTGTGCAGGTATTTGATCCCGCGATAACCAACCAATCCTCCACCAACGCGCTGCTTTCCGTGGCCATGTCCACCAATTCCAGTGTGCCGGGATCTGTTTGGATCAATCATCATGCCGGTTCCGAAGGCGGTGCGCTTTCCCGCAGCGTTGACCGCCGTTTTCTGGCGCTGGAGGGTTACACCGGTAATATTCTTACACCAACCTCTTTAAAACCGTCTACTGATCCCACTGTGACACGCGGTATTGTGACGCTGGATGCATTCACTAACGCAGTGAGCATTTATAACAGCCTTAACAACTGGTTTGGCATCCCGATTGGGGCGGCTCCTGGTACGCAGGACAATCCCACCGGCATAGCCACTACGGATGGCACAAATTTTTGGGGATCCGGTAATTTCGCGGGAACCAGTGGTGAATTGGACGGAACACTGTTTTACGACGGCGGATCGCCGGAGGAAGTGCAAAACTATCTTCAGGCTGCCGGCGAAGCCCGCATCATCGGTGGCACCCTTTATGTGGCGGCCAAAGGTGCCACAGGGGTTGCCAGCGGCATCTACAATTTTGTGGATCCGTCCAGCGGAAATGTGGTGCCGCTCCCTTGGGATCCAAATGTTCCCAACCCTTACTTTAACTTTGCTTTCACCAATCTTTTCATCAATTGGGGCAGCACCTTTCAAAACATTCTCAACTTTGACATGAACCCTTCCGCCACCATAGCCTACGGCGCGGATCAGACGTTCGGAATCGTCAAATTTACCAACAACGCCGGCACTTGGGTGCAGGCTCCTTACTTTTTCACCGCCACGAACCTCGGTACCTACTATGTTGGGCTAGCAGGTAGCCAACAGCAATCCTCAGGGAATCAGGGCTGCTTCGGCATCTGTGTTGACTGGAGCGGCACCAACCCTGTCATTTATGCCACGACCATGGAAAATGGTTACCCAGTCGTTAACACAAAGCAGGGCCACCAAAATCAAAATCGCTTGATTAAGGTTGTGGACACCGGAATCAATCCCGGCACAAATCTCGTGGCGCAGACACTGGCCATCGCCGCCACGACGAACGAGTTCTTTGGTGGAATTGATTTCACTCCGGATCTCACGCCCTTGATTACCATGAACCCGGTCGGTTACGCCACGACCAACGGCGGTTCCGCACCCTTTAGCGTGACGGCTCAATCGGCTTATACCTTGAGTTATCAATGGCTGCAAAACGGCACCAATCTGATAGCGGCAACCAATGCTTCGTTGACCCTCAACAGTCTCGACACCACATATAGCAATTTCACCTATCAATGTGTGGTGACCAACAATTACGGGGCAGTCACCAGCACCCCTGCAATCCTTATCGTCACGGCCACTGCTGTTTCGCCTGTCATCACTAGCGGCACAAATTATGTCAGCGGCTATGTAGACGGAGGGACGACTTTCGCCGCGGTTTCCGCAACAGGAACCGAGCCGTTCTACTACCAATGGTATTATGGAACCAATGTGCTTTCCGATGGACCCAATCCCAATGCCGACGGCTCAGGTTATATCGGCTCACAGACTGCATCTCTGACCGTGACCAACCTTCAAACAACTGAAGCCGGTAATTATTATCTGGTGGTCATGAATCCAGCCGGCTACGCCTCCAATCTCGTGGATGTGCTGACAGTGAATTATCACCTTGCGACCATCAGTGCTGGCCAGCCTGCGCCGGTCACCACCTTTGTGGGCGTGCCTACTTCACTCACGGCCACCGAGGCTGGGGCATCGGCACCGGTGACCAATCAATGGTTTAGCTGCAACTTTACCACGAACAGTATTATCACCAACAGCGTCATGTTGACCGATGCTGGTGAATACAGCGGCTCGGCAACACCCACGTTAAATATTGCCGCAACCACCACCAACGATGCCGGCTACTATTATATCGTCATCAGCAATCCAGGAGGTTACGTAACGAGTTCTGTTGCCTTGGTGACAATTCTGGTTCCACCGCCGCTCTCCTCCGTCTCCTACAGCAACCAGCTCTATTTCCAGACCTTCGATACATTGCCTGATCCCGGCGCTGTTTCAGTCAACAGCATCAATAATCCGAAGGATTCCGGCACTATCAATGGTATAGCCTACTCGTTGGCGAATCCGTTCGACTTCACTTACCCTGTCATCAACACCAGTTACGTGGGTGGCTTGGCCTTGTCCAAAATGAACGGATGGTATGGATCAGCTGACACCAATGCGGCCGCCAACCCGCAGGAGGATGGCATTACCCGGTTTGGCGCCCAGGACGGCGATCAAACCACGGGTGGCGTGATAGACTTTGGACCAAACGATGTCATCAACCCCGCCATCAGTGGAACAAATCGTGCGCTGGGATTGCTTTCCACGAGCACCACCGGCCCGACCAGCTTCGCCTTGAAACTGACAAACAGCTCTGGAAGTACGCTGAACTACATCAACTTGAGCTTCATCGGTGAATTGTGGCACAATGGCACCGGCTCCAGGACCATGTCCTTCGGCTATTCGTTGGATAACACGGCAACCAACTTTGTGTTGGAATCATCGTCAATATCCAATGCCACGCTCGTGCCGGGTCTGAACGTCAGTTTCCCGACAGCCCTCGTGGTCACCACGGTGGATGGAACACAACCTAGCAACCAAGTCAGCCTGGCCACGAATAATCTGGCCCTGTCCACCCCGTGGCAGCCCGGTGCCGCCTTGTGGTTGATCTGGTCCATAGACTACTACGGGACGGGTGCCGGCAATGGCTACGCCATTGATAATTTGAGCGTTTCAGGCACAACCGTACCGACAACCATCCCGTCGGTGACGACATCCGCCGCTTCGAAGATCACTTCCACTACCGTTCAGTTGAATGGTAGCATCAATCCCAGCAACGGACCCACCGCCTACTGGTTCCAATACGGCCCGACTACCAGCTATGGCAGCTTCACGCCGACCAACATGCTGGGTGTGGTTTCCGGGACGGCAAGCGTAAGTGTTGCCCTTAGCGGGTTGGCCCAGTTGAGTGGTTATCACTACAGTCTCGTGGCCACGAACATTGCCGGCATGGTCACCGGGGCGGATATGCTCGTTACCACGCTGACCAATCCGGTGGTTTCAACCTTGACGGCCTCAAACATAACCGCCAGCAGTGCAACCTTGGATGCTTCTGTCAATCCGAACGGTAGCACCACCACGTACTGGTTCAAATATGGTGCCACCACCAGCTATGGTAGCTCCACCATAACCAACAGTCTCGCGAGCGGCGCGGGTGCTACTATTGTTACCAATCTGATGACCAATTTGTTGCAGGGCACAACTTATCATTATCAGATTAATGCCTCCTCCGCTGCGAGCACGGCCGCTGGCTCGGACAAATCCCTCACCACGCTCGCGGTCACACCGCCGCAGTTGGGTTCGGCGGTAATGTCGGTTGGCGGGTTGTTCCACTTCGGCTTCACCAACGCTACTGGCGCAAGCTTTAGCGTCCTGGCGACCAACAGCCTGACAATCCCGGTAACAAATTGGCCCGTGGTCGGGCACACGATCGAGAGTCCTGCCGGCTCCGGCAATTACCTATACACCAACTCATCAACCACGAATTTGCAGTTTTACAGGCTACGCCAGCCGTAAGTTCTTGGTCATAAGTTAATCGCAAAACAGGGCAGGCGAAAGCCTGCCCTGTTTTTTGCCCGTTTTAAGGCCAATTGCTGAAATTCATCTTTTGACCATGTTACGAACCTGTGACAATTGATAAGTCAGCCTTGTGAATAACATGGCTAAATGTCACCGACGCGTTGTCCTGTAGTACATGGCAAAAACCTCATTACCTACAAGCTTGAATGACTTGATTTGCAGCGTCGCCGCCTTTGACAACAGGCAATAACCTTCCCCATCGGCGATGGTTGGCGCTTTGCTGCCGCCGAAAATCTTCGGGCTGATTGTTAAATGCAATTCATCGGCCAAATCCGCGCGAAACAGCGCGTTATTCAACTCGCCGCCTCCTTCGCAAAGCAGGCGCTTTACACCCCATTTTGCCCGCAGCCAGCGCAATGCCTCCGCAAAATTGATTTCGCGTTCGCCGCAAACCTTCACTTCGTCCGCAATCGTTGCCAGGCTCCGGAGTTTCGCTTTTGAAGCGCGTGCGGTTGTTAATATGATGACGGGCGAAATGTGCTTTTTGAAGATTGCCGCGTGTGGATTAATTGAACCGCTGCCGCTGGCAACGATGCGCAAATTATATCCAGCCAGCCCGCGCTTGAGCCGCTGCTTCCGATATTTTTCGCCGCCTGGCCCCAAGCTGGTCCGCGAAATCTCAACCGTCCGTGCGCCGCACATCACCGCATCCGCCGTGGCGCGGAGTTCGTAGAGGTGCTCCAAGTCGTGCTTGCTGCTGAACGAATGAACGACGCGATTCGCCGTGGCGATCTTGCCGTCCGCCGTCATCGCCATGTTCACCAAAATGAAGGGCAACGGGTTTTTCATGGGTTGCGGCTTTTTCATAAAATCAGCATCGCGTCACCGTAACTGAAGAAGCAGTAACCTTCATGAATCGCCTCCGCATAAGCCCGTAAAACCATTTTCCGACCGCAAGTTTCTCCCGGCGAGGCGAATGCGCTCACCAGCATGAGCAGCGTCGAGCGCGGCAAATGGAAGTTGGTCAGCAGCGCGTCCACGACTTGAAATGAAAAGGGTGGATATATGAAAATGCCAGTCTTTCCAGTGGTTTTTACAAGTTTTCCATTGTTTTGCGAGGCCACGGTTTCCAGCACACGCACCGTCGTTGTGCCGATGGCAATAACGCGGCGGCCGGAACTTTTTGCGGCATTGATCAAGTTTGCGGTTTCTTCTCTTAACTCAAATCGCTCCTCATGCATTTTGTGACCGGCAAGCAATTCGGTTTTTACCGGCTGAAACGTGCCAGGACCGACATGCAGCGTTATGAAGCAAATTTCAACGCCTCGCGCGCGGATGCGTTCCAGTAACTCCGGCGTAAAATGCAGGCCCGCCGTTGGAGCGGCTACCGAGCCGTCTGTTCTGGCGAAGACGGTTTGATAGCGTTCCTTGTCCTCCGGATGCTGGACGTCGCGTTCAATGTAAGGCGGCAGCGGAACCTCGCCAAGTCGGTCAAGTTCGCGGCTGATGTCCGGTGTGCTGAAGAATTGCAGCCGCCGCCTGCCTTCGTAGTTGGTTTCAACGACGGCGGCATGAACTTCATCCGGTTTGCCATCGGCGCCGGAAAAAATGATTTGTGCGCCAATACGAGCCGGTTTGCCGGGGCGCATCATGGTCCACCAGTCATTCTGCTCATTCTCTTCGAGCAGCAAGACCTCGAATTTGCCGCCGGTTTTGGCGTTGACGCCGCGCAATCTGGCCGGAATCACGCGTGAATTGTTCAGCACCAGCACATCACTTGGGCGTAGAAAATCCAGTAAATCCGGAAACCGCCGATGATCGACCCGGTTTTCAGTGCGATGCAAGACCAGAAGGCGCGATGCATCGCGTTTGAGTGCAGGATGCTGCGCAATCAACTCCGGCGGCAGTTTGAAATCAAAATCAGCGGTTCGCATCAAGGCGAGTTTCAAGTCTTAAGCCTCAAGTTTCAAGCAGTTGTGCAACGAAAGGTTGTTCGCCACCATTTTCTGATTGTGAATAACTATTGAATAAGACCGAAAAATTGGTGTTTTTTTCTGTTGACAAGGTGGGTCAAAGTGGGTAGATATGGGTCGTTGTGGGTGATAATAGTGGTTTCAGTATTTGATGTGAACAAATGAGTGACGCGCAGACAAAAGAGCCGACGTATTACAATTCACGCTTTCTCCACGGTGTGGATGAGAAGCGGCGCGTCCAGATTCCGGCCAAGTGGCGCCCCGATAAAGCGGGGACCGAGTTGACGGTGATTGTGTGGCCGAAGCATGAGGCAGGAGTTTGTCTGCGGGTTTTGCCACCGTCTGAAATGGCGAAGATGAAAAAGGACATAGACGCGATGTCGAACGGCGACCGGAACAAAGGCGTCTTGAAAAGATTTATTGGCAGTGAGTCTGTGCAAGTGACTTTGGACAAGGCCGGCCGGATTTGTCTGCCGGACGAAATGGCCCGGGCGGCGGGCATCAAGGATGAGGTGGTGCTGGTGGGGTTGCTCGACCGTTTCGAGATTTGGACCCCGGCCCGCTACGAAAACGTCAAGGCTGCCGATGCGGTGCTGGCGTCGGAAGCCTTCAAACTGATGGAGTAAATATGAAATTGGGAAAATTGTTGTTTGCTGGTAAAAGTGTCGTGAACGGGTCCGAAACGATTTCGTATCGCGAAAACAAACAGGTGGCCCTGCCTAAATTCGTTTCGCCAAAAAATACCTTTGCGCCGGCCAAAGCGCCGGCGGAAGCCGCTTCCATTCCGGCCAATAAGGACACCGCGCCGGCGATGGTGACCGCGCAGAAGATGCCGCCGATTTCCGGGGCGTCAAAATCCCTGGCGGCTTGGACAACTAAATTGAACCCGGCTTCGCTTTGGTCGGGTGCTTCGCCTGCGGAGCAAAAAGTGCTGCCTGCCGTGCAGACCGAGCTTTCTTTGGATGCCGTCAAGGTGGTCCACAACGACTTGAGTGACGCGGATGTGGAAGTGGTGCCGATCAAATCGCGGCCGGCGGCATCCGAGCTTCCCGCTTTGTCACCGGCGAAGAAATCGTGGGAGATTTTGGGTGAGCGGCTTTTGCGGGCGACCGCGCTTTAATCAAACGAAAAATGCGCAGTGCCAGAATTCATTCACAAACCAGTGATGGCGGCGGAGGTGCTGTCCGCCCTGAAGCTGCGGCCGGGCGGCCGTTACGCCGACGGCACGGTCGGTGGGGCTGGACACGCGGCGAGCATTTTGGCCGCGAGTTCGCCGACTGGATGGCTGTCTGGGTGCGATCGCGATGGCGCCGCGGTTGAAGCTGCGGAAAAACGACTGGCGGAAAAATTCGCCGGACGTTTTGAAATTCGGCGCGGAAATTTTTCCGAAATGGCCGGCTGGATTCCGGCGGCGAGCTGTGATGGTGTGCTACTGGATTTGGGCGTGAGTTCGCCGCAACTGGATTCGCCGGAACGCGGGTTTAGCTTTCAGCAGGACGGCCCACTGGATATGAGGATGGACGACCGGCAGCCGCTGACGGCGGCCGATTTGGTAAACGGTGAAAGCGCAGAGTCGATCGCGAAGATTTTTTGGGAATACGGCGGTGAACGCGACTCGCGGCGGTTTGCGAGGGCAATCGTTCACGACCGTGAGCGGCGGAAATTTGGGACGACGCGGCAACTGGCGGAGCTGATCGAAAGAATTTCGCCGCGCGCCGGAAGAAAAGCGCACCCGGCGACAAAGATTTTTCAGGGGCTACGGATTGCGGTGAACGATGAGATCAGCTGTTTGAAACGCGGGCTGGCGGCAATGACGGAAATTTTGAAGCCGGGTGGGCGGCTGGCGGTCATCACGTTCCATTCTCTCGAAGATCGCATGGTCAAGGAATTTGGCCGCGAGCGAACACGTGATTACATGTTCAACGGCGAAGTGGACGTGCCGGAGTTGCGGCAGCCTTCCGTGCCGGAATTAAAATGGGTGACTCGCAAGGCAATCGCGCCCGGTGAAATGGAATTGAATGAGAATCCGCGCAGCCGCAGCGCGCAATTGCGGGTGCTGGAGAAAATTTAAGATGGCTGGAAATCGAAAAAATCAGTCGACGGCTATCCGGTTTGGTCCGGCGCTCAAGGCGTTGTTTTTGTGCATGCTGTTCGCCGGTTCGGCGATCGGTTACGTCTGGCAGAAAAACGAGATTTACCGCTTGAGCCAGCAGATCCGCCAGAGCGAACTCCGTTTGAGGCAGATGACAGACGGCAATGAAAAGTTGAGGGTGAAGCTCGCGGATTTGCGTTCACCGCTGATGCTTGACCAGCGCGTGCGCGAATTGAATCTGGGCCTGGCCCCGGCACAACCCGTGCAGGTTTGGCGGTTGCCGGAGCCTCCAGCCATGCCGCCCGGAAGCAATCTTTTGGCGCGTCAGTTGGCAGCGCGGCAGGCTGTCGCTCCGCTGACGCAATGAAATCATTTTGGCCGCCGCTCGTGACGCCGTCGGGTGAGGAACCGATCGCCACGGGCGGCTGGCTGATTTTACAATGACGAAACGATTGCAACTTCGACGGGTCCTGGCGCTGGCCGTGTTTGTCTGCGCGGCCTTCGTAGGCCTTGGCTACCGGCTGGTGGATTTGCAGGTGTTGCGTCACGACGAGCTGGCGAAGCTGGCGCAGGACAACACGCAACGGGAGTTCCGCCAGGCGCCGCGACGCGGCGACATCCTCGACGTGCGTGGCAATCTGCTGGCAACGAGCGTTTCAGTGAAAACCGTCTGTGCCGATCCGTCGCTCATCGGCAACCAGCAGGCGGTCGTGGCACATACCCTCGCACCTTTGCTGCAAATGAGTGAGGCCGGGTTTTATCAAAAACTTTTCCCGCGCGTTTCCAGGGATGAGAAAGGTGAAACGGTTACAAACAATCTCCATTACGTCCGGCTCCAAAAAAATGTCACGGACGAAACCTGGCAAAAAGTTCAACTGGCGATGAGCCAGCTCAACTTTGGCGTGGATGAGAAAAAACTGCCGGAGAGCGGGCGCGCCTTTTTCCGCAATCTGCGTCAATCCGCCATTTTCGCCGACCCGGACCAGATGCGGGTGTATCCGAATGGCTCACTGGCGGGGCAGGTGCTTGGGTTTTCGGGCGTGGATGAATTTAAATTGGACGACTGGCCGGTCTCGCAGATTTCCGGGCGCGATGGCATTGAGCTGGCGCTGAATTCCGCCTTGGGCGGTGTCGCCGGTTGGCGCGTGACAGAAACCGACCGGCAGCAGCACGAACTCGTCGCGTTGCGCGACGAGGATGTGCAACCGCGCGATGGCTTGAACGCTGTACTGACAATAGACGCGGCGGTCCAGCATATCCTTGAAACTTCGCTGGCTGACGCGATGCAAAAACACACGCCTGCTAGCATCACCGGTATTGTCATGCGCCCAGGCACGGGTGAAATACTCGCGATGGCAACGCTGCCGAATTATGATCCAAACAAGCCGGATACCATTTCACCGGACACGCGCAATCGAGTCATCACTGACGTGGTGGAGCCGGGTTCTACCTTCAAAATTGTCGTTGTCTCGGGCGCGCTGAACGACGGCGTGGTCCGGTTGGGCGACCAGTTTGATTGCGAGGAAGGCCATTTTACCTATGCCGGAAGAATTCTGCATGACCATGAGCCGTTCGGAACCTTGACCACCGAGGGCATCATCACGAAGTCATCCAACATCGGCGCGGCGAAAATCGGAATCAAGCTTGGCGAAGACAAGCTTTACGATTACGCGACCGACTTTGGCTTTGGCCAGCGTACGGGAATTCTGTTGCCCGGCGAGGTCAGCGGCATTTTGCATCCGGTCAAGGATTGGACCAAGGTTTCCGTCGCACAAATCCCGATGGGTCAGGGCGTGGCGGTGACGCGGCTGCAAATGCTCATGGCGATGGGTGCGCTGGCAAACGACGGCTGGCTGATGCGCCCCATGCTGGTGAGTTGCTTGGAAGACCGGGCGGGCAACGTGGTCCAAAAATACGAGCCACAGCGTGTGCGACAAGTCGTCGGTGATTCGGCTGACAAGGAGATGATTGAGGCGCTCAAAACTGTCGTGTCGCCCGACGGCACCGCAGCCGGCGCGGCGATGAAGGATTACATCGTCGCCGGTAAGACCGGCACGGCGCAGAAAGTTGAAAACGGGGTCTATGTCCACGACAAATATGTCGCGTCGTTCATCGGATTTTTCCCCGCTGACAATCCGCAACTTTGCATTTCGATTGTGATGGATGAGCCGAAGGAAGGTTACTACGGTGGCCAGGTTTGCGGTCCGGTGTTCCGTGATGTAGCGGAACGATGCGCGAGCTATTTGAATATTCCGGCGGATTCCCCGGCGCCGCTGGTGGCGAACACGGGATATCCACACTGAAATAGCAGTGGAAACACGCTCTTTGAAATTTGTCGCCGAGGCCTGTGACGGGTTAATCCGGCGTGGCGAGGCGGAATCCGTGGTCAAAAACGTCTGCATTGATTCGCGAAAGGCGCAGGCGGGCGATTTGTTCTTTGCCATCAGGGGTGAACGCTTCGACGGCCACGATTATTTGAACGAAGTCGCAGCCAAAAGCGTTAAGGCGGTTGTCATCGAGCAAAATAAAGTCCCGGCGAAATTGCCGAAATGCGCCGTGGTGACGGTTGCTGATGTCCGCATTGCGCTTGGAAAAATCGCCTCGGCATATCGTAAAGACTTTGCGTTGCCGGTCGTTTGTGTCGGCGGCTCGAACGGCAAAACGACGGTGAAGGAGTTGATTGCGTCAGCGCTTCGCCAAAAGCTGGCGACGCTGTGGAGTGAGGCGAGTTTTAACAACGACATCGGCGTTCCGTTGACGCTGTTGAGAGTTGGAAAAGATCATCAGGCCGCCGTGCTGGAAGCAGGCACGAACCATCCGGGCGAACTCGCGCCGCTGGTGAAAATGATCCAGCCGAAGTTCGGTGTGATTACAAATGTCGGGCGCGAGCATCTGGAATTTTTTGGCGATCTTGCTGGTGTCGCGCAGGAGGAAGGCCGGCTGGCGGAATTGTTGCCGGCGGACGGAAAACTGATGCTGAACGGCGACAACGATTGGTCTGAAAAAATTGCAGCACGGACAAAAGCACAAGTGGTCCGCGCCGGTCTCGGCGGAAAAAACGACTGGCGCGCGGAGAAAATCCGCCTGGACAAAAATGGCGTGTCGTTCCGGGTGCAGGCGCCCAAGGAAGCATTTTGCGGCGAGTATCGGATTAATTTGCTGGGGCGTCATCAGGTGACAAATGCCTTGTTCGCGATTGCGGTCAGTGAGGAACTCGGTTTGGGCCGTGTTGAAATTCAGCGCGGCTTGGCCGACTGCCAGCCGTCGAAGATGCGGCTGCAATTTTGGGAAGTGAATGGCGTTCGTGTTTTGGACGACGCCTACAACGCGAACGCGGATTCGACGATTGCCGCGCTGGAAACTTTGTGTGATTTGCCGCTCCAAGGCCGGCGTGTGGCCGTGCTGGGTGACATGAACGAACTCGGCGCGCATAGCGAAGCGGCGCACGCGGAAGTGGGACGCCGCGCAGCGGAACTCGGCATCGGCCAGTTGTTCGCCGTCGGCAAGATGGCCCCGGTCACCGCGAAGGCCGCGCGCGATTCGGGATTGAAACGTGTGATTGAATTTATGGATGTGGAAGCGGCGATGAAAGCGGTGAAACAATTCTTGAAAGCCGGCGATGTGGTTTTGTTGAAAGCATCGCGGACGTCGCGCTTGGAGCGCATCGCCGAAACGTTGAAGTCGGGGAAAGCGTAAAGCCATGCTGTATTATTTGAGCCAGAAACTGCTGGAGTGGACGAAAGGAACGCCTTGGGCGGACCATTTTTCCGCCCTCCGGCTATTCCGTTATATCACGGTGCGCAGCGCGGGCGCGGCGGTGACGGCGCTGATCTTGAGTTGGTGGCTGGGTCCGAAAATCATCCATTGGCTGAAACAACTAAAATTCGGTCAGGATTATGCGGACAAGGCCGAAGAAGCAGGCGGCTTGGCCGCGCGCGTTTTGAGCAAAAAGGGAACACCGACAATGGGCGGCGTGATGATTGTGACTGTGCTGGTTTTTTCGACAATGCTGTGGACGGAATGGAACGCGCAGGTGGAACTGATCGCCCTCGCGGTGCTGGTGCTGGCCGGGTTGGGCTTTTACGACGATTACGCGAAAATCATCCAACAAAGCGGGGGTGGCACTCCGCCTCGGCTGAAACTTATTGTGCAAATAGCGTTGGCCCTGTTCGTGGGGATTTACCTTTTAGAACTGCCGGCGACGAGCGAGTTGCGGTTTTCCGACAGCAAAACTGTTGTCACCAGCAATCTCGTTAGCGCCCTGATGCTGCCGTTTTACAAATACCCGCTTCACGCAGGCCTTGCCGGCGGCCTTTTGGTCGTTGTGCTGGCGATTGTCGGGAGCTCCAACGGGGTGAACTTGACAGACGGCCTCGACGGCCTGGCCATCGGCTGCACGCTCATCGTTGCGTTTGTGTTTCTGGTGTTCACGTATGTGGCCGGCAACATCAAGGCGGCGGCCTATCTGCAAATTCCCTACGTTAGCGGTGCCGGGGAATTGACCGTATTTTGTGCGGCGCTCATCGGCGCGGGCTTGGGATTTTTATGGTTCAACTGCCATCCGGCGCAGGTGTTCATGGGTGACACCGGCTCGCTCGCGCTCGGCGGGGCGTTCGGCATCATGGCGGTGCTCATTCACCAGCCGTTCGTGCTCGTGATTGCGGGCGGCGTGTTTGTGATGGAGGCTGCATCGGTGATTTTGCAGACGGGTTGGTTCCGTTTCACGCGGCTGCGCACGGGCACGGGCCGGAGGATTTTTCTGATGGCACCGTTGCACCATCACTTTGAGAAAAAGGGCTGGTATGAATCGCAGGTGGTGATGCGGTTTTATATTTTGTGTGTTCTGTTCGCTGTAGTCGCACTGGCCACTTTGAAATTAAGATGATGAGAATAATTAAAATGAAAGCGGTGTTGGCATTGAATAAAGTGCGTTTTGCTTCTTGCGCAAGAGGCGCGGGACTGTTAATAACTTTGGGCGCAACGGCAAGACTCGCTCGATCCGGCGGAACAGTTTTAATTTCACCTGCCGGCGGAGCATTAAGCGACGATTTCATGCCCGCGCCAATGAACAGTAACAATTTAACAAGCCGTGGAATTTGCCGAGGGAAAATTTCGCAGCGAAACAATCAAAACCACCTCGAAGAAAGGACGCCATCCGCGCCAAAAAAATGAACAACCCAAATCCGTTCGTCCCGCAAGGTTCCGTGCTGGAACAAAACAAACGCCGCTCGCGCATGAAACTCGCCGTCTTCTGCGTGCTCGCCGTGGGAGTCTGCAGTCTCACCGCGATGCTCATCCAGGGCTGCAAGCGCGAACAAAGCGCTGATATCACGCCGCCCGTTGATACCAACACTTTCGCGGCGGATACCAATTTTCCCCCGGTCTCAACCAACCCGCCGGTGATGCTGCCGCCGGTGGAAACCAATCCGCCGCCGGTCGTCGCGCCCGTCGTGCCTGTTGTGCCGGAAACCTCCGGAACAGAATACGTCGTGGTTAAGGGCGATACCTTGGGCAAAATCGCCAAGAAAAACGGTGTGACGCTCAAAGCGCTTGAAGCGGCGAATCCAGGCGTCGTGCCGACGAAGTTGAAAGTCGGCCAGAAAATCACTCTTCCGGCAGGCGGCACACTTGCTCCCGTGGCAGCCGGGGCATCGGCAGGAACCGATATGAATGGCGGTTCATCTGAAGGTGGCGAAACTTACGTCGTCAAATCCGGCGACACGCTGACGAAGATTGCCAAGTCGCACGGCACAACTGTCAAGGCGGTTGAGTCCGAGAACAACCTGTCCTCGACCAAGATTAAAGTCGGTCAGAAGCTGAAGATTCCCGCTGCCGCCGCCGTGGCTGCTGCTCCGGCGCCAACACCGGTTGCGGCGCCAGCGCCCGCCGCGCCTGCGGTTGCGCCGGTTACCACACCCGCGCCGGCTGGCACGCCGAATGGACAGTAGCCGCCGGTCAAACAGCGGCTGGCATCTGAGAAATTGGAATGAAAGTCGCCGTCACAACTCTGGCGTTTTGTGTTGCCGCCCTGCTGGCGCTGGGGTTGGTGATGCTTTACAGCTCGAGCATGACCCAGGTTGGTGCGCATTATCTGATGCTGCAACTTGTCTGGTGCGCGCTTGGCTTCGCCCTCTGCGTGGCGGCGACAGCCCTAGACTATCAATGGCTCAAAAAGTGTAATTGGCCAATCTACCTGTTCGCACTTGTTCTGCTTGGGCTGGTGTTTCTGCCGCACATTGGTCGCGCCAGCCACGGCGCGCATCGCTGGATCAGCAAGTTTGGCTTCACCTTTCAACCATCCGAATTCACCAAAATCGCTCTCGTCGTTGTGCTCGCGTGGTATGGCGAACGCTGCCAGCGGCAAATGCACACTTTCAAGCGCGGTATGGTTCTGCCGGGTCTCCTGATTATCCCGTTGCTCGGCTTGGTCTTTGTTGAACCGGATCGCGGCACTACCATCCTGCTGGCCGCAGTCAGCGGATCAATGTTGCTTGTAGCAGGCGTTCGATGGAAACATGTCCTGATTCCGGCTGCGGTTGGCATGGCGGGGTTGGTGGTTTCCATTTTACACGACCCGATGCGCATGAACCGCATTTTTGCATGGTTGCACCCTCAGGAACATCTCAACGGCGCAGCCCGCCAGGCGCATCAAGCCATGATCGGCATCGGCGCGGGCGGCTGGATGGGCGTCGGACTCGGAGACGGAATGCAAAAATACGGTTTTCTTCCGGAAATCCAGACCGATTTCATCTTCGCCAACATCGGCGAGGAACTTGGTTTGGTCGCCACGCTGCTCGTGATCCTTGCGTTCGTCGTCATTACCATTTGCGGCATTTACATCGCCTTGAATTCCCGCGACACCTTTGGCTCGCTCCTGGCTCTGGGAATCACGCTGTTGATCAGTTTGCAGGCCGCCATCAACATCGGCGTCGTCACCAGTGCGCTGCCGAACAAGGGCCTGCCGCTGCCCTTCATCAGTTACGGCGGCTCGAACCTGCTCGCCATGTTTGCCGGCATCGGTATTTTGTTAAGCGTCGCCCGTCATGCGCCCATGCGTGAAAAAATTTCCGAGCCGGTCGTCGAAGCTGGCGACAACCCCTTTGCCGCGAGGGCGACATGACAAACCCGGAAACCAAAACGCCCTATGTCGCCATCGCATGCGGCGGAACGGGCGGGCATCTCTTTCCAGGACTTGCCGTGGCCCAACAACTCAAGCTGCGCGGCTGCGACGTCGCGCTCCTCATCTCGCCCAAGGAAGTGGACCAGCAGGCCGTCAGATCCGCTCAGGTCAGGGAGATTATTACACTGCCGGCGGTTGGCCTCCAAAATCGGAATTATTTTTCCTTTTTACGCAACTTCTGGAAATCGTGGCGCGCGGCGAAGAGAACATTTCAAGAACGTCCGCCTCATGCTGTATTGGGAATGGGTGGTTTTACCAGTGCGCCGCCGGTTCTTGCCGGGAATGCCTTCGGTGCGAAAACTTATTTGCATGAATCGAACACCATCCCCGGACGCGCCAACCGTTTCCTCTCGCGTTTCGTGGGCGAGGCGTTTGTCGGGTTTCCCGAATCTATTGCGAGATTGAAAGTGCGTAAGGTTTCCGTCACCGGAACGCCGGTGCGCTTGCAATTTCAACCGCGCGAAGCCGCCGCTTGCCGGACAGCGCTGGGACTCGAACCCAATCTTCCTACAGTTTTGGTCGTCGGTGGCAGTCAGGGCGCAAACGGTCTCAACGAAATGATTTTGTCCGTGTTGCCGCTGTTCACGGCAAAAAATTGGCAATGGCTCCATCTCACTGGTGCCAGCGATTTCGAAAAAGTGAATGCGGCCTATGCCGGACGCGGTATCAAGGCCGTCGTCAAACCGTTCCTCGGTCAAATGGATCTGGCGCTTGGCGCGGCGACTGCCGCAGTGAGCCGTGCGGGTGCTTCGTCTCTCGCCGAAATCGCCGCAATGCGATTGCCGTCTTTGCTCGTTCCGTTCCCGGCGGCGGCGGATAACCACCAGTATTTCAACGCCAGCGCGTTTGAAAAGACCGGCGCGGCGAGGCTGCTCGAACAGAAATATTCCACGCCGGAAAAAGTGGCTGCAATTCTGGCGGGATTGGTCCGAGACGAATCCGTCCATTCAAAAATGCAGTCCGCGCTTGGGCAATGGCATATGCCGAAGGCGGCGGAGCAGATTGCGGAATGTATTTTGAATGCAGTCGGCAATAAATCCTCCCTCGCCCCGCAAAGCGGGGAGAGGGCCGGGGAGAGCGGTCAAATGAGCTTTGAAATTGTCGCATCACACCGTCCGCCGACATCCTTGAATCACCGATGACCGACATTTCAAAATTCTCCGGCGAATTGTTGGAACGCGTCTCGCCAGCGACGAATATTCGCCACGATGAGCCGATGGCCGGGCACACAACTCTGCGCGTGGGAGGGCTGGCAGACGTTTATATCGAGCCGGCATCGGAGGCGGATCTGGCCACCGTCGTGACATTATGCGGTGGACGCTGTGTGCCATTTTTCGTGATTGGCCGCGGCTCAAACTTGCTCGTGCGTGACGGCGGTTTTCGAGGCGTGGTGATCTGTCTGTCGCAGGCGAGTTTTTCAGGAATCGAATTCTCCGCCGGGCGACTATGTTGCGGCGCTGGCTCGAAACTGAAGAATGTTGCGATTGAAGCCCGGCGCCGCGGCTTGAGTGGCATGGAGTTTCTCGAAGGCATCCCCGGCAGCGTCGGTGGCGCCTTGCGCATGAATGCAGGCGCGATGGGAAGTCAGATATTTGATGTCGTCGAGACCGTACGTCTGATGGATTTTGAAGGAGCTGTTCAAGAACTCGTATTGGGGGAGATGACGGTTAAATATCGCGGCTGCGGCACATTGAAAAATCACATCGCGCTGGGCGCAGTGTTCAAAGGCCGGCCGGATTCACCGGAATCCATTGCGCAACGGATGAGCGCGTTCAGCCAGAAACGATGGGCGTCGCAGCCTGCCGCACCAAGTGCCGGTTGTGCGTTCAAGAATCCGCCCTCTATCCCGGCGGGCCGGCTGATTGACGAACTTGGATTGAAGGGGGTGCGGGTCGGCGGCGCGATCGTGTCGCAGGAACACGGTAATTTCATTGTCAACGACGGTGATGCGACCGCGCGCGATGTTTTGAACCTGATCTCGCTTTTGAAGGCGAAGGTAAAGGCCGCGCGCGGAATCGAATTGCACACGGAAGTTGAAATTATTGGCGAAGACAGTTGACTTCCAAAATGGTTGCGTTATGGTTGCGCCATGATAACGATCACCATCAAAGGCTTGTCCAAGGAGGCGCATCAGGCCTTGAAAAAGCGGGCGGTGACACATGGCCGCAGTCTGAATACGGAGGCCATCGCGGTGCTGGAATCCAGCGTCCGCAGCCAGCCGGTGGAGGCTGAGGGGATTATTCAGAGGGCGCGCCAGTTCCGCAATTCGCTCAAGTTCAAGGTGACGGCGGCGGATTTGAAGTGTTTCAAGGAAGAAGGCCGTGCGTGATTGTCGCGGACAACAGTCTGCTGGTCTATTTCTGGCTACCGAGTGATTTTGCGAAACTGGCGGAAGCAGCTAAGGATCGGGTTAAGGTCTGGGCGTCGCCGATTTTGTGGCGCTCGGAATTTCGGAACGTGCTGGCGGGTTATCTGCGGCGTAAAACGCTTACCGAAGCCGAGGCCAACGCCGCCTACCTGAACGTGCAGAAAGATTTGGGCGCGAATGAATATTCCGTGCCGACCGAGCGGATCATCAAGTTGGTGCTGGCATCGGATTGCACGGCTTACGACTGCGAATATGTGGCGCTGGCCCAGGATTTGGGCGTGCCGCTGGTGACGACGGATAGGCAGGTTTTGCGGGCGTTTCCGAAAATTGCCGTTTCGTTGGAAAACTTTGTGAAGAAAAAATGAGACGGAAGTTGAACATCACCGTGATGCTCGGCGGGCCAAGCGCCGAACGCGAAGTGTCGTTGCGTTCAGGCGCGGGCGTGGTGAAGGCGCTGCGTTCGCTTGGTCACACCGTCTTTGAGATTGATCCCAAAACGCCGGATTGGATGTTGCCACCGGACACGGATATCGTTTGCCTCGCACCGTTGCATGGAACCTACGGCGAAGATGGACAAGTTCAAGGGCAATTGGAAAAACTAGGCGTTGTTTATACAGGATGTGATTCTGAATCAAGCCGTCTGGCCTTCGACAAGGCGCTGACGAAAAAACGTTGCATCGAGTCGGGGGTTCCAACGGCGAAGTTTCTGGTCGTGGGGTCGAAAAACTCTCCGCTTCCGACAAATTTGCATTTGCCGCTGGTGGTCAAGCCGGTGCGTCAGGGTTCGAGCGTCGGGTTGCGATTTGTTGAGCGCGCCGCCGACTGGCAGGGTGCGCTGGTGGAAGCGTTGAAATTCGATTCGGAAGTTTTGGTCGAGGAAAAAATTACCGGACGTGAGACGACGGTTGGAATCCTGGACGGCAGGGCGTTGCCGATTGTTGAAGTGCGGCCCAGGACCGGCTCTTATGATTATCACAACAAATACACCGCCGGTTGCACGGAGTATTTTTGCCCGGCCGATTTTGATGCCGTGACAAACCAAAGAATCCAATCCGCTGCGCTCGGTGCGTTTCGCGCCGTTGGCGGGCGGGATTATGCGCGTGTGGATGTGATGGTGCGCGAGGATGGCTCGGCGGTGGTGCTGGAAGTCAACACGCAGCCGGGCATGACGGAAACAAGCCTGCTGCCAAAGGCGGCGGCGGCGGCGGGATTGGATTACGCGGAGCTTTGCCAGCGGATGATTGATCTGGCATTGCAGAGAAATATAAGTTTAAAAAAGCAAAATGAAAAAACGGAGATGGTCGGCGTTTGAGCCGGCCTTTGTTTTCATTTTTAATTTTAAATTCATGATTTTGAATTGAACGATGTGGTTTAAGCGCGAACAAAGAAATCGCCGGTTGAGCCGCGGGCACGTGCTCGACGTGAGGTTGCGTTCCGAACAGGTGCGCGCGACCCGCACCCGGCTGGCGTTCATGGCGATCAGCGTACCGGTCGTCACGCTTTTCGGTCTCTATTTGCTCTGGCGCACTGGCGAATGGGCGCTCGACAAATTCGTCTATGAAAACCCCGAATTCGCGATCCAGCAGGTGGACGTGCAGACCGACGGCGTTATCACGCCGGACCAGTTGCGTAGTTGGTGTGGCGTGAAACCCGGCGCGAACCTGATTGCGCTCGATTTGGCGTCGGTGAAACGCAATCTCGAATTCTGGCCGGTGATTGATTCCGTTTCTGTGGAAAGGGTCCTGCCGCGCACGCTGAAAATCCGCGTGACCGGGCGCAAACCGCTGGCACAAGTCAACATGCCACGCGTCAACGGCGCGAACGGCGTCGCGATATCCGTCTTTCAACTGGATGCCACCGGTGTCGTCATGCAGCCTCTCGACTCGCGCTCAAACGTGATTCCACGGTCGCAGATGAAGAACGGGGGGTTGCCTGTTGTCACGGGATTGAACATTTCTCAATTGCAGCCGGGACATTGCGTTTCACTTCCGCAGGCACAGGCGGCGCTGCAGTTGATATCCATGTTCGGACATTCGCCAATGGCCGGCTTGGTGGATTTGCGTCGCATTGACGTGTCGGCGCCGGGTGTCGTGGTCGTGACGACGGGGCAGGGTGGCGAAATTACTTTCGGTCTGCAAAATATGAAGCAACAATTGGGGCGCTGGCGCGAAATTTACGACCTGGCGCAGGGCAGGAACAAAGTGATTGTGTCGCTAGATCTGGCGGTGGCCAACAATGTGCCGCTTCGCTGGACAGAAGCCGCCGCTGCGCCGTTATCGGCGCCAAAAAACTCAACACTGGCACCAACCGGGAGAAAAAATGTTTGACGATTCGAACATCATAGTCGGTCTGGAAATCGGCACGTCCAAAGTCTGCGCCGTCGTTGGCGAGCAGGCTGCTGACGGTGCGCTGAACATCATCGGCCTTGGCCAGGCGCGTTCGCGTGGCGTCCGCAAGGGCGAAATCGTGGACCCGAAACAGGCCGAGGAAGACGTGCGGAATGCCGTGGTCGAGGCCGAAAGCATGGCCGGCGCGGAAATTAGCAATGTCTATCTTGGAGTCACCGGCGGGCACATACGCGGTTTCAACAACCGCGGCGTTCATCCCGTGGTTTCCGCCGACCGCGAGATTTCCGACGACGACGTTCAGGATGTCATCAAAAACGCCAAGGCCATCAATCTCCCCGCCGAGAACAATGTCGTCCACGCCATCCGCCAGCACTTCTTCGTGGACGGCCAGGACGGTATCACCAATCCCGTCGGGATGCTCGGCTCGCGGCTCGAAGTGGATGTCCATGTCGTTCACGGCAGCACGAACCGCCTCCAGAATGCCATCCGCCTTGTCAAAGGATTTCAGATTCAGGTGAACGAAATCGTCTTCAACGGCCTTGCTGCCTCGCTGGCGCTCCTCTCCAACGAGCAGAAGGAACTCGGCGCGCTCGTCATTGACATCGGCGGCGGCACCACTGATTACGTCGTCTATGTCGGCGGCGTCATCAAGCACACCGGCGTCCTGGCGATCGGTGGCGATCACGTCTCCAACGATCTGGCCTACGGCCTCAAAGTCCCGTTGAGCCGCGCGGAAAAACTCAAGCTCGAACACGGCTCGGCCGTCGTGGACGAAGCCGCCCTCGGCCGCGCCGTCACATTTACGAACGAGCTTGGTCTGCCCATCAAGACCATCAACGTCGGGCATCTCCAGCGCATCATGTCGCTCCGCCTCGAGGAGATTTTCCAGTTGATCGCGCAGGATTTGGAGCAGGCCGGCCTCTGCGATTATCTGCGGGCCGGGGTCTTTCTCACCGGCGGCGGCGCGCGCGTCCCGCACATCGCGAAGCTCGCCGAGCCGGTCCTGCAAATGCCCGTTTCCATCGGCCAGACCAACTCCATCAGCGGCCTCAAATCCGCGCTCGACCAGCCCGAATTCGCCGCCGCCATCGGCCTCGTTCGGTTCGGCTCATTCAAGAACCGAAAACGCGACGGCAAATCCTCCTTGGCACAGGGAATCAAAGGTGCCATCTCCAGCCTGTTGCGCCGCTCCTGAACCCGACTTGTTATGAATGCCAAATCTGAAACTCCGGACTCGATTCCCGAAGCGGCATACACGCCCGCAATTAAAATCTTCGGTGTAGGCGGCGCCGGTGTCGCATTGCTCGACACGTTGAATGCGGTTGAATTTGCCGGCGCAGGTTTTGTCGCCATTGACACCGACGCCGCGCCGCTTGCCACATCGTCCGCGACCGTCAAAATCCATCTCGAAACAAAATTGTTGCGCGGACTTGGCACTGGCGGCGATCCCGAACGCGGACGCGCCCTCGCCGAGGAGCAATTTTCCACGCTCAAGTCCGCCTGCGACGGCGCGAATGTCGTCCTCATCATCGCCGGGCTTGGTGGCGGGGCTGGCAGCGGCATCAGCCCCGTCCTCGCGCGCGCTGCGAAGGAGACCGGCGTGCTCGTCCTCGCGTTCGTAACGCTCCCGTTCGCCTGCGAAGGCAACCGCCGCCAGCAGCAGGCGCAGCAGGGTTTGGAACAGTTGAAATCCGTTGCCGACGGCGTGATTTGCCTGCCCAACCAGAAAACCTTCAAGCTAATTGACGATAACACCAGCGTCCTGGACACCTTCCGCATCACCGGTGGACTGCTTGTCGAGGGCGTCCGAGGCGTTTGGCGGCTCCTTACGCGCCCCGGCCTCATCCAGATTCATTTCGACGACCTGTGCGCCCTCGTTCGCGACCGCCATTCCGAGAGCGCGTTTGCGTTTGTCGAGGCCAGCGGTCCCGCCCGCTCGCGCGAAGCCGTTGAAAAACTCCTCGCCCATCCGCTGTTGGATGAGGGCCGCGCCCTCGCCGACACCGACGCCGTTCTTGTGAGCTTGATGGGCGGAAAGGATTTGACGATGGCCGATGTGAATCGCGTGATGGAACAAATCGGGCGCTACTGCGAGCGTGCCCAGATCATCATGGGCGCGGCGGTGGACACGGAAATGAAAGGTCGCCTCTCCGTCACTCTTATTGCCGGGAGGAACGCTGCTGCCAGGACGGAAACACCCGCAGATTCACCAGAATCGTCCGTCTCTCCCGAAACAGCCCCGCGTTCCGGGATCCGCCAGACTTCGCCGTCTTCATCACTTTCGCTCGAACAGCGCGAGCATTTGACCGCGCGCCATGCCGCCCGGGGGCGCCGGGCCGGTAACAAGCTGCTCCAGACCCAGTTGCCGCTGGCCATCATTTCCAAGGGCCGGTTCGACAAAAGCGAGCCGACCATCCACAAGGGTGAAGACCTCGACATCCCCACCTACGTCCGTCGCGGAATATCGTTGAATTGATGCTTCAATCCGTGTTTATCAGTGTCCATCCGTGGTTAAAAGTTGATTGTTGATGCCGGGGCAATTATTGTCCCTGCGGATGAACTTTAAGCGTTATCTCACGATTTACGGCGCGTTGTGGCGGACTTCCGTCACGCGGGAGATGTCGTTCAAGGGCAATTTCCTGCTCTGGATTCTCGTGGAGATGCTCTGGTTCGGCCTGCAACTGGCGTTCGTCGGCGTTATTTTTTCACAGACCAAAACCATCGGCACGTGGACGGTGTGGCAGGTGGTTCTGCTGACGGGCACGAGCAATTTTATCCAGGAAATCTACCAGGCGTTCTTCCTCGTCAACTGCACGAACCTGTCCGAGTTGGTCCGCACGGGCAAGATGGATTTCCTGCTGCTGCTGCCGGTCAACACGCGCTTCATCGTCTCGATGCGGCAGGTGGACATCCCGTCGTTTGCCAATGCCGCGTTCGCCGCGTGCGTGATGATGTTCGCGGCGCACAAGCTGGGGCTGCACCCGACGGCGCTGCAGTTCGCCGGTTTCGCCGCGTTGTGCGCGGCGGGGCTGCTGGTGCATTACTCGCTCATGTTCATGCTCGCCTCGATCAGCTTTTGGACGGTGCGCGCGCAGGGGATTGTTTATGGCTACTACAATCTGTTCAACATCGCGCGGATGCCGGACGAGGCGTTCAAGGGGACGTTCAAGGTGGTGTTCACGTTTGCGCTGCCGGTGCTGCTGGTGAGCAACGTGCCGGTGCGCGTGCTGGCGGACAAGCTGTCCTCGCCGCTGATGTGGCTGGTCTTGATCGGGCTGGGTGTCGTGTGGGCGGCGATCTCGGAATGGTTCTGGCGGAAATCGCTGCGCCGTTACACCAGCGCGAGCACGTAAAGTTGTTTTAGCCGCAAAAGAACACAAAGACCGCAAAAGAAATTATTCTTTGTGTTCTGTGCGTTCTTTCGGGGCTATTGAATTTATTTTGCCTTTTCCACCACGAGCATTTCGACGGGCATATTGGTGGGAACAAGTTCAAGACCAAGTTGATCCAGCAGAACTTGTTTCAAGGCGTCGGGCTTGCGGTGTTCCCAATCCGCATCCCGTTCTGCCCATTTGATATTGATATCGAATTGACCGGCAAGACCGGTGCGATCAACAACTGGAATCTCGAAATAGTTTTCCAAAAATCCGGTGAGTTCGGAAAGTGGCGCATCGGCCCAATGATAATGCCCTGCACCATTATTGCCAGAGCCGTCAGATGATTTGTTCGCGCTGTGTTTTAATCCGCTAGCATTTTTGTATTTTACGGTGAGCAATAGAACGTCTGTGTCGCGCATTTCGGTTCTCGCCCCAATCAAATTGAACCGTCTCCTGATTTCCCGCTGCAAAGCTGGGTTGTTCCCCTCCGGCAAATTGGCTATGAAGTCGTAACGGCCGTCCGGCAATTTGGCCGAGAAAACCATTCGATACTTGCTGGTATCATAAGCGGCAGCCAACAGATTACTGATGGATTGCCCCATTCCGAGCATTTGGCCATTGCTTCCGTTCCATCCTTCTTTTGGTGAAAATATTGTGGGGACAATTTTGACCTGCGGCGGCACGCGCGCCAGTATCCTGTAATCAGAATTTTCAACCTGCCAGGGATAAGGCCGGTGTCCACGAACCTCTTGAATTGTGACAGTAGTGGTCCCGACGGCGAGCAAAACAATCACTCCCGCCACGATTGCCGTTTTCGCTTTTGTCCACGCCATAATTTTCAATGCTCCTTTGATGAGGGTTAGGTTTGAAATGGAAGCCGTCGTCCCTTTGGCAATCGCCACGGCGGTCACGGATTTTGCCAGCGCCACTGGCGCGGCTTGAACGGAATTTGCGGAAATGGTTTCCGCGATTGTCGCTGCCGTGGAATCCACGCCGCGTTTCACAAAAATGTTCCGCAGCTTTTCCAGCGCGCGGTTGACGCGCATCCGCGCCGTGTCTTCGCTCGCGCCAATGGCCAGGCCGACTTCGCCGAGGCTTTTGTTTTCAAAAAAACGGAGCACGAGGCCGTCGTGATCTTTTTGTCCAAGCCGGGCCAGCGCGTCGTCCAGCAATGGCGCGATTTGCCGCCAAGCCTCGTCGGTGGCTGGTTCGTTCAAGATGGATTGCATATAAGCCTCCTGTTCGCGGCGCTGGCGGCGGCGTTGCATGGTCGTTGCATTGGCGGAAACGTATCGCGCCGTGCGGCAAAGCCAGCCGGGCAGAATCGTCTTTGGCCCGAGCGATTTCGCCTTTCGCGCCAGGATGATAAAAACCGCCTGGGTGATTTCCTCTGCCAGATGCGGGTCGCGGACCTGGCGCAGGGCGACGGAATAAACCAGATTGACGTGGCTGGACACGAGTGCGGCAAATGCTTCCTCGGAATTGCATTCGGCATATTCCCGCAGCAACGTCATGTCGTCAGTCATCACTTCACTGATACATTTACACCCATCGGAAAAGCGAACAGATTATTTCCGAAAATTGTAGGAGACGACGTGAGGAGTCTCATCATTTTCGATTTACGATTGACGCAATGCGCCGGTATTGTGGATGGATTCGTAAATCGCGTATCGTAAATTCAATCAAAGCCTCGGCTCCTACGTTGGCATTTTCTTGACCTTGTGTCATGAACGATTAACCCTTGCCGCCATCCAAATTTGAATCCATGAAAAAAATCCTTCTTCTCGTTGCGTTGTTGAGTGCTGCAAATCTTTTCGCTCAAAGCAACGATGTCGTCGCTAGCACCAATGTCGTAGTTCAAAACACGGCCACCAATCCTGTTCCGCTCGGTGCCGGATGGATTAAGCGCCACGAGGGTTTTGTGGCGCAGGCGAAACAGGGCGGCATTGATATTTTGTTCATGGGCGATTCCATCACCGACTTCTGGCGCAACCGCGGCTCGAACGTCTGGAACAAGTATTATGCGCCGCGTCATGCCGCCAATTTCGGTATCAGCGGCGACCGCACCCAGCATGTTCTCTGGCGCATCGACAACGGGGAGCTCGACGGCATCAAGCCCAAAGTGGTCGTGCTGATGATTGGTACCAACAACACGGGCAAGGAAAGGAACTCCGACACCATTCGCAACACCGTTCCCGAAGCGATTGCCGGTGTGCAAGCCGTGGTTGCCGACATCCGCGCCCGATTGCCGGACAGCAAGCTTCTGTTACTGGCCATTTTTCCGCGCGGCACGCTGGATGACCCGCAGCGCGCCCAGGTCGCCTTGATCAACACCGTCATCGCCAAACTCGACGACGGCAACATGGTGCGTTATCTCGACATTGACCCGAATTTTCTTGAAGCCGACGGCATATTGTCCCGGGACATCATGCCGGATCTGTTGCATCCCAACGAACGCGGCTACCAGATTTGGGCGCATGCGATGGAACCGACACTGGACGAAATGATGAAATAGATTCTGTCCCGACTAGGACGTGTTAACACTAATGCGTAAAGCTTCGACGATGAGCGCCAAGACGATAAACCCCAAGAAAAGGACGTCGAGCTTGTCAAACCGGCAAAAGACCCGGGGATAGCTT
>Ga0302320_10004495_pt1 | contig 31667 bp, 27 predicted proteins | sample Bog_T0_3_FD_202130 | JGI IMG/M metagenome (GOLD analysis project Ga0302320, IMG submission 202130) | Peat permafrost microbial communities from Stordalen Mire near Abisko, Sweden - Bog_T0_3 | ecosystem: Environmental > Terrestrial > Soil > Wetlands > Peat | place: Sweden: Abisko, Stordalen Mire... | reverse complement strand
CCCTCGCTCCAGGCGGTAAGCGCCCGCGACCACTCTTCCGCGTCGAGCAAATGAGCCCGCCCGCGCTCCTTTACATCGGCGGAGAGCTGTCTCATGGATTCCTGCGTAATCTCTCGCCCTTCGCCGCGCGCCAGGGAAGCGCGCGCCTCATCGATAGTTGCGCGAAACTCGACGCGCCGCCGCTCGCGCTCTTCCCACAAGGCAAGAGCCTCCCGCACCGCATCTTCCTCGCTCTGCAGTCGCCCAGCTTCCACAGCATGGCGGGCGAACGCCCTTTGATCGGCTGTAAGATGCACTTCCATCGCTTCGGCTCCTTCACACAGACTACGGCAAACCGGAATAGAAAACCACTGATGGGTGCGATGCACCGCTGAACCGGTTGTCAGTTCAAGTCACCCTCACGCCACCACCTGCAACCGCACCCCTTCATGCTCCTGCAAGCAATGATGTTGAACAAATTCGTCGCCGTTGGTTTGCCCTTCGGCCCGAACATCTGGTGCAGCGTCTCCCCATGAATCCCGGTCTTTATCGACAAGTCCCACCCCGTGATAAAGCCCTATTTCCCAGCCCGGATAACCTCAGCCCCTTCGTTTGCAACTGTTATATGCAGGAGGGGAACACTCAAATGAAAACCGTTCTCTCGATTACTTCCTGTTTAGCTCTCTGCTGCTTCACCGCCTCAGCGCAAAAGGAACACGCCAAAACCATGACCGATCAGCAGTTCATCGACATGGCCGCGCAAACCGACATGATGGAAGCCCATTTGGGCCAGATGGCCGCAAGCCAGGCCGGGGAACAGAATGTCAAGGATTACGCGCAGATGCTGGTCACCGACCACACCGCCGACTATCAGCAACTCACCGCATTGGCGGCCAAAGACAGCCTTACCCTGCCCACCGCGCTCGATGCCTCCCATAACAAAATGATCGCGCCGTTTGAAAAGCTGAAGGGCGCAGCATTTGACTCCCGCTACGCTCACGAGATGGTTGCGGGCCACACCGGGGCGATTGGTGTCTACACCAAAGAATCCAGCGATGCGCAAAACGCAGACGTGAAAGCCTACGCCAGTGCGACGCTGCCCACGCTGCAAAAGCACCTTGATGGCGCGAAGGATCTTTCGAAGAAGCCATCCCCATCGAAATAAGAATGCGCGCCGCCCGGCTTCCCGGAGCCTGCCCCGGACAAATTCAAAGGGGCGGGCGTCCGGAATCGCGGATCGCTCAAAGGCAAAGCCGGCACAAAGTCCTTTGAGTCTCGAATGTGCGATGGCGCTCGCCCAGGCGCATGGCAGCAAGTTCGCCCCATTACGATCTCCGTCTGGTTACCAACGAGATCCGTGGCGGAGCGCAAGCGTTCCATTTGATCGCATAAGGCGGAGTGAACTTGATGCTTCGGCGCGCCGGCAATTACCGCGCGCCAGCCAGGTCGGCAATCATCCGCGCCGGCTGGCGCTCCATGAATCCGGCAGAAAGGTGCCGCAAGGCCTGTTTAGCAATCTCCCGGCTTTCTACCCGGGCCTGGGCAGCTCTGGCTCTCACCAGGCTGGAACGAAACTCCATGCGCCTGCGCTCGCGGTCTTCTTGCATCGCGGCAGCTTCGGCCAGCATCGCCTCTCCGCTGTCCAGCCGTTCCGATTCAACCGCGTGGCTCACGAACTCTGTTCGACCGAATGGGGGTTGCGCCTTCATCGCGTTGCTCCTGCTAATTAAGGTACGGCAATTTGCCCGGAAAAGTTCTTCAATGAATCCTCCCGGAATCCACTGCGTTACCTCCCCGCCGCCTTTCATCCTTGGCCCTCCGTCCCCGGCCCTCTACCGGATAAGGTGCCAAAGCTGCCACAGGGCGTAGACTCCGAGCGCCGCCGCGCCCTCCAGGCCGATGGCTACCACCAAACCCCTCAGGCAATTTCCATCCTCTTCGCACGTTTCAGGCACCAGTTCCCTGGCGCTCAGCAAAGGGCGCGCCGGAACGCTGTAAGGAGCCCATCCGGGCCCGGGGAGTACGTCCCGGAGCATAAACGGCTGGGGTGATTCACGGTGAAACTCATTGAAAGCCTGACTCGCCACGTCGTTTCCTCTCTCTGTCAGAAATGTCTGATCCTCGAAATGCCATCAAGGGATGCATCGGTGCCAAAAATAACGACGATTCGAGCTTCCAACGATCCATTTTCCCGTTGGTCACCCTGAAAATCTGTGCGCCGAATCACACCTTCCATGGGATTCTTTGCCCCAGCCACGGGTTCTCTTGCGGAGGCCGTCGTATTCCGCGATCGCCCGCTCGTCCTCCACGCACCAACCCGGTTTCGCCGTAGAATCTCAAATGGAAGGAAACCTACCCCATGAACCTCACCGGCAACACCATCCTCATCACTGGCGGCGGCTCCGGCATTGGCCGCGGCCTTGCGCAAGCGCTGCACACACTCGGCAACCAGGTCGTCATCGGCGGCCGCCGTCAGAGCGTCCTCGACGAAACCACCGCCGCCACCCCGGGCATGAAATGCCTGCAGCTCGACATCGAGAGTCCCGCCGCCATCCGCACCTTTGCAGCACGGCTCGTCGAGGACTACCCTTCGCTCAACGTCCTCGTCAACAACGCCGGCATCATGCGCGCCGAAAACCTTCTCGCCCAGCAGCCGGACCTCGCCGACGCCGAATCCATTGTCACCACCAACCTGCTTGGCCCCATCCGGCTGACCGCTGCGCTGCTGCCTCATCTTCAAAAGCAGCCCCACGCCGCCATCGTCAATGTGTCATCGGGCCTGGCCTTCGTGCCGCTGGTCTTCACACCCACTTACTGCGCCACCAAGGCTGCAATCCACTCCTACACCGAGTCGCTCCGTTATCAGCTCAAATCCACGTCCATCCAGGTCCTCGAGCTGATCCCTCCCTACGTCCGAACCGATTTGATGGACGGAGCCGACGATCCACGCGCCATGCCGCTCGCTGCATTCATTGCCGAGGTTATGGAGATTCTCAAGACCGACCCAACGCCTGCCGAAATCTGCGTACAAAATGTCGGCAACCTTAGGCTGGCAGCCGAGCAAGGCCGCTACGAAGTAACCTTCAACGGCCTCAACAACGCCATGGCCGCCAGATTCTGACAACGTCGCCATCCGAGAAGTCCGCTGTCAGTTTCTGGCGTCCGACCAGCGCTTGCGGAACACCACCTTCAACTCCTGCCGCCAGTGCTCGCTCACGGCTACAAGCTCCCACTCCACCTGGGGAGAAAAATACTTGAGCACAGGCTCGTTGGCCGGATGAATCCACAGCGCCGGCGCAGCCAGCAGCAGCCGCGGCGACGCCTCCGACACCTCAACTCCGGCAAAGTACCCCTGCCGCTCAAACGCCGACAGTGCCCGGCCGCCGCCAACTCCCGCGGCGGACTGCCGGTCCGCATTCAACGCCCGCACCCTGATCCAATAGTCCAGCGCCTGCAGGGGCAAATGCAGATCCTCATCGGCCTTCACCTCGATCACCGCCAGCCGCCCTTTGCGATCCAGCGTTAAAAGGTCAAGCATGCCCCGGTCGCCGGTCGAGAGCGCCGGAACCTGCGAATACAGCAGATCCCCCCGCAGTCCCGGTAGCAACTCCGCAATCCCCGCGCGCAATTCCGCCTCCAGCCATCGCTCCGGCTGCATTCGATACAACGGGTCCGTGTGCACTCCGTCCGGCCTGCGGCTTTCAAAGAGCCGCCCAACCAGTCCACAGCACATCGCCTCCGTTGCCTCGGTCAGCGGAGTTTCATTGGCCCCCGCGCCGAACGTCACCTCATCCTGCGGCGTAAAGCTGTTTCCCGCAAACCCACGCCGCACCCGCGCAAACTCCAGCCCATGCAGGTACAGCCCCACCTCGCCGGCCGAACTCGCCCGCACTTGCACCCGCTCCCGCGCCGCCTCCGGAATCAGCCTCATCATCCGCGCAATCCCCGCACTGCAGCGCTCCACGGTCGCAGCCGCAGAAAACGCATGAATCAGTCGCGAATCCAGATTCCCCGTATCGCGAAAGTCCACCAGCTCCAGCTCTTCACTGCGCTCATCCAGCGTATAAAGCTCAAACTCCGCCTCCCCATGGTTCAGCCAGGCCATCCGTTCCGCGGTCGTCCGCCACGCCCCGGCCGGCACAATCACCTTCAACCCGCCAAAGTGGCGTCGCCCGTCGCCTTTTTGACGGCAGTGGTCAAGCCACAGAATCCCCAGCGTCAGAATCCCGTCCACCATGGCGCCGGATTCAGCCCCGCTCACCCCGATCACGGCATCCGCTTTCGGTCCTGCGAGCAGCCGCCCGCGCACATATGCCGGCCCAAAGCTGTGCTCCAGGTCCATCGCCGATCGCAGCCCATCCACCTTTGACCCGATGAATCTCCGCATCAGCGCCCGCTCCAGCAGCCGCTGATAATTCTTCCGCATCGCCTCGCGAGCCGTCGGAGTCCGTCTGTCGCTGGTCGGCACCAACTCCAGCGCCTGCGGCTTGGCCGCCCCCATGCGCCGCGTCATCACCCGCAGACACTGCGCCCGCTCCTCCAGCCCCACCACCGTGCGCATCAGGTTCCGCTCTTCGCTCCAAAGTTGCAGCAGGCAGCGCCCATGCTGCTCGGTCACCGCGTAGCGCGAGGTGCGCATGTCAAACAGCACACGCCCATCCTCCAGCACCGCCGCTGCCGGATGGTCCGTCAAGTATTCTTCAATGGTTTTCGCCAGAATTGCGGCTGAGGGCCCTGCATCCTCGGCAGCCATTGCGCCGCGCTACCAGCCCTGCCGTGCGCGCAAGCTGGTAATGTGCGCCGTATGGTGCCGCGAATGCCAGTCGTAGAGGGCCAGCACCTGGGCCAGGTTCTGGCGTCCCATCTGGGGATGCTCATACCCTTTTTGGAAATCATCCTCTGAAAGCGTTTCCAGCAGCGCCACCCATCGGCCATGCAGCGTGGCGACTAGGCCCAACGAAACCTCTACCGCCATACGGCTATCCGGCAGCTTGGCCCACGCCGCCTCGTCGTACCCCTTGATTGTCGGCCAGTCTTCGGTCAGCGCCAGCTTGAAGCGCACGTAGCAATTCATGTGGCTGTCGGGCACATGATGCACCACCTGGCGCACCGTCCAGCCGCCATCGCGATAAGGAGTATCCAGCTGTGAGTCGTTCAGCCCGGAGACCGCGGCGCGTAGACGTTCGGGGAGCAGTCGCAGCGTTTGAATATGCGCCGCCCGAACCCCCGGCAAACTGCTCGCCGGTGGGCTGAAGCGTCCAATCGGAAAGCGAGGGTCGTCCAAATCGCTCATGGCTCGAACCTATCGGCTTTCAGGCCGCTTGCGGGTGTCGTAAAAAGGAAAAAATGTGGCCCGGCCCGGGCAGAATGCTGCTTTGGGGCCGGGGATGGTTTTAAGCGTGTGCGTGGTGATGATGGTGGTGGTGGCGATGGTGATGCGTGGCGGCGAATGCCGGCGCGGCAAACACCATCAGAAGCAGGGCGGCAGCAAGGATCTTTTTCATGCCACGAATGTAGCACGGCCATCCCAGAGTGAGAAGTGGATTCAAAGCCCCGCATCAAGAGAAGCACGGGGCACGGGAATCGGTGCCAGCATGGGACAACCCACACACACGTCTGGTGGTTGAAGCACTCCGATTCAGCGTAGACTTAAATCACGATGACCAATTCGACCCCTTCCCCCGCCGCCGGCCACAAACGTTATTTTTTCGAGAAGTTCGGCATCACCGAGCGCCTTCTCGAGCGCTGTCTCGGCGAAGCACTTGCCGCCGGTGGTGACTACGCCGACCTTTACTTCGAGTCCGTCACCGCCACCTCGCTCGGCGTCGACGAGCAGATCGTCAAATCCGCCAGTCAGGGGACCAGCGCCGGCTGCGGCATCCGCGTCCTCTCCGGTGAGCGCACCGGCTACGCCTATACTGACAATCTCAGCCCCGAGCGCCTGCTTCACGCCGCCCGCACCGCCGCCCTCATCGCCTCCGGACCCGCCAAGCAGACCGTGCAAGGCTTCGTCGAAGCGCCTGCCGCCGATCTCTACCCCGTCCCCCTCGGCGGATTCGACCTCGACCTCGCCGCCCGCCTCGAACTCATACTCCGCGCCGACCGCGCCGCCCGCGCCTACGATCCCCGCATCGTCCAGGTCCGCGCCGGTTATTCAGAAGAACTCCGCCGCATCCTCATCGCCGCCTCCGACGGCGCATTCGCCTCCGACACCCAGCCCCTTTGCCGCCTCAACGTCTTCGTCATCGCCAAAGAGGGCGCCATCACCACCAAGGGCTCAGCAGGCGGCGGAGGTCGCGCCGGCCTCGACCAGTTTGTCGGCTCAAAGAGCCCCGAAGGCCTGGCCAGCGAAGCCGCCCGCGGAGCCATCCTGCAACTCGGCGCGGTCCCCGCGCCTGCCGGCGAGATGGAAGTCGTCCTCGGCCCCGGTTGGCCCGGCATCCTGCTCCACGAAGCCGTAGGCCACGGCCTGGAAGCCGACTTCAACCGCAAGAAGACCTCCGCCTTCGCCGGCCTCATCGGCCAGTCGGTAGCAAGCTCCAAGGTCACCGTGGTCGACAACGGCACCATTGCCGGGCGCAGAGGAAGCCTCAACGTAGACGACGAAGGCTCCGCCACCCAGGAAACCACGCTCATCGAAGGCGGCATCCTGCGCGGCTACCTCACCGACAAGCTTTCAGCCCGCCTCACCGGCGCCACCAACACCGGCTCCGGCCGCCGCGAGAGCTACCAGTCCATCCCCATGCCGCGAATGACCAACACCTACATGCTGGCCGGCGACGACGACCCCCACGACATTCTCCGCAGCGTCAAGCGCGGCCTTTACGCCGTAAACTTCGGCGGCGGCCAGGTAGACATCACCAACGGCAAATTCGTCTTCTCCGCCTCCGAGGCATACCTCATCGAAGACGGCAAAATCACCGCCCCCGTCCGCGACGCCACGCTGATCGGCAACGGCCCCGAAGCCTTAAAGTACGTCTCCATGGTCGGCCACGACTTAAAGATGGACGAAGGCATAGGCACCTGCGGCAAAGACGGCCAGAGCGTCCCCGTAGGCGTAGGCATGCCCACCATCAAGCTCGACAGGATGACCGTCGGCGGCACCGGGCGTTAGTTTCGGAGCGAATGATGGCTCGAATGGTCGAAGTGGAAGTCAGGAAATGGCATGGCGCGGGCGAGAGTCGCGCCTTCGGTTGGCAGCTTATCCCTGTTGACGACGGCTTGCGTTTGCGAGATGAGACATTTCGTTGTCCCGAGTGTTTTGGAAAAGTGAAACTGATGTCTGCCTCAAAGAACCCACCGATGGCCGCACACGGAGAGCATTTTCAGCGAAACAAAGGATGTAGCTTGGGCGACTGTTTCGACGGGGAGAAGCGCATTCATTCTTCACCCCACAAGTGAACAAGGCACAGTCTCCCGTCATTTTGGCTTTGCAAGGGAAAAGCCGGAGATGTCGTCCGAATAGTAGACCAGCCCAACCGCGCTGCGAGGTATGAAGGCCGCCCGCTTGTCTCCCTTGCCGACGACGTATAACCCGGCATCTGACTCATCCACAAGCAAGACAGCAATGCTTTGGCCTGGCATTATCATCGAGTCTTTGGACAGGTAGACCGTCACAGGAATCGGAGACCCGCCGCCCCATGAAGACTTGATGTGCGGATAATAGAGTGACGAAAATACAAGGACTCCCAGAATTGAGAAGGAAAGAGTTTGAAGCCAGTTGCCAGCCCATAGTATCCAGGAGCGCGAGCTTCCCTCCCTATAAATGAGCAATCCAGCAGCTAAGAACCAAAGCGCTGTCGCTGCCCCCGAAGCGCGGTGGTATTCGAAGACCTCGCGGCAGCCATATACAATCAAAAAGCCGAATATGAGGAGCGAGGCGATTGGCGAGACCAGCTTCGGAAAGCGTTGCCACCTATCGAGGAACACCAAGGCGCCAACGCCCACCATTATCAAAGTGGCCGTCCATAGCGTCCAAATTGAGCTATCGAACCCATAGTAGTCCCGGGAGTCGAATATTGCGGCAAACGTATTACCAAGAAACATACTAGATACGCAATGGAAGAATAAGATCGTTCCAAACCTGCGAAGCCAAAGTTGCTCAATCTCAGTTCGGCCTCTGAGCTTGCGACTCTCCCCCACCAACACGACCGGTATCGTGACAAAAAGAAGAAACCATGCGCCTGCAGAGACAATCCGCGGACGAAACGGATTCGTCTCCAAGAACCCAAAGGAATAATGATTGATCGAAATGATCAAAAAACCGCAGCCGTATATGGCAAGAGCAAGGGCCGCGACAGACTTCGAGATGAGGTCGAGCGTCACCCCGACTACCGGCGCCAGACCCGTGGGACGCGACGGCTGGGCTTCTCCTTGTTCCATTGGGAATCACCTCAATTGAGCTATCACTCTACTGCGTGGGCCGCCGCACGTCCAGATTCTGGCGCGGTGTGTCCCAGGTTTGGATTTTCGGACCTGGGATTCACGAACCCATTGGGCGCAGAATCCCAATCGTTCGCGCCACAGATGCCCCGAACGCGTCCCGTAGGGACGACACGAAAGTAGCCCCGGGTAAACCCGAAGCGGAGCGAAGGGGCAACCCGGGGTTAGCCGCCACAAATGACCTTGGTGTCCCGTAGGGACGCCGCGAAATCCGCGCTCACCCCGCGATTTCGACTGCAATCAAAAAATAGACTTGGCTCAAATCGCGGTCTGGATCGTCGTCTGCACAACGGGGTCAGGATGGGCTGCGAGTTCTTCAGCCACCCCATCAGGTATCCAAAGCTCGGAAAACTGGGATTGCAGGAGTCCGAGGCGGCCAATCGAGGCCAGGTTCGAGATCGGGGAGGTGTTGCTAGCCGCCAGCATATTCGAGGTCTTGAACTAGCTCTTGCTCCGTGTAGTGACGCGGTATTTGGCGTTGTCCCAAGAGGTCCGCGAATCTTTGCCGGGAGATGCCCGCAAGTTCGGACGCCTTCCCAAACGGCAGAATGCTTTGGGTGTAGAGCGCAACACCAAGCTCCGCTCGTAGACGCGATTCCATCTCGGGCTCTGGCAGCCGCAAGCTGCCTGTGATGGATTCCGGAATGTCAAGATGCAGGGTCATGCGGATTGCCAGATACTCACTGGATGATTCTACATCGAAACCGTACTGGATCCTGATTTGGGCGAGTGCCGGGTGCCCCAGGTCTGGATTTTCAGACCTGGACTCCTCTCAACCCCTGGCTGTGGCACAGCCAGATAATTTCCGCCACTCCATAATTTCAGCTAACCGAAGGTGCACAATAGATTCATCTCACCAATGCATCACCTTCCGTTCACCGCCTGTCAAGGAGGCCAAAGCGGGTGCACCTTCATACGACCGCAACCTGGCCTGCGCGTGAAGATCGCCGCGCCGCGCTCGTGTGGCTCGGCATCTTCTGGATCTTCGTAGGCGTCGGCTTCGGATTCGATCTGCACAACTACCTCCACGAGCAGCCGCCCGTACCCTCCATCGTTCACATTCATGCCATCGCCACCACCCTCTGGCTGCTCACCGCCACCGCGCTCGTGCTCATGGTCGAAACCGGCAACGTCGGCCTCCATCGCCGCGTCGGCTGGTTCGCTGCCGGCTATGCCGCTCTCGTCATCGTCATCGCTCCCTGGTCTGAGCTCAGTTGGCAGGCTTTGAATCTCCAGACTCCCGGTTCTCTACCGCCTCAGTTCCTTTCCATCGCCTTCAGCGGAGTCTTCTGCATGGCCGTGCTGCTGCCGTACGGTCTTTTCTTGCGCCGCAACTCGGCCGCCCACCGGCGCGCCCTCATCCTGGCCGCCATCTGCATCAGCGACGCGGGCTTCTCCCGCTTCGTCGGCCTCTTCCTGCCTGCGCCAACCACTTTTCTCGGCACTTACCTTTTCTACGAGGGCGGCAATCTCCTCCTCATTCTTCAATCTCCACCTGCTTGACCGGCGGCGGCAGATACGACCCCGACGACATCCGGTTCCACAGCTTGTACAGATTCCTCTTGAGCTTCTGGTCGAACATCGCGATGGTTTCATCGTCGATGCCCGCAGCCCCTCGGTTGGCCTTGACCTGCTGGTATGCCTCCCATACCGCCCGCTTCGCAATGGCATAAGATTTTGTCGATGTCATGTCACTCATCCCCGCACAACGGGTTGGCGACACTCGTCAACCGGATAACTCTGCCCCTTCGCTCCACTCCCATTACAGAAGCTTCATCACTACTACGAGCAGCCCCGCCCCTCGCCCTGGCATCGGTATTCTTCCTCGTGGTGTCTGCGACTTGTCATTTCCCTTTCCATCCAGAACAAAATTCTCACGTTCCGTACCAAAGCCTGTATCGAGTTCATGCCGCCTATACAGCGGCTGCCGCCGGGACCGTAAACAGGCACCTTCCCGGCTTATCCTGGAACATCTGCACGACCCCAGTTTTGACGGCGCTTTAAGTAATTAACGATGCGTCATCGGACAGTTTGCTTGCGCTCATCTCCTCGATACTTACCTAACGCCCTTTCTGGACGCCTTTTCCCCGGTCGTTCACCACCACGTCGTTTCCGAATGCAGCAGCAGCAACGGGCGGTTTGAAGCCAACTCCTGCAAGCCGACTTCGGGAGGCCGTCTCCCATCTTCGATACAGCATCAAAAGCCTTCGCCTTTGTTCGTGACACACTGCAGATAATTTCGTTCTTTGAGCGCACAATGAATCCTGAGAGGGTGAACACGGGCAACCCCCAGTGCGGTCAGACGTCGGCGAGATCCCGCCAGGACGAAAAAACGGGCTGAATACCCCTACCCCTCCCGTGTTTTTGCCACATCTTATTGAAAATAAATTGGTTATCTAAAAGGAGACCCATTTCTCCTATGAAAAAAGGACTTACCTGAACAGTCCATTCCTTCCCACTTCCAAACCGAAGGACTTACACCTGCCAGAACCCGGTTGAATCCAGCAATCTTTAACCCCAGATGCTCCGAAAATGGCTGCAGAAGGTGCTCCTGCTTCCATACCGAAGCGCAAAGGAACCGGCCGTCTCCCACTTGCAGTGAGCGACCGGGAAACTCCGGAGCCATTACGGTCGCAAAACCGCTGTCCGATCGCAGGAAGCGGGCATGGTAGGCTTGCTTGTCCGATCCAAGGAGCAATTCCCTTCATGCATTCCAGCCAGTCTGCACCCTTCAACCTTGTCGCCGCCGCTCACGCTTCCATGATCGAACACGGTTTTCAGCCTGAATTTCCAGCCGGAGCAGCTGCCCAACTCGCGGCTATCGAGGCGCATCCTGAACTTCCCACGGCTCCCGGAGCGCAGGACCTGCGCGGGCTGCTCTGGTCCTCCATCGACAACGACACCTCCAAGGACCTGGACCAGATCGAATGGGCCGAGCAGTTGCCCGATGGCCGCATCCGCGTCCTCGTCGGCGTGGCTGATGTAGACGTCCGGGTGGGCCTGGGTACGGTGCTCGACGGTCACGCCAGGAGTGAGACGACTTCGGTCTACACCGGCGTCAAGGTGTTTCCCATGCTGCCAGTGGAACTGTCAGAGGGCATCACATCGCTGAATGAGAGTCAGGACCGGGTCGCCCACGTCATCGAGTTCTCTGTGGACTCAGCCGGCACGGTCGCCGACGGCAAAGTCTACGCGGCCCTCGTCCGCAACCGCGCCCAACTGGCTTATAACGGCGTGGGCGCGTGGCTCGAGTCAAGCGGCCCGGCGCCCGCGAAGGTCGCCGCCGGTTCCGACCTCGCCGCGCAGCTCAAACTCCAGGACGCCGCGGCCCAGCGCATGGTGGGCAGCCGCTTCCAACATGGCGCGCTTGACCTGGAGACCCTGGAAACCCGACCCTTGCTGCAGGCCGACAAGCCGGTGGCCATTGTAAAGCTCGTGAAGAACCGCGCCACCTCCCTTATCGAAGAGTTCATGGTTGCGGCCAACGGCGTCGCCGCTCGCACGTTCGAAAGCGCCGGCGTTGCGTCCATCCGCCGTATTGTTCGCATTCCCAAGCGCTGGGATCGCATGGTCGAAGTGGCGCAGGCGCTGGGGACAACGCTGCCCGCCGCGCCGGATTCCAAGGCCCTCAACGACTTCCTCCTGGCGCAGAAGCAGAAGGACCCCACCCACTTTCCCGACCTTTCGCTCACCATGATCAAGCTTATGGGCCCCGGCGAGTATGTCCTGGTCAAACCAAATGAGCCCTCGCCCGGACACTTCGGCCTGGCCGTTCAGGACTATACCCATTCCACGGCGCCCAACCGCCGCTTCCCGGATATCGTGACCCAGCGGCTGATGAAGGCCCTGCTTGCCAAATCCGCGCAGCCTTACTCGGAAGACGATCTCAACGCCATTGCCGTCCATTGCACGCTGATGGAAGACAACGCGCGCAAGGTGGAGCGCGATATGCAAAAGAGGATTGCGGCCGTGGTGCTGCACCCGCGCATCGGGCAGAGCTTCCCGGCTATCGTAACCGGCGTCAACAAGTACGGAACGTTTGTGCGCACGCTGGACCCATATGTGGACGGGATGGTGGTGCAGGGCGGCAAGGGGCTGGATGTGGGCGACAAGGTGACCGCCAAGCTGCTTTCAACCGACCCGCAGCGGGGGTTTATCGATTTCGCGGTATAGGGTGCGCTGCCTTGCAAATCCGCATCCGCCGGATGTGCAGGCTCGGCATTTAGCCCGCAAAGGCCGACTTCTCCATATTTTGTGTGTCCGCGAAGGGCACTCTTGCGTCTAACAAAGAGCGGTATTCTGCATTGACGCAGCCTGGCACCAATGAGCCCGCTGAAGCAATCGATAGCGGGCGGGGCATTACGTCAAAGATTGCCCTCTCGGGATTTGAAGCTGGTCAAAACCTGGTTCGAACCAGGTTCCTTGTGCCTGTTAAGCGTCAAGGAGCCAGGTGTGCGCGGACCTCAACCACTGGTGAATGATGCGTTTAGCTTTTCCCGTGAATCCTGGAGCCTTCTTGCCCTGCATCGCCCTCCTGGCGCTGCCTTGTCAGCTCATTTCGCAACAAAGCTTTTCCACCATTGCGGTCATTTCTTCCAGGGCTCTGCCTGAGGCGCCGAGGCCGCAGCAGGTATCCGACGCGGAGCTTGCACAAAATCAACCGGCGCAGCCCCAGCCCAACTGGCAGCCAGCTCCATCGCAAGCCCCGGCTACGCAAGGTAGTTCCAGTTCACAAACCGGCGCGCAGCAGTCCGGCACGGAGACGCAGCAACAGAAGGCTGAGCAACAGATCAAGGAGCAGGAGAAGCAGCGCACTCTGGGAGTGTTGCCCGCGTTCAACGTCTCCTATCGCGCTGACGCCGTCTCGTTGACGTCCGGCCAGAAAATGAAGCTCGCCTTCCGTTCCGCCACCGATCCGGTAGCATTTGGAATCGCATTCATCGTCGCCGGAGAGCATGAAGCCTTCGACGATGACAAAGGATTCGGCTGGGGCATTGAAGGCTACGGAAAGCGTTCCGGAGCGGCCTATCTCGACGCCTTTGACGGCGCCATCATCGGCAACGGCATCCTCCCGTCAATTCTCCGCCAGGATCCGCGCTACTTCCGCCTCGGTCACGGCACCGTCAAGCACCGCCTGCTTTATGCGCTGGCCACCAATGTGATCTGCAAGCACGACAACACGCATAAGTGGGAGCCGAATTACTCCAACGTCGGCGGCAACATCATCTCCGGCGCCATCTCCAACCTCTACTATCCATCAGGCAATTCCGGCATTGGCCAGACCTTCACCAACGGACTTACAGTGACTGCCGAGGGCGGCCTGGGCTCCGTGTTCCAGGAGTTCTGGCCCGACCTCTCGCGGAAGTTCTTCCACAAGGACCCCACGAATGGACTGGACGCCGAGGCGCGCGCCAAGGATGCTGCCGACAAAGAAGCCAGGGAAAAGGCCAAGCAGCCCCTTCCGCCGAGCCCGAAATAGCCTGACTGATTCGACACGCATGCCAGGCGGCCGCAGCGGCTTTGTACTCCTTCACGGAGCATTTGCATCTAACGTTCTATGAAAAAGTTTCTGCTCGGGTTCATCGTTGTCCTCTGCTTCGCGGCTCCGATCGCGTCGCAGGCGCAGGTGGTAGCAGTGCAATACCACCACCACCATCACCACCACCATCATCATCACCACCAGGCTTAGAGCAAGGTGAGGGGTCGTCAGATCCGGCGATCAAATCTGCCGTTTCTTCGCTTTGGCCTTTTTGGCCCTCGCATCGCGCGTTGTCTTGCCTGAGGTCAACTTCATGGTTTTCAACGCGGCGAGGTTCTTCTCGATCAGCGCATACCGCTGCTCGACACACGCGCGACTGCGCAGCGGGTCGGCGGGGGTGTGCAGCACGTAGTCCAACAGGCGCGAAACGCTGCTGGTGGCCACGTGCAGGCGTGTATCTGAAGACGCGTAGTAAATCAGCACATCGCCATTCTTCTTTTCGATCCATCCATTGCTGAACACCACGTTGGAAACGTCGCCCACGCGCTCTTCTCCCTCCGGCGCAATGAAATATCCGGCGGGCTTGTGCGTGACTACCCACGGGCGCTCCAACTCGGCCAGAAACAGATAAAGCACGTAGCGCAAGCCGGCAGCAGTGTTGCGAACTCCGTGTGCCAGGTGCAGCCAGCCCTGGGGCGTCTTGATGGGCGCGGGGCCGAGGCCGTTCTTGACTTCCTGAATGGTATGGTACTCGCGATTATCGACGATGATCTCGTCTTCGACGACCGCATTTTCAATGCTCGGGGAGAGCCCCCAGCCGATGCCTCCGCCCTTCCCTGCCTGAATGAAATCGTCTTGCGGGCGCGTATAGAAGGCGTACCTGCCTTCGACAAATTCGGGATGGAGCACCACGTTGCGCTGTTGCGGCGACTTCGATTTCAGGTCGGCAAGACGCTCCCATGCCATTAGATCCCGGGTGCGCGCGATGCCGCATTGGGCAACCGCTGAGGAGGTGTCCCACGCCGGAGTTTTGGGGTCTTTCCGCTCGGTGCAAAAGAGCCCGTAGATCCATCCATCCTGGTGCTTAACGAGGCGCATATCGTAGACGTTGGTATCCGGCTCGGCCGTCTCCGGCATCAGGACGGGGTAATCCCAGAAGCGAAAATTGTCCACGCCATTGGGGCTCTCCGCTACCGCAAAGAATGATTTGCGGTCCGCGCCCTCGACGCGCGCGACCACCAGGTATTTCCCTTCGTGCAGCAGCGCGCCGGCGTTGAATGCGGCATTCACGGCGATGCGCTCAAGCAGAAGCGGATTCGCCTTGCGGTCAAGATCGTAGCGCCAGGTTATGGGCGCGTGCGCCGCGGTGAGCACGGGAAACGCGTGGCGGTCGTAAACACCATTGCCGCCCGGCGACTTACGGTTGCGCCGCGACAGCAGTTTTTCCTGCTCTTTAAACAAGCCTTGAACGCACTTTTTGAACTCTGCTTGATTCATCGTGCTCTCCGTGCATGAACTACGCTTTTTGTTCGATCCGTTGGTCAAGCCGCTGCAAACGTTCAAGACGTTCCATTGCTTCAATGCAGGTGCGGCTGTTGTGGTACGGACATTTCCATGGACCGACCTTTTCCCGCTGGGCATCGGGCTCGCCTTCGCGCGACACGAGCCAGAACCACTCGCCGAACTGGTGATCGACGATGTGTTTTTCAATGAACGCCCAGCTTCGTTTTGCTGCGACGAGAAAATGCTGCTTCCCGGAGAGTTCGTACGCATTCAGGAATCCAACCACAGCTTCGGCCTGCGGCCACCAGTGCTTGTCTGAATCCACGATCTGTGCTGGACCGTCGTCCGTTTTTTCCGCCTCGTAGAGCAGGCCTCCATCCGCGTCGAGCGCCTGCTCGAAGACGGCCTGCGCCATCTTCACTGCCGTGGCGCGCACGCGAGCGAGAACGCCGGCGTCGCCAAGGACCTCGGCCGCCTCGCACAGCAGCCAGCTTCCTTCAATGTCGTGGCCAAACGAAACGATCTCCGATTTCGGCCGCCACGCTTCGTCGAAGAAGAGAATGAAGTGCTGTGTGGCGGGATCGACGATGTACTTGAGGAAGATCTCAATCAACTCGCGCAGGCGAAAGCGCACCGCCGTGTCTTCGTGGTGGCGCAGCAGCGTGGCGTAGGCCTCCAGCAGATGCAGATGCGTGTTCATGGACTTTTTTTCGTCCAGATCCACGTCGCTCAGGCGCTGGTCCGCTGCCAGGGTCCAGTCACGCTCATAGGTCTCAAAGTAGCCGCCGTGCGCATTGTCGTGGCCTGCGGATTCAATCTGCGCAACAATGCGCATGGCGCGGTCGATCGGCTGGGGGCTGGCGGTAGCGTGCGCGTATTCCGCCAGCGCATAAACAGTGAACGTTTGCCCATAAATGCGCTTTTTGGTGTCGAGGGGGCGGCCTGCGTAATCGACCATCCAATAAACGCCGCCGAACTCGTTGTCCCAAAAACAGCGGCAGAGATACTCGTATGCGCGATGAGCGGCGGCGAGATACGCCGGTTCTTTGTACACGCTGAATGCCTTGGAAAATGTCCAGAGGATGCGTGCATTCAGGATGAGCCCCTTGGCCGCGTGCGGATCGAAAGTCAGGTCGTTGGCGATTTGACCGCGGAAACCTCCGTGCTCTTCATCGACGGCGTGGTTAAGCCAGAAGGGCAGGATGTCGGTCAATAATTCAGCTTCAACGCTCTGTCGTAAATCGCGCACGGGAAGCTCCTTGTGTCTTCAGTCCGAGTAAACATTTCTCCGGGGGAGTGAAGTCCCTCTTATTCATTCAGCGCGCTTAAGAATTGCATCGATATTTGTCAGTTCTTCTCCAGAGAAGGCAAGATTCGCAATCGCGGCGACGTTCTGTTCAATCTGTTCGACACGGCTTGCGCCAATCAGCGCCGAGGTCATCCGGCTATCGCGAAGCACCCACGCAAGGGCCATCTGCGCCAGCGTCTGGCCGCGCTCCTTTGCAATTGCGCCGAGTGCGCGCACTTGGCCCAGCCGATGCTCGTCAATGTCGTTCTTCTTCAGGAATCCATGCGGCTTGCTGGCGCGCGAGCCGGCCGGAATCCCCTGCAGATAGCGGTCGGTGAGCAGCCCCTGCGCCAGCGGACAGAAGGCGATACCGCCGATGCCTTCTTCACCGAGCACATCGAGAAGCCCGTCTTCAACCCAGCGGTTAAACATTGAGTACTTGGGTTGATGAATCAGGCAGGGCGTACCAAGTTCGCGCAAAACCTTGGCGCCCGCGGCAGTTTGTACGGCGTCGTAGTTGGAGATGCCGGCATAGAGCGCCTTGCCGGAGCGCACAGCGTGGTCGAGCGCACCCATGGTTTCTTCGATCGGCGTCTGGGGATCGGGCCGGTGCGAGTAGTAGATGTCGACGTATTCAAGGCCCATGCGCTTGAGGCTCTGGTCGAGACTCGCCAATAAATACTTGCGCGATCCCCAGTCGCCGTACGGCCCGTCCCACATCGTATAGCCCGCCTTGGAACTGATGATGAGCTCGTCGCGATATGGTTTTAGATCCAGGCGAAGAATTTCACCGAAGTTCGATTCCGCGCTGCCCGGCGGCGGCCCGTAGTTGTTGGCCAGGTCGAAGTGCGTGATGCCGAGATCGAATGCGCGAAGCACCATGGCGCGGCTGTTTTCGAACGTGTCCACTCCGCCAAAGTTGTGCCACAGGCCGAGGGAAATGAGCGGGAGGCGGATGCCGCTGCGGCCGGAGCGCCGGTACTGCATTGTTTCGTAGCGTTGTTCGTTGGCGACGTACAAATCTGCTCCTTGATTTAAACCGCTAACTCAGGATTCCTTCTACGAAGACTTCCTTGCGCCCATCTATTGGCGCATGCACAACGTTCCCCTCGATTGCCTCGCCATCCACCGTCAGCGCAATGGAATTCCCTTCGCCCTGGCGCTCAATGGCGATCTTGTAGACCACTCCACGAAATGTTCGCGTGGCCGTGAATCCCGGCCAGCTCTTTGGAATAACCGGTGCAATCTCCAGGCCGTCGAGCGAGGTGCGCACCCCAAGAATCCACTGCACAATGGCGTAGTAATTCCAAGCGGCGGTGCCGGTCAACCAGGAATTCTTGGCCTCGCCAAAAGTTGGCGCGTCCTTGCCTGCGATCATCTGCGCGTAAACATAAGGCTCGCAGCGATGCAGATCGCCGATTTCCTCGCGAGCCGATGGGTTAATGCGGGAATAGTAGTCGTGCGCCGCATCGCCTCGGCCCAGGCGGGTTTCGCCGATCATCACCCAGGGATTCACGTGGCAGAAGATGCCCGCGTTTTCCTTGTAGCCGGGCGGATACGATGAGATTTCGCCGAGCTCAAGGTAATACTTTGAGTAGGCCGGTTGCTGCACAACAACGCCATGTTTTGTGGCCAGGTGCCCGGCAACCGCATCCATGGCGCTTTTCGCTTTGCCGTCTTCAAGGCCAATGCCTGCGAGCGCGCACCAGCCGTTGGACTCGATGAAGATCTTGCCTTCATCGCATTCCTTCGAGCCTATCTTATGGCCGAAGTCGTCATAGGCGCGGAGAAACCATTCCCCGTCCCATCCGTGCTGGTAAATGACCCCCACCATCTTCTTCGCTTCCGCAAGATAGGTTGCGGCTTCCCCGCCAAGCCCGAGCCGATCCGCTATGGCTGCAAGTTCGTGTCCCGCATAAACGAACAGCCCGGCGATGAAGACGGATTCGGCGACCTTGCCGTCTTTATTGGTGGTGGTCTGGAAGCTTTGGCCCGGCGTGTCAGAGAAGCAGTTGAGGTTGAGGCAGTCGTTCCAGTCGGCGCGGCCAATGAGCGGAAGGCCATGTGGCCCGAGACGCGCCAAAGTGTAATTGAAGCTGCGCTGCAGGTGCTCGTAGAGCGGCTGCTCTGAGCCAGGGTCGTTGTCGTATTGGACCGGCTCGTCCAGAATGCTCCAGTCGCCGGTTTCCTTGAGATACGCGCTCACGCCGACGATCAGCCAGTGGGGATCGTCGTTGAAGCCGCCTCCAATGTCGTTGTTGCCGCGCTTGGTGAGAGGCTGGTACTGGTGATACGCGCCGCCGGTTGGCAATTGCGTTGCAGCCAGATCGAGGATACGCCCGCGGGCGCGCGACGGGACCATGTGCACGAAACCGAGCAGATCCTGATTGGAGTCGCGAAAGCCCAGGCCGCGTCCGATGCCTGATTCGTAGAACGACGCCGAGCGCGACATGTTGAATGTGGCCATGCACTGGTAGGCGTTCCAGATGTTGACCATGCGGTTGGTGTGAATGTCCGGCGTGTTGACTTGAAACACGCTGAGCGTACTCTCCCAATATGCGCGGAGCCGTTCGAAGGCAGCGTCAGCTTGCTTGTTGTCGATGTATCGGTCGATCACCGGCTTAACGGTCCTCTTGTTGATGGTCTGTGAGCCGGGTGGATCGAATTTCTGGTCGACCGGATTTTCGTGATAGCCCAGCACAAAGACAACCTCGCGAGTCTCACCCGGCTCGAGTTCGAGCTTCACCTGGTGCGCGCCGATGGGCGACCAGCCGTAGGCGATGGAATTGGTCAGTTCCCCGGCTTCGACCGTAGCCGGCTTATCCCAGGCGCGGTAGCGGCCAAGAAACGCCTCGCGTTGGGTGTCAAAGCGGCCTGGCTCCGAGCAGGCGAAGTACGCGAAATGGTTGCGGCGCTCGCGGTACTCGGTCTTGTGGTAGATGACGCCATCTTCGACTTCCACCTGGCCGGTATTGAAATTGCGCTGGAAATTGGTGGAGTCGTCCTGCGCATCCCACAGGCAGAACTCAATGCTGGCGAATCCGGAGAGCGCGGCCTTTGTTGTCCGGTGGTTGGTTACCGTGAGCTGCCAGATTTCCAGGTTTTCGTCGAGCGGGACGAAGTAGCGAGTGTGCGCTTCGATGCCGTTGAATGTTGAACCGATGATCGTATAGCCCATACCGTGGCGGCAGGTGTAGTCCTTCAGATCGTGGCGAGTGGGCTGCCAGCTTGGCGACCAGAACAGCTTCGACTCGTCGTCGCGGAGGTAGATGTATCTTCCTCCAAAATCCAGCGGCACATTGTTATAGCGATAGCGAGTGAGCCGCCGCAGCCGGGCATCGCGATAGAACGAGTAGCCGCCCGCGGTATTCGAAATAATGCCGAAATATGCCTGGCAGCCCAGGTAGTTGATCCATGGCAGCGGCGTGTCTGGTCGCGTTATCACGTACTCGCGATTTTGATCGTCGAAATGTCCGAATTTCATCGCTCCTGCTTCCCAGTTTGAAAACGTTACGCAAGTATAGTCTCCCGCGCGATTCCCAATCAATCGATTTTGTAGAACTGTTTGCGCTATTTTCTAAAGGCGGGACTCAATTTGCGCATTGTTGCGTGAGTGTGCAAAAGTATCAGCGCAAGCGAAAACAGGGAATCGTTGGTTGTGTCCGTGGTCACTGCCGGAGATACAGGACTGTGTGAGACACTCCGCCCGTGCTTTGCACCGGTCCTGGCCGTTTGCTCTCCGCGGCGCGGAGAGACGATGCTCAAGTGGCCGGAATCGGGGGATCGAATGCACCTTCACGGGATAGACATTGCCATCATCGTGGCCTACCTGCTGAGCACGGTGGTGATCGGCTATTGGGTTTCTCACCGCGCTTCGCAGAGCATGCAGAATTATTTTCTGGGCGGAAACACAATGCCCTGGTACATGCTCGGCATCTCCAACGCATCGGGCATGTTCGACATCAGCGGAACCATGCTGCTGGTTTCGTGGATGTTTGTCTACGGCATCAAAAGCGTCTGGATTCCGTGGCTGTGGCCCACATTCAACCAGATATTCCTCATGGTCTATCTCTCCGCATGGCTGCGCCGCTCAAAGGTGATGACGGGAGCGGAGTGGATCAAGACCCGCTTCGGGACCGGGCGGGGCGCGCAGCTGTCGCATCTCATCGTGGTTGTCTACGCGTTTGTCAGTATCATCGGATTCTTCAGCTATGCATTCAAGGGCATCGGCAAATTTGCGCAGACATTTTTGCCGTGGCATCTTTCCGCCAATGAATACGCGCTGATCCTGATCGCGATTACGGCAATCTATGTAATCAAGGGCGGCATGATCAGTGTGGTGATAACCGAAGTGGTGCAGTTCTTCATCCTGTCGATCGCTTCGTTTTCGGTGGGCATCATCGCCATGCGCAAGGTGGCGCCGGAGATGCTTCACCGCGTGGTGCCCGCAGGCTGGGACAACATCTTCTTCGGCTGGCATTTGAACCTGGATTGGTCCACGCTGTTGCCCGCGGCAACGGACAAAGTTGCGCAGGATGGCTATGGGCTGTTCGGTTTTTTCGTTGTCATGTTGCTGTTCAAGGGCATCCCCATCTCCGCAGCCGGGCCCGCGCCCAACTACGATATGCAGCGCGTGCTTTCAGCGAAAGACCCGCGCGAAGCGTCGATGATGTCTGCATGGGTGAACATCGTGCTGACTCCTCCGCGGTACGTTCTTGTGATGGGACTGACGGTGCTGGCAGCGGCCTTCTATGGCCCAAACTTGCGCGCAATGGGAACCAACATGGACTTCGAATTGGTGCTGCCGTACGCGCTGGGTCGATTCGTTCCCGTGGGGCTGCTGGGCTTTTTGATCGCCGGCCTGCTGGCGGCCTTCATGTCCAACTTCGCGGCTACGGTGAACGCGGCTCCGCCCTACTTTGTCAACGACATTTACAAGCGCTTCATCAACCCCAATGCCTCACCCAAGACTTATGTCCGGCTCAGCTACCTGGCTTCGTTCGCGGTGGTGGTGATCGGCGTGGCGATTGGGTGGAAAGTGACTTCAGTCAATGCGGTTGTGGTCTGGATCGTCTCCGGCCTTTGGGGCGGGTACACGGCGTCCAATGTTTTGAAATGGTACTGGTGGCGCTTCAACGGATACGGCTATTTCTGGGGAATGATTACAGGCATTGCCTCCGCGCTGGGCCTGCCGCCGCTGGTGGCACAGGTGCCGTTTGTGCAGCACATGCTGGCGACATATTCGATCAACATGGATGTCGTGATCATCTTTCCGATTGTGGTTGGAATCTCGTTGATCGGCTGCCTGCTGGGCACGCTGCTTACCAAGCCGGAAGACGACGCGGTGCTCATGGACTTCTACCGCCGCGTGCGGCCATGGGGCTTCTGGGGGCCAGTGCTGAAGATGGTTCTGGCGGAAGATCCCGGATTCCAGCGCAACAAGGATTTCCTTCGCGACATGTTCAACATTGCGGTGGGCATCGTGTGGCAGGTTGCGCTGGTAGCGCTGCCGTTATACGTCGTGATCCAAGAATACAAGCGCGCTGCGTTGGCGCTGGGAATCATCCTCGGAACATCGATCATTCTCAAGCTCACCTGGTTCGATCACCTGGCGGTGCGCGAGGTGGAAACAGACAAGGCTGCTGCGCACGACAAGGAACTGGTGCGGGCTCGGGAATGACCTTGAGAGTTTGATCGAGTTTTTCTGCGACCGGTAGATTCGTGCTCTATCCCGAAGCGGATTCATGCAGAACGTTCGAGTTTTTGCGAAAAGAAGCTGAAACCTTTTTTCCTCTCTTCGAGTGCGGGCAGGCCGCAAGCTGCCCTGGCCATCTGCCGGATAGGCCTTGAAATCACGGACTCATGCAAAACAAGATTGCCGATCGGGTGCCCGGTCCGCATGCCAGTTGAATCTTCGTCCGGAATCTTCCATTGCGCGCGCCGGGTTAGCACTCTCTCGACATGTTCATCGCTGAATCCAAGTGCGTGCGACGTATGCCGGTTGAGCACGATCTGGAGATTGGGGAAGCGTGGGAAGAGCTGGGTCAACAGCCGGTTTGCGTTTCTCATTTCCGAGATTCCTACCTGCGACACGAGGTACAAGTGGGAAGAATCATCGAACAACGCCGACTCCATCAGGTCCATGCGCGATCCGATATCGACAATGACGTGTTGGAAGCTTTGGCGCGCCACTGCCAATAGTTTATCGATGGCCTGCGTTGGTGGATCCGATCTGGGGAACTCCCCCGGAGCTGCCAGCACCGAGAGCCCTGAGTCGTGTTTTCCCAGCAGGGTTCGGAGAAAGTTCGCATCCAACCGGGCCCAGTCTTCGAGTGCATTCGTGGTCGAATAGTCGCACATCATTCCAAGGTGGAGCGCGGCATCTCCGAGCGGCGAGCCGAGATCGATAAGCAGCGTGCTTTGACCGGAATCCTGTGCCAGCGATGCAGCAAAGTTGGAGGCAATCGTTGTCACGCCGCAGCCGCCTTTGGAACCCACGAACACCAGCAGCTTTTTCCCCAGGGTCGCAGCCTGGCTCAGGGACGGATCGCGCACCGGCACACGAGCCAGAGCGCCCGCCATTTCGCCGGGGGCGAGGGGAAGATTGAGGAACTCGCGCGCTCCGGCGCGCATGCAGCGGATCACCAGTTGGCGGCCTGCCTGCGCGGAATACACCATGACGGTTGCAGAGTTGCCTGCGGTGAGACATTGCACAAGCTTCAACGCGTGTTCCGTGTCGCTGTCCAGATCGATGAAGACCACGTCGTAAATCCGGGCCAGCATGCGCGGCAAGCCTTCCAGGTCAAGAGGATATGAATAGAATTCTTCGATCGTCCGCTTTGCACCGAGAAAAATGGAGCAGCCCCTAATGCCGTCTTCACCTTCGTTCAAGGCCGTTGCAATTTCCTCACGTTGCATTTTGTTCGGCCCAATGATAGCAATGGACACCGGCCTGGCGGCGGTTTGGGCGTAAGCTTGAGCCGAGTTGGACATCGCGGAACTCCTGATTCACCTTGCGCACAAAACTGTCATTTGCCGCGCGTTATAAGCGGCAGAAGCGTCGGTGCAGGTAAGGTCTGCTTGTTCGGCTTGCATAAAGACCAAGCGCCCTGTTATTAAGGTTATCGGCGGCGGGCGCGAGGAGATTAGTTTCCATTAAGAATGTTCAGGCTGTGCCGCGTCTTTGCAAGGTTTGAAGCGCTCGGTGAATCGGGTCGATTATGATTCCCCAATGCGGTTTGGGTTTCACTCAGAACCCTGGGGAATTCATGACGATTCCAGTGCCTGCTTCGCTCGCCACAAAATCCCAACTGCGCAAAACGATGGGCTTTTGGGATGTGCTGCTGTTCAACATCGCCACGGTGCTTGGTCCCCGCTGGATCGCCGCCGCCGGGCATAACGGCACGTCGTCCATTAGTCTTTGGGTGCTTGCGGCCGTGTTCTTCTTTGTGCCTGGCGCGCTGGTGATCAATGAGCTTTCCTCGCGGTTTCCTGAGGAGGGCGGCCTTTATGTCTGGTCGCGCGAAGCCTTCGGCCCTTTTCACGGATTTGTCGCCGGATGGACTTACTGGATTTACACCGTCTTTTATTTCCCCGGCCTGCTTCTCGCCAGCGCGTCGATGAGCGCCTACATTATCGGTGGCCGTGGAGCTCAACTGGCGCAGGACCGGACGTTCCTGGTTGCCGTTTCGCTTGGCCTTTTGCTGGTCTCTGTGGTCCTCAATTTTATCGGGCTCAATATCGGCAAGTGGTTGCAGAATGCCGGCGGCGTGGGCACCTATCTGCCCTTGCTGATGCTTGTGATTATTGCGGCGATATTCTGCTGGCGTTACGGATCGGCGACCCAATTCACGATGCACAACATGATGCCCGCATGGAACTGGGATACGGTCAACTTCTGGTCGCAGATTGCGTTTGCCTTCACTGGCCTTGAGCTGGTTTCTGCCATGAGCGAAGAGGTGCGCGACCCGCGCCGCACACTGCCGCGAGCCGTCTTTGGAGCCGGCGCTCTGATCGCGCTGATGTACATTGCGGGGACATTCGCGATTCTCGCGCTGGTGCCCGCGGCCGATCTGGATCCGCAGAGCGGCGTATTTCATGCGATCACCATCGGTTCGATCGCGCTGCGCGTGGGCTTCCTAGGAATTCTCGCCGCCGTCCTGGTTACGGTAGGCAATGCAGGCGGAGTGGGCAGCACGGTGGCGGGCATCGCGCGCGTTCCTTTTGTCGTCGGGATCGACCGGTATCTGCCTGCCGCATTCGGCAAGATTCACCCGCGCTGGAAGACTCCGTACATTTCCATTCTGGTGCAAGCGATTGTTTCTGGCGCCATTCTGCTTGGCAGTCAGATCAACGAAACTACGCGGGGCGCGTACCAATTTCTCATTGATGCTGCGATCATTCTCTACTTCATTCCGTTTCTCTATATGTTCGCAGCAGTCATCAAACTTGCCGGCCGTAAAGATCGAAGAGAGAATCCGCTGGCTATCCTGGTACCCGGCGGAACTCCAGGGGTATGGATCGCAGGGGGCCTGGGGTTTGTTGTTGTGCTCGTCGGTATTCTTGTGTCGCTTGTGCCACCGGGCGATTCCCTCAACAAGCTTGGCTTCGAACTGAAACTGGTTGCCGGGACGGCCGCGTCCGTGCTGCTTGGGCTCATCCTGTATTGGCGCGGCGCGCGCGCAAAACGAAGCGAGGGCTGATTCAGGCCATGGGCTGATTTTCCCTCTGCGCAGGCGGTTCAATTCTGTACGGGTTTGCTGACTTCGCTTCTCTTTCGCCGGCGGAGTTGTGATTTGCGGGTCGAAGGAGGATTAATTCAATTCTGTCATGCAATTGTCACTGCATTGTCATTTTCAACGCCTTTCGATTTCAACGAGTTAGCAATTGAGTGACAATTACGATATGTGGCAAAGCGAGAAGGTGGCAATGGATTTCGTTGGGGCGGATGCGCATTCCCAGTCTGAGCGAACTCAGATTCTGGTCATCGAAGACGATCCGCACATCCAGAAGATTCTGCACAGGCTGTTCCGCGAGCAGGGCTATGGCGTGACGGTGTGCGGCGAAGGACAGGCCGGTCTGGAAGCATTCCGTTCGGGGAAGCCATCTGCCGTGATCCTGGATTTGGTGCTTCCCGGCATTTTCGGACGCGACCTTTGCAAGATCATGAAGGCGGAGCAGGCCGGCGTTCCGGTGATTGTGCTCAGCGCGATCAGCGAGGTTGCGGATAAAGTGCTGTTGCTTGAACTCGGCGCGGACGATTACATGACCAAGCCATTCAGCCCGCGGGAACTCATGGCCCGGGTGCAAGCGGCTCTGCGCAGGCCCCGAGTGCAGGCGGCCGCGACGGCCACTTACAGATTTGGCGAGTGCGAGCTGGATTTTGCGAGAATGAGCGCGCGGCGCGGCGGCAAGCCAGTCACACTCACGGCGCACGAGTTCAAGCTGTTGAAGTACTTTGTCGAAAATGCAGAGCGGGTGCTGAGCCGCGAGGAACTGCTGAACGAAGTGTGGGGATACAACTCCTACCCGACCACGCGCACAGTCGATAATCAGATACTGAAGCTTCGTCAGAAGCTTGAGCCGGATGCCGCGGAGCCGCACCATCTGCAGACTATCTATGGGGCCGGATACAGATTTGTTCCGTAGGAAGGATTCCGTGTCGAACGAGAGAAACTCGCCAGGAATCCGGACCCGGGTACTGTTGCTGTCGTCGCTGGTGCTGATTATCGCCGGCACAACGGCATCCAGTCTCTACATCATTCGCAGCCGTTTGCGCCAGCAAGTGCGGTCAAACCTGGAGACAGACCTGCAGCATTCGTTGGAGACATTTCAGGACCTGGAGGCGAGGCGTTTGGCTTCGCTTGAGCGCGAAAATGCCTTGATGGCAGCGCTGCCCAGCTTGAAAGCGCTGATGACCACGGACGATTCGCGAACCATTGCGGACGATGCCGTGGACTTCTGGAAGACGAGCGGCAACGAACTGTTCGCGCTGGCAGACGCGGATCGCCGGGTACAGGCTGCTTACGCACAGGGCACGGAGAACGCCGAAATCTTGCGGCGCGATCTTCAAGCTGCAATTCGAGAGCCATCGAAGCATTACCTGATGACCGAAGGCAGGCTGTTTGAATACACCGTGGAGCCGCTCTACTTTGGCAGCAAGGTGAACGGGACGCTGCTGGGATACGTGATCGGCGGGTACGCCATCGATAGCGGCTGCGTGCGCGAGGTGGGACGAGGAGCAGGCGCCGAGGCTGCTTTCTTCGCAGGCAATGCGGTAACGGTGAGCACGCTGCCGAAAGACAAGCAGGACGCCCTCCGCGCGGTGGCGCAATCGCTGCAACCGGGCTCACATTATCAAATCGTGAAGATCGGCAGCGAGCGGTATCTTACCGTGAGCAAGGATCTGACCGTCGGAGCGGACACGCCATTGCGGCTGGCGGTGATGAAGTCGTTCGATGCGGCAGACCGCGCGGAGAGGGAAATCAACTGGCTGATCTTCTGGGTTTGCCTGCTGGCCATGGCGGCGGGCTCGGCGTTAATGCTTTTGCTGGCGCGAATGGTAACGCGGCCGCTGGAGATGCTGGCCGCGGGTGTTCGAGCCTTTGGCGAAGGCGACTGGCAACACTCGCTTCCCGCCGATGGCACGCAGGAAGTACGGTATTTGAGCGGCGTATTTGGGCAGATGCGCGACGAGATTGAAAAGACGCATCGTGCATTGCTGGAAGCGGAGCGGCTCGCCACAATCGGGCGAATGGCGAGCTCGGTTTCGCACGATTTGCGCCACTATCTCGCGGCGGTCTATGCGAATGCGGAGTTCCTGGCATCGCCGACGCTTCCCGCCAACGAGCGCGCGGAGCTGTACGAGGAGATCCGGCTGGCGGTGAACGGGACGACCGATATGCTGGATTCCCTGCTGACCTTCAGCCGGACGGGCACGGCGCTGCAGAGGGCGCCCGCATCGATGTCGGCCCTGGTCGATCGCGCAGTGGCGCTCGTGAAGTCGCATCCGGATGCAGAGCGCGTGAAGCTAGTGCTGGAAGCAAGCGATGGGGACACAACCGCCGAGGTCGATAGCAAACAGGTGGAGCGCGCTGTTTACAACCTGCTGCTCAATGCCTGCCAATCGGCACGGGAGAGCTTGGGGCTGCGCGAGGTGCGAGTCTCGACGAGCGGCGACAGCAAGAATGTGAGCGTAACCATTCTGGATAGCGGGCCCGGTGTCGCGGAACGGATTCTCGGCAGCATGTTCGATCCGTTTGTAAGCCAGGGAAAACAAAAGGGGACGGGGCTGGGTCTTACTTTGGCCTGGAGCGTGGCCCGGGAACACGATGGCGAAGTAAGGCTCGTGAGCAACCGGGCGGGCGAAACCATTTTTCGCCTGACCGTGGCGCGCCACGTCAAGGAACCGAACAGAAATGCGAACCCTTCACGGACCAAGGTGATGACGCCATGAGAGTGAATTCACGAAGCAGCGGAAGGCCGCGCATCTTCAAAAGAATGCTTGAGGCAGAACGGCCGATGCTGTGTGCGGCCTTTACACTTGTTTGCTCGCTGTTGCCTTTGACGCCTGCGCGGAGTTTGCCCGCGCAGGAAAGCACTGAACAGAGGGTCGAACATTTGACCGCGGCATTGGCGCAGGCACAGGCGAAGATGGATGCTTACCAGGCGGAGCTTGCGGGACTGCGGCAGCAACTTACCCAGCTGAAGGTGGAAATGGCGGCGGAGAGGTCGACTTCTCCGGCTACCGCGCAAACTTCGAGCGCGAGTGGGGACAGCTCTGAGAACCAGCCCGCAGCCGCTTCGACGCTGGACGAGATTCGGGAACGGCAGGCGATCGACGAGTCGCAGATCGCAACGCATGACGCGATAAAGGTGGAGACGGAGTCGAAGTATCCGCTGAGAGTCAGCGGGCTGGTTTTGTTTAACGCATTCGTGAACACGCGCCAGGTTGACGTCTCCGCGTCGCCGAGCTATGCGCAGGCGGGGCCCGGCAGCACCGGATTATCGCTGCGGCAAACCGTATTGGGGCTGGATGCGCGCGGGCCGCATCTATTCGGTGCAACCAGCCATGCCGATCTGCGTACCGATTTCTTTGCAAGCGGCACTGTCTCCAACTATGCGGCGGGCGGTGTTTTGCGGCTGCGCACGGCGCATGCAGCATTGGATTGGCGAAGCACAGAAGCATTTGTCGAGTTGGATCGCAGCATCCTTGAGCCGAATGAGCCCTTTTCCCTGGTTGCCATTGCGCAACCGGAGTTGGCTTGGGCGGGCAACCTCTGGGCCTGGAATCCGCAGATTGGCGTGTCCCATCGATTTGCTCTTTCAGACTCAACGCAAATCAAGACGCAGGCAGCGCTCATCGACAGTTCCGACCCAGCGCTGCCTGGGTCGATCTCGAACGGCCCTGGTGTAACCGAAACAGAGCGCAGCCGCTGGCCGGGTACGGAAACGCGCGTTACGTTTCAGCATGGCGAGAGCGGCATTGGTCCGGAATTTGGCGTTGGCGGATATTTCAGTCCGCACCGCAACGGAGCAGGCGACAAGTTTGACGCATGGGCGGGAACTGCGGACGTGCGATTGCCGTTGAGCCGCTACTTTGAATTGACTGCAAATGCCTATCGCGGACAAGCGCTGGCCGGACTCGGCGCAGGCGGATATGTGAACTACTACTACATCTATGAGGGATCGAACGAAACCGTGCACGCGCTGGACGATGTGGGCGGGTGGACGCAACTGAAGGCGAAGGCCGGCCAACGGGTGGAGATGAACGCTGGTTACGGCACAGATAACCCGTTCGCAAAGGAAATTCGGGCTGCCGTGTATTCGCAGAACATTTCCAATTATCCAGGCTTGGCGCGGAATCGTTCCTTCTATTCGAATGTGACTTTGAGTCCGAGTGCATACCTGCTGTTTTCGTTGGAGTACCGGCGGCTTTGGACCAACCTCAACACCGGCCCAACCAGTTTCAGCGATGTAATCGGAATTGGCGCGGGGTACAAATTCTGATGCCGGTTGCAGGTCATACACGGTTGCATTGGCTCCTGCTCGCGGCTTGCTGCATCGGCAGCCTGGGTGCGCAGACGGATACAAGGCCGCAGACCGATGTGATTGCCAGAATTGCGCCGGCACCGCGCGATGCAGCTCACAAGACAGAAAAACCCGCTCCGGCGGTGATCTGGCTGAAATCTCTGCGACCGGGCACCGTGCATTTCGCAGTTCACGGCAACTTTACGCTGCTGCAGAAGAACAAAATGTTCACTCCGCATCTCCTGGTTGTGCCGGTGGGAAGCAGCGTTGCGTTTCCAAATGCGGACCCCTTTTTCCATAATGTCTTCTCGCTTTTCGATGGACGGCGCTTCGATCTCGGACTTTACGAAGCGGGCTCGACGCGGAGCGTGGTGTTCTCGCGAGAAGGCGTGTCTTACATTTTCTGCAACATTCATTCCGAGATGAGTGCGGTGGTGATCGCCCTTGCGACGCCTTACTACGGCGTCGCCGATCCGCAGGGAGTGTTTCATCTGAGCGGCGTGCCGAGCGGAGACTACGAATTGCACGTTTGGATTGAAGGCCAGAGGCAGAGCGGGCTGGATCAACTCACGCGCAAGGTTCATGTTACGGGGGAAACCGAGGATCTGGGTGAAATCACTGCCGGCCGACCGGAACAGCGGCAGCATCTGAACAAATTCGGGCAGCCGTACGAGCCTGATTCCCACCCGACTTACTGACGCTGAATATCTAAGCTTCAAGAGAGCGCACCCCAATGCAGCGAATAGGCGCGCGGCTTGAAACGAGTTGCGCGTTTGAACCATGCTTTAATAAGCTGCGGGGAACTAAGTTTGGTCCAGTGAGATTGCCCTTGACGCTCTGGAATTCCTTTCTCATCGCCTTCAGCGTGCTTCTTCCGCTGATCAATCCGCTTGGGTCTGCCCTGGTATTCCTTGGGCTGGCCGGCCAGGCGCCGCCGCAAGTCTATCGCTCCCTTTCGCGCAGAATCGCGGTCAATAACGTCGTTTTCCTGGCGGTTATCGAACTGCTGGGCGCCACTATTCTCAACTTTTTTGGCATTTCACTGCCCATCGTGCAATTTTCCGGCGGCATCGTCATCGCCGCCATGGGCTGGTCGGTGTTGAACGAGAGAGACGCTGCTGCAGATTCGCGAAACAAGAAGGAGGAGTGCGACGGGCCGGATGAATCGCTCACGCGCGATCTTGAGCAGAAGGCTTTCTACCCATTCACTTTTCCAATCACCTCAGGCCCAGGCACACTGGTAGCGCTGCTAACGTTAACAGCCCACATTTCGCAACGGAACATCACGAATAATGTCCTGGCGCATGCCGGTGTGTTTCTTGCCATTGTCGCTCTAAGTGTTCTGGTTTACTTTTGCTATGCTTATGCGCCGAAGATCACCAAGGTCATTCCGCCCAACACCGCGCACGGTATTCTCCGCGTGGTCGCATTTATCCTGCTGTGCATTGGGGTGCAGATCGCGTGGAACGGACTGGCGCAGTTGCTGGCCAAGATCGTCAGGCCTTAAGCCAGAATCCTGGACAGTTTCGAGGAAGGCCAACGTTCAGAGGTGACATGGATCACCGAAAAAACTGGCCCCTGTGTTAGGCTGAGTGCATGTTGCGAGGCTCTTTCCAACGCGCGGCGATGGCCATCCTCTTGATGGGGATGACGATTGCGCCGTTTGGAATGTGCCTGCAACAGAGCCCCAAGGGGGCGCACAGTTGCTGCTTGCGGCCGGAAGGCTCGCATTCCCTGCGGACCGATTGCTGCATCGTAAAAACGCAGTTGCCGGCCGCCTTGGCTGCGTCGACCTTGCCGGGAACGAGCAGCCCAGCGACAGTGCATGTGTCGCCGATGGGCGAGGCGGTGCCGATATCGTTCGACCGCCTGACCGTAGCCGTGACTCCGGCCTTGTCTCCGCCGCCACGCGCATTCATCCTCCGCATCTAATCTCCAATTCCCTGC
>Ga0302320_10004494_pt1 | contig 31669 bp, 25 predicted proteins | sample Bog_T0_3_FD_202130 | JGI IMG/M metagenome (GOLD analysis project Ga0302320, IMG submission 202130) | Peat permafrost microbial communities from Stordalen Mire near Abisko, Sweden - Bog_T0_3 | ecosystem: Environmental > Terrestrial > Soil > Wetlands > Peat | place: Sweden: Abisko, Stordalen Mire... | reverse complement strand
ATGACTATGAAAACGAATGGCTGGTTGATTGTGGGACTGATGATGGCGACGAGCGCGCTCGCGCAAAACAACACCAACACCTTGCCGCCGATTCCGGCGCCGGCGGTTTCACCAACTTCGGAAGTGGCGCCCGCGCCGGAGGCTACGAACGCACCGGTCAAACACAAAAAACACTCCGCGCCGAAGCGCGCCGCGATTGACGAGCCGACGGTCACGCTGTCACCCGGCGCGGCCCAGGTGGCGGTCAATGATTTGAATGTGCGCGGTCAAGCCGGCCTAAAAGGTGAAGTCGTGGCGCATCTGAAGAAAGGTGATGTGGTGGCGGTGATGAGCCAGTTGAATCTCGACAAGCACGCGACTGGCGAACCGGCGCAGTGGGCGAAGATCGCATTGCCGACCAGCAACCACGTCTGGGTGAACACCAAATATATTGATGCCGCCAACAAAACGGTTTCGGCGAAGAAATTGAATTTGCGCGCCGGGCCGGGAGAAAATTTCAGCGTTCTTGGAGTTGTCGAACAGGGCACCGCCGTGAATGTCATCAACACGAAGGGTGCCTGGTCCGAGATCGAACCGCCGTCCACCGCCTATGCGTTTGTCGCCGCGATGTATTTGAAACAGGAAGCGTCGGGAAACATGGCGGCCAATCTGCCGGCTTCGTCGGAAACCACACCGGCTCCGGCTGCAACGCCAACATCCGTGCCTGAAGCCGCGCCCGTTGTGACCACGCCGCCAGCGACCGCCGAGACTACTGCGCCAACCGCAACAAATCCTTCTCCGGCTCCGGCCACGACACCGCCGGTGGTGGAAACCGCACCGGTGGTTGACACCAATCCGCCGCCGCCCCGCATTGTGACGCACGAAGGCGTTGTCGGGCCGGTCGGCAGCATCATTGCCCCGACGCCGTATGTGCTGTATGACCTGGCCACCCGGCAGAACATCAATTTTCTTTACACCACCTCTACGAACCTGGACATCGGTCGTTACAACGGAATGCTCATTGATGTGACCGGGCAGGAATCCATTGCCGAGCGTTGGAAGGACACGCCGTTGCTGACCATCCAGCGCATCGTGGTGCTTAACACCAATGCCATCCCCAAAGTCTATCTGCCCTCACCCAGACAACGTGGTTGATGGCCGCGCGATCGCTGCGCAAATCCAGCACGAGCTGGCGCAACGCGTCGCGGAGCTGAAGCAACGCGGCGTGGTTCCCGGCCTCGCGTTCGTGCGCGTCGGCGAGGATCCGGCGTCCAAGGTTTATGTCGGGCGCAAGGAAAAAGCCTGCGCCGAACTCGGCATCGCTTCTGAAACCCACGTCGTGCCGGAGGTGACGAGCGAAGCGGACTTGCTGGCGCTGCTCGCCAAACTGAACGCCGATCCGCGCCTGCATGGAATTCTGGTGCAGGCGCCGCTTCCGAAACAAATCCGCGAAGCGGTGGTTTTTTCCACGGTTCTGCCGACGAAAGACGTGGACGGGTTTCATCCGGTCAACGTCGGCAAGCTGATGCTCGGTGACACGACCGGTTTCCGTCCCTGCACGCCGGCGGGCGTCATGGAACTACTCGCGCGTTCCGGTGTGAAAACTGATGGCGCGGAAGTGGTGATTCTCGGCCGCGGCAACATTGTCGGCAAGCCGATGGCCGCGATGCTTTGCCAGAAGGGCAAAGGCGCGAACGCCACGGTGACGATCTGCCATTCCGCCACGCGCGACATCGCGGCGCATTGCCGGCGTGCAGATATTTTGATCGCGGCGATGGGCGTGCCTGAATTTGTAAAGGCCAACATGGTCAAGCCCGGAGCCGCCATCATGGACGTGGGCGTGAACCGCATTCCCGACGCCACGTCGAAGACCGGCACGAAGCTCGTCGGCGACGTGGATTATGCGAACGTGCAGCTGATTGCCGGCAAAATCACGCCGAATCCCGGCGGCGTCGGTCCGATGACCATTGCGATGCTGATGCAAAACACGGTTCGCGCGGCGGAAATTTCCCTCAGCTAAAATATAACTACCAACTAAAAACTAAATGCAAGCCACCCGAATTCTCCCCGACCTGCAATCCTCGCTGTTGTGCGAAGAAGTCCGCCAGGAAGCCAACGGCAACTTCTTCATCGTCGGCGTCATCAACCTCATCCGCGTCCAGCAACTCCCCATCGTCGCCGGGCGGCTGTGCGTCTTCAACCGCTGGACCGCCGGCATCGGCCAGTTCACGGAAAATGTCCGCGTCATCGCGCCAGACCAGACGACCGTGCTGCGCAAGGCCGACCTGAAGTTCGAGCTGCGCGACCCGGCCATGCACTCCACCAACGTCATGGTTTTCAATCAGCTTGAGTTCAAGACCGCTGGAACGTATTTCATCGAAGTGCTGGTGGACGACGTGATGAAGATCCGCTATCCCGTGCCAGTCGTCGTGGTGCCGCCGCAAGCCGGGCAGACGCCGCCGCCGGCCGAGCCCGCGCCCTGATTTTTTTGCCAACCCGTCCCGCCGCACAGATTTATTTATCTGTGCGGCATTTTTCTTTAGACTGATCCCGATGAATGCGGATGAGAAACCAACCATCGCCTGGGAACCGCTGACGCCGCGCGGCGTCGCGGCGTTTGCCCATGCGCGGCTGGGCAATCTGCTGCTCGCGCAATTCCTCGTCGCGCTGCTCGCCGCCGCGTCGGTCGTCTGGTTTCTCGACGACAGCGTTTGCCCGGTCATCCATGAGTCGATCAAAAACCTGCCGGATGCCGGCCAGATTCGTTCCGCGAAACTCGACTGGCGCGGCGACGCGCCCGTGCTGCTCGCCGAGGGACGGTTTCTCGCGTTTGATGTGGACTTGGATCACGATGACAAAATCAATTCCACCGCCGACGTGCAGGTGGAGTTCGGGCAGGACACCATCTGGTGCGACTCGCTGCTCGGCTATACGGAATTTCCGTATCCTGACACCGGCCCGCTGCCGTTCAACCGCCCAGCACTGGAGCCGCTCTGGGGCGCGTGGAAGGCCGAGGTCTTGTTGGCCGCCGCTGTGCTGACCGCCGGCGGCCTGCTGGCGAGCTGGTGGATTTTGGCGACGCTTTATTTTCTGCCGGTCTGGCTGCTTGGGTTTTTCGTGAACCGCGATTTGAATTTCCGCCAGAGCTGGCGGCTGGCCGGCGCGGCACTGCTGCCGGGCGCGCTGCTGATGGTGGCGGGCATTTTGCTTTACGATTTCGGCGCGGTGGATTTGGTGCAGTTTGGATTCATCTTCGGTGCGCATTTTATCCTCGGCTGGATTTACCTGTTCGTGAGCCTGCTGTTCGTACCGGCGATTCCAACGACAGTGCCGAAGGGAAATCCGTTTGTGCCACCGAAAAATTCTTGAGTGAAGGCTGGTCTTGCAAAACCAGAGTGGTGCCGTTATGGTTGCGGCGTATGGCAAGCATCACCTTGAAGGACATTCCGCTGGAACTGCACGCGCAGTTGAAAAACGAAGCCTCGGCAAATTTTCGCAGCCTCACCCAGGAGGCCATGAGCCGGATTGAGCGGACGTTCCAGATTGACGCCGCTATGACCACCAAGCGTGATCAACAGTGGATTAACGAAGCCATCGCCAGCGGGCCGGCCGCGCCGTTGACCAAAAAGGAAATGGACAACATTCGCGACCAGGTGTTGCAGGGCAAAAAATGAACGTCGTCCGACGCCAGCGCTTCCTGCTGGATCTGGCTGAGGAACTTTACTGGCTCAAGGAGAAGGCCGGGGCCGACGTGGCTGAACGATGGTATGACGCGCTGCTCGCCACGATTCAATTCATCGGGAAGCATCCCTTCGTCGGACGCGAACGGAAAGATTTGACCCCGGCGGGCATTCGTTCCTGGCGGGTGCGCGGTTTTCCGCGCTGGCTGATTTTCTACGCCGTCACCGGCAAAAGGGAAATTGTCTTCTACCGTGTCCGCTCCGGCACCATGAACCTAGTGGTGATGAAGATGAAATCCTGATGCTGTTCGTGCCGGCGATTCCAAAGTCAACGCCGAAGTGAAATCCGTTTGCGGACAAAAAATAATCAAACGCAGCGGGCGACGGTGGTAATTGCCTCATCGCTTAATTTACTTGAGACAATCTGACAGGCAATCCGACTGGAGCATCACTAATTACCTTTGGAGTATTGAGGTGATTGTGAGTTTTATTTGAAACCCAAAACGACTATTTTCTTATCAACGTCCAAGACTTGGTAATACATCGTCGGCAATACGCCAACAACAATTGATTTAACTAGTATTGGCTTGTCTGATACAACAACTGGAAAATAGAATGCCAGATGCGGAGGCAGTTACGCTGGCAGGAGGAGGAGTGCCAGATTCATTTTCATTTGACCAAATGATAAAGCAAATGGAGCTGAAACAAACGATGCCAAACAACCACTTCGCCCACACCTTTTTGAATTTCATATAATTAATGAACCATGCAACAAACGAAGCAAAGGCGAGAAATTCAGTATATTTTGGGCGCATGACAAACCATCCATAACAGAATTGAAAATTGCGTCAATCCAAACTGACCCACTACCAATAAGAACGGTCAATTGACACCGCCGCACCGCGCCTTTAGCCTTTCCGCTCATGTCGAAACTGCCGTTTGAACTGCTGCTGGCGCTGCGTTATCTGCGGCCCAAACGGACGTTTGTCTCCATCATCACGCTCATCTCCATCCTCGGCGTCGCGCTCGGAGTGGCCGTGCTGATGATCGTCATCAGCGTGATGAGCGGGTTCGACCACGACCTGCGCGAAAAAATCCTCGGCTTCAACGCGCACCTGAAGGTCTTCGCGAACGCCAAGCCCATGGAAAATTATGCGCCGGTGATGAACCTCGTCGCATCGAACAAAAATGTCCGGGGTGTCGCGCCGTTCGTGCTGGGCCAGGTGCTGGTGGTCACGCAGCCGCCCAAGGGCCAGTCCAAGCTCACCGGCGCGCCGTGGGTGCGTGGCGTGGACCCGGCGCGCGAGAATTCCGTGAGCGTCCTGCCGCAAAGCATCATCGCGGGCAAGTTCGATTTGAGCGGGCGCGGCCTGGTGGTCGGCAGTCAGTTCGCCGAGAATTTGAATTTGTCCGTGGGTGACCGCATCTCGATTTATTCGCCGGCGGATTTGGAAAAGATGGAGAAGCGGCAGGGCAAGCCGGATGCGGAAGCCGTGTTGCCGGACGATTACACGGTGAACGGCATTTTCGACGTCGGTTATTTTGAATACAACGCGAACATCGTCGTGACCTCGCTCGAAAACGCGCAGGATCTTTACAATCTCGACGACAATGTTCACGGCCTGATGGTGATGTTGCGCGATCCGTATCAGGCGCCGCAGGTGCGGCGGGAATTGCTGGCGGCGCTCGGGCCGGGCTACAACATCAGCACCTGGACGGAGGAAAATTCCGGCATCCTCAATGCGCTGCTGGTGGAGAAGAACGTGATGTTTTACCTGCTGTTCTTCATCGTGCTCGTCGCGGCGCTGTGCATCTTGAGCGCGCAGATCACCTTTGTCGTCCAGAAGACGCGAGAGATCGGGATGCTCAAGGCGCTCGGCGCGTCGAACCTGCAAATCTCCGGCGTGTTCCTGAGCCAGAGCGCCATCATCGGCGTGCTGGGCGTGATTTCCGGCTACGGCCTCGGGATGCTGGCGCTGACGTATCGCAACGAGTTTCTGCATTTCATGAACCGGCTGACGGGCTTTGAACTTTTTCCCGCGTCCATCTACGGCTTCGGCGATTTGCCGGCGGTGATTGACCCGCACGACATCGCGGTCATCTGCGGGCTGTCGTTCGTGATCTGCATTTTTGGCGGCGTGTTGCCGGCGATCCGCGCCGGACGGCTGAAACCGGTGGAGGCGCTGCGCTATGAGTGAACCGCTGCTGCGTGCCCGCGCGCTCACCAAAACCTACACGATGGGCAAACGCTCGCTGGAAGTCCTGCGCGGCGTGGACCTCGACGTGGCGCGCGGGGAATTCCTCGCGTTGCGCGGCGCATCCGGCGCGGGCAAAAGCACGCTGCTCCATCTGATCGGCGGGCTGGACCTGCCGAACGCGGGGGAAATTCTTTTTGACGGCAACAATCTTGTCGCGTTTTCTGAACGCCGGCTGACGGAATTCCGCAACCGCCGTGTTGGATTTATTTTTCAGGCGTATCATCTGCTGCCGGAATTGACGGCGCTGGAAAATGTCTGCCTCCCGGCGCGGATGGCGCGGATTTCCAGTGCGACGGTTGAAGTGCGCGGACGCGAACTGCTCGCGCGTGTCGGCCTCAAGGATCGGCTGGACCACAAGCCATCCGAGCTTTCCGGCGGCGAACAGCAGCGCGTGGCCATCGCCCGTGCGCTCATCAACGAGCCGGAACTGGTTCTCGCCGACGAGCCGACGGGCAATCTGGATTCCAAGACCGGCGGCGAAATCATTGAATTGCTCAAAGGCCTACGCGTCGAAAAAAACACGACGCTCGTCATCGCCACGCACGACGCGAAGGTCGCCGCGAACGCGGAGCGCGTGATTGAACTGGTGGACGGACGGATTCAGTCATGAGCACCGACTGGGAGGCGCGTTATCAATCCGGCGACATGCCTTGGGAAAAGGGCGCACCGTCGCCGGGCCTCGCGGATTTTCTCGCCGCAAACCGGAATCTGACCGGCGAAACCGTTTGTGTGCCCGGCTACGGCACAGGCCACGACGTGCGCGAATGGGCCAAGGCAAACTTCAGCGTGTATGGATATGATCTGGCACCAAGCGCCATCCAGTTGAGTCGGGAACGGACGCAGGCGGCGGGTTTGCATGCGGATTTTCAGCTCGGCGATTTTTTGCGGGACGAACCGCCGTTTCTGTTCGACTGGATTTTTGAGCACACGCTTTTTTGCGCGATTGATCCGGCCGAGCGCGAACTTTATGTCCAGGCGGTTTTGCGCTGGCTCAAGCCCGGCGGCCAGTATCTCGCGGTGAATTATCTGATCCCCGACACCGACGGCCCGCCGTTCGGCACGACGCGCGAGGAATTGATTGAACGTTTCGCGCCGCATTTCAGTCTGCTCTCTGAATGGGTGCCGCGCTCCTACCCGAACCGCACCGGTTTGGAACGGATGCTGTGGTGGCGGAAGATTTAGCCGCCGGTTGAAAATTAACCCGCTCATGACTAATTTGACTCATGCTTGAAAATCGTGATTACATGCGCCAGCCCGAGCCTTACGAGCCGCGCTGGTCGCCGCGCTTGCGGTGGCGCTGGTCTTGGACGGTGGTTTTGCTGATGGCTTACGCGGGCGTTTTCGTTGCGCAACTCATCGCCAACCATTTTGCTCCTGGCAATCCGTTTTTCAACACGCGCCTCCTAACGACTGATGCCGGTGTCAGCGTGGAACCAGGCTGGCTGCCGTTGAGCGCGGAAGGCTTGGAGCAGGGATACATCTGGCAGCTTGTGACCTATCAGTTCCTCCACGCCGGCTGGCTGCACCTGATTTTCAACGGCTGGGCGATTTTTGTTTTCGGCCGCGCGCTGGAGGATTTGCTGGGCGGGAAAAAATTTCTCGCGCTGGTGTTTTCCAGCGGCATCGTAGGCGGGGTTGCGCAGGTGCTGGTCGCGCTGGCATGGCCGCATTACTTCGGCGGGCCGGTGGTCGGCGCGTCGGCGTGCGCGTTCGGCCTGGTGGCGGCGTTTGCGACGCTGTTTCCTGAACAGGAGCTGACGCTGTTTCTGTATTTCATCCCCGTGCAGTTGCGCGCGAAGACGCTGCTTTTTGGTTCCGCCGCGCTTGCCTGGGCGGGCTTTGCGTTCCCCAGATACATCATGCCCGGCACGGCCCACGCCGCGCATCTGGGCGGCATGGCGATGGGCTGGTTCTTTGTGCGTAAAATTTTGCAGTGCGATTGGTCGCGGCTGGAAGGCATCTTGCATCCGGCGCGCAAAACATTGCCGACGCGGCCAGCACTGGAGCCGCTGGAGAAAAATCCCGCCGGTGATTTCATGGCCAGTGAGGTAGATCCGATTCTGGAAAAAATTTCCGCGCACGGCATTCAAAGCCTCACGGCGCGCGAGCGTGAAACCCTCGAAAAGGCCCGCGCGAAAATCCAACGGCGCTGAAAATCGCCCGGCCGTGGTTGTTTCCGGGGCCGTGATTTATCGTTTCAACGACGAAGCGATTGCATTATCTTCAAAGCATGATTTTACGCTATTCGCGCCCCGAGATGCGCGCCATCTGGACCGACGAAAACAAGCTCAAGATCTGGCTGCAAATCGAACTGCTCGCCAGCGAAGCCCTGGTGAAGGAAGGCGTCGTGCCGGCGAAGGATTTCAAGAAGATCAAGGCCGGCTGCGAGAAGTGGTTCGCCGATCTTCCCGGTCTCGTCGCCCGCCAGCGCGAGTTGGAAAAAGTTCTCAACCACGATGTCATCGGTTTTACCACCGCCGTGGCGGAGGCCATCAACGACAACGCCAGCCGCTGGTTCCATTTCGGTCTCACGAGCAGCGATGTTGGCGACACCTGCTACGCGGTGCAGATGATGCAGAGCGCGGACATTCTCATCGCCGACGTGAAGAAGCTGCTGCCCGCCATCGCCCGGCGCGCGAAGGAGCACAAGTTCACCCCGTGCATGGGCCGCAGCCACGGCATCCACGGCGAACCGACGACGTTTGGCTTGAAGATGGCGCTCATGCACGACGAGTTTAAACGCGGATTGCGACGTCTGGAAACGGTTCGTGAGGTGGTGGCCGTCGGCAAAATTTCCGGTGCGGTCGGCACCAGCGCGCATCTCTCACCGCGCGTGGAGGCTTATGTTTGTAAAAAGCTTGGTATTATACCCGCGCCCATCGCCACACAAGTGGTGCAGCGTGACATCCATGCCGAGTTTCAGCTTGCAATGGCGCTCGTCGGCGCGAGCATCGAACGCTGGGCTGTCGAGTTCCGTCATTTGCAGCGCACCGAAGTGCTCGAAGCCGAAGAGCCGTTCACCAAAGGCCAGAAAGGTTCCAGCGCCATGCCGCACAAGCGCAATCCGATCACTTGGGAACGCCTCACCGGCCTCGCGCGTGTGCTGCGCGGCAATGCGATGGCCTCGCTGGAAAACGTCGCGCTCTGGCACGAGCGCGACATTTCGCATTCATCGGTCGAGCGCATCATCTTTCCCGATTCCTGCACGCTGCTGGATTACATGTTTGGGTTGCTGACGCGATTGATGGACGGCATTGTCGTTTATCCGGCGAACATGAAGAAAAATCTCGGCTTGAGTTTGGGTATGTGGAATTCGCAAACCATTTTGCTCGCACTGATCAAAAAAGGTCTCACGCGCGAAGCCGCCTACAAGATTTGTCAGGACGCCGCGATGAAAACATGGGAAGTCAAACACGCCGGCCGCGACGATGCGGATTTCGTGGAACAGCTCAAGCTGGATTCCGAGGTGCAGAAGCTGTTCAAGAAAGGGGAACTCGAAGCGCTCTGTTCGCTCGACTTCCATTTCAAGGAAGTGAACAACCGGTTCAAGAAACTTGGCTTGTGACTCGGACTGGACAGGCCGTTTGATTTTTATATTCTTCACGCCCGTTTTTGGCCGAATGGCCTGACGTGAATTCTATACAAATTAATAATGCAAACTTCAGACCTGGACGAATTGAAAGCGCTGGTGGCGGAATTGCGTGCGGAACACGTCGCGCAAAAGGAAAAAGAAAAGCGCGAGCGCTGGACCAAATATGTCTCGCTTACGATGGTGATCATCGCCGTGCTGGCAACCATCGCCACGCTCAAGGGCGGTGGCTTCTCGACCCGGACGCTGAAGGAAATGAACGAGGCGACGTTCAACCAGACGCAGGCGTCCGACCAGTGGTCTTATTTCGAGGCTAAGTCCATCAAGCAAAACCTTTACGAGATCGAGTTGGAACATCTCGCCGCCGCGCCATCGCCGGATGCCAACGCCGTGGCGAAATTGAAGGCGAGGGTGGACAAATACGAAAAGGACAAGGCGGACATCACTACGCTGGCCAAAAAATTCGAGGCTGCGCGTGATGAGGCGCGCAAGACCGCGACGGGTGTCGCCGAACATTCCAAGCAGATGGGGCTGGCCATCACCCTGTTTCAGATTTCAATCGCACTCGGGGCGATGTGCTTGATTGTGAAGAAAAAGCCGCTGTGGATCGCCTCGTCGCTGCTCGGCGCGCTCGCCGTCGTGCAAATGATTTATGTATTATACTTCATGCCGTTTTAATTTTGGCAAAAAGATTTTTGTCGAGCTGCGGGTGCAAGTTCATTAAAATTCATCATCATGTATTCACCCGCTGCTTCCCGTTACGATGCAAAGGATTTTTACCGCCGCTGTGGTCGCTCCGGCGTCCGACTCCCGCAGATTTCGCTCGGCCTCTGGCACAATTTTGGCGGGCAGGATTCCTATGAGAATGCCCGCGCTATCGCCTGCCGCGCGTTTGACCTGGGCATCACCTGTTTTGATCTGGCGAACAATTATGGCCCGCCCGCCGGTTCGGCGGAAGAGACATTCGGCCGCATATTGCGCGAAGAACTCCGCAAGTGGCGCGACGAAATGATCATCACCACCAAGGCCGGTTACGACATGTGGCCGGGACCCTATGGCGAAAGGGGTTCGCGCAAATATCTGCTAGCGTCGCTCGACCAGTCGCTCCAGCGGATGGGGTTGGAATATGTGGATATTTTTTATTCGCACCGGTTCGATCCGGAAACACCGCTGGAAGAGACGATGGGCGCGGTTGCCCACGCCGTCCGCAGCGGCAAGGCGCTTTACGCCGGCATCTCAAATTATCAGCCAGCCGACACGGCGCGCGCGGTGAAAATTCTTCGCGACCTTGGCATGCCCTGCCTCATCCATCAGGCGCGTTACTCCATGCTGGACCGCTGGGTTGAACCGCAGTTGCTCGCCACGCTGGAAGCGGAAGGCATAGGCTGCACGGTGTTCTCGCCGCTGGCGAAGGGCGTGTTGACCAACCGTTATTTCAAGGGCATTCCGGCGGATTCGCGCGCGGGTCACGATCCCCGGTTTCTCCGCCCGGCGGACATCACCGACGCAGTTTTGGCCAGGACAAAAAAACTGAACGACCTCGCGCAGTCGCGCGGCCAGACGCTGGCGCAGATGGCGCTGGCGTGGGTGTTGCGGCACAAGACCGTGACAAGCGCGCTCATCGGCGCGAGCAAAGTGAGCCAGGTGGATGATTGCGTGGGCGCAATGAAGAATCTTAATTTCTCCGGCGAGGAGCTGGCGCAGATTGAAAAAATTCTGACCTAACGCGGATTGATTTCCTTTCCGCGATACGCGGTCAGAAAGTAAATCAACACGCCGCCCACCAGCGCCGCGAGCGCGCCCCAAAAGAACGTCCATTGTGTTCCCGCCGGGCGCGCGCAGGTGGCGAACCACCAGCCGGCACCGAGATAGCCGACGAGGTTGCCCACGCCGTTGTTCATCAGGGTCAGCAGCGCTTGCGCCCGCGTGCGCCATGCGGAATCAATCCGCTGGTTCAGGTAAATCTGCGCGGTGATGAACACGAGGACGAATGACGCGCCGTGCAGGCTCACGCCGAGCAGCAGCGAGCTTTTGGTGTTCACCGCGCTCGCCGCGAACCGCAGCACGCCGATGGCGAGGCCGCAGGCGAAAATCCATTTCAAGCGCCAGTGGTGCAGCAGCCATGCGAGGCAGAACATCGCGACAAACTCCGAGCATTGCGCCAGGCTCATCCACGCGCTCGTGTGCGCGAAACCGAGGTCGTGCAGATGCGTCGGCGCATATGGATAAAACGCCGCGAGCGGGATGTTGAACAACGTGGTGGCGATGAAGACGACGCGTGTGTCGCGGTCTTTCAAAAGCGTCAGCGCGTCGAGGCCGAGGCGTTCGTGCCATGAAAGATGCTGGGCGGACTTGGGAATTTCCAGGGCCGGCAGAAAATAGGTGAACGCCGCCACGATCAACCAGAACACCGCGCCGAGATAGCCCGCGAGCGCCGAACGGTCCAGGTTCAACGCGCTGATGAGCAGTCCGCCGCCCATCCAGCCGATGGTCGCGAGGGAGCGGACCGGGCCAAATTCCTTCTGGGCATTTTCCAAACGTGCCAGGACAAGTGTCGTGGAGATGCTGAACATCGGCGCGTAAGAAAGCGAAAAAATCTGGATCAACGCCAGCACCAGCCACGGATTGAAGCCGTTCTGGATGGCCATGGCGACGGCCGCCGTCATGACGGCCGTGGCGGACGCGAGCCAGCGCAGCACCTTGGCCGGCGGCACATGGCGGTCGGCCATCGCGCCAAACATCAAGGGGGAAATGAACGCCGCGACCGCCGAGGCGGCAAAGGCGAACGGTTTGATGTGGTGCATCCCGTGCGCGTCGAGAATCGGGCTGAGCGGCACAAACCAGATGGCCATGGCCGCGCCCTGGATGAAAAACAGGATGACCAATTCGGCGTATTCGGCCTTGCGCAGTGTCGTCAGCACGTTAATCGAGCCTTTCGGACACGCGCTGGATTTTCACCGCCTTGCCGTTGGCGTTGTCAATTTCAACCACCGCGCCGTGGAGTTTCACGTCGTTGCGCGCCACTTCAAATCGCTGCGGCATGGCGGTGCGGAAGCGCGTGACGACCGGCACAATTTCGCGGCCCAAAACGCTTTCGTGCGGACCGGTGAAGCCGGCGTCGGTCAGATAAGCCGTGCCGCCGGGAAAAATCTGCTCGTCCGCCGTCTGCACATGCGTGTGCGTGCCCACTACGGCGCTGACCTGGCCGTCGAGCATTCGCGCGAACGCGATTTTTTCCGAGGTCGCCTCGGCGTGGAAATCCACGAAGATGATGGGCGTGTGCTGGCGCAGCCATTTCGCCTCGTCGAGCGCAAGCGTGAACGGATTGTCCAGCGGCGGCTGCATGAAGGTGCGTCCCTGCACGTTCATCACGGCCACGGGCGGCAGGTCGCGGATTTTCAGAATGGTGCTGCCCTGGCCGGGCGTGCCGGGCGGATAATTCAGCGGCCGCAGAAAACGCTTTTCATTTTGCAGCAGTTCCATGACTTCCTTTTGATCCCACAAATGGTCGCCGGTGGTGATGGCGTCCACGCCGTAGCCAAACAGTTCTTCGGCGATGTCGGGTGTGATGCCGTTGCCGCCGGCGGAATTTTCACCGTTGGCGATGATGACGTCGAGGCCGTGCAATTTGTGCAGCTTGGGAAGAAGTTCTTTGACTGCGCGCCGACCCGGACTGCCAACGATGTCGCCGATGAACAGAATTTTCACCGGAAAAATTTAACCACGAAAGACACTAAAGACACGAAAGAAAAAACAAACGCAAAGCTTGGGCGGCGCGGCCACGCCGCCCTAGCAAAATTTGGTAGGGCTGACCGGCTGGTCAGCCCATTTCAAAGCCAGCAGGCGACTGCCCCGATGATTGCGGCAATCAACCAGAGCAGCAGCACGGCGCGGGTGCGGCTCATGCCAATCCGCGTGAGCCGGTGCGAGAGATGATTCGTGTCACCGATCCAAAACGGTTTTTTGTTAAGCGTGCGAAACAGGCTGACTTGCGCGATGTCAATCAACGGAACCGCCAGCACAAACAGCGGCGCGAGCACGGCGAATGGGCGCGGATTGTGCTTGGTGTAGAAATGCGGCAGAATTGCCATTACCGCGAGCAGGTAGCCGACCAGATGGCTGCCGGCGTCGCCGAGGAACGCGCGGGCGTTCGGGAAATTCCACGGCAAAAAACCCACCAGCGCGCCACACATCAAAAAACCGGTGAGGGCGACGAGGTATTCGCCGTTTGCCGCCGCGATGAGCGCGAAGAGAAATGAGCCAATCGCACCGACGCCAGCGCAAAGGCCATTCATGTTGTCCATGAAATTGAAGGCGTTGATGACGGTGAGCACCCAGAGAATCGTGATGGCGTAACTGAAAATTTCGCTGTGAACAAACAGCGTGATGCGCTTGCACGCGACGGCGACGGCGACGGCGATCAATATCTGTCCGGTGAATTTTGGCAGTGCCTTCAACTCGTGCTTGTCATCCAGCCAGCCGAGCAGCGTGATGGCGACCGCGCCGAGCGCGAGCACCGCGAGTTCAATCGCGCGGCGATCAATGCCGTGAACGATCAGTCCAGCGGAAGAAAATTTCACAATGCCGAACTTGAACAGAAGCCCGCCGCCGGCCAGCGGCAGGAGAATGCCTGTCAGAACGGCGAAGCCGCCAGCCAGCGGCACCGGCGCACTGTGGATTTTTCGATGTCCGGGGTCGTCCACGAGGTTGCTGCGCAGACACCATTTGCGCCAGAGCGGCAGCGCGAGCAGCGAAGTCGCGAACGCGCCCAGAAAGGCGGCGGCAAAAAAGTTGAACGGAAATATCACGCGCAAATGCCGCGCTCGGCGGCCAGTTTCAGGTAAACAGTGTATTGATCGTCCACCATCTTTTCGATGGGGAAATTTTCCTTCACAAACTGCTGTCCACGCTGGCCGAATTTTTCCCGCAGCGCGGAGTCGCTGGCAAGTTGGATCAGCCTTTGCGCGGCAGCGTCCGTGTCGCCGATGCGGACGATGAAGCCCGTTTCGTTGTCAAGGCAGATTTCATCCGCGCCATCGAAGTTATAGGCGACCACCGGCTTACCGGCGGCGAGCGCCTGCGGTAAGGCGCGGGACAAAGCCTCGCGATAGGACAAATGTGCGAGGCAATCCATGACGCCAACGTGGCGAGCCACTTCGCTGGGCGGCACAAGGCCGGTGAAAATCACTTTGCCGTCAAGTCCGAGCGTGCGGATTTGCTTTTCAATTTCACCGCGTAAAATTCCATCGCCGACGAACAGTAATCGCGCGTGCGGGATTCGCGGGAGGATTTCGGCGAATGCCGTCACTAAATCGGCGTGACCTTTCAGTTTGAAAAGGCGTCCGATTTTGCCGATGACGAAATGGCTTTCTTCGAGCCCGAGTTGTTTGCGGAACGCGAGGTCGTTCGTCGCGTTCAAAAACGATTCCAGATCGAAGCCGCTGAAAATGCGCGTGAACATTTCCGGTCGGCCGATGCCGGCGGCGAGATACAGCTTCGTCATCGCGCTGGCGGAGCAGAAGAAATGGTCGGTGCCTTGGGCGGCGCGGCGTTCGGCGGCGGCGAAAATCAAGTTCGCCAGCGCGCCTTGAAAATTTCCAAATGACGGGCCGTGAATGTGATGGATGATGATGGGCACACCGGCACGTTTCGCCGCAAGTCGTCCGAGAATGCCCGCCTTGCCGCTGTGTGTGTGGACGATGTCGGGCTTTTGCTCTCGCAAAATGTTTTCCAGTTTACGGAGCGCGCTGAAATCTTTCAGCGGATGAACGGGCCGGACGAGTTCGGGAACGATGGTGAGCAGTCCGGGAATTTTCGCCGTTTCATTTTCCAGCGAACCTTCCGGGCCGGTCGTCGGGCCTGAAATCAGTTTCACCTCGACGCCGGGCTTTTGGCGCAAGCCAAGGATGGTGGCAACGGTATTTTCCTGGGCACCGCCGACAATGAGCCGGGTGATGATATGCGTAATTTTCAAATCGTTGAATAGTTAGATAGTTGAATCGTTAAATCGCTTCAACAATTTAACCGTTCAACGCTTCAACGCTTTTAACCGTGCAATGATGTTCGTGGCCTCGACACTGTTGGTGTTGGCAGTGGTCAGATAGGCTTCATAATTTTTAATCGCCTCGTTGGTCTCGTGTTTGCGCCAGGCGATCTCGCCGAGGCCGTAGGCAACCTGGTAGGAATTTGTAAACGTCTCGCCCAGTTTTGTGTAGTCAGCACGAGCATCGTCGAGCTTGTCGCTTTGGAGATAGGCGACGGCGCGATTGAAGAGCGCGTCATTGTTGGTGGTCTGAATGGACAGCAAATGAGTCAGGGTGGCGATTGCATTATCGTAAGCCTTGATTTGGATGGATGCGAACCCCTTGCCAAACAGCCAGGTCGGATCATCGGGTGCAGTCTGAAGTTTGCGATCAATGATCACCAAGGCGTTGGTGAACAGTTTGCGTTGCAAATAAATCTGCACGGCGGTGACGAGCAGAACGTCATTGGTTGGCTGGCGGGCGATTTCGGTTTCGACCAGTTCGATGCCGCGCGCGGTGTTGTTCTTCTGGAAATAGGCGGCGGCGGCTAGGATATTGAGCTGGGTCGAATTGGTGATGGTCAGCGAGAATTTTTCCGGCGCGGACAGCGGTTCGTGGAGCGCGTCGAGTGCACGGTCGGGCAGGCGTGAGGCCAGGTAGGCCTGCGCCAGCCAAAGCCGGGCCGGCAGATTGTCCGGTGCCAACTGACGGACGCGTTCAAACGGTTCAACGGCCTGGCGTCGCAAGCCGCCGCTCATGAGAATGACGCCGTTTTTGAAAGTGAAGCTCGTTTCATCAAACGGCCCGTTCGCGCCCAGAACGGCGTCCCAGGAATTGTATTTGCCAAACTGGTCGGTGGTGGCCTTGGTCAGGTCAACCGGCACGGTTTGACCGGCCTGCAGGCTGCGGTTGAATTCGAGGTTGATCTGAGCGACGACGTTGTCGGGATTGAGCTTCAACGCCGTTTCAAAATACGTCGCAGCATTGGTGAGCTCATCGGCGCGTTGCAGTTGCACGCCCCAAAAATCCAGGCTGCGCGAGTAAAACGTCCCGGCGACGCTCGCGTTGGGATTCGGCTCGCGCGCGACGTGAAAACGGTCCAGCAATTTTTCCCCGAAACTTTCGGTGGCGTTCGGATCGGCTGGCGTTACAGCCTGAATGATTGGGGCGAAAGCCGTGGTTTCTGCCTGCGCCCAAAATGCCTCGTTCGCGGCGATGAGGTTTTTATCCGGCTTCGGCGGCCGGAGCGTGTCGTTTGGCAGCGTGTTCAATTTGTAAACCAGCCCGTGCGGTTCCAGGCAGAACTGCTCGAAGTAATAGCCGAAGCTCGGATGCAGGTAATATAGTTCATTGGATTTGGCGAGCGTCGCCAGCAGGCCGATGTTATGCAGCGGGCTGATGCCGTTGGTGGCTTCGACAGAGCTGATGGTGTCCGGCCATTTCTGCGGGGCGATGGCGTGCAGGTAGCGATGATACGCGGGCACGGGCAGATATTGCGTGTCGGCCAGCACAAATTTATTCGCCCGTCTATCCCGCACCAGCGCCGCCCGGAGCAGCAGCGAGCGGCGCGAATCGTCGCTCAACAAAATGCCGCCGCCGGGCGGCAGGTTGGCCTCCAACAGCGCCGTATATTTTCTAAATGTGTCGTCGTTGACGCCTCGAATTTGCGGGGTGTTTTTATAAACCAGCCCGCTCACGGCGACGGCGACAAACAGCCAGACGCCGACAATCACCACCCGGTTCAGGGATTTGAAGGGATCCGGTCGTTGCCGTTGCGAACGGTTCCGCGAGCGCTCGCGCGAACGTTGTTCCGGCACCTTGCCGAACACGAGCAGGAAATAGCCGGTGAAATAACCGACACTCAACGCACCCAGATAATAGAAGGTCAAAAACGGCAGGCCGAAACCCAGGTGACGCGGGCTGAACGGCGAATCAAAGGCGACCCAGACACAGATGAACAGCAGGATCGCATGGATGACATGGAACATGAAGCTTGCCAGTGCCAGACCGATTTTGCTGTTGTCACCAAACGATGACCGCCAGCGGATGCCCAGCACCACGACCGGCAGCAGCGAGGCGGGCGAGAGCAGCAATAAGGTTTTCCGGATATCCATCCGGACAAAAAACATTTTGACCACTTCCCATTGTGCCGCCAAGTTTGCTTCCAACGCCTGCCAGAAGGTGACTCCCGCCTTATGCGAGGCCATCGCCACTAGCGGCAGCAGCAGGTAAAACAGCATTCCCGCCAGCCCGCCAAGCACCATCCATTTGATGAAGCGCAGGTTGAAAAAGCTCAAGCCGCGGATCCAGATGATGGCCCCGAAAAACAGCGGCAGAAAGCCGATCATTGCCCAGTTTTCCGAAATTCCGGCACCATAAACCACGGCGGCCAAAACCAGCCGGCCCTCGTGTTCGTCCAGCCGGTATTCGAGCAGCGACCAGATGACGAACGCGAACAGCAGCAAGTCGAACATTTCGACGGTGCAGTTCGTCGCGTTTTCCCAAAACGTCAGTTGCAGGCCGCAGACCACCACGGCGAAAACCGGCGGCAACCACGCATTCCAGCCGGTCAAAAACGAAAAGTCGCTGCGCTCGCGCTCGCGTTGCGCTTCCGTGCGGTCGTGCGGCAGGATGGCGACCGACCGCGCCAGCAGGCTGAGCGTCAGCGCCGCGCACACGGCGGAAAAGACATTCAGCACAACGGGGATTTGCGCCGCCGGCAGCCAGTGGAACGGATAGGTGACGAAGAAGAAAACTGGATTATAAACTTCCGGACGCCAGTTCCAGCCGGAAAGATTGGCAACGGCCCCGAGGTTGAACAGCGACACCCAGTGGTTGAGAGTCAGTCCGTAGGTGACGAAAGCCGCCGCCGCCAGCAGCCACGGCAGAAACTGCGGCACAAAATTTTTTCGCGGGTCTGTCCGCTGTTCGTTAGCCATTGGGTCCGTTAAGTTGAAACAATTTCCGGCGGTTTGGCAAGGTTTTGTCCCACGCGCAATTCCGCCACGCATTCGACGTGCTGCGTCTGCGGAAACATGTCCAGCGGCTGCACACGCGCCAGGTTAAAGACACCGTCGCCGCACAATATGTTCAAATCCCGCGCCATCGTCGCCGGATGACACGAGACGTAAATCACCTGCGCGGGCTTCGTCTGGCGGAGCAGCTCCAATGTTTCCGGCCAGCAGCCCTTGCGCGGCGGGTCGAGGATCACCGCCGTTTTCTCCGGCGAAAATTTTTGCAGCAGCTCCGGCAAAACCTCCTCGACCTTCGCGGAAATGAACTCGCCATTGCTGGTTTTTCGTGACGCCGCGTTCTGCCGCGCGGCCTTGATCGCCAGTTGGTCGTATTCCACGCCGACGAACGACTCAACAATGTCAGCGGCTTCAATCCCGAAGAAGCCCACGCCGCAATACAAGTCCACCAGATGCTTCGCACCGCCGTCGCGCAAAAAGCCGCGCACCGTCTCGACCAGCTTCGGCAGCAGGAAAAAATTGTTCTGAAAAAACGAGCTTTCCGGCACCACCCAATTCTCCGGCTGCACGCGCAGCACCACCTTGAGTCCGCCCCGCGGCGGCGGGTTCGCGCGGACGCCCTTGATCTGCTCGTTCAACGCCGGCTCGGCGATTTTGCATTCCTCGATGTCCACCACGAAATTGTTGTCCGCGCGGATGTAGCCGATCTCCAGCTTCTTGGCCGGACCGTTCCACTGGCTGCGGATCATGATGCGGTTGCGGTAACCGTAGGGCGAAGGGCAGGGGAGCACCGGCTGGATTTTCTCCGGCGAAATCTTCCCCACGCGCTCGAAGAGATCGGAGATCTGCTTGTGCTTGATACGCAACTGCGCCGCGTAGGCAATGTGCTGATACTGGCAGCCGCCGCATTGCGTGAAGTAGCGGCACTCCGGCGCGACGCGCTCCGGCGATGGCGTGACCACGCGCAGCAGCTTGGCACGCGCGAAATTCTTTTTTACCTCGGTGATTTCCGCCTCGACCGTCTCACCGACCAGCACGAACGGCACGAACACGACAAATTCATCCACGCGCCCGACGCCTTCCCCGCCGAAGGCGATGTCGTGGATGGTCAGGGAAATTTTATCCGCCTGTTTGAGAGACACGCCCGCAGGTTAAAGAATTTGGCGGGCCAGAAAAAGTCTTTTCACCGGGCAACGGCAGGACGTTCGGGCTTGGAAAAAGAAATTGTGCAGACTGAAATTAATTCGGAGGCGCGTCGGAATTGGCCGATGCGTTCAGCGGAGCAATTTCTGTCGGTGATTTTTGAACTGAAATGGAAGCGTCTTCGTTGTCTGAATTTTTTTTAGATTTGCTCCGCATGGCTTTGTTTGCTGCTCTGGCGATTCGTTTGCGAGCTTCGTCAGCTTTTTCACATTCGACAACTTCTCGCTTGAGAACTTCCTGCTCAAGAACAGATCGAATTTGGTCGGTGTTAATTTTAACGTCGGGAGAAATCCGTTTTAGCTCTTGTTTTACCTGTCTTAAGGTTGCGCGGGTTGGGTTTGTTCTCGCGTTTGAGTTGCATGCCTTTCTGATTTGTTTGTGCGTGAGCCTGTTTAAATACTTTTGCAGAGATTTCCGGCAACGGTTGCCAGTCATCGCCGAATCCCGATCCTTCCCGGCTCCAGTTTTTTTATAAAAAGTAGGGAACAAAGAGCGGCATAACTCAACCAACTTCCACAAGCGATTTTTGTTTACCCTAGTTGCGGTTGAATATTTTCCGGATCAACGCCCAAATCCTTGATCGCCTGCGCGACGACTTGGCGCTCGATCAGGTTTTTTTCCGCCAGCGCGTAGAGCGTGCCGATGACGGTGGATTCCACATCCACGCCGAAAAACCGGCGCAGCCGCGTCCGCGTATCGCTACGGCCAAAGCCGTCGGTGCCCAGCGTAAACAGACCGCCAGGAACCCACGGCGCGATCTGATCCGGCACGGTGCGCATGTTGTCCGACACCGCGACAAAGGCCCCCTGCTCCTTTGCAAGCAACGTTTCAACGTAAGATTTTTGCGCCGGCTGCGTCGGATGCAGCATGTTCCAGCGCTGACAACGGATGGCGTCGGTGCGTAGCAGCTTGTAGCTGGTCGCGCTCCAGACATCGGCGCTGACGCCGTATTTTTCTGCGAGAATTTCCTGCGCCTTGAGCGCCGACTGCATGATCGAGCCGCTGCCAAAAATATGCGCTTTGATTTTTTTACCTTCCGCGCCGGGCTTGAATTTATACAAGCCCTTCAAAATGCCGACTTCGCAGCCGGCAGGCATGGCGGGCATCGGATGATTTTCGTTATAAACGGCGAGGTAATAAAAAATGTCCTCGTTCTCGACGAACATCCGGCGCAGGCCGTCGGCGACGATGACTGCGAGTTCGTAGCTGAAAGCCGGGTCGTATGGCAGGCACGTCGGAATCGTGCTCGCGTGGAGCAGGCTGTGACCGTCCTGATGTTGCAGGCCTTCGCCGTTGAGCGTCGTGCGGCCGGAAGTTGCGCCGAGCAAAAAGCCTTTCGCGCGGATGTCGCCGGCAAGCCAGAACAAATCACCGACACGCTGCGGACCGAACATCGAATAGTATATGTAAAACGGAACCATGGGCACGCCGTTGGTGGCGTAACTCGTGCCAGCGGCAATGAACGACGCCATCGCGCCGGTTTCGCTGATGCCTTCCTCAAGAATTTGACCGTCCTTGGCTTCGTGATAATACGACAGTGTCTTGCTGTCCACCGGTTCGTAAAGCTGGCCCTTGGACGAGTAAATTCCGATTTCGCGGAACAACACATCCAAACCAAACGTGCGCGCTTCATCAGGAATGATGGGAACGATGTTTTTACTGAAGCCTTTTTGTTTCAGCAAAAACCTCAACAATCCACCGAATGCCGTGGTGGTGGAAATTTCCGTTTTGGACGGCGAGAAAAACTCGGCGAATGATTCGAGTTTTGGCACGTCGAGCTTGGCCGGCTTGACGATGCGCGCCGGGATAAATCCACCCAGTTTTTTGCGCCGGGCCAGCAGATATTTCATCTCCGGGCTGTCCACCGGCGGACGATAAAACGGCATGTCCGCGATGACGTCATCGCTGATGGGAATGTCGAAACGACCACGGAACTCGCGGAGTTCTTTCTCGTTCATTTTTTTCTGCTGGTGCGAAATGTTTTTGCCCTCGCCCGCCTCGCCAAGGCCGTAGCCCTTGACCGTTTTGGCCAGCACAACTGTCGGCTGGCCCTTGTGGTCCATTGCGGCTTTGTAGGCTGCATACATTTTGCGCACGTCGTGGCCGCCGCGGAGCAGCTTGGAAATCTGCTCGTCGGTCAAATGCGTCACGAGTTCGAGCAGTTCCGGATATTTGCCGAAGAAATGTTTGCGCGTGTAGCTGCCCGGCTCGACGATGTATTTCTGGTAATCGCCGTCCACGCATTCGTCCATGCGCTTGAGCAGCAGGCCCGACTTGTCGCGCTTGATGATGTCATCCCACTCGGTGCCCCAGATCACCTTGATGACATTCCAGCCCGCGCCGTGGAACAAACCTTCGAGTTCCTGGATGATTTTTCCATTGCCGCGCACCGGCCCATCGAGCCGCTGCAAGTTGCAATTCACGACCCAGATGATGTTGTCGAGGTTCTCGCGCGCCGCGAGCGTGATCGCGCCGAGCGATTCGGGCTCGTCCGATTCGCCGTCGCCGAGGAACGCCCAGACTTTCGGTTCTTCCTTCCACTTCACCAGACCGCGCGCCTGCAGGTAACGGTTGAACCGCGCCTGATACAGTGACATGACCGGGCCGAGCCCCATTGAGACTGTGGGAAACTGCCAGAATTCCGGCATCAGATACGGATGTGGATACGACGACAACCCGCCGCCCTCGGCCAGTTCTTGCCGGAAATTCTGCAGGTGCTTCTCATCCAGACGGCCTTCAAGATAGGCACGCGCATACATGCCGGGCGCGGCGTGCCCCTGAAAATAAACGATGTCGCCGGGAAAATCGTCCGTCGCTCCTCTGAAAAAATGATTCTGCGCCACTTCGTAAAGCGTCGCCGACGACGCGAACGACGCGATGTGGCCGCCGACATTCGTGTTGGAATTGGCCTTCACCACCATCGCCATCGCGTTCCAGCGGATGATGCTCTTGATGCGGCGCTCGATGTCGCGGTCGCCGGGAAACGCCGCCTGCTGGTCCGGCGGGATGGTGTTGACGTAAGGCGTGGTCAGGCTGGTGGACGGGCGCGGCGCAGTGCGCAACTGCGCCGCGAGCTTTTCCAGCAATTGCGCCGTGCGTTCCGGCCCCTGGCTTTGCATGGCCAGTTCAAACACCGACTGCAACGATTCGGACATCTTGTCGCCGTTGCCGGTGGACGCGGACGCGCCGCGCGAACTGTAATTGTCTTTTTTTGATGCTTTCACTTGAGTAAATTCACGCTCCAGCGCAGGGAATGCGCAGCCAGATTAAACCGAATCCGGCCGGCCAACGCCAGTGAAATTACTCTAGCATGAAGTGGTGCAATCTCAACCTGTCCTCGCCCGCCGAACAACTGGCAGGCGACGAGGCACTGCTCGACTGGTGCGAAAACGGTCTCGGCGAGGAAACGCTGCTGTTCTGGGAACCGCGCGAAACCTTCGTCGTCGTCGGCTACGCGAACAAGGTGGCGACCGAAGTAAATGTTGCCGCGTGCGCGTCGAAAGGCGTTCCGATTTTCCGGCGCTGCTCCGGTGGCGGCACGGTGTTGCAAGGCCCGGGCTGTTTGAACTATGCGCTTTTCCTGCGCATCACCGAGGCCAACCCGTGTCACAGCATCACCTCGGCCAACCAGTTCATCATGGAACGCAACCGCGCGGCAGTTGAATCCGCATTCCGCAATCCGCAATCCGCAATTGTCGTCCGTGGTCACACCGACCTTTGTCTCGGCAATCTAAAATTTTCCGGCAACTCGCAGCGTCGGAAGAAAACCTTCCTGCTCTTCCACGGAACATTTCTTCTGAACTTTGACCTCGCGGTGGTTGGCGAGTTTTTGCGAATGCCGTCGTTCCAGCCGGATTATCGCGCCAGCCGCAGCCATGATGATTTTTTGGTGAACTTGAATTTGCCCGCCGTCCAAGTCAAAGCCGCCTTGCAAAAAGCCTGGGGCGCGACCGATGAATTGGAGAACTTCCCGGAGCAGGTGGTCCAAAGGCTCGCCAAGGAGAAATATTTGACCCACGAATGGAATTTTAAGCTGTGAACCGCGTTAAACCTTCTTCCGCCGCCAGCCCGCGATGAACATTCCGTTCCCGCCCATGTCTTGCGGCCAGATTGTCCGCGTAGCGGCGGTCTGTTGACCGTCGGAAAAAATCGCCGGCAATTCCATCGGCTCAAACTCCGCCGCAAACTTGGAATTAAAATCTTCCACCACTTCCGTCGTTTCCGCGCGCGTCAAGGTGCAGACGGAGAAAATCAATTTGCCGCCGAGCTTCACGCTTGGTGCGGCATTCGCCAGAAGTTTCTTCTGAATTTCCGAAAGCTCGCGCACATCCTTCGGCTCGGTCGTCCAGCGCGCCTGCGGATTGCGCTGCCAGGTGCCGATGCCGCTGCACGGTGCATCCACGAGCACGCCGTCGAACTTTGTTTTCGTCGGCAGTTTTGCGCCGCCGTCCCAGAACACCGAGCGATAATTGAAAACCTTTGCCCGGCCAGTTCGCCGCTTGAGTTTCGTCAACCGCCATTCGGCGCGGTCACTCGCCCAGATGAGTCCTTTGTTTTGCATCAGGTCGGACAGGTGGAGCGTCTTGCCGCCTTCGCCGGCGCAGGTGTCCCACCACGTCTCGCCGGGCTTGGGATCGCAGAGCAGGCTGACGACTTGCGACGCGATGTCTTGAATCTCAAATTCTCCCGCGTGAAATTCCGGCGTCTTGAACAAATCTTCCTCGCCGCGATACAGCAAAACGTCCGGCAATACTTCGCTGACTTCCGCACCAAATAATTTTTCCGCCAGCGCCGCCGCCGTTCTGCGTTTGGCACGCAGCCACAGCTTCGGTTGGCGTTGCAGCGACAGCAGCCACTCGTCGCTCACGTCCATTTGCTCCGCCGTCCACGCGGGCACGGCTTTCTCGCGCAGTTCAGCCAGCGGCACGTTGGATTCGTCCGCGCGGAACCGGTCGTCCAGCCGCAACGCGAGGCGCATCTTGGATTCCACGCCGCGCTCGTCGCGCAGCCAGACGTGCCAGCGGTAATAGATGAAAACGGTTTTGGCGATTTCCGTCGCGTCGAAGGGCGCGAGGTCTTTGATCTGCTTGAGGACTTCGCGCAACGCGGCGTCCGCCGGCTTGTCCTTGCCGGTCTGCCGGATCACTTCCGCCGCGATTTCGTGAACTTTATGAATCACAACCGCAGCATACGCGATTTGGCGGCGACAATACAACGCGGATGGAGCGCCGGGCACAGTCCCGGCCAGTTTCTGTTTCACGTTTGCGCCGAAACATCGCTCGGCGTTCCGGCTGGAATCACCAACCGCACATATTCATCGCGGAACCTGGCGCTGCTGAAAGGCCATTGTTCCTTAACACTGCATAGTTTTGCCTGAACCGGATTATTTTCAATATAGCGAATGGCGATTTTCTCCTGCACCTCATCGCGCATGAACGTGTCCCAGTATTCGCGCTGCCAAAATTGTCGGAGCGCCGAGCACCCGCTCGGCGTGTTTATAGTGTGGCTGGCAACTGGCCGAGCAGGTGCTCGACGTTCCAATCGCAGATTTTTTCCTGCTTCACGAGCCGCCCGAACTTTCCAGTTTTGCACGGTCTTCCACAGCGGCGTCATCCGCACATCCGCCAAGACATGCACATGATTCGGCATCACACACCACGCGAGCAACTCGTAGCGTTCGTTGTGAAAGTGAAACATGGCATCCTCCATAATCTTGGCTACGTCAGGATCACGCAAATGACACTCGCCGATCCCACGATCCAAATACTCCTCCAGCTTCGTGCGCTTCTCGCGGTCGTCCTCGATCTTCAGCAGATGTTCCCATTCACCGCGACGCGACTCCGGCATGGAATCAGCCAGACGGAAGGTGACGAACTGAATCAGGTTGGGAAAATCACAATGAGGCAGATAGCCGCGCTCGTGCCAGCCGAGGAAACCAAGGGAGCGCTCTTCATCCGTAAGTTGCCGGTCAGACCAGCGATTTTTTCCGGCCACCAACTCACGCAAATTTTCACGCTTCGGTTTCGGGTGCATGAATTTGGAGCGCCGAGCACCAGCTCGGCGCGTTTCTAAATTCCATCAACAAGCCGAGCTGGTGCTCGGCGTTACGCTACGCCTTCGCGACCAACTGGCGCAAGACATAAGGCAAAATGCCGCCGTGCTGGTAGTAGTCAATTTCGATGGGCGTATCAATGCGGCACTTCACCGGCACGTTTTCCACGCTGCCGTCCTTGCGCGTGATCTTGAGCGTCAAATCCTGCTGCGGCTTGATGTTTGCGTCGAGGCCGACGATGTCGTAGGTATCCGTGCCGTCGAGCTTCAGGCTATACGAGGTCGTGCCTTCCTTGAACTGCAGCGGCAGCACGCCCATGCCGACAAGGTTGCTGCGGTGGATGCGCTCGAAGCTCTGCGCGACGACGGCCTTCACGCCGAGCAAGTTCGTGCCCTTCGCAGCCCAGTCACGGCTGGAACCGGTGCCGTATTCCTGTCCGGCTATCACGATGAGCGGCGTGCCGAGCTTTTGATAAGCGATGGAGGCGTCATAGATGGAAGTCTTCTGGCCGTCCGGCCCGAGGGTGTTGCCGCCTTCCTGGCCGGCAAGCATGAGGTTCTTGATGCGGACGTTGGCGAACGTGCCGCGCGTCATGATTCGGTCGTTGCCGCGCCGCGAACCGTAGCTGTTGAAGTCGGCAAACCCGACACCGTTTTCCTCTAGGAATTTCCCGGCGGGCGAAGATTTCTTGATCGCGCCGGCGGGCGAGATGTGGTCGGTCGTGACCGAGTCGCCAAAAATGCCGAGCGCCCGCGCACCGGTGATGGGCTTGATGCCGCCGGGGGTCATCGCGAAATTTTCAAAGAACGGCGGCTCCTGGATGTAGGTGGATTTGCGGTCCCACTCATACACGTTGCCGACGGATGACGGGATTTCGTTCCACTTCGGATTTTGCGCGGCGAAATTCTTGTAGAGCTTGCGGAAAACCTCCGGCTTGAGCGCGGATTGCATCGCATCGCGGATTTCCGCCAACGTGGGCCAGAGGTCGGCGAGAAAGACCGGCTGGTCGTCCAAGTCCTTGCCCAGCGGTTCGCAGCTCAAGTCAATATCCACGCGGCCCGCGAGCGCGAACGCGACGACGAGCGGCGGCGACATGAGAAAGTTCGACTTCACGTTCTGGTGAACGCGCGCCTCGAAATTGCGGTTGCCAGACAGCACGCTGGCGGTGACGAAATCATTCTTCACCACGGCATCTTCGATGGCCGGATCGAGCGGGCCGGAGTTGCCGATGCACGTCGTGCAGCCGTAGCCGACGGTGTTGAAACGGAGCTTGTTGAGATACGGCTGGAGGCCGGTCTTCTTGAGATAATCGTTCACCACGCGCGATCCCGGCGCGAGCGACGCCTTCACCGCCGGATTCACCTTGAGACCTTTTTCAACGGCCTTCTTCGCGAGCAGACCGGCGGCGAGCATCACGCTCGGATTGCTGGTGTTCGTACAGCTCGTGATGGCGGCGATGAGCACCGAGCCGGTGCCGACGTTCGCCTTTTTCTTGGAAGCCATCTCAACTTTCACCGACTTACCGAAGACCTGGCGGGTCTTGCCAAAACCATTGTCCGTGACGGGGCGTTGGATGGCGCTGAAAAATTCTCGGCGCAGGTTGCCGAGTTCGATGCGATCCTGCGGACGTTTCGGACCAGCGACACTCGGCTTCACGCTCGCAAGGTCGAGTTCGACGACCTGCGAGTAATCAATCTGGCCGGTGGTCGGAATGCCCCAAAGGCCTTGTGCCCGGTAATAATTTTCGTAAAGGCGGCAATGTTCCTCGCTGCGGCCGGTGGCACGCAGATAGTTCACGCATTCCTCGTCAATCGGGAAGAAACCCATCGTCGCGCCGTATTCCGGTGCCATGTTTGCGATGGTCGCGCGGTCCACCAGCGGCAGCGCCGCCGCGCCGGGACCGAAAAATTCCACGAACTTGCCGACCACCTTCGCCTTGCGCAGCATTTGCGTGACCGTGAGCGCGACGTCCGTGGCGGTGACGCCTTCGCGGATTGCGCCGGTCAGGTGAACGCCCACGACATCCGGCGTCAGAAAATAAACCGGCTGGCCCAACATACCGGCTTCCGCTTCGATGCCGCCCACGCCCCAGCCGACGATGCCGAGACCGTTGATCATCGTCGTGTGCGAATCCGTGCCGACGAGCGTGTCGGGATAATACAGTGGCTGCGACGCCCCCGTCGCAGATTTTTTGGAAGGCGACGAGGCGTCGCCACCACTTAGCACGCCCTTGGCGAGATATTCCAAGTTCACCTGATGCACTATGCCGATGCCCGGCGGCACAACCTTGAACGTGTCGAACGCCTGCATGCCCCATTTCAAAAACTGGTAACGCTCGCGGTTGCGGGAAAATTCCAGATCCAAATTCTTCGCCATGGAATCCGCCGCGCCCGCGAAATCCACCTGCACGGAATGATCCACCACCAGGTCCACCGGCACGAGCGGCTCGATGATTTTCGGATTTTTGCCGAGCTTGGCCACGGCGCTGCGCATCGCCGCCAAATCCACGAGCAGCGGCACGCCGGTAAAATCCTGTAGCACGATGCGCGCGACCACAAACGGGATTTCCGCCGTGCGCGACTCGGTCGGCTTCCAGTTGGCGAGCTCCTTGACGTTAGCCTCCTGCACTTTCAGCCCGTCGCAATTGCGCAGGACGGACTCCAGCACGATGCGGATGGAAACCGGCAGTTTTGAGATTGGCCCGACACCGGCGGCTTCGAGAGCCGGCAGCGAGTAAAAGTTTCCTTGTTTCCCGTTGCCGAGATCAAATTGTTGAAGCGTGTTGAATAAATTATGTGGTGCGCTCATTTAGTTCCTTAAATCAATCCTTAAACTCCACTAAAAATGAAGATTACACGCGGCGGTGTCAAGCGAAGCACAAAAGAATTGTCGCGCGAAGAACGCGAAGAAAACCGAAAGGTAAAAACTTCTTTTACTTCGCTGCCTTCGCATCCTGCGCGCGACAAAATTATTCCACAACCGGTTCGTGCGGCAGCAGTTCCTCGATGCGCTTTTCCAGCCGGTTCAAGTCCAGCGGCTTGGTGAAGAAATCCTCGGCATGCATCGCCACGGTGCGCTTGGTGACCTCGCTCGACAGCGCGCTCATGAAGATGATCGGGATTTTCTTGGTGGCCGGCTGGCGGCGCAGGATTTCGCAGACGGAGAGGCCGTCGAGGTCGGGCAGCAGGATGTCGAGCAGGATGAGGCTGGGCTTCATCTGCCGCGCCTGGCTCAAGGCGTGGACGCCGTCGTTGGCCACGATCAGGTCATAGCCATGCCCCGCGAGCTTGTATTGCAACAGCTCGATGAAATCATTCTCGTCATCCACAATCAAGATACGCGGCACCATCGTGACAACCTAGCTTGCTTTGCGCCAAACGCAAAGACAGCCGGGTTAAAACCGTGTGACGAATGGGAAACAAATAAAAAAGGCTTATCTGCATCCGCCAATGCGAAGTTCGTGAGCGACTACTAGAACGCGCTCACCAGGGACGGTAGAAGTTTTTGGTCGTCCCTCAAGGACTTTGTTTTTCCACGGCTCAACCGGCGTTGACACGTCGGGCTATTTTTTGTTCGTTTCTTCGAGACTCGGCGTCGGCGTTGCACGCCGATGCGTTCGCACTCAAGGCTCGACGCGACAACTGTTCGTAAAATTATTTTCCACTTGCCGAAATGATTTTGGAACGGCAACACTGTTCAATCCTATGATTTCCAACTTCAAAAGTTTCGTCCTGCGGTCAGTTGGAAAAATATTGGCCGTGGTGGCTGGCGTCGCTGTGATCTTCTTCTTCAGCATCAGCTGGTCGTGCGCCGACGAGGTCAAGCCGCCGGTGCTGACCGACAAACCGGATATGACCTGGTTCACCGATGCGCGGTTGGGCATTTTTATTCATTGGGGCATTTATTCCGAAGGCAAGGGCAGCGAGTCGTGGGCATTTCATGGTGGTGACATGACCTATGAAACGTATACCAATCAGGCCAGCACGTTCACCGCAGCCAATTATGATCCGGAAAAATGGGCGGAACTCTTCAAGGCCGCCGGTGCCCGCTACGCCGTCCTCACGTCCAAGCACCACGATGGTTTCGCGCTCTGGGACACCGCCCAAAGCCGGTTCAATGCGAAAGATTTTTCGCCCGCCGGTCGCGACCTGATCGGCCCCTATTGCGAAGCCCTGCGCACGAATGGTCTGAAAGTGGGATTATATTTCTCGCATCTCGACTGGTCGCATCCGGATTACGCCAGCGTGCTCAATGAAAATGGAGAGTCTGCGTCGGATCGCACCAACCGGTTTTCCTATCCGCAGGGGCCGGAAAATCCGGCGGCGTGGCAGCGGTTTCTGGCTTTCCATGACGCCCAGCTCAAGGAAATCTGCGAGCGTTTTCATCCGGATCTGCTTTGGTTCGACGGCGACTGGGAGCGTTCGGCCGCACAGTGGAAAATGGCCGAATTGCGCCAGATTCTCAAAACGTGGGATCCGGGCGTCATTTTGAACAGCCGCATGCAGGGCTATGGCGATTATCAAACGCCGGAGCAGGCACTGCCGGTGATCGCGCCGAATGGCCCCTGGGAGCTTTGCATGACCGTCAATGATTCATGGGGCTACCAGAAACGGGATCATAATTTCAAATCGGTCCGGCAGATAGTCCGGCTGCTGACCGAATGCGCCTCGCAGGGCGGCAACCTGCTGCTCGATGTTGGACCACGCAGCGATGGCACCATCACGCCGGAAGAAACTCAGGTGCTGCTCGGCCTCGGACGCTGGACTCACAAAAATGCCGAAGCGCTTTACGGCACCATCGCTGGAATACCCAAGGATTATTTTTACGGCCCGAGTCTGTTGAGCAAGGATCGCACGGTGCTTTATCTGGTTTGTTACGACCGCCCGGCCGACGGCCTTTATGTGAAGGGAATCCGCAACCACATCAAGCGCGTCAGCGTTGTCGGTGGCGGCGAACTGAAGTCCCGGCGTTTCATGCAGGCGGTCTGGGCTGGCCAGCCCGGCATCCTTATCATTGACCTTCCCGAGGTGGCAATGGATCCCGACGCTACCATCGTCAAAATCGAGCTCGATGGGCCGCTCTCGCTGGTCGGGCAGAAGGAGTAATTCCTTCGCGTTCGACAGCCGAGCGATTTTGCTCCTGATGCCGGCGCAGACGGTTTAAGCTCTGTCCGCATGGCAATCCTTGGCAAACGCAATCTGCTTTCCATCATCCGCGAGTCCAGTCCCGGACTTTACCTCGATGGCGGTGAGCTTGGCGAAATCCTGCTGCCCGGCCGCTTCATCCCAAAAAATCTCGTGCCGAAGCAAAAGCTCGACGTGTTTGTCTATCGCGATTCGGAAGACCGGCTCGTGGCCACCACCGAGACGCCGCACGCGATGGTCGGCGAGTTCGGCTACATGAAAGTCATCAACGTCCATCCGCAGGTCGGCGCGTTTCTGGACTGGGGGCTGGCCAAGGATTTGCTGGTGCCGTGCCGCGAACAGGAATTTCCCCTGCGCGTCGGCGACTGGGCGGTGGTCTATGTCGGCCTCGACCTGAAATCGAATCGCATTCTTGCCAGCACGCGGTTGAACCGGCACTTGAACCGCGAACCCGCCGCGTATCGCACCGGCCAGCCGGTGATTTTTCTCGTCACCGGCAAAACGCCGCTCGGTTACAATGCCATCGTGGAAAACACCCATCGCGGCTTGCTTTACAAAAGCCAGTTGGCCACGGCGCTGAAGATTGGCACCAAGTTGAAGGGGTTCATCCGCGAAGTCCGAGCCGGCGGGAAGATTGACTTGAGCCTCGACGCGTCCGGCTACAAACGCGTCGCGCCGCTGACGAACCTGATTGTTTCCGCGCTCCAAATCAGTGGCGGCAAACTGCCTTTCGACGACGATAGTTCGCCCGCCGCCATCCGGCAGAATT
>Ga0302320_10004493_pt1 | contig 31684 bp, 22 predicted proteins | sample Bog_T0_3_FD_202130 | JGI IMG/M metagenome (GOLD analysis project Ga0302320, IMG submission 202130) | Peat permafrost microbial communities from Stordalen Mire near Abisko, Sweden - Bog_T0_3 | ecosystem: Environmental > Terrestrial > Soil > Wetlands > Peat | place: Sweden: Abisko, Stordalen Mire... | reverse complement strand
GCCGCCGCCCTCTGCGACGACGACCGTTTGCCCCGTTACCTATCCACCCGACCGGGCTGTGCCTTTGTCCGTCGCTCGACCGTCACCTTCGCCGCCTGAATTGATCGGAAGCTGCTTTGCACCCGCGGGGCGTGGGCTTTAATTCGTTCTACCCGCACTCCCCGCACCCCACACGACTCAGCGGAAGAGCATCTGCCAGATGTCATGGCCCAAAACCAAGACCATCAATCCGAGGATGAACGCCAATCCGACGTAGGTGAGGGCCAATTGCACGCGTTCATTGGCCGGCTTGCGGCGGATGCCTTCGTACAACAAAAAGACCATGTGCCCGCCGTCGAGGACGGGAATGGGCAGGAAATTGAGCACCGCCAGATTCGCGCTGAGCATTGTCAACAACAGGAGCAAGTGCGAGATTCCCTCCTGCGTGGCCCGGAAGGTGACTTGGAAGATTTGAAACGGGCCGGCCACCGAGTCCAGCGGGATCTGCGTGCCGAGTTTGCGGAGCACGGTGAAGACCATCGCCGTGGCGTCGATGGTTTCCCGTCCGCCCAACTCGACGGCCTCGGCGGTCGACGATGCCTTGAGATCGACGAAGATCGGCTCGAATCGCAGCCCCCGCTCGGGGTTGAACCAAACCTGGTCAACCGCAGGTTCCATTGTCACCTGGCGATGGTCCTCCATGGTCAACTCGATGCGGCTGCCGGGCAGGGCATCTTGGAAGGCGAAGAGGAATGCGGGCCAGGTCCAGTGCTTGTTGTTGAAGGTGACTTTCAACTCCCGCTGCTTGGTTTCGCCGGTTGCGGCGGCCTGTTGCGGGGGGGGATAGATGGTCGCGCTGGCAATCACGTCGCCGGCGTGGATGTCGGTTCGCGAGGCGGGGCCATCCTTGATCACGCCGTGAACACGGTTGAGGACCTGGTAAGTGATTCCCAGGGCCGGCCAGGGCATATTGCTGTTTTGCTGCAAGGGAACCTCGATCCAATCGACTGGCCGCAGCGTGGCCTGAAGGGTGAGTATTTTTTTCTGCCGCCAAACCTTCAAGGTGATGGAACTGCCGGCCTTGGAACGCCAGTCCTCGGCGATGGTCTCCGGATCATCGACCGCCGCGTCGTCGATTTGTTGAATCTGGTCGCCGCGCTTCAGTCCGGCTTTTTCGGCGGGCGAGCCGGTCTGAACCGCCGTGATTTCCCCCATTTCCAGCTTCAGCCCCAGCCGTTTCATACGGTTGGGGGGAAGTACGATCCACACGGTTTTTTCCCGAGCGTCGGCGCCGCTGGCGGTCCGCTCGGGATTCTCCCTGCGCGATACGGTGACGTTGAGGGTCCGCTCGGGATTCTCGGCAAGTTGGGCATCCCATTGCACCTGGTCTTTGACGGGCTTGTCGTTGACGGCGATGATTTTGTCGCCGGCCACGAATTTCGGCGTGGCCTGGTCGGCGGCGGAACCGTTGACCACCGGCCGCTCGTCTATCAAGGTGAGACTGTGAGCGTTGACGATGCCGATGGTGGGAATCGGCCGTTCGTCGGGTCCCTTGTCGGGGTGCACCACGATCGTGAACGGCTGCGCGACGCCGGAGCGACGGATCAGCAGGGGGATGCCGTTTTCCAGCTCGCCCAACGAAATCCCGGCCTGCAAGTCGCGGTAGCGGGCGGTCTTCTTGCCGGCGACGGAGAGGATTTGGTCGCCGGTGCGGACCCCCGCCTGCCAGGCCGCTTTGCCGGGATCCACCTGGCCGACGGCACAAGCCATTTCCTTCACGCCGACCGCATAGGCGATGCTGGCGATCACGAAGGCGAAGATCATGTTCATGATCACTCCGGCCGAGATGATCGCCATCCGCTTGGGAACACTTTTGGCCAAATAGCTGCGCGGATCGTAGAGGGCTTGCTCGGCGGCGGCCAGCGCGGCCGCGGACTCGGCGGCGGAGAGGGTGGCTTCGGATCCCGGGTTGGAAAGGGCGGCGTCGGGGTCGGCGGCCTGGTGTTGCTTGGCCCGTTCGACCTCCTCACGGAGCCGCGCCGGATTGTCCTCCTGACCCAGCATCTTTACATACCCACCCAGAGGGAGGACGCCGATGCCGTATTCGGTTTCGCCCCACTGAAACTTCCAGAGTTTCCAGCCGCCGATGTCGAACCCCAGGTAGAATTTTTCGCATTTCACGCCGCACAGCTTGGCGACGACGAAGTGTCCCAACTCGTGGACGAAGATGACCATCCCCAAGGCGATGACGGTCAGCAAAACATGCCAAACGGTGAGCAGAGCGGGAATCAGCGCGATCAGGTGCAAACCCAACGTGATACCTCCTGACGAGCCCAGCGATCGAGGCGGAGGACGTCCTCCAAGCTCGGATCGGGGTCGAATTGATGATGTTCGAGGATACTGCGGCAGACGGGCACGATTTCCTGGAAACCGAGTTCGCCTGCCAAGAAGGCCGCCACGGCCGCTTCATTGGCCCCATTGAGCACCGCGCCGGCCGTGCCGCCGGCACGCGCCGCCTCCAAGCCCAGCGCCAGCGCGCCGAATCGCTGGAAATCGGGGGGCTCGAATTGCAATTGCATCGACCGGCTCCAATCCAGTTTCGCCGCCACACTCGCGCGACGCGCCGGCCAGGCCAACGCGTAATGAATGGGCAGCTTCATGTCGGGCGGGCTGAGCTGCGCGATCACCGAGCCGTCGATGTATTCCACCAGGGAGTGCACGATCGATTGCGGATGAATCACCACGCCGATTTGTTCGGCCGTGAGATCGAAAAGCCAGCGGGCCTCGATGATCTCCAAGGCCTTGTTCATCAACGTGGCGGAATCGATGGTCACTTTCGGTCCCATGTTCCAGGTGGGATGCGCCAGGGCGTCGGCCACGCTGACATCGGCCAAGGCATCCAATGCCAGGGTGCGGAAGGGCCCGCCGCTGGCGGTCAGCACCACCCGGCGGATCTCCGCGTGCGAGCCGGCGGCCAGGCACTGAAACACGGCGCTATGTTCGCTATCGACGGGCAGGATGCGGGCTTGCCGGCGTTTGGCCAAGCGGGTGACCAGAGGGCCGCCCACGACCAGGCTCTCCTTGTTGGCCAAGGCGACCGTTTTGCCGGCCTCGAGCGCCGCCCAAGTGCCTTGCAGTCCGGCACTGCCGACGATGGCCGAGAGCACCACGTTCACGTCGGCATCGGCGACCACCCGGCAAATGGCTTCCGGGCCGACGAGCAATTCGGTTTCTTTGGGCAGAGCAGACCAGTCCTCGCGGGCGGCCGCCTCGCGATCGGTGACGACGATGCGGCGGGGGCGGAGCCAGCAGGCCTGCTGTTTCAGCAGCCCCGTATTGGAATGTGCGGTGAGCGCCACGGCCTGAAGCGTCCCCTCCGAGGCGGCGATTACCTCCAGCGCGCTGCGTCCGATACTCCCGGTGGAGCCCAGAACGGCGACGGTGGTCAAGGCGACGGGCATAGGCGAGGGGGACCTTTTTATACGCGGCGCGTTCTAAAACCGTGGCAATCGGCGGCGGAGCGGGTCATTCGGAACCGTTCAAATCATAACGCAAGTGTAACAGACTATTGAACTTGAGTGCGAAACCGTATTCTAAATAACCCGTTCGCTCCGGACAACCCGGATTTCTCTGAAGTAGATTTGCAGGTTCCCAAATCAGCCGCGATCGCTTCTCAAAAGGCAAAATCCGCCCATACTGAAGGGATCGGCGATCGTAATTCTAAGACCAACGGGGCTCGAGGGCTAATCTCGTGAAGCGATATCGGCGGACCAGGAAGCGTGGAGATCGAAAGCGAGCGGAGGGCGAGCCGGGCCGGGACCGTCGGCCGACCCCGGTCGGCGGGAACTTCGTGTGGTATCTGGTTGCCATCGCGATGGGCGTGCTGATTCTGGTGAGCATCCTGCAAAACAACGCCCAGGTGGAGATCAGCTACAGCGAACTGGTGCGCCTGATCGAGCAGGGCCCCACAGGGAAACTCGAGGCCGATGAAATCGGGGCGCACCGCCGGGGGGTGCGATACAGCGATCTTGCGGAAGTCAAAATCGGACCGCACGAAATCACCGGCAAGATCACCTACCAGATCCTCAAGCCGCATGACGAGGCTACCGAGCCTCGCCCGGCAACCGCTTTCCGCACGGCGCGGCTGGGGCTGGAAGACGATCACAACGAGCTCTTCAACCTGATGAAGGCCAAGGGCTTTACGAATGTCAGCGGCGAGCAGGCCCCCAGCGGCTGGCGGAGCTACGTGCCAATGCTGGTGGTTTTTGGGTTGGGCACGGTGTTGATCGTGGTGATGATGCGCAAACTGGGCGGCGCCGGCTCGGCCATGGCCTTCGGCCGCAGCCGCGGCAAGCTCTTCGTGCAGGAAGACATCGGCGTGACGTTCAACGACGTGGCCGGTGTGGACGAGGCCGTGGAAGAACTGCGGGAAGTCGTGGAATTCCTGCGATCGCCAGAAAAGTATCGCGTGCTGGGCGGGCGGATTCCCAAGGGAGTGCTGCTGGTCGGTCCGCCGGGCACGGGCAAGACCCTGTTGGCCAAGGCGGTGGCCGGCGAGGCGGGCGTACCCTTCTTCAGTCTTTCCGGTTCCGACTTCGTGGAGATGTTCGTGGGTGTCGGGGCGGCGCGGGTCCGCGACCTGTTCCAGCAGGCCCAGGCGAAGGCCCCCTGCATCGTCTTCATCGACGAATTGGACGCCTTGGGCAAGACCCGCGGCACCAGCGTGGTGGGCGGCCACGACGAGCGCGAGCAAACGCTCAACGCCTTGCTGGTCGAGATGGACGGCTTCAATTCCAATAGCGGCGTGATCGTGATGGCGGCCACCAACCGTCCCGAAACGCTCGACCCGGCCTTGCTCCGACCCGGCCGCTTCGATCGCAACGTGCTGGTGGATCGGCCCGACGTCCGCGGCCGCGAGGCGATTCTGAAGGTCCACGTGCAGAAGATCAAGCTCGATGCGGTGATCGATCTGAAGGACATCGCCGGGATTACGTCGGGCTTTGTGGGCGCCGATTTGGCCAATCTGGTCAACGAAGCGGCCCTGTTGGCGGCGCGAAAAAGCCGTCCGGCGGTCACCACGGAAGATTTCAACGAAGGCGTGGAGCGGGTTACGGCGGGACTGGAGAAGAAACAGCGGATCATCAACAAGGACGAGAAACTCCGCGTGGCTTACCACGAGAGCGCTCATGCCCTGGTGGCGTACAGCCTTCCCAACACCGACCCGGTGCACAAGATCTCCATTATTCCTCGCGGTCTGGCGGCCCTGGGCTATACGATGCAGCGTCCGCAAGGGGACCGTTACCTGATGACGCAAAGCGAATTGGAGAGCCGGATCCAAGTGCTGCTGGCTGGCACGCTGGCCGAGGAAATGACTTTCAACGACCTTTCCACCGGCGCCCAGAACGACCTGGAGCGGGCGACCGACATCGCCCGCAGCATGGTCATGGATTTCGGCATGAGCCGGTTGGGACGGGTGACGTTTCGTGAAAGTCCCAACGCCCGCTATCTGACGGCCGATTACCCCCGGGAACGGAGCCACAGCGAGCAGACCGCGCGGGAAATCGACCTGGAAATCAAGCACATCATCGATGAGTTGTTGGCCAGGACGCAGCGGATTCTGGAAACCCGCCGGCCGGCGCTCTTGGCCCTGGCCGAACGCCTGCTGGAAAAGGAAGTGATGGACAACGACGAGTTGAAAGCCACGGTCGAGGCCAGTTCTCCCAGTCCGGTGATTGTGCCGGGCAGCGAAAGCATACCGCGGCGGCAGGCGGCGGCAGGCAACGAAGCTCCCGGCGCGGAAAGCGGGACGGCTTGACGATCATAATCGTTGGGATGGTCGTTCGAGGCTGGTCCATTTCTTGGTGAAAATGCGATTGGTGCCAATTAGCGGGGCGTTAGAAATTGAACCTATCCCTGGCTACGGCCCCCCGAAAGCCTGTTTTTCCGTAGCGGAGAGTGACGAACGGGTCGCGGCGTTTTCCACCGCCTTGCGCTCCGGGCCGCCACGCCGGCACCGTCTCAATTGCGTGCCGCACCTGTCCAGTGCGCGCGCCAATGTTAGGATCGCCGCTCGGCGACGCGATGGCGGAACAAAAGTTTACGCCAAGTGCCCAGCTATTACGGCATTCCCGCTTCTCCAGGGAAAAACCGCTGATTTTTCCTGGCGCTTAAAATGTCTCCCGTCATGTTGACGGATCTTGCCGCACGCGCAACGGGACTTAGTATTCTCGTGCGAAACGTCGAACACGCTTCGACATTGGTTCGCGCTTGGATGTGTTGTCCAGTGGCGCGGCATGTGGCTCGTCTTTCATGAAGGAGATACCTATGAGTCAGAGAGTCGTGGGATGCCTGCTGGCCGCCCTGGGCATGCTGGTTCTGCCCGGCGCGGTCTTGGCGCAGTGTCAGTCATGCGGTGGCGGGGCGGCGTGCGCGTCGTCGGGTTGTGCGTCGGGCGGATGCGCGGCGGCTTCGTGTGCTGCGCCGGCTTGCGCGCCGACGTATCTCACGCAAACCGTGTATGTCCCGCAGATGGTCAAGGAAAAACGGACGGTGAGCGAAACGATCTGCGTTCCGCAGCAACAGACGCGCACCGTGACCACGTACGTGTCGGTGCCTGTCACTCAGACCGTGCAGCGGTGCTACACGACGATGGTCCAAGAGGCGCACACTCGCACCGAGTGCTATCAGGTGGCCGTGCCCGTTCAGCGGGTGGTCGAGCAAACGTACCAGGTGCAGGTCCCGACCTATCACGACGTGCAGCGGCAATACACCGTTTGCGTGCCGGTCTCGACCACCAAAACCGAGCAGTACACCGTGATGGTGCCGCATTGCGAAACAAGGCAAGGCACGCGGACCGTGACGCAGTGCGTGGCGGTACAGGAGTCCTACACCCAATGCGTAGACCGCGGCCACTGGGAAGATCGTGAAGTGCCCTGCAGCAGCGGTTGCGGCGGTTGCGCGAGCGGTGGTTGTGCCAGCGGTGGTTGTGCCAGCGGTGGTTGCGGCGGTTGTGCCAGCGGTGGTTGTGCCAGCGGTGGTTGTGCCAGCGGTGGTTGTGCCAGCGGCGGTTGCGGCGGTTGCGCCGCGGCGCCGACATGCTGCGGCGGTTGCGCCGCGGCGCCGACGTGCTGCGCGACGACTCACGTCCGCACTTGGGTGCCCAACGTGGTTCAAGAGCAGGTGCCCTGCACGGTCATGAAGCCGCAATGTGTCCAACAGCCCTACACTTACCAGGTCGAAGTCTGTACGCCTGAAGTCCGCACGCGGACCTACCAGGTTTGCAGCTACACCCAGGAAGTGCGGACCGCGACCGAAAAGGTATGCGAGTATCACTGCGAAAATCGTGTGAACAAGTACACGGTTACGGAGTGCAGCTACGAGCAGCGGAGCCGCGTGGTTCCCTACACGGTATGCGTGCCGAAGACCGAGACCCGCAATGAGCAGGTCACGACCTACGAGTGCCGGGCGGTCCCGAAGACCGAGACGTACACCGTGATGGTCCAGCAGTGCGTGCAGAAGGAGATCGAGGTCGATGTCTGCCACATGGTGCCGCAGACCGTCCAGGTTCCTTGCCAACAGAGTAGCTGTCAGCCGAGCTGCTGCCAGCCGAGTTGCGGCGGTTGCGAATGTGGCCGCTGCCACAATCACCTGCGCTGCCGCTGTGGTTGCGGCTGCTGATTAAGCCCAAGCAGGGTTGGTTCGGGTCGCCGGTCGGCCTTGCGGGCCCGCCGGTGTAACAAGAGCCGATTGGGGAAGGTCGGATGCAAGTTCGACCTTCCCTTTTTCGTGCGCCCTGGACGGCGACGCCTTGGGGCAAAGAAAAGCCAGCGGAATGAATTCCATTGGGCGACGCACAGCAAGCAGGGTCAGAGTTCGCGTCGGGGCCGCAGATTCACTTGCCAATTGTAGGTTCGTTCCAGGGCCTGGCAGACGACGCCGGTGATTTGCCGGAAGGTCACCGGTTTGGCGAGCACCGAAAACGCCTCTAGTCGCTGGGCCTGCTCGATCAACACCTCGTCCAGATCGGCGGACAACAGGATGCACGGCAGCCGCGACTTGAACTGCTTGACCAGCCGGATGGTCTCCAAACCGGTCAGCTTGGGCATGTGCATGTCGAGCAGGACGAGATGGACCTCTCGGGTGCGAACGATATCGAGGGCCTCTTCGCCGTCGCTGGCCAGGAGGGTTTCGAAGCCTCGAGGCTCAAAGATACTCCGCAAGGTCTGGCGGAACTCCAGATCGTCGTCCGTGATCAGCAACGCTGGAAATTCGGGGAACATGACCTGGATACCTCGATTCAATCACCCGAGTGAGAGGTGAGCAATTTGAGTACCAGCCGAGCCGATCGTAGTCCTGGGCCGTCGTGGGATCCATTGTAAAGATTTTCTCACAAAGATCTTACAACGAAGTGCGAATTCTTTCGATAGCAGTCCGAGCACACAATTTTACGCCAATTCTTGCTGTTAAGAGTGGCAATAACTGCCGTTTCGGCAGGCGGAACAGAATCGGTAAGTTCCAATCGCATTCGACGACGGAAGAGGGAATCCGCAGCAGGCGGCTGATTTTTGCAACTTGCCGGACACACCGTTCTCTCCCTATACTTGCAGATCGATTTGTTATAAGTTGGCACCCGCCGTCGATTTAACGGTTGGGCCCCGGTACCTGAGAAGGCTGGCTTTATCGTGGTTCTTTCAGCAGCAACGTCTGTTTTCGGACGTTACGAGTTTCTCATTCGCCGTCTCCACTCGCTGACGGGCCTGGTTCCCATTGGCGGGTACATGTTCATCCACCTGGCCACCAATGATGCCATTGTGGATGGGGCGGCAGCCTACCAAGGCCGGGTGGATCAAATCCATAGCCTCGGCCCCACTACCCTCCTTTTGGTGGAGTGGTGTTTCATCTTCTTGCCCATCCTATTTCATGGCCTGGCGGGACTGGTGATCGTCAGCCGTGGGGAGCGGAACGTCGTTCACTACCCCTATCCGGAAAACATTCGCTACACGCTGCAGCGTTGGACGGGGGTGATTGCCTTCGCGTTCATTCTCTGGCACGTGTTCCAGATGCACGGTTGGTTCCGTTGGGAGTGGTGGCATCAGCACGTTGCCCAGCCGTATGGCGGGGCCCGCTTCGATCCCAAGAATGCGGCCGTGACGGCCGCGGCGGTTCTGCAAACTTCGGCGCTGGTCGGCATCGCGTACGTGGTGGGAGTGATGGCCTGCGTGTATCATCTGGCCAACGGCCTGTGGACGATGGGCATCACTTGGGGCGTGTGGACCAGTCCCCGCGCCCAGCGCTGGGCCAATATCCCCTGTGCGGGTTTTGGCGCCGTATTGGCCACCGCGGCCATCGTCGCGTTGTGGGGAACGCTGACTTTTCCCGTGCCGCACAAGTCCGCGTTGCCCGACACGTCGGCTACCGCGGCGATCCACGGCCAGGCCGCGGCCGGAAAAAGGGTCAGGTCCAATTTGTGCGAAGCACCCTCCGGGCCTACAGGCAAATTGGACCTGACCCGTTTTCCCGATCGTGTGGGCCCGCAGTCACACCAAGGAGCAATGTAGCATCATGCCGCGACCCCGGGTGATGATTATCGGCGGCGGATTGGCGGGCCTGGCGGCCGCGATGAAGCTGGCGGAGTTGGAAGAGGTCGACGTGGGCGTGATGAGCCTTACGCCGGTTCGCCGCTCGCACAGCGTTTGCGCCCAGGGCGGGATCAACAGCGTCAACGAGCTCACGCGGCAGCTCGGCGACAACGAATGGAAGCATTTCGACGACACGGTGTACGGCGGCGATTTCCTGCAGCACCAGCCGCCGGTCAACGAGATGTGCATCTGGGCACCGAAGGTGATCGACCTCATGGACCGGCTGGGCGTGACTTTCAACCGCACGCCCGAGGGCTTTCGCGATCATCGGCGATTCGGCGGCACGCTCTTCAAGCGGACGGCCTTCGCCGGGGCCACCACCGGCCAGCAATTGCTCTACGCGCTGGACGAGCAAGTGCGGCGCTGGGAAGCGGCCGGCACCGTGACGAAGTACGAGTTTTGGGATTTCCTCGGGCCGATCATTGACGCGGCCGGCCGCTGCCGCGGCTGCGTGGCCCAGGACATGGTCAGTATGGAAATCCGGGCCTTTCCCGCCGACGCGGTGATCATCGCCAGCGGCGGCTGCGGCGCGATTTTCGGCCGCTCCACGAATTCCGTGGCCTGCAACGGCAGCGCGGTGAGCCGGGCGTATCAGGCGGGCGCTTTGTACGGCAACGGCGAATTCATCCAGGTCCATCCCACGGCGATTCCCGGCGCCGACAAGCTGCGGCTGATGAGCGAAAGCGCCCGCGGCGAAGGGGGCCGGGTGTGGGTGCCGCGCACGCCGCAGGATCCCCGCCGGCCGGAGCAGATTCCCGAGAGCGAGCGCTATTATTTTCTCGAAGATCGCTATCCCAAATACGGTAACCTCGTGCCCCGCGACATCGCCACGCGGGAGATCTTCAAGGTCTGCGTGCAGGAAGGGCTGAGCGTCGAGAAAGACCGGCCCTGCGTGTATCTCGACGTGAGCCATTTGCCGCGCGAGTTGCTGGACCGCAAGTTGGCGGGGATCCTGGAGATCTACGAGAAGTTCCAGGGCGTGGATCCGCGCACCACGGCCATGAAGATCTTCCCCGCCGTGCACTATACGATGGGCGGCCTGTGGGCCGACTACGAGGCCACGGCCGAGGGCCGCCTGGTCATCGGCTCGCCGCGCAACCAGCAAACCAACATTCCCGGGCTGTATGCCATCGGCGAGTGCGAGTACCAGTACCACGGCGCCAATCGCCTGGGCGCCAATTCGTTGGTGGCCTGCATCTTCGCCGGGCTGATCGTGGCCCCGGGCGTAACGTCCGCGCTGCAATCCATCCCCGGTGGCTTGGCCGCCGCGCAGCCTTCCTCGCTCTTCGACGGAGCTTGCCGGCAGCACACGGAGCAGTACAAGGAGTTGCTCGCGCGGCCCCAAGGCGGAGCCAATCCGTACACGCTGCACCAGGAGTTGGGCCGCTCGATGACCGAGGCGGCCACGGTTGTACGCCACAACGCCGACCTGGCCGCGGCCTATGAGAAAGTTTGCGATCTCGAGCGCCAGGCCCAAAGCTGCTCGCTCTTCGACTGCGGCGACTGGTCGAACCAGAACGTGGTGTTCGCGCGGGCGCTGGCCGACATGTTCCCGCTGGCCCGGCTGATCGTCAAAGGGGCGCTCGAGCGGGACGAATGCCGCGGCGCGCATTTCAAGCCCGAGTTCGCCATTCCCGATATCGATTCCGCGGAGCCGGAGTCGGCTGGCCGCCAGGCCGAACAGTGGTGCGATCGCTGGGAGGAGAACAATCGGCGGTGGCTCAAGTCGACCATCGCGCGGCTTGGCCCCGACGGAGAGCCGCAATTGACGTACGAAGACGTCGACGCCACGCTGATCCCGCCGCGGCCGCGGTTGTATGGCGTGACGGGCGGCCAGGTGATCGAGGAAGTGTGGCGGACGCGGCAGCGGAAACAGGAGTTGCACAAGGACCAATTGATTTAGCCATGGGTGCCACGACCTACGAGACTTCCATGCCCCAGCAGGAAAAGTCGCCCGCCGTCAAGGCGGCGCTGACGCCCCGTGCCTTCGAGGTGCGCGTGTTGCGGCAGGAGCGGCCCGGCCGGCCCAGCTATTGGGAACGGCATCGCGTGACCTACGAGCGCGACATGAACGTGATCAGCGTGCTGCAGCGGATCGCCGAGCAGGCTACGACGATCGAGGGGCGCAAGGTGGCGCCCGTGGTTTGGGAGTGCAATTGTCTGGAGGAAGTGTGCGGGGCCTGCACGATGGTCATCAACGGCCGGGTGCGGCAGGCTTGCACGGCCCTGGTCGATCGGCTGTTGCAGGAAAAACCGCGGGAGATCGAATTGCAGCCGATGCGCAAGTTCCCCGTCGTCCGCGACCTCTGCGTCGATCGCTCGCGGATGTTCGAAACGCTGAAGCGCATCAAGGCCTGGGTCCCCATCGATAGTTATTTGGACCTGGGCTCCGGACCGCGGCAGTCGCCCGAGGTGCAGGAATTGGCCTACTTGTTCAGCAAGTGCATGACCTGCGGCTGCTGCCTGGAGGCCTGCCCGCAGTTCTTGAAGATCGAACTCCAACGCATGCCGGGGGAGAGCGACGAGCAGTTGCACGCGCGGCGGCACGATCAGTACACGCGGTCGTTTCTGGGCGCGTTCGCCATCGGTCAGGTGGAGCTTTTCAATTCCAACCCGATCGGCAAGACGGACGCCGCGGAGCGTCTCGACGCGTTGGTGGCCGAGGGGGGCATCCAGGTCTGCGGCAATGCGCAGAATTGCGTCAAGGTCTGCCCGAAAGAGATTCCCTTGACCACGGCCATCGGCCGGCAGGGACGCGCGGCCACTTGGCACGTGCTGCGCAAGTGGTTCGATCGATAGACCTACGGCAAGTGGTGCCCCATCTTGTCGCGCTTGGTGTCGAGGTAGCGTTCATTGAATTCGTTGGTCGGGGCCACGATCGGCACCTGGTCGACGACGTCCAAGTCGAACCCGCCGTAGATGAAGGCGTCGGTCTTCTTGGGATTGTTGGTCAACAGGCGGACCTTGGTGAGCCCCAGATCTTTGAGGATCTGGATGCCGATACCGTAGTCGCGGCTGTCGACCTGGTGGCCCAGGGCCAGGTTGGCCTCGACGGTGTCGAGCCCCTGGTCTTGAAGATGATAGGCCTTGATTTTTTCCACCAGCCCGATGCCGCGCCCCTCTTGCGGCAGGTAAACCAGCACGCCCGCCTTTTCCTCGCTGATCATCTCCATGGCCATCTGGAGTTGGTGGCCGCAATCGCAGCGCAGCGAGGCCAGCACGTCGCCGGTGAGACAGGAAGAGTGGAGGCGGACCAACGGCGCGGCCACGCCGGCCGGATCGCCCACCACCACCGCGAACGGTTCCTGGGCCTCGTAACGTACCCCGTAGATGATCACGCGGCCGAGGCCATAGCGGGTGGGCAAGTCGGCTTCGGCCAGCCGATACACCAGCTTTTCGCGGCGGCGGCGGTCGCGAATGAGCTGCTCGACGGTGGTGATCTCCAGGCCGAATTGCACGGCCAACTGGTAGAGCTCGTCGCGCGTGGCCCGATCGCCGCTTTCGTTAAGGATTTCGCATACGACACCGGCCGGCCGCAGCCCGGCCATGCGGGCCAGATCGACGGCGCACTCGGTATGCCCGGCCCGCCGCAGCACCCCCCCTTCCTTGGCGATCAAAGGGAAGGCGTGGCCCGGCCGCACGAAATCCGAGGGTTTGCTGTTGGGGTCGACGATCGCCAGCATGGTCATCGCCCGCTCTTGCGCCGTGATCCCGGTATCGCACTGGCGGTGGTCGACGGAGATCGTGAAATTGGTCGCCAAGGGGGTGGTGTTGTTTTCCACCATCGGGTGCAGGTCGAGCCGCTGGCAGACCTCCGGCAGGACCGGAATGCAAACCTGTCCTTTGCCGTGGGTGATCATGAAGTTCACGATTTCGGGGGTGATTTTCTCGGCCGCGCAGACGAAGTCCCCTTCGTTCTCGCGGTCCTCGGCATCCATGACAATCACAACCCGCCCGCTGCGGATTGCATCGACGACCGCATCAAGAGAAGAAAGCCGGTGCGACATTGCTCGCCATAACCTCAAAACAAGTGAGAATGCGGAAGTGAGCGGCGCTGGGGGGAATCCAATCACCACGAACCCCGCTCAGGGCGATATGCATGCACGGGATGAATTTGTCGTCGTGCGCCTGATCCCCTATTATAAAATCACGGCTAACGTCTTACTAGGCCCATTGTTGGAGCACGTCGATTGAGGCACCTCAGGACCCCGGGGCAAGTGCGGCCCGCCACGCCACGCGGCGTTTTTCCGCTGTCGAGATCCCGTAAAGCCCCGCCGGCCGTGCGCTATACGCCCCTGCGGGTCGCATTTGCGGTGCTGCTGATCGCCCTTTGGGCGGGCCGGCTTTCGCTTGCCGGCGATGTGGCCGGTTCGGCAGGCCCGGAGACCATCCGCGACGTCGTGTATGCCTGCCCGGGGGGGTACGCACTGCGGACCGACATTTACCGGCCCGGCGGCGCAGGACCTTTTCCGGCCGTGCTTTGCGTCCACGGCGGCGCGTGGGCCCTGGGCAGCAAATCCCAGATGGTCCTGATCGCCGGGCGGTTGGTCAGCCATGGCTATGCGGCCGTAACCATCGATTATCGCCACGCCCCACAATTTCTGTTTCCCGCGCAGTTAGAAGATTGCCGGGCCGCATTGGGCTGGATGCTCTCAAACAGCCGAACTTACAAGCTCAATCGACAGCGGATGGGAGCGTGGGGTTATTCGGCTGGAGCCCACCTGGTGACGCTGATGGCCTTCCAGGCTGCGCGGGAGAGCGAAAAAGGGGGCGGTAAAAGGACACTGCGGGCGGTCGTCGCCGGCGGCACTCCCGTCGACTTCCGCCAATTCTCTGAGGATAGCCGAATTTTGGCTTACTGGTTGGGCGGCTCACGGCGGGAAAAACCGCAGACCTATGAAGCGGCTTCGCCGGCGCGGTTCGTTTCCGCGGCGGCCCCGCCGCTGTTTTTCTATCACGGCGATTCGGACAGCCTGGTGCCGATCGCTCCGGTCAAGGCGCTGCAGAATCAACTGGATGCCTTGAGCGTAGCCACCGCGATGTTCGTCGTGCCCGGCGCCGGCCATATCGGTGCGTTTCTCGATTCGGCCGCAATGGACCGAGCCACGGCGTTTCTCGACAAGTGGCTGAAGGAATAGCGGCCAGGAGGGATGTTGAGGGGGAGAACGGGCTTGTAAGTATTCGCGCGTTTGCTGTGAACGATTCTGTCAAGCGACCGCGTTGGGTGCCACTGGCTTGCCAGTGCTTTCCCAGCCGGCTCTTGCGGTAACAGGTTTTGTGAACACGCTTCCTCAAGGGGCATCGTGCAAGAGCCTTCGAGAACGGCACGGGCAAGGCGCGTGGCACCCGGCGCGGGTCACGCTGGGTGCTCGCGTCCCGCGTTTCGCACGGTCCGCTCGGCCCACTCTACGCCGTGATTCCGACCTACTAAGCCGCATCCTCGGCGGGACGGATCTGGCCGTCTTCGCTGACGTCCTCGAAGCGCACCGAGACCTGCTTCGACACGCCCGATTCCTGCATCGTCACGCCGTAGATGGTCGTGGCGCAGGTCATGGTCTTCTTGGAGTGGGTGACGATGATGAATTGGGTCCAGGCCAGAAAGTCCTGGAGCACCTTGGTGAAGCGATCGATATTCGCCTCGTCGAGCGCCGCATCGACTTCGTCCAATACGCAGAAGGGGCTGGGACGGCTGCGGAAGATGGCCAACAGCAGCGCCACGCAAGTGAGCGTTTTCTCGCCGCCGCTCAACAGGGAAATGCTGCGAGGCTCCTTGCCCGGCGGCCGAGCGACGATCTCGATGCCGCTCTCCAGGATGTCGACGCCGTCCTCGAGGATGATGTCGGCCTGTCCGCCCCCGAAAAGGTCGCGGAACAGGGTTTGGAAGTGCTCTTTGACGGTTTGCAAGGTCTCGGCGAACAGCCGCCGGCTGTCGGCGTTGATTTTGTCGATGATTTTTTCCAGGGCGTTTTTCGCGTCGGCGAGGTCGCGATACTGGGTACTGAGCGTCTGGTAGCGGGTCTCCAATTGATCGAGTTCTTCGAGGGCCTCGAGATTCACGTTGCCGAGGCCGTTGATTTTACGGCGGAGATCGTCGATTTCCTGCTGGACCTCTTCCCGCTGCCGCTGCTCCTCGGCGGTCGGTTGCTGCTCCAACTCGGAGAGGTCGATGCCGTAGTCTTCACGGAGCCGGTTGACCAGCGTGGTCCGCTCGTGGCCCACTTCGTTGGCCTCGATTTCCTTGGCGTGCAGCCGCTCCTCGACCTTGCGGATCTTGGAGCGGAGCCGCTGCGACTCGCCGCCGGCGGCGGCCCGCTGCTGCTGAAGTTCGCCACGGCGGCACACCAGCTCGGCGGTCCGCTGCACGAACGTTTCCTTGCGCAGATAGAGTTCGGCCACCTCCGATTCGGCGTGGAGGATGTTTCGCGACGACTGGCCGACGCGGTCCAGCGAGGCCGCCAGTTGCTCCCGGCCGTCGACGATGGCGCGCTGCCGCTCCTCCTGGCTTTCCTCGAACTGACGCAGCAACGCATAGAGGTTCCGCAGTTGCTCTTCGCTCTTGGCCAATTCCACCTTGACTTCCGTGGTTTGACGGCTGAGCGTGCGCTGCTCGGATTCGAGGCGGCCGATCTGCTCGGCCAGCCGCGCCAGGTGCGATTCCATCTCGGCCAGCGCGGTCTCGGCTGCCTGTTTGCGGGCGCGGCAATCGGCCAGCGCCGCGGCGGCCTGCTCCTGCTCGGTGGCGGCGGCGCGGCGCTCGGCGTCGAGCACGCCGCGCTGCTGGTTCAGCCGGGCCTGTTCTTGCTCGGCGGCGCCGATCTCGAAGCGGTTCTCGCCCACCCGCTCCATCGCCTGCTGATATTCGATGGAGAGTTTGGCGACCTGCTGCTGCTGTTGGGCGATTTCGGCCTGGAGTCGGGCCGCGGCGGCTTGCGATTGTTCCACGCGACGGGCCAGTTCCGCCATTTCGGTCTTCAGCGCGCGGAGTTGGCTGCGGCGGGAGATCAGGCCGGCCGAGGCGTTGCGCGGTCCGACGACCAGCGTGCCGTCGGCCGCGAGCAACTCGCCCGAGACGGTGACGAAACTCTGGCCCCGGCCCGCCGATTCGGCCAGCGTCAGGGCGTGGGCCAGGGTTTCCACGATCCAACTCCGGCCCAAGAGACGGCGGGCCAGTGCGGCGTAGCGCGGCTCGGTCTCGACGAAGCGATCGGCGCGGCCGATCACGCCCGGCCGGCCGTCGAGATCGTCGGCCGGCTCCAGCGACCGCTGCGGGGGCGGTTCCTCGTCGAGCCAAACGAAGCCCACGCGGCCGCTGAAACGGTACGACTGTTCCCGCAGCGCGCCGAGCAGGGCGGCGGTGCGCGGGGCCACGACGTGCTGCGCGGTCTGGCCGAGGATCGCTTCCACCAGCGGCGCGTTCTCCACGCTGACGCTCAACAGGTCGGCCACCAATCCCGAGATCTGGCGGAAGGGGCTGTCGGCCGAGCCGCGAGCGACGGCCAGCACCTCCTTGACGCCGGAGCTGATTCCTTCCTGGCGGCTTTCCAGCTCTTCGAGCACGGCGACGCGCTCGGTGAGGGCCGTGAGCCGCTCGCGGAGCTGGAGGGATTCGGTCTGGAGCGCGTGGTGTTGCTGCTGGCGATCGGCCAGACGCGTCCGGGCCGCCGAAAGCAGATCTTCGCGTTCGTCGGCGCGGAGGGCCAGTTCTTCGCGCTTGCGGCGAAGATCGTCGAGCGTGCCCTGATTGACGGCCGACTGCCGCTCGAGATCGGCGATCCGCGTTTGTGCGCGCCCGAACGACGCGGCCGCGGCGGTTGCCTGGCTTTCCATGGCGCTGATGGTATTGCCCAGCGCGGCGACGCCGCGCATCTGCTGGAGCAGCGCGTCGCGGCGTTGCTGATTCTCGCCGTGAAGCTGCTGCAGCCGGCCCATGACGGTGGTCAGGTCGCGTTCCGCTTCGGCCAGGGAGCGGGCGATCTCGCGATGCCGCACTTCGGCCGCAGCCGCGGCATCGGCCGTGTCGCGCATCTGGTTCTGCAAATCGCCGGCGCGGGCGCTCATCGCCACGATCTGCTTGCGGCGGCGGGAAATCTCCTCTTCGAGATCGCGAGAGCGGTCGCGTTCGTGGTCGATCGCCGACTCGGCCGCCGCGATCCGTTCGCGATTGGCGGCGATCTGCGACTCGGATTGGCGGATGATATCGCTCGTCTCGTCGCTGCGGCGGTCGATTTCCAACAGTTGGGCGTCGCTGGCTTCCGCCGCGGCCGTGGCCGCGTCGCGCTCCGCGGCCAGCGCGCGGCTCTGCTCCTCCAGCTCGAGCAGCACCGCGGTCAAACGCCGCCAGTCGACCAGGCCGACCTGCGTGCGGAGATCCTGCAAGCGGTCGGAATATTCCTTATAGCGGCGAGCCTTTCCCGCCTGAGCGCGAACGCTGCGGAGCCGATTGTCGACCTCGTCGACGATATCGGAGAGCCGCAGCAGGTTCTGCTCGACGCGTTCCAACCGCCGCAACGCTTCCACCTTGCGGGTTTTGAAGCGGCTGATTCCGGCCGCTTCTTCGAAGATCACGCGGCGGTCCTTGGCCGAGGCCTGCAGGAGGACGTCGACTTTGCCCTGCTCGATGATACTGTAGGCCTCGGTTCCCATGCCGGTGCCCGAGAGCAGGTCGCGAATGTCGCGGAGGCGGCAGGGTTGGCGATTGATGAGGTATTCGCCTTCACCGCTGCGATACACCCGCCGCGCGATCTGGACTTCGGGGGTGTCGACGGCCAACCGGCCGGAAGAATTATCCAGCGTGAGGGTGATCTCGGCGGCGTTCACTCCGCGGCGACTGCCGGAGCCGTTGAAGATCACGTCGGCCATCTCGCGGCCGCGGAGGCTCTTGACGCTCTGCTCGCCCATCACCCATTTGATCGCATCGACGATATTCGACTTGCCCGAGCCATTCGGGCCGACGACGACCGTGATGCCGGGAGGAAACTCGAAACGGGTTTTGTCGGCGAAGCTCTTGAAACCGACCAGTTCGAGTGCCTTGAGCATTGGCAGCGACAATCTGTAGACGCGGGGGAAAAAGGGGTCTTTTTCCCGGCAACTTAATTGGAACTATGCCCCACCATTTTATCAAAAAAGCCCACCGACGACTTCGGTTTCTCGGGGGAATCCGCCGAATCGGCGGCCGCGTCGGGGGAATCGTCGTCGCCCGGCTTGTCGCTGGCTTTGCCGCCGTCGGACGTGCTGAAGAGCCCTGGAATCGGATCGCGATACTTGGGATTGCGGATGTGGCTGGCGGCTTTCTCGCGGTCGCCGCTGCTGCTGGAGTCGTCGGCCAGGCCGCCGCGATCATAGGGTATCCCCGCTTCGGGGAGTGCGTCAACCTCAAGACGGCTGGGTAAGACGCCGGAACCTTTCGCTTCCTCCAGGGCCTGCACGACGTCCGGATAGGCGCCGCCGAGATCCACGATGGCGCGGATCACCTGGTCCACGTCGTTAGCAACAATGCGTTTCTGATCCGGCTCGTTGACCACGAAACGGGCCACCGAGATCTCTCCCGGCGATACGCGGGTGACCATGATTTTCGACCCGGCATTGATCTGTACCGGCCCCTCGAATCGCTGTTCGCGGCCGAAAAGCACGATTTCGGGGCGCCGGCTGCGGGTGGTGTGGATCATGGGCGGACCGCCCGAGTTGAGCACCACATAGTGGAAATCCTTGACGGCCGGATTGCCGGCCACCAACGGTCCGGCGGGGTTCATCGCCCAGAGGGCCCGGAACGCGCCGTAGCGCGTCTCGGCGCTGGGCATTCCGAGGAGCGATTCCAGTTGTTCGTAAGCGACGCGGTCTTGCATCGCGCTCAGGGCCGTGAGGGCATAGACGCGGAAGGCGGGTTCGCGGCGGGCGATGTCGCCCAGCGGCTCGGCCGCTTCCGACTGATCGAGGTAGGCCAGCGCCTCGGCGGTGAAGAATTGCACTTCCAAGTCGCGGGATTTGAGGCCGTTGCGCAAGGCTTCGATGCCGTCGCGGCCGATGGCTTCGAGTTGCCGCGCCGCATCGGCGGCCGTGTTGGGGTCGAGCAATCGCTTCTCGAGCAGCGAGATGCGGTCGGTTTGCTCGGACGGGCTCTCGTGGGGCGCGATCGCGCGGACGATCATCATGTAACGCTCGATGTTGTCCTTGTAACGCGGATGGACGGCCAACTCGATGTACTCTTTGCGGATTGCCTTGGCGACGCCCGACTGAATTCCCTTGTCGTTGGTATGGAAGCGGCGGTTGATCGCGTCAACCAACTGCTTGATGATCGTCAGTTTCTGGTTAGCGCCGTTGGGGATCACCAGCGCCAGCGGCCGGTTGATCGCCGCGCGGCCGCCGCTGAGGATGCGGCCGCGGCAAAGCCCAATCAGGTCTTTGCCCGCCTTGGCCAGCGGGTTGATGAGAATCGGGCCCTCGGCTTCGGCCAGTTTATCGCCCTGGTGAATCTGGCCGTCGTCCATGGGGACCAATTGCCGCATGATCGTGGGGAGCAAGTAGCCGCCGCGAAGACTGGTGGTTTCACTGCGCGACGGGGTGCGGAGCTCCACATCGAACGTGTCGCCCTTTTGGATCCCGGCACGAAGGTAGGCGCGCACCAACACCAACGACATGTTCTTGGACGCCAGGACGGCGCTGGGCGTCTTCACGCCGCGAGTCTGCATCTCGGCTACCAGCGCGGCGCGCTGGGCGCCGGGCGCCGGATCGCTGCCGGTGCCGGGGAGCGCGCCGACCAACCCCACCGCTTCCACCTGCAGGGGTCGCATGTTGTAGGGTATCGCGAAATCGCCGACCAATTTCGTTTGGACGGTATTGGTCGGCTCGGGCGTGTCGGAAACGTCGGAGTGGACGTTGCGCCAATCGAGCCAGGTGCCGCAACCTGCCAGAGCAAGGATCGCGCAGCAGAGGCACGCGCAGGCGAGCCACAGCGGCGTGGAGCGGGCAGTTGCCGGGGATTTGCGGGGCCGCAACAGCGAAAAGACGCTACACGCTGGGGAAAAGCGATCTAAGTGGCGCTTCATGCTTCGCCGTGCTCCTCGCGGTGGTGTTCCGCCGAAGGATCAGACCGGCCGTTTCCGCCCCGCGCGGTTGGCGATGCGACGAACCCCAGAAAAAGGCGAAGGTTCGCGTGATCGGGAACCGATCGCGGTCAACGAAAAACGGCCGGTCGACAGGACTCGAAACGGGAAGGAAGTGGAGGGCGGGACAATAGTGATTTAGGGCGATCGGGTCAATAGGAACGTCGCTTACAACTATGGGGGGTCATATCCACCCGGATTCCATGGATTACAACGCACGATCCGCCATAGGCCCCGCAGGGACCCCCGGATGGCCCCGTGCTTCTCGACCGAGCCGATGAAGTACTTGCTGCACGACGGTTCGAAGCGGCACTGCCGGCCCACGATCGGGCTCAAGAACAACTGGTACAGCCGGACCATGCCAATGAGGAATCGGCTGGGGAGTTTGGCGATCGTTTTCAGGATTGCCGGCAGTCGGCTCATGATCGGTCTCGGGCCAAACGCGCGGCGACTCGGCGGGCCAGTTCGGGCAGCGATCGTATCAGGGCCGGCAATTCCGGGGGGCCCTCCTGGCGGGGCACGACGACCAGATCGATCCCCGCGGGCAATTGCGGCCGCGTCAGGCGAAACGCTTCCCGCAATAGGCGTTTCCAGCGGTTTCGGGTCACCGCGGGGCCCACCTTTTTTGACACCGAGAGGCCCAGCCGTGGATGCGGCAGGCCGTTATCGGCCCCGAAGACCAGCAATGCCTGGTCCGAGGCCGAGCAACGCCGGCGGTATGCCCGCTGGAAATCCACCAGTCGGCGAATATGACAGCAAGGCGGAAAACGTTGATCCATAGTCGATGGTTTTCAGTGTTCCGTGTTCAGTTTTCAGCAGGCTGAACACTGAAAACATGCCGCTCACCAGTGCAACGACGATCGCGGGTTTTGCGGATAGCGCTGGTCGATTTCACCCAATAGACTCCGATCCGCTTCGCTAAGGCCCTTGGGCAACACGATCTGAATTTCGGCCAGGAGGTCGCCGGGCGGGGCGTTGCGCATGGCAACGCCTTTTCCGCGGATGCGGAGCTTGGTTCCAGCGGAGGTTCCCGGCGGCAGATGGAGGGAAACCGTGCCGGTAGGGGTGGGCACGTCGAGCTTGGCCCCATTGGCCGCTTCGCCGAGGGTAACCGGCACGCGGACCACCAGGTTGGCCCCCTGGCGATGGAAATGCGGGTGCGCCGCGACGTGGAGCGTGAGAATGATATCCCCCGCGGTGCCGCCCTTCGGGGCTGGTTCGCCCTGACCGCGGAGACGAATTTTCTTGCCGTCCTCGACGCCGGGCGGGATCTTCACGGCGATCGTCTCGACGCGGCCCGACTGCCGTTGGACACTGAGTTGCACTTCGCCGCCGCCGATGGAGGTGGCAAAGGGGATTTCGATATCCTGAGTGAGATCGGCGCCGCGGCGGGCTGCGCCGGCTCCCCGGCCTTTCGGGGCGGCGCCGCCCCGGCGGGCCTGGCGGAGAACTTCGCCCAGGTCGAATGGCGCGTCCTCGAAGCGGTCGCCGAAGAACTGCTTGAAACCGCTCTCGTCGAAATTGAACTCGAATTCACCCCCCGGCGCGGCCCACGCCCGGCCTCCGTCCGGCCGGGGGCCCGCTCCCGTTCGACGCGCTTCGAACGAGCTCCCATAGCGGTCGAACATTTCCCGCTTTTCCGGGTCGTTGAGGACGTCGAATGCGGCCTGGAGTTCCTGGAATTTCCGTTTGGCGCCCTTGTCGTCGGGATGCAGGTCCGGATGATACAGCCGGGCCTTTTCCCGATAGGCCTTCTGGATTTCCGCCGCCGAGGCGTTGCGGGGCACTCCGAGCGTTTTGTAATAATCGTCAGCCATTTTCGTTGCGTTGCGAAGCGGAATGCACGCCATCGCTGATAACCAGCGTGGCGCACTTATTGTAGGGGCTGAGGCGGCTCCATAGCAAGTCGGGAAGGCCACCTCGATGGGTGGGTCCTTGGGGGTCGGGTGTGTGAAGCGACGCGCCGCGTGCTACAGTTGTTTCGTCGGCCGATGAAAAATGATTCGGGGTAACGATATGTTTCGGACTCCCGGGGTGGGCAAATGTCATTCTGAGCGAAGCGAAGGATCTCGGGCGGCTCAACCGAGATGTTTCGCTACGTTCAGCAGGACCGCGTATTGCTGGTTCCTCGTCGTAGCTTGCGGGCTTGTAATTCTTCACGGCGCTGGAGCCATGGCCAGCAATGGCCAATTGGAGTTGATCGTCGTGGAGAAGGAGGGGGGAGCGCCGATTCCCTGCCGCATGCAGCTCCACAATGCCTTGGGCCGGCCGTGGCTCCCCCGCGGCGCGCCGCACCTGGGCGATCATTTTGTCTTTCCCGGCCGGATTACGCTGGAACTCCCCTTGGGCAACTACGCCTTCGAGATCGAGCGCGGGCCGGAATACCCGGTGATGTACGGCCATTTCCAGATCAATAACTTCGCCGAGGACAGCCAGACCGTGGAGCTGCACCGGCACGTCGATATGGCGGCCAACGGCTGGTGGTCGGGCGATCTGGACGTCCATCGTTCGCCCTCCGACATGCAATTGCTGATGTCGGCCGAGGATTTACACGTGGCCGAAGACGTGACCTGGTGGAACAACAAGAGCGATTGGATCGGCAAGGTCATCCCGGCCGATCCGCTGCTGACGTTCGATCACAACCGTTATTGTCACCTGATGGCCGGCGGTCTGGCCCGGGCGGGCGGGACCTGGCTGCTGTTGAACCTGCAAACACCCATGCCCTTGGCCGGCGCCGATCCGGAATACCCATCGTCGCTGGAATGTATCGCCCGGGCACGGGAAAAGCCGAATGTGTGGATCGACGCCACGCGTTCCTATTGGTGGGATTTGCCGGCGCTGGTGGCGGCCGGGCAGATTGACTCGATCGAATTGGCTCACAGCCAGATCACCCGCGACGGGCACAGCGTGGAAGAGCCCGCGGCACACCCTCGCGATAAGGCCCTCTATACCAGCGCTGCGGGGCTGGGCGAATGGACGCAGCAGGCGTATTACCAGTTGCTCAATTGTGGGCTGCGGATTCCGCCGTCGGCCGGGAGCGGATCGGGTCTGTCGACCAACCCCGTCGGTCACAATCGCGTCTACGTCTACGTGGAAGGCGATTTCACTTACGAGAAATGGTGGGAAGGACTGCGGGCCGGCCGGGTGGTGGTCACCAACGGGCCGTTGCTGCAGCCGAGTATCGAAGGGCATCCGCCGGGCTACGTTTTCCACATGGAGGGGGAGAAGGAACTGCAACTGGAGATCGGCCTGACGCTGTCCACGCGCGATCCGATCACTTACCTTGAGGTCGTGCAGGATGGCCATATCGCCCAGTCCATTCGCTTCCAGGACTACGCCAAAACGGGCCGGCTCCCCAAGGTCAAGTTTCACCACAGCGGTTGGTTCTTGATCCGGGCGGTCACCGACGACCGGAGAACGTACCGCTTTGCCACGACGGGGCCGTACTACGTGGAAATGGCTTACCAGCCCCGCATGAGTAAGCAATCGGCCAAATACTTCCTCGATTGGGTCTACCAGCGGGCGCGGCAGATCGATCTGGACGATGTGGTCCAACGCAAGCAGGTTCTGGAATATCACCGAAAAGCGCGTGATTTCTGGCAATCGCGGGTCGATCGAGCGAATGCGGAGTGAGTGTGGAGTGGCTTCTCTTCACCCCACTCCCCACTCCCCACCGACTCCTGGTATACTCGCCGAGTTATCAAGACTTGACCTTCCCTTGTACCCCCTATGCCCGAATCCGCAGACTGGCGCAGTCTTTACCCGTTTGCTTCCCACGAGATCGTGGTGGGCTCTCACCGCTACCATTACCTGGACGAGGGCGCCGGGGCGCCGCTGTTGCTGGTCCACGGTAACCCGACCTGGTCGTTCTACTGGCGGGAACTGGTCAAGGCGTTGCGCGGCCGCTGGCGGGTGATCGTGCCCGACCACATCGGATGCGGGCTCTCCGATAAGCCCCCGCCCGGCGCATACTCGTACCGCCTGGCGCAACGGATCGACGATCTGCGGCAATTGGTCGAGCACTTGGGATTGGAGCAAGTTACGCTATTGGCCCACGATTGGGGCGGGGCCATCGGCATGGGAGTCGCCGGGGAAATGCCACAGCGTTTCGCACGGTTCGTGTTGTTCAACACCGCGGCGTTTCGTTCGCAACGGATCCCCTGGCGAATCCGCCTCTGCCGCACGCCGCTGTTGGGACGATGGGGCGTGCAGGGCCTCAACCTGTTCGCCCGTGCGGCGCTGCGGATGGCGGTGGCCAAGCCGGAGCGGATGACGCCCGCGGTCCGCGCCGGCCTGCTGGCTCCCTACGACAATTGGCAGCACCGTACGGCCATCGATCGCTTCGTGGGCGACATTCCCTTGGGCCCGGGGCATCCCAGCTACGACACCCTGGTGAAAATCGAGACCTCGTTGGCGCTATTTCGCGATCGGCCGGCGTGCTTCATTTGGGGCATGCGGGATTGGTGTTTCACGCCCCACTTTCTCGCGCGTTTTCTCGAATTCTTCCCGGCCGCGGAAGTGCATCGTCTGGCCGATGCGGGCCATTACGTGGTCGAAGACGCCTACGAGCAGATCGTGCCCATCGTGGAGCGGTTCCTGAAGGGAAGCTAGCCGGCAGGTTATGCTTTAGCATAACGGAACTCGGTAGAATGATAGGTCCCCTAGGACTCATAGGACCTATGACCATTTCCGGGAGGCATTCGTCATGGAACGTTATCAAGTTCGCGTCGCCGACGATTCCCTGGTTTTCAGCGCGGGACACTTTATTACCGTGGAATGCGGGACCTGCGAAGCGTTGCACGGCCACGACTACCGCGTGACGGCCGAGGTGGGCGGTCCCTTGGACGAGAACTATTACGTGCTCGATTTTCTGCTGCTCCGCCGGGAACTGCGGGCGATCCTCGACGATCTCGATCACCGCGTTCTGCTGCCGACCGGGCATCCGCTGATCCGCGTCGTCAGCACCGAGCGGGAGGTCACGGCCACGTTTGCCGACCGCCGCTGGGTGTTCCCCCGCTCCGACTGCCGGCTGCTGCCGGTCCCCAACACCACCACGGAGCTGATGGCCCAACTGATCGGCAAGTATCTGATCCATCGGCTGGAAGCCAAGACCGGCTCTCGCCCCCCGCTGGTGCGAATCGAGCTTTCGGAGGGGTATGGTCAGTCGGCCGTCTGCGAGTTGCGGACCGATTTGCCGGACTCGTCCGATGGCTGAGGGCGCAGCCGAGGCGGCCTTCGATTCCCGTGCGGTGCGCGGCCCCCACGGCGCGGCGCAGTCGTTACCATCGATGCGACCAGCACCGCCCTGCGGCGAGAACGGCGAAACCCCGGTTGTTTAGCGGCTTTATCACACGGATCGGATCTATGTTTTCCGAGGTGCCGGGATACTGGCGTTCGGCGACGACGGGACAAGGATTCGATCAATGCGCGTGGAGTATATCAACCCATTCATCGTCTCATTGCAGAATGCATTCCAGACCATGCTGGGGTGTACTGTTCATCGCGGCGCGATCCGCTTGAAGGACGATGGCAGCCCACGGTATCCAGTGAGCGGCGTTATCGGCCTGTCGGGCAAGGCCATCGGGACGGTGGTGCTGAGCCTCTCCGAGGCCGTGGCGTTGAAGGCCACCTCGCGGATGTTGATGAGCGAGACGACGCGGATCGACGCCGACGTGGTGGATGCCGTCGGGGAGCTGACGAACGTGGTGGCCGGGGCGGCCAAGGCGCAACTGGAACAGTTCGAGTTGATGGTGAGCCTGCCGAACGTGGTCACCGGTTGCGGCCACAGCATCCGCTTCCCCTCGAACGTTACCCCGATCTGGGTTCCCTTCGAAACGGAGTGGGGCCCGCTGGCGCTGGAGGTGGGCTTCACCCCCCATGTGGATCGCGTAACTTTGGATGGGCAGGCCTGCTCCGTCGGCGGCGCGAATTAAAACTTCTCCTCCGACTCATCCGCTCCAACTCCGCAGGCCGATTTTACCGATAGCGGGGAACGTTTGGAGTTCCGCCGCAAGTTCGTAACATTGTGCACCATGGCAACCATCGGCGACATTCGCAAGGCGGCAGTTCTGTTGATGAGCCTGCCCGAACAGCAGGCCGCGCAACTGTTGTCGAAATTGGAGCCCAAAGAGGTCGAAGTGGTCTCCATCGAGATCGCCAAGATGGGCGCTTTCAGCGGCGACGAGCAGGAAGCGGCCATTCAGGAGTTTGCCAGTGCCAATCCGGCCGCGCTGACCGGTAAGATGGGCGGGCTGGAAGTTGCGAAAAGCCTCGTCGAGCAGGCATTGGGAAAGGCGGCCGGCGCCACGCTGGAGAACGTCCGCCAGTCGATCGAGGCCCTGCCGTTCGGCTTCTTGCAGAAGGTCGACAGCCAGAACTTGCTGACGTTCATTATCGACGAGCATCCGCAAACTATTGCCCTGATCCTCTGCCACGTGCCCCCCGCGCAGGCCGCCGATATCATGAGCGGGCTGCCGGCCGAGCGGCAAATGTCGGTCATCCGCCGGGTGGCCACCATGGGTCAGACCAGCCCGGAAATCATCGACGAAGTGGAAAAGGGGCTGGAGCACCGGATGTCGAGCGTGATGAGCCAGCAGTTCGAAAACGCCGGCGGCGTGGCCGCGGTGGCGGAGATTCTCAACGTGATCGACCGGGCCACGGAGCGGAGCCTGCTGGAGAACCTCGCCCAGGAAGACCCGGACCTCGTCGAGGAGATCCGCCGCCTGATGTTCGTCTTCGAAGACATCGGCAAGCTGGGAAATCGCGAAATTCAGACCTTGCTGAAGAACGTGGAAAGCTCGCAATGGGCGATGGCCTTGAAGGGCGCCAGCGAAGATCTCAAGGAAAAAGTGCTCAAGAACATGTCGAAGCGGGCGGCGGATTTGTTGCGCGAAGAGATGGAATACCTGGGACCGGTCCGGCTTTCCAACGTGGAGCAGATGCAGCAGCAGATCGTGGATGCCGTCCGCCGCCTGGAAGATTCCGGCGAGATCACCACGCACAGCGACGAAGAGGAAGAGAAGTTTATTCAGTGAGAAGGCGGCCTTTCGCCTTCATCCCTGGCAAAACCGCAAGCGGCGGGCCACCTTTTTCATCGCTCATCTCTAATCCTTCATCCTCTATTCCTACTCCGGCCGGGTCATCCGCCAGGGATCGAGGGCCTCGTTCAACTGGTCCTCGGGGAGCACGTGCTTCTCCCGGCATAGCTCGCGGATCGTCTTGCCGGTCTTGAAGGCTTCCTTGGCCAGGGCGGCGGCCTGCTCGTAGCCGATGTACGGATTGAGGCCGGTTACCATGGAAAGGCTCTTTTCGACCGCCGCTTGGCACGATTCCGGGTTGGCTTGCGCGTCGAGGAGGCAGAAATCGACGAACGCCCGGGTTGCCTGGGCCAGCAGTGCAATGCTCTCCAGGATCGTGTCGCCCATCACCGGCATCATGATGTTCAATTGGAACTGACCGCCGGCCGCGCCGCAGACGGCGATGGTCTGATCGTTGCCCATCACCCGGGCGGCTACCTGCATCATGCTCTCGCACATCACCGGGTTGACCTTGCCGGGCATGATCGAGCTGCCGGGCTGGCGGTCGGGGAGCCGCACTTCGTAGAAGCCGCAACGCGGCCCGGAGCCCAGCCAGCGCAGGTTGTTGGCCACCGCGAACAGCGTGGTGGCGATGCACCGCAGTTGGCCGTGGCATTCGACCAGCCCGTCGCGCTGGGCGTTGGCCTCGAAATGATCGACCGCCTCGACAAAGGCGATTCCCGTCTCCTTGGCCAGGGCCTCGGCCACGCGGCGGCCGAACTCGGGGTGCGTGTTGATGCCCGTGCCCACCGCGGTGCCCCCCGCCGGCAGCTCCAATACGGCCTGCTGGGCCTTGACCGCCCGGGCGGACGACAACGCCAACTGCCGGGCCATGCCGCCGATCTCTTGTCCGAGGGTCAGCGGGGTGGCGTCGGCCAAATGGGTGCGGCCGATCTTGAGGACCTGTTGCCACTGGCTCGACTTTTCCGCCAGCACCGCCGCACAATGCTCCAAGGCCGGGATCAGGTGTGTCTGGATGGCCACGGCCACCGCCACGTGGATCGCCGTGGGGAACATGTCGTTGGTGCTTTGGCCCATGTTGACGTGGTCGTTGGGATGGATCGGCTTGTCGGGCTGAAAGCGATCCCCGTGGGCCAATTCGATTGCCCGATTGGCGATCACCTCGTTGGCGTTCATGTTGCTGGAGGTGCCGGAGCCGGTTTGGTAAACGTCGACGGGGAATTGGTCGTCGAACCGTCCGGCGGCCACTTCGCGGCAGGCGGCGATGAGGGCCTCCACCTGGCGATCGTCGAGCCGCCGCTTGCCCGAACCGGTCAGTTTGCCCAAGTCGCGGTTGGCGATCGCGGCGGCCAGTTTCACCAAGCCCAGGGCATGAATCAACGCGGTGGGGAGCGGCCGGCCGGAAATGGGGAAGTTCTCCACCGCCCGTTGTGTTTGGGCGCCGTAGTAGGCTTGGGCCGGCAAGCGGACGTCGCCCATCGAGTCGTGTTCCGTGCGAAAATCGGTCATGGCGGGGATTAGGGATTAGGGATTGGGGAAGAAGCCCCGGAACCGCGATTCCAGGGCGGAAGTTTTTTTCTGAACGAGTCAGCGAACACTGCCTGGCCATGGCGGACTAGGTTGCCACCATCATCCTTCACCAGAGGGGTGTGTAGATGGCAGTTTGTCAGCCTCGGGCGGTATTATAATACGCCAACGGCACTACAATGATAAGGGAAGGAGTTGCGACGATGGACGAATTGCGAAGACAAGTTCGACGAGCGCAGCGCCGACTGGCCGTGGGGCGATTTCTTCGCGTGTTCGGACTGGCGACGTCGATCACCTTGCTGGTCGCGGTGGGCATCATCGCCCTGGGAAAGGTGCATCCGCTGCGGGCGCCTGATTGGAGCTGGGGCGTAGCGGCCATCGCGTTGGGTATACTGGTGGCCGCCATTTGGACTTGGGCGACCGGGCGGGGAGCATTGAACGCGGCCATCGAGATCGATCGCCGTTTCGGCCTGAAAGAACGCGTTTCCAGCGCCATGGCGATGCGCGGCGAGGAACGGGAAACGCCGGGTGGGCAGACCGTGATCGAGGATGCGACGCAGCGGCTGCGGCGGATCGACGTGGCGTCGCGGTTCCCGTTTGCCCCCGGCCGCCTGGTGCTGCTGCCGGCGTTGCCGGGGCTCTTGGCGATCGTCGTGGCGGTGTTCGTCCAGCCACGGGCGCCGCAGGCGCCGGCGGCCAACGCGGGCGAAGTTGCGTCGGCCGTGGAGCAGGTCAAGAAGTCGACCGAGGCCCTCCCGCGGCGTTTGGCCGAGCGGCGGCGGATGGCCGAACGCGAGGGGCTGGAAGACGCCAAACAGTTGTTGAAGAACCTGGAGGAAAAGAGCAAGGAGTTTCAGTCGCTCCACGCGGACCGCAAGGAGGCCCTCGTCAAGCTCAAGGATCTTACCCGGCAACTTCAGGAGCGCCGCGACCGGTTGCGCGGCTCCGAAGGGGTTGTCGAGCAGTTGAAGCAATTCAAGAGCCTTTCGCAAGGCCCCGCGGACAAGCTGGCGCAGTCGATCCGTCGCGGCGATTTTCGCCGGGCCCTGGACGAGCTGAAGGATCTCAAGGACCAGTTGTCCGGCGGCAAGCTCGACGCGGAACAACGGCGGCAACTGGCGAAGCAAATGGAGGAGATGGGGAAGAAACTCCGCGAGATGGCCGACGCCCACGACAAAGCCACGTCGGACCTCCGCAACCAAATCAGCCAGTTGCACAAAGCGGGGCAGCATGGCGAGGCCGACAAGCTACAGCAGTCGCTGGACAAGTTGCTCCAGCAGCTTCCGCGGATGGAGCAGGCAAGCGACCTGGCCCAGAAGCTCGGGCAATGTTCGAAATGCATGCGGGAAGGGAAGACCGCCGAGGCGTGCGCGGCGCTGGATAGCTTGCGAAAGCAACTGGCCGGGCTGGAAAAGGAATCGCAGGAACTGCAATTGCTGGACGACGCCATGGAGCAGTTGGGGCAGGCCAAGGAGCAGATGAGCTGCGAACATTGCGGCGGGGCCGGTTGCTCGTATTGCCAGGGCGAGCCCCGCGAAACGGAGCGCGGCGGCCCGGGACGCGCCTGGGGCAAGCGTCCGGAGCGGAAGAGCGGCACTTCACTCTACGATTCGCAAGTGCGGCAGAAGTTGGGGCCGGGCTCGTCCACCGTGGCCGGCTGGGTCGACGGCCCGAACGTCAAGGGCAACGTCCAGCAGCAGATCCAGCAGCAGGTCGAAGCGGCGCGGCAGGGGGCCCTGGATTCGCTCACCGACCAGCAAATGCCGCGCGAGCACCGCCAGCACGCCCAGGAGTACTTCGATCGGGTCCGCGCGGGGAAATGAAGCTCGGGAGACGGCTATTTTCCCATCCGTTTCGGGATGGTGAAGGAATACAGGCAGGTCACGGCCCCGCTTACGAGCAGACTCCAGGGGGCCCATTGGGGCGGAGAAAACTCTACCGCCGGTGCGACCTTGGGTTCGTTGTCCCAGGGCGAAACCTTCGCCGGGGGGTCGCCCCGCATCTTCATAACGAATCGTTCCACGCCCAGAGTTTGGACGCCCAACAGGACGACCGTGAGTCCGCAGGCCAGGAAAAACGCGCGCCACATGGTTGTTCTCGCACGACGGGCCGCCGCAATGGGTTTCGATCCCTATCTGGTTGATCGGCCGCTGGACGCCGAGCGGATGAGTCGCTGCGGCGGCGATCGGCTGGAATCGAGCCGCGCTGAGGTGCCGGACGAAGAGCTTTTGACCTCTGCGGCGACTTTGCGCGGGGTCGTCGGGCATTCGGCCGCGGTCGGGTCTGACAATTTTGACTGGCGCTGTCTGCGGGGTTTAGGTAGACTACCGGGATTGGTGTTTTTCGGTCCCCGAGCCCAAGCAAGGATTGCCCAATGAGCGAGTCGCCGCGAGTCCCGCCCGAA
>Ga0302320_10004492_pt1 | contig 31692 bp, 35 predicted proteins | sample Bog_T0_3_FD_202130 | JGI IMG/M metagenome (GOLD analysis project Ga0302320, IMG submission 202130) | Peat permafrost microbial communities from Stordalen Mire near Abisko, Sweden - Bog_T0_3 | ecosystem: Environmental > Terrestrial > Soil > Wetlands > Peat | place: Sweden: Abisko, Stordalen Mire... | reverse complement strand
CAAACCAAGCGAAGTCGGGCGTGAACATGAGCTGAAATTCTTAAAGCCGACCCGCCCAAGGCCGTTCAATTCCCCTCGGAGAACGAGGGGATCGCAGTCGAATTTTGCCCCCTATGGGATGCCAGTGTCCTAATTCAGTTTGCCTGGGGCTTCGCAATTCCTCAGATCAAACCGGGAAAGCCAAAGGCCTTATGCGTCGGTTCGATTCCGACCCTCGCCTCCAAGCCAAAAGGCTTGTAAACATTGGGGATAACGAAGGTTGGAAGGGCCACTGTCAGTGAAACTGTCAGTAAACCGGCGAAAAAATCACAATTCGCCAGAATTTGACAGAACTAGCTGAAACTCGCCAAAACTCGCGTTCTTAAACGCGGATGAAACCGGACTGGTTTCTCGATTCAGAGAACCAGTCTATGAAATCGAGATTCATCCTGTTCCGCCGAGCCGGGGTTTTTTACTCCGAAGACACCACCACCGGCAAGCAGCACAGCTTGCGCACCAAGGACGAAGCCGAGGCGATGACGCTGCTTCATTCCAAGAACGAAGCCCACCGGCAGCCGGTGTTGAACCTGCAAATTGCCCGGACGTATCTGACGGCCACCGACCCGGAAGTGGCGAACCGGACTTGGCAAACGCCAATGGACGAAATGACCAAGACCAAAACCGGCCCGACGCACCACCGGCACGTCGTGGCGATGAAGGACAAGGCGTTTGACCTCATCCGCAACCTGCCCATTCTGGAAACCCGTTCGGCGCATTTCCTGAAAGTGTTGGAACTTGGCACCGTCTCGACGAATGTTTATCTGCGGCGGATTCACAATTTCGCCCTGGACATGAATTGGCTGCCGTGGTCAATCCTGCCCAAACGCCAATGGCCGAAAGTGAAGTTCAAGGAAAAGCGTGCCATCACCCTTGAGGAACATCAGCGGATCATTGCCGCCGAGGTGAACCCGGAGCGGAAAACCCTGTATCAGCTTTGCTGGCACTTGGGGGCAAGCCAGGGCGACATTGCCAGCTTGCGCGGCGAAGACGTGGACTGGACGAACAACACCGTTGGATTCACCCGCAAAAAGTCCGGCGTGCCGGTTTTGGTTCACTTGGGCGAAGACGCTTTGAACGTGTTCAAAGACCTGCCCGCCGAAGGCGTGCTGTTTCCGTATCTGTCCCGCGTTCGGGCGGGAGATCGGGCCACCGAGTTTGGGCAACGTTGCCGCCAACTCGGCATCACCGGCATAACGTTGCACAGCTACCGCTACGCTTGGGCGGAACGCGCGAAGACCTGCGGCTACCCCGAACGGTTCGCGCAGGAGGCTTTGGGACACAACAGCAAGGCCGTGCATCGCGCCTACGCGAAACGCGCACTGATGAAAATACCGTCGTTGGAAGATTACGAGAAGAAGCCGGAAGGCGCAGCCATGCCGCTGGCGAAGGCTGGTTAGCTGTCGACTAGCTGTCCGTCGTCACCACTGCGCCTGAAAGCGCAGAGAGCAGTTATAGGAGGTGGAAACTCCCTTGGTGCCGGTGTTGTAGGTGTATGGCACGGCGCCGGTCACGCATAAAGTGCTAGTAGTTGTGTTAACCGAAAATCCTGGATCAGTCGTAGGGAAGGTAGAATCAGGCATCATAGCAAGAACCTTGCCTGAGAGCGGCAGCCCATCATCGATTTTTTTATCGATGTTGTATGCTTCAATTGGCGTAATCCCGGAATAGATCTGAACCTCCCCAAGGTCGAACAGCGGAGTTCCCATACCTGCGACTGCTATTATCTGGAATCCATTTCCAGTTACAAAATTGCTATTGGCATCATAATAGTATCCATTGACCCATACATAATTTCCATTGCCTATTTTTGCATGCGGTAGTTCGGCGGCATATTGGGCATCTGTAGTGCCTCCGTTCACCAAGGCATCGTTGCTATCATTTAAGCTGGCATCAATTAATCCGGCCTTTGATAAATCCGTCCAGAAAAGGACGGTCTCACCACCTAAAAGATAAAAGGCACCACCGATTGGGGTAGCCGTAAGCCCGCCTATAACTCCGTTACCATCACCATCGCCGGTTCCGCCGGTGCGTGCGAAAAAACCAAGGGCGGTGGCGGTGGCGGGGAGCATATCGCCGGGAAGGGCGTTGTATTTGAGGCGAAAGGTATTCACGGCGGAATTGTATTTATCTATCTGCGAAATCTGGGCGCGGATGGTGGCGGCGCTGATTAAATCCCGCCCGACCAGTATGCCGCCGATGAGCAGGCCAATAATGACAAGCACAATCGAAAGCTCGATGAGGGTGAAACCTGATAGCTTTGGGGACTCAGGCGGTGAAATCTGCATTCATCTTGCTTTTTTATCTGAGACAGAAGCTCTCTCTATTTTACCGGGCGAATGCTTAACAAATCGTTACCCCCACCATGAATGTTTAATCATTTCAACGCATTGAAAGTTTAGCTGTTTTCCGCAACGGAAAGGCTGACTTGGCGTAAAAGGCCGTTTTGCGAACCGTGCGTCGCGCCTACGCGAAACGCGCCCTGATGAAAATCCCATCGTTGGAAGATTACGAGAAGAAACCGGAAAGCGCGGCCATGCCGCTGGCGAAGGCGGGTCAATCGCCCCGGCCCTTGAGTTTTTCCAATTCTGCGGCAAAGGATGAATCCTGACTTCTCAACTCACGGCAAAAGCCGTTAACGTAATGGCGTGACAGTGCTTGGGCAGATTTGCTCCCCTGAGTAAACAAATTCTGCAATATAGCCAGCGTTTCTGCGGGCGTGGAGGTATTGCCGAGTTGCGCATCAATGCCCGAACGTCCATCGACACCAAAAATGATTTGCCTAGCTTCGGCAACTCCCGTGCCATTGCTGTCTGTTATCATCCCCTCAAAGTCAAGTTTGGCTTGGATTCTTGCGGAACCCACACAGGCCGGATACATCGTCATGCTTCCCTCATTAAGCTGAAATATGATCCCGAAGACTAGCACATAGCACAAAACAGAACTGTTAAATTTTTATGACACCACGAGGAACATTTTAGAAGATTGAATAAACACGATATTTCGACCGATGGTCCTGGCGACCGCCTTCCGATGGCGTGCTGTTTCCGTGTCTGTCCCGCGTGCGGGCTGGCGACCGTGCGACAGAGTTTGGGCAACGTTGCCGCCAGCTTGGCATCACCGGCATTACGTTGCACAGTTACCGCTACGCATGGGCGGAACGCGCCAAGACATGCGGCTACCCGGAAAGATTCGCCCAGGAGGCTTTGGGGCACAACAGCAAGGCCGTTCATCGCGCCTACGCCAAACGCGCCCTGATGAAAATCCCGTCGTTGGAAGATTACGAGAAGAAACCGGAAGGCGCGGCCATGCCGCTGGCGAAGGCGGGTTAGTTTTCCGTCACCAGTGGTGAACTGGCTCGAATTAAAAGGCCGTCCTGCGAACCGTTCACAGAACGGCGTTTTTCCTCCATTACTGGAACCTGAATGATAACGCGCAGTTAATGCCTGAACCATTATTCTGGCCGACCGAATATTTCTCCGGCAATCCTGTGCCTCCATCATAACAGGATGTAGATGCCAAGCGTATGAATATCGATAGGCGAAGTAACAGGTCCATACGTGCCAGAAGCAGAATCATAATCACCATGACCACCGCCGTTCTCAGCGCCATTTACGGTCCACCATATACCATCGTCACTAGGCACAAATGCCATTACGCGTCCTGACTGAGGCAAACCATCATCCATTTTCACATCTATATTGTATGCCTGACTCACCGTAAGTGCGGAAATAGGAATAGTTTCTCCCAGGTGACCACTGGTTTCTATTGCTGAAATACTGTAATAATTATTGTGGTCCGGGACCAGGCTATTAAGCTGCCAACCGCCAGTCCAAACATAAATATAATTACTTCGCCCCACTTTTGCTTGCGGTAAAAGTTGGTTAATTTGTGTTACAGTCATAGGCCAACCTGGTATGTATGTCGGAGTGGCAACACTAAATCCTCCGTCGAGCAATTTCGCCGTGCTTAAATCTACCCAGAACATTGCCGACTCGCCACTAACCACACCATAATCATCGGTGCAGCCGGCAACGGCGCATTTTATGCCTTCGATAATGCCATTACCATCGCCTTCTCCGGCGTATTGTCCCCTTGATACGAATCCACATTGTGTGGCAAACGGGTCAGGAATATCTCCTGGCAGGTAGTCAAACTTAAGGCGGAACGTATTTACGGCGGTATTGTATCTTTCAATCTGCGAAATCTGGGCTCGAACTGCGGCGGCATCAATCAAATCACGCCCGACCAGTATACCCCCAACGAGCAGGCCGATAATGACCAGCACGATCGAGAGTTCTACGAGTGTGAAACCGGATTGTTTACCGCTATCCATACTCCATCTTCACCACATACCGTTGAATCTCAATGAGCAATTGGCAACGGTAGATGCTCCCGGAGTGCCGACATTGTAGGTATAGGGGACGGCACCGGTTACACACAGTGTGAGCCCTGTTGTCAAAATCACTAATCCCGGGGATTGAGAACCAGTGCTGTCAGGTATCATGGCGAGAACCTTACCGGAAAGGGGTCGCCCGTCATCTATTTTTTGATCAATGTTGTAAGCTTCCAACGGCGTAATGCCGGCATTAATATCAGCAAGTCCCACCCCGAACGTGCCAATATCTTTGAGTCTGAATATCTGGAATCCATTGTTATTTGTAGAGTTGCCATATTGGTCAGAGTAGACCCCGTTGACGTATACAAAGTTGCCATTGCCGATCTTGGCGCGCGGCAGTTCAGCGGCGAACGCAGCGTCGGTTGTAACAGTCATACAGGTATCGCTGCTATCATTCAAACCGGCATCAATTAATCCAGCCGCAGATAAATCCGTCCAGAAAAGAACAGTCTCACCACCCACCGTATCGGCAGTAGTATGTTGTGGATAAACACCACAGAGCGAGCCACTGACAATGCCGCTGCCATCGCCATCGCCGGTAGCGCCGGAACGGGTGAAAAAGCCAAGGGCGGCAGCGGTGCTGGGGATCATGTCACCTGGAATGGCATTGTATTTGCTACGGAATGTGTTTACGGCGGCGTTATATTTTTCGATCTGCGAAATCTGCGCGCGGATTGCAGCGGCGCGTATCAAATCCTGCCCGACCAATATACCCCCCACGATCAGGCCGATGATAACCAGCACGATGGACAGTTCGATGAGGGTAAAGCCGGATTTCTTGGTTGTCCTTGTTATCATTTCATTGAAACCGGAATGAAAGGGCACAGTTTTGACCGCTACCGTGATTTATCTCCATGGAATATTTTTCCGGTAATCCTGCGCTGCCGTCAAAACATGAGTAAGGGCCGGCGGCTGTGCCATCACCGATATTGCCCGGGTTGGTAACCGGGCCGCCGTTGACGGTACTGTAATCACCCCATGCCTGTACTCCCTGCGCGGTTATATTAGTGCCACCGGCAGCCCAGCCCCCATCGAAATTGGTTCCCAAAGCGGGATACATCGCCAGGACACGGCCAGTTTGTGGCAAGCCGTCATCTATCTTGCTGTCAATGGCATAAGCCTGCGCCGCGCTTATTGAGACATTGGAAAATGGTATTCCCCCAAAACCGGGGACGCCTGAGCTACCGATAACCGCTGAGAGGCCAAAATAATTATAACGGTCCTGGCTTGTGCCAAAGTTATAATTGCCAATTTCCAGCCAGCCGCCGCTCCAGACAAAAACGAAATTGCCCTGCCCTATTTTCGCTGCCGGAAGGTAATTGGCAACCTGTGATGGCGTTACGGTAAAGTTCCCGCAGGTCAGGTTACTGGCGCTGTACCCACCCCCATCTATCATGTTTGCCTGGCTTAAATCAGTCCAGAATAATTGTGCTTCCCCACAAAAAACACTCACGCCGGGGGTCACATTACCGTTCTGGCCTTCTATCAACCCATTGCCGTCACCCTCCGCCTGAGCGCCGCCGCCCCTTGCATAAAACCCGAATGCTGAGGCCGTTGGATCAGGAATATCACCCGGCAGATAACCATATTTGACTCGGAACGTGTTAACCGCTGTCTGGTATTTTTCAATCTGCGAAATCTGTGCACGAACAGCAGCCGCGCTTATCAAATCCTGCCCAACCAGCACCCCGCCCACGAGCAGGCCGATAATGACCAGCACTATCGAAAGTTCGATAAGGGTGAAGCCACTGTTGTTTCGTATTCGACAATCCATCGAATCTGATCGTTCCATATCAATTAAAGCGTATTCTTATACCACACGCTGGGACGTTACCGCCATTGTTACTGTCACGGTTATAAGTGTCTAGGGGGTCGTTTAGAGCTCCTATAGCTGAGTCGCCTATCATACAGACACCCTTAGTTGCAACCGCCGAAGATGCCGGGTTAAGGTCGGGTATTGGCAAACGCACCTCAACGATGCCGGTATTGGGCAAACCGTCATCCAGCTTGGTATCGATATTGTAGGCTTCGATGGGAGTCAACGGAAAACCGCTAATTGTATAAAATCCCCCCGACGCCAGCACTTTTACAATTGAATACAGGGCGTAACTATTTGTCCCGGCAGGTTGGCGGTCGCAAACACCGCCCCCACCACAAGGAATAGCCGAACTCGCATAAGCAATCCAATAACCGCCTCGTCCGGATTTGGCGGGAGGAAGGGATTGCGAAACCACAGTTACATCGGCGGTTACATATCCGGTTGCAGCAATAGCGCTATTTCCAACGATGCCGTAAGAACCGTCGATCAATCCAGATTCAGAAAGATGCCTCCAGAAAATCAGGTTTTCACCATACGGCAAACTAAAGCCTGTAGTATCCTGAAGAAGGCCGTTACCGTCTCCCAGCCCTGTTGTTCCACATGGGACGGTGGAAAAGAATCCAAGTGCCTGCGCCTGCTGGCATTGCAGATCGCCTGGCAACCCGCCATATTTAATTCTGAAGGTATTCACCGCCGCGTTAAACTTTCCAACCTGGCTGATGTCAGCACTGATTTCGGCTGCCCGGATCAAATCCCGCCCAACCAGAATACCGCCCACGAGCAGGCCGACTATGACGAGCACAATCGAAAGTTCGATCAGGGCGAACCCTTGAATGGAAGCAGGGTTATTTTGTTTCTTTTTTTCCATGGTCTCCATTCTTCCCAACTAATAGCTATTATCACCCCACCCGATTGTTGCCGCTACTGATATAAGGACGAACACAAAATTAGCAATATATTTATAAACCGACAATCGCCCCCCAATGGCTCTTTGGTTGTTTGATAAATCCCCGATAATACAACAGGTAATGCTAACGCGCACAAAGCGGTATTACTCAAATTATGTCACTGATGATTTGATTGGCTGAAGTTTCAATCAATCGTGCGTAGAAGTGTTGCAAAGAAACAACCTTTAGCTATTTTCCGCAACGGAAAGACTGACTTGACGTAAAAGGCCGTTCTGCGAACCGTTCACAGAACGGTCTTTTTTTGCGTTTTGTTTTTGCCAGTGCGTGTTGATGGCTGTTGTCATTTTGACCAGCCAGGCACGATCTTTGGCCGTTTCTAAAAGGTCCGCCGTGGCAAAATACTTGGTGCCATTGGCCGAGGGATTGCCAAGTGGCTTGAGCAGGCGGGAATGAATCAGCGCCGGAATGTCATGCGACTGGCAGTTGAGCAGCCAACCGGCTTGCTCCGCCGTGAGCCGGACGGGCAGTTGTCCCAACAGCGACAGAAACCGATGCTGATCGTCTTTCATACGCAACACCAGTCGCACCAGCGCCAAAAAGCGAACACGAAATTATTTGCCACGCGGGAAGGCGAGGCTTTAGCCTTGCCGGGAGCAGATGGAACAAATCATCAAACTCGTGAAAACCTACCGGGTTTCGGCAGGACTGGCAGAACGGCTCCGGCTGGCGGAAGAAATCTTCCGCCTGATTGAGCCGGATTTGCGTTTTTTTGTATTCAAAGCCATCCAGCCGCCATCCGCCGAGGATGTTTTGCAGGAGGTTCTAAAAAGCATCACCACCAGCCTGAAAAAGTTCGAGGGACACACGGACAAGGAATTTTGGGCATGGTGCTACCGGATTGCCCGCAACCGGCTGAATGACCATTTCCGAGAAAAGGCCAGTGACCGCTTGCAGCCCATGCCCCCGGAAGAACTCTGGCAACTGGTTGACGCATCGGCACAGGATGCGCCTCTGTCCGCAGGGGACAAGCACGATCTTGAATACGCGATGAAACTGCTGACCGCTTCAAAGCCTGAATGCTACGATTACCTGTGGAAACATTTTGTATTTGGGCTGAATTACGCCGAGATTGCCGAAGAACGAAACCTGAATTACGATAATGTGAGAATGAAAATCGGGCGCTGTTTGGACGAAGCCAAATCGCTCGTTGCCTGACCATGCCAAACCAAAAAACAGACGCCCAAACCGCGCTCCAGAAATTGGGGCAGCGCATTCGCGCAGGCTGGTCAAAGCAGCACCCCATTGCCGACCGGAGCCTAGAGACGGTGCGAACCACCGTGCGCCAGGATTGGGAACAGGAGCAGCAGGCCAAGCGCACAAAGAAGCCCCCGGCACCGACCAAGACCCGCCACCGCAAGCCGGACGAACCTGACCAGGAGCGTTGAAACGCTCCAAAATCGGCAAAAACACCTCGAATTCCCTGTTTGGAACCCATCCAAAAGTTTGTCCATTACTACAGGTTGTGCTTTTTCAGCCGTGCAGACATACGAAAGTGTCAACAACGCCTATTTCTTACACATTCACTTACACATACACAGTTCTTGTCTGTAATTGCCATTTTATTTCAGTATGTTGTTTCAGACATAAACGGACTTAAAAGCAAATTTGTAAAAACAGAAAGTTTCAAATTTGCCAATCAAATCAAGCATTTTGCGATTGACCCGAGCATAAAAAAGGCTTACACACTAATTACACAGTTTTCGTCTCTTTTTGGCTGTTTTTAAGGGGGCTTGATATGACAGAGCATCACGAGTTGATGGGTGGAAAGCTTCATCTCTATCGCCGGGAAAATAGTGGCTATTGGCAGTGCTCGACCTATCTCGCAGGCAAGAACTGGCGAATCTCTACAAGGGAAGACAGTCTTTCCCACGCCAAGGACATCGCCGAAGACTGGTATCTTGAACTTAAGGGCAAGAACCGGGTTGGCGACCTTAAGACGGGCAAGACATTCAAGCAGGCCGCCGAAAAGTTTCTTGAGGAATATGAAGTCATCACAGCCGGTGAGCGCAACCCCCAATATGTGAAGGGGCTTGGCGAGAAGCTGGTCCTTCACCTAATCCCTTTTTTCGGTCCCAAGGTAGTGTCAGAAATTACGCCGGGATTGGTTCAAGAATATCGCGTCCATCGCGCAACGTCGCGTAAGGATAAAAAGACGGGCGAACCCCGCCGCCCGTCCCGCAGCACACTTCACAAAGAAATCATCACCATACGCCATGTCCTGAAAACCGCCAACCGTCACGGATGGCTGCCGTATTTACCCGACCTTTCCGCTCCTTACAAAATGTCTGGAAAGATTACTCACAGAGCGTGGTTCTCCCCTGAAGAATACAAGCGACTATACGAGGCAACGCGCCAACGCGCGAAACATCCCAAAAACCCTCGTTGGAAGAAGGCGTGCGAGAACTTGCACGACTACGTCCTTTTCATGGTCAATACCGGGTTGAGGCCGGATGAGGCCATCCGCCTCGAATTTCGAGATGTCGCCATCGTTACCGATGAAGCGACAGGCGAACGCATACTCGAAATCGAGGTTCGCGGAAAACGCGGTGTTGGTTACTGCAAAAGCATGACCGGCGCAGTTTTGCCTTTTCAACGATTGTTTAAACGTAAAACGCCGAAGCCAACGGATCGGGTTTTCGGCAAAACCCAACGTGAACTTTTCAACGCAATACTAGACGAGCTTGATTTGAAGTTTGACCGTGACCGAAACCGGCGCACGGCTTACAGCCTCAGACATACCTACATTTGTTTCCGCCTGATGGAAGGGGCGGACATCTATCAGATCGCGAAGAATTGTCGCACGAGCGTTGAAATGATTGAAAAGTTTTACGCATCGCATATCAAAAACACGCTGGATGCTGCCGCAATCAATGTGCGCAAGCCAAAGCCGGTTAAGAAAGCGGGATCGAATTTGAAAAAGGGCGAAAAATGTTCGGCAAAATGATTTTAGAAACCTTTTCACTTGGCTATCGCCAATTCCAATACTATAGCTGAAACCGGCTATGCGGGCGTGGCGAAATTGGTAGACGCAACGGACTTAAGCCAATACTTGAGTGCTCTTGGGGAAACCCAGGATGCAAAACTGCTCAAATTCGGGGAAACCTTTTACATGGCAATCCCGAACCAAGCCCGCAAGGGAAGGTGTAGAGACTAGACGGGCAGCACCTAAAGCACTTGCCAAGGTGAAGGGATAGTCCAGACCACAAACGCCGCAAGGCGGCGGCGAAAGCCGTAGTTGGTATGAAAATCCGTAGGGCTGAAAAAGCCTGTGGGGGTTCGAGTCCCCCCGCCCGCACCATCGCGCTCAATTCCGACGGCGGAAAAACGCAGTGAACTGCCAGCCAGGAATAACTTTCTGGCCCCACTTCGTTTTCCTATGCTATGCTCGCTGAAAAAAGCAGCGAGGCATCTATGAAATTAAGCCCCAAGAAATCGCAAAGCGAATTTGCCAAGGTCATGGCCGCTGCCTGTGTGCGGCGCGGCTACCTTGAAAAACTCCATGCCGGAACATCGCCAGTCACCCGCACCGGCGATTATTCCGACGTGAAGGTCATTGACGCCGAAGGCAGGGAAATTCCCTGGAATATGGTATCGCGCATCAATCAGGACGAAATGAAGACGTTGATGACCGGCGTTGTGAATCGCATCCACACATTTCTTGTCCGGACGCTATTTTCCGCAACTGAGGACAAAGCATTCCACCAAGCATTGGACCGAGCTGCCGCACCATGGACAACGGCATGGGACGAACCCAAATACCTGCCCGATTTTCTCATGCCGCATCCCGAAAAGCAGCAGGATGCGGAGAGCTAAGTGCCGCCAGAAGACTCCGCACCACCGCCTAAAGGCGATGGCGGCGGAGCGCGATGACGACGGTTGCCAGCGCGGCAACGAGCCGGGTGAGAGCGTCAATCAGCATAGTTAAATCGGTAGTTGTCATGGTTTTTTCCTCGTTTTCGTCGGCCTTAATTGGCCTGACGTGGCCGAGGTTGAAAGCCGGTATCAAGGCAAAACTGGAAAGGCCGCGAAGCGCCGATGACGCGGGGCGAAGCTGCACAAACACCAGTGCGGAAGCAACCAGCCTTGGACGTTTTGCAGAACCGGCTACGACCATCACGGTCAGCGCCCAGGAGGCCGACCGAGGAAAACTCTGACAATTTGAGGGACAGCCTGCTGATTGACGCGGACGTTATTTTGCTGCTAATGCCCGGCCAAGTTCACATAGTCCAATTGCATCCGTGTCGGCATTGAGGGGGAAACGCTCGTTTCCCGAATAAACGACGAAGCGTTTGTCCGGCTTGAGATCGGCGCAGGCCAGGTGAAAGCCGCGTTCCACACTCGGCGCGGAACTTCGCTTGATTTCAATAGCCCACAGTTTGCCGCCCGGCAGGGTGAGAACGAGATCAACCTCAATGCCGGTGGCCGTGCGATAAAAATGCGCCTCTGTTCCGTCAGGCGCGGTTGCAATGAGCGTTTCGATGACGAAGCTCTCCCACGTCTGTCCGACGACGGGATGACCAAGCAGAGATTCTTTATCCCGAATGCCCAGCAACGCATGGGCAATGCCGCTGTCGCGCACATAAACCTTTGGCGACTTGACCAGCCGTTTCCCCACATTGCGATGCCATGCGGGCAGACGGCGCACGAGCAAAAGGTCCACCAGCAGGTCGAGATAGCTGGCAACCGTCTTGCCATCAACCCCCAAACCACCCGCCAGACTGGCGGCGTTGAGCATCTGCGATTGGTTGTGCGCCAACATCGTCCAGAACCGCCGCAGGGTTTCGGCGGGTATCCGCGAGCCAAATTGCGGAATATCCCGTTCCAAATAGGTGCGGATAAAGTCCCGCCGCCATTCCATGCTGAGTTCGTCGCTGTCGGCGAGGAAGCTGCGCGGGAAGCCACCGCGAACCCAAAGGGTCTCGACTTTGGCGGGTGCCACCTCCAATGCGTCGAACGGCCCAAGCTCCAAATAGGAAATGCGACCGGCCAGACTTTCGCCGGACTGCTTGAGCAGATCCATCGCCGCCGACCCAAGAAGCAGAAATTGCCCATTCGGTTTTCCGTGTCGTCGGCCCCGGTCAATGACCCCGCGCAGACGTTGAAACAATTCCGGCAGCCGGTGAACCTCGTCCAAAATGACCAGCTCGCTTTCGTGATCGGCAAAGTAGCGGACAGGATCGGACAGCTTGACCCGGTCAGCCTCTTCCTCAAGGTCCAAATAAACCGAAGGCCGTTTTTCAGCGATTTCCAAGGCAAGCGTCGTTTTACCTACCTGTCGCGGTCCCAGCAGAACAACCGCCGGAGAATGCGTGAGCAGGTGATTAAGGCGTGCGCTGAGGCGTCTTGGTAACATCTGTGTAATTATGGAGGTTATCTCCAGATTTGCAAGCCGTCTTTTTTAGCCCCTCGTTTCCCTGGGATTTCAGCCGGTTTCCGGGAGGGTAACCCTGCACCGAGACCAAAAACAAGGCATTACAGCGGCGGAACCGCCTGTTTCGGTGCCAAAGTCGCGGAATTCCGCTCCCCCGCCAGAGTTGGCTCTAATGCAGACCAAGTCCTGGTTGCTTTTCCTTTCCTCCTTTGTTTTTTACGGACATGGGTGGCCCGCCTTGCTCCACCACAACCTTGATGGACTCGATGAAGGGTGCAGTGCCGTCCTTTGGCATCGGCCACCTGTCAGAATCATATTCCTGAATGAATTCAGCCGTGCCCATTTGCAGCGCCATAATCAACGGCTGCAAATTCCTGCCCTCCACCAATACGATCATCATAAATGAATAGTAGAGGGCGAAGTTAGTGCCATACGGCCCATCGTGTGCAATGTCCAACAAGTAACCGTAACCCGGTGTGCGCCACTCCTCCTTTGCCTGCCTTATTGACAGGCGTTCAAGCTTGTCCTTGGCGTCAAAGGCAACATATTCATCCGGTCCTTGAGGCGGTGGCGGTTCCACTAGGACGCCAGCCGGTTTCTTCCGGTATTGCGCGAGCGGATCACTCATACATCCCTCTCAAGGACGCTCCTGAAAGCTTTTTTTTTGCCTTTTCCAGGAACGAAACCCGACTGGCGATCCATTTGGCGAATATGGGCGGTATAGAGGGCGACGCCGCCGGTCAGCTTCACCATGCCGACCGACGCTAATGTCTGGTAGTTTGCGACCGCGCTCATTGCTTGCCTTTTTGATTCATCATTCATTTGCATTATCTTTCTATTTCTGGCCCTTTGTCCCGCCGCGAATCAAACAGCTTTTGCCAGGTCTTCTTGACCACTTGTTTCGCTTGTTCGCGGACACGGGACACAAGGACCATGCTCTTGTCCCACCACTTTGCGGCCATGCCGTAGTGCTGGATTTCGCCATGCTGCTGAATCGCCCGAATAAAAGGCATGGCCGAATTTATGAGTTTAACTTTGCGGACGACCCTGAACCGCTCCGGGTCTTCCACGAGGCCCTTGCGCTTCATTGCAGTTGCCGCGACGCCGATTTTCGGCTGCGGCAAGCGGTCAATCCCCTGGTCTTTGAGAGACCGGTGATCGACCCGCTCATCACGCCCGGCTTTTTCCAACGCGGCATTGACGGCGTTGGCCCATGACTCGCGTTGCTTGACCAGCAACCCAACGTCATTCCATTCCCTTGGCTTTTTGGCGCTGAATTTTTCACCGTCAATTCGTCTCAGTGTGCAAAGCAGATGCGCATGGGGATTTTTGCCCGCCTTATCGTGATGGAGAGAGACTTCGACAACCATGCCGGAGGTCACCAATTCTTTTTTTGCCCAATCCACTGCCGTTTGGAATTGTGCGTCAGTGGAAAGCTCGCGGGGAACCGCGAGAACAAATTCGCGTGCGAGTTGCGCGTCCTTGCGCCTCTCGCCCGCTTCAACAGTGTTCCAAAGCTGGCCTGAATTAGTAGCCCAGGCCGGAGCGCCTTCCGGCGCAAGTATGGTGGATTGAATTACGCCCTTGATCCTGCGGGCATAATCAAAGGTCTTCTCCCTAATCTCATCCCTGAGTTTAGTTCCTGTCCGGTAGGCGGCTGCGGCGACGACAGAACGCCCACGGCTTTCCCGGCTGAAAATCTTCGCCTCTAATCTGAAAATTGCCATACTATTACCCAGTCGGCAATGATCTCCTATTCCGAACATTCTATCACGAATTGCACCATTTTGTCTCATAAATAAGAGTGAGTGCGGGTTTGCCGTTTGCTGCAACGCGGCAATAATTGCCCGCCGTTCTCGGAAGGGGCGAAAAGGCTGAATGGCGCCGTTCTCGGAAGGGGCGAAAAGGCTGAATGGCGCGGTTATACATTGCTCCCGCAATGTGACCGCGCAGGAGGCTCCAAAGCCGCCTCCTTGACCACGCTTTCACCGGGCGGGTTGCCCAACCCGCCCCGTAAGGACTCGCCGCCCTTACGAATCCCAGCCCAAAGGAGCGTGGCTCCCTTGGAACCCTTCAAGCCAGGGAAACGCTTTCCCTGGACCCCTGCGCAAGGGCGTGCCGCCCTTAACATCCCTGCCCAAAGGCGTGCGCCCTTGGAACCCGCTTCGCAATGTGTATGCACCACCCGGCTTGGCGTAAGCTAATTCCTTTGCAGTGTGGCCAGCGCCGGGGTGGCGTGCGGCACCACAACTGCCGGGGTGCCGGTTTTGGCATCAAGCCGCGCATTCGATGCGGCGGCTCGTTTGTAGGCCCAAATGGCGCATACAAATGGCAGCAAGAGCAGGGCAATCCCCCCGGTGGGGAATGCCATGAAAAAGAGGATCACCAATAGGATAAACGGCACGACGAAATCCAGAATCGTGCCGAAGTAAATGCCCAAGCCGATTCCGCCGAAGGCGAAGCCAAGGGCGGCGGCGGTAGCAGGACTTTTTCTGGTCGTCAACGGCGGCATTTTGTCTGCCATGTCGAAGACTTTTTTCCAGACGTTGGACGGGAGGTTTGTTGTGCTCATATTTTTACTGTGTTTTGTTTTTTGTTGTTTGTTTGCGGTGTTCGAGGGAAAACATGCTGTGCTGGCTGCCGGGTGTTGCTGGCACTTCATGGAATTGTTTTTCATTTTCCTGAGCTTGACCTTTTCTGCGATGTCATCCCCAAGCCCGACGGCTATGCCTTGCTGGGGTGGCTGATTCTTGGTGGCCGCGTGTTCGGTCTGGTCAATCACCAGCGCACAGCGTTGCGAAATGATTAAACTGTCGGAAATGTCCAGCTCACGGTTGCGTTCGCGGATGAAGACGGCATCTTCAAACACCCGGAGACATACGGAACTTAATCCGATCCACAGAGCGAGCGCCGGCAATGAGGGCAAGAGGATATAGCCGACAGTCGCGCAAAAAATGGGGTCCCAAAAGCGTGCCACGCGGCGATTGCGGCGGCAGAATTCAGGCAACCAGGCGAAGTCAAAAGGACTGGAACCGAGGTAATAGCTGTGGGAACGGATATTGCGATTCAACTCGCGCCAGCGCTCCATGCGTTGCGACATACCGCAGATAAAAGACAGGATGGCAAACAGCAGCAGGGCAAGCGGCCCACCGTTTGGGCTGTCCGGCATGGAGAGAATGGCGACAAGGGCGAGAATTCCCGTCATGGCAAAAAATGGCAGTGGATTCAGCAGCCGGAAACCAACATCGCGGCGGAGCACGACCATGATGGTAAGCGCAGGCAATCGCGCCCACGCTTGGGCGGTTGCGAACTTCTCGGCAAATGATGGTTTTTCAGGGGGTTGGAATGACATGTTCTAAGATTGGGTGAAGGTCAAAAATTTGTAGGGTAGCCATTCCCTGCCGTCGAAAAACTGGTGTCCGCCGAGGTAAAGAATGCAGTCCACCTGATTCCCATATCGCGGCCCCCCGTGCTTTAACGTGGCGAACGTGGCCGGTTCGACATAAAACCGGCGTTGCTCGGCGATGGAAACCCCGGCGTTGTGACCGGCGTTTTGTGGCGTCATCATCGGAATGTTGTTGTTTTCCGACTGGCTGGCGTTGCTGGTGGTGACGGGCACCCAGCGTTCGCCCAGGAGCCGGGCGGCCCATTCATTCGTCTCCCCTGAATTTTGTGTCATGAATTTCGCCTGGAGGTTGCCCAGCAACGAATCCACAACGTCGTCGCTTTTCAGCACCCGTTTTAGCGACGCCCTGTTCTGCGTCAGGTAAACACTACAGCCCCCAGCCGACCTAGCCACACTTTGGAACTCACTGTCAGATCGGGTGGCGAACTCTTGAAATTCGTCGCTCCACAAAAATACTGGGCGCAAGAAACTTTTACGGTCGGCAGGCGGCACGCGGCGCAATACCGCCAACTGGAAGCAAAATTTGAAGATCAGGTTCGTGATTTGGCCGACCACGCGATATTGCGCAACGCTCAAATTCACGACGATTATTTTGCCGTCAAAGGTGTCCTCCGGCTTTATGTTGGTCTCACTGGAGAAAATCTTGCGCAACGGACGGGTAACAAGTGGCTCTATCAGGGACGTAAGCATCAGTTCAATGATGCTGCGGGTTTTTTCCGAAATCTGCGGCCAGTCCCGCATCCAGAAATTGAAACATTCGTCGTAATCAGCCCGAATTTCGGGGTCGGCCTCTTCGGTCGCCCTGTCGGCCTCGGCAATGATCTGTGCGCAAATGCTATCCTTCCTCCATTCCGGGTCATGGACCTGTTCCGGGGTATGGGCGGCGGTGTTGACAATCGAGCGCAATAACGGGAGGGAGACCTGCAACCCTGCCAAAAGAACCAGATTTACGAGCCGGGTATTGACCGTGTGGAGGCTCTGTTCCCAAAATTTGCTGCTTCCTCCGCCGGTTTCGATATTGCCAGAGATGGCAATGCCGATTTCATCAAGAATCCGAACTAAATTGACTGCCAGCCCGCCACCTTCGTCCGGGCGGCTGGCTTCACACTCCATGAAATTGAACCGCCAGGTGCCTATGGCATCAATGATGACAAGGTCATCCTCCCTCCCTGCCTCGGTAGCCCATCGTTGAAATTGGGCCGCTTCATCGCTTTTCGCGCAGAGAACTATGCCCCCCATTCCGGCGTTCAGGTAACCCAGTGCGAGCCAGCGGGCAACGGCACTGGTTTTCCCGCTGCCGGTGGCCCCCAGGCAAATGACCCCCGTTAGGGCGTCACAGATCCTGAAAACGTCGCCCCCACCCAAATCGCGGATGACAGTCATCGGGTCAAATTCTGGCAGTTGAACTTGAGCGTGATTCATCGCGGGGGGAAAATTGCTTCTCGCCCGCCAACGAAACAGACTTTGAATAAATTGAATGAGATTCATCGCGGCGGGAACTTGCTTCCGGTCGTTGCTGAGGCAATAAGAAATTCAAAATTCAACAAATTGGCGAAATAATCTGTGCGGGATGGCTCCACGGGCCGCCAATGGCGGCTCATTTGCGCCGACTCGAATGTTATGATGCAGGCCATGATATGCATGTTGACGCCTGCATAAACCGGGTCTTGCCAAGCATTCCTGGGCATGGAGAGCGGGCCCATCGGGAACGGAATCACATATATCGTCCGCCCCAACATGCTGTTTTATGGCGGGTTACGCGTGCAGATGAACGTCGGATGCTCTACGCGGGCCGGGACATTCGGATTGGACTTGAGCATGTGTTCCACCATCCAGCCTCACGTTTGCCGAGCATGAGGCAATGCGCAGCGCCAAGCATTTCTTGCCCGGCAAAGCGTTGCCGCCGTAACCGGCAGGACAATTGAACCGAAGCCGAACGGTTGAACCTTGTGGTTCAGCCATTTTCGTTCGTTTTGGCGCGTCGCCGTCCAAAAGCCCAACCGCCGTTAAAATCCCTGAATTCCCGACGAGGGTGATTTTTAGGGTGGCAATTTGCAGGCCGGTCAGTCAGGCGTCTCCCTGAATCTTTTGCCAAGCCACACCAACGCGGTCTTTCTGATAGGCACATTGAAGCCCCCGCCAGTCCCCGCAATCGGAAAATCGGTTCCCCCGGACGGTCTCCCCCAATTTTCAGCTTTGCGTGGTGTCGCTACGCCCCGGCTTTGAGGGGCTTCCGTTTTGTGCCATCAGGCCGCGATTGGCGCAGCCTGGAAACTTAAAAAGGAGACTGAAAATGACTGACAACAAAAAGCAAATTGCCGAATCAAAATCCCCCAGCCACATCGCCTACCATGTGCGCAACGGCAATTCCGACAAGGGCTACTGGACGCGCATCGGCGCGGCATGGGCACATGCCGACGGCAACGGGTTCAATGTCCAGATCGAAACCCTGCCGCTGGACGGACGCATCACGCTCCGCATCGCTTCCGAAAAAACCGAATAGCCATTCACCGGGCGGGCCTCAAAACCCGCCCATCATCCCAAAGGAGATTTTCCATGGAAAACATCATTTACGCCTACACCCGCAAACAGGCCGTCGAGGACGGCGAACAGGTGGACGTTTCCACCACCGCCGCCGAGGCGGGCATCCGCTTCCCGGTTTTTCTCACCCGCCGCGTCTTTGACGCTTACGTGACCGTGCCGCCGAACGTCACCGGCCAGGACGAGGCCGGACGGCTTTGGGACATCGTCTGGATGCTACGCTCCGCGATCAAAAGCGGCCGCAGCGACGGCGACCGCATCGCGTATTCGCTTTATGTCCGAAACGACAACCGCCGCCCCCGGCTTGTGAAGCTGGTTGCGGCTTGCGGAGCACTCGACATGGACACGCCGGAACCGGCCATCACCGTCATGCTGCCGGATGATGATTGAAACCACCAAAACGCACGGCTGGACCGCAAGGTTCAGCCGTTTTCTTTCTGGATTGCAATAGCGCTGAGGGTTGAGCACACTTCATCGTAGGAACAAGTGATTGTGCGGAACAAGTGATTGTTGCATCGCCAACAGCAATTTGCTACGTTGCGTCGAAAGCCCGATGCTCCAAGAATTTAGGGTGATTGTTAATATAAGAGCTAAAATTTGAAAATGATTTCGGAATTTGCCAGCAAAATCAAAGCGATACGCCGTGAAATCCGGGAGGAATACACGCAACCCCACGCGAAGCCTTGGATTATTGGCTTTTCGGGAGGAAAGGACTCAACATTATTAGCTCATCTGGTTTTGGAATGTCTTTTGGCGATCCCACCGGATGAACGGCGGCGCAAGGTGTTCATTCTCAGCAACGACACTCTTGTCGAGTCTCCCGTATTTCAGACATTTGTGGATGACCTGCTGGCCCACATGACCGAAAACCTTCCGAGCCTCCGTATCCCCGTCGAGGTCGTGAAGACCTCGCCACTGGTCGAAGAATCCTTTTGGGCAAATTTGTTAGGCCGTGGCTATCCTGCACCAAATCGAATGTTTCGCTGGTGCACAGACCGGATGAAAATACGTCCGACATCACGATTTATTCGTGAGCAGGTCAGCCGTAGCGGTGAGGCTATTCTACTGCTCGGAGTTCGACGTGCGGAATCACAGAATCGTGCACGGAATTTGGAAAAACATGATGCGACTGCCGAAGGCAGACTCACCCCTCACGCTGATTTCAAAGGTTGCTATATTTTTACGCCGATCAAAGATTTATCCACTGAAGACGTATGGATCACGCTCTTAAATAGCAAACCACCTTGGGGTGGCTCCTACCGCGAGATAATAAATCTCTATAAAAACGCCACTGGCGGTGAATGTCCTTTTGTGATGAGTTCGGACGATGCGCCTTCATGTGGCACAAATTCAGCCCGTTTTGGTTGTTGGACATGCACTGTCGTGGATAAAGATAACTCTTTAGAGTCACTTATCACCTCTGGTCATCAACATTTGGAACCACTCGCCCATTTCCGCAGACGACTCAAGGAAGTTTCCGACAACCCGGAATACCGCAGCAAAATGCGCCGGACGGGTCAACCGGGATTAGGCCCGCTCACAATTGAGGCCCGAAAAATGTTGCTGGATGAATTATTGAAGGTCCAAGCAGAAGTTGAGATTGAACTCATTTCCAGCACTGAAATCCGACTTATTAAAGAACAGTGGACTTTGGACGAAGCCGAAACTGTGCTGCGCGAGTTGTCCAAAATAGAAACAATCGCCGAAACCGCTAACTGTGCAATGTTAAAGACATGAAAGCCCCGCCTTGTTTTGAAGATAATGAAACCAAGCGCATCATCCGTGCCATTTGCGACGAGCAGCGCATTGACCCGGAGTTGCTGAAGGACCTCTGCGAAATCGTCAATGAGCGTTCCGGCTCAGGCAAAAGATTTGGCTTGCCTGAAGACATCGAAGGCATTTTGGATCGTTTTGTTACCAGGTCGAAAGAGGCTTAAATGTATCTATCAAAATTACACCTTCAGAACTGGCGAAGTTACGCTGATGTTACATTTGCATTTAATGAGCCAACGGAAAAACGCTCTGTTGTGCTGATAGGAGCAATGAACGGGCACGGAAAGACCAGTTTTCTGATTTCTCTCTATCTCGGTTTATTTGGAAAGTTCGGTCTTCGACATTGTGAAGGGTTTGGTTTACTTGCTGACGAAGATTACAAATCTTATCGAGACGCTGTCTCAAAATTTCGTCGTAATTCCGCCGTATCTGATGAACCCACGGTAATTGATATTACCCTGACACCATCTTGGAGAGATACAGACGAAGAAGAGGTTCGTGTCGTCCGCAGGTGGTTTTTCAGTGGCAGGAATGAGCCGAAGCAGGGCGATGCATTTGAAGAAGTGGACCTTTATGTTGGCGGGCGTTTACAGAAGCCAGGCAACCTTGAAAAGGACCCGCTGTTGCTGGCACAGGAACGCGTCGAGCGGTATTTGTTTCCCCCACATGTTGCCCCGGCTTTTTTCTTCGACGGTGAACAAGCGCAAAAACTAATCGAGACTTCGGGCGAAGAGGGGCTTAAAAAGGCCGTGCGAGTAATGTTTGGAACTAAAGTGGTTGAGGACCTCGCTGAGACCATGCGTCAATATTTGGCACGAATTCGGCAGAACACAGGCGGCAAAAGAAAAACATCTGAACAGCAGATCGTGCTCGAAGCTAAACTGCGCGAACGGCAAACCTTGAACGACCAAATTGCAAAAAAGCAATCTGATCTTCAAAAGCTCGAACACGATAAGGATGCAAAAGAGCAAGCGCGAGGCACTCTTCACGAGAATCTGGCCAGAATGGGCGGCTCTGTAAATGCGAACGCCGTGCAGATTCAGAGCAAACATCTCCTTGCCGAGAAAGAGGAGGCCGACGCTGAAAGGTCATTGTCAGAAACTGTGAAGAACCTCGGTCTCTCACTTGCGATGTTTCGTCTCGCCCCTGCTATTCGGAATCGTCTTAAAGCCGAAGAACAACTCGAAGGTTGGGAAAGTTTAAAACGGGGCACTATTGACAACAGGGATAAAGTTCTGGCGACAGCAATGCCCGAGCCAGACCCATTGTTGGGGAACCTTTCTGCTGACATTCGAGAAAAGGTGCGTAACCGATTTGGTGAAGCACTCGAACGAATTTACAATCCGCCTCCCTTTAACTGTCCCGAAAATTACTTACTAGGCCATGTAAAGGGCGATGGAAAAACTAGAGTGTTGGCGCAATTGGCGCAGGCACAATCTATTGAATCCAGCCGAACTAAGACCGCAGCCAAGCGATTGCGCGATGCCAGAGAGGCATTAGAAGAAACGAAGAGGGATATGGAGCGTTTGGAAAACCTCCCGAAAGCCACGCGAGAAATCAAAGAACAACTTGAACAGCTCAATTCGTTGATTCAAGAGGGCATTCGACACATTGGCGCACTGGAGAACGAAATCAAGGTTGCAAAAGCATCACTTAAAGAACTAAGCAAGCAAATCGGTGAGATTCAGGAAGAGTTGGCGAGACTCGGCCCGGAGCAGCAACGTATTGCCATTGCCGAACGAGTCTGCCGCGCTTTGGTGGATTTGCAAGAGAAGCTAACGCCCACCACAACGACTCGCTTAGAAACCCAGGTATCCAAGCATTTCGTAAATATTGCCGATCGCCGCTTCCGTAATTCTAGCATTCATCTAACCACTGGTGAGCCGCCGCAAATACAGTTCAGCGACGGACGGCCACCAATGCTTCTGGAAGTAAATAGCGGTTTTGAACGTCGTGCGTTCGGCATCGCTTTCACGCTTGCCCTGGCCGAAATCACGCGCCGCCGATTGCCGTTAGTAATTGATACACCACTGGGCAATGCAGATTCAGAATACCGCCCGCGAACTCTCAAGGCATTGGCAGAATTTGATCTCGACCAAATTATTATCCTCACCCACGACAAGGAAGTTACCCCGGACCTAGTCGAACACATTAAGGGCCAAATCAGCCAGAAGTTTCTCGTCGAGTATCAGGACGCCGAGCAACTCTCAATCGTTCACCCTGATCGATATTTCACGGCCTGACTATGAACCTCGAATTCAAGGAGCAAATCTGGAAAGGGCAGTTCAAACCCACTGAGGAGTCTGCCGAATTTGAAGACAAACTTCGTCGAGCATTTGGCCTGACGCATCGGTATGATTCGGCACGTTTACTCATCGGTCGATCATTGGCAGAACCTGAGCCACCTGATCCGCTCCCAAGCGGCACCAAGTTTTTTAAAACAACGTTGTCTGGTGAATTGTTGTTCGGAAACGAACTTGACCTCTGGCTATGCACTCTCATTTTGGACGGCAAGTTCAATCCGTCTTCAACAACTGAGGATTTCCGAACACTTTTGGAAGCCCATTGGGCGCGTGGCTTCACCTTACTCCGCGAGGAGTTGCAGCTTTCTGGAAACAATGAAATCAAGCTTGTCACACGTCTCGCCGAGCTTCTGCCAGAGGGATCGGAAACAGCGGATGTGCCATTCGGACTCGCCGCTTCTAACACAGGAGAAATCCGTCTTCGTGTTGGTTCCGTTAGCCAAACCCATCCAGGTGGGAAGCCTGTGGATTTCGTTTTGAATGGCCAGGCAACGGCCCCACACATTGCGTTGATGGGGGCAGTTGGCAAGGGCAAAACTACGACCGGTGTTCAGATTGCCCTCGAATTGCTGAAGAAGGCGCAAATTCCTCTACTATTCATCGACCCTAAAGGTGAATTTGTCGCCGATGGCCGGGTCGTAGGTGCATTAGCCGACTTGGGTGGTTCCATCAATGCTATTGAGGTTGGTTCCCAAGCTCTCCCCTTAGACTTCCTTCCACCGGCGAACACACCCACTCAAAAGATTGCAAAGGCCGCAATGCGACTACGTGACACTGTGGCATTATGTTGCCAATCGCCCGGCAACGTGCAAAAGGACCTTCTTAGAACAACCATTCAAACAGTCATTACTAACAACGATGACCATAGTTTGGAAACCATCTCAACCGCTTACCAACAGGCCCTAACAGCAAATGGCAAAGGCGCTGATAGTATTGTCAGTCGCCTTAAGGAAGTGACAAGCATACCATGCTTTGAAGCGAAACTTTCTCCCTCGCAGTTTTTCAGCCAATCATGGATTGTAAGTCTCAAATCTCTACCAGAGGAATTAAAACGGCTCGTCACACTTATTTTGCTCGACACAGCAACCTCGTTTCTCCTTGACCAACAAGATTCACCCGTCACCGGCGGCTTCCGTAGTATTCGTCATCTCTTGGTGGTTGATGAGGCGCGAAAAGTCTTACAAGACCGACGCTCGCAGTCGTTAGTAGATTTAATACGTCTTGGTCGCTCCAAAGGTTCGGTTGTCATGCTTTTGTCACAAGACCCCAGTGACTTCGATGGAGCAGCCGATGATTTCCTCAGCCAGATTGGGACAGCTATAGCATTTGCCTGCGCACAGAATGAGCGAGGGCTTAGGTCGTTAGCTGGCGTATTTGGCCGCAAAGTGCAGCCTAACGAGTTTGCAGATACCTACCTCACTAGCGGTCTTGCTTTTGTGAAACTACCTGGGCGGGAGGCGGAAAGAATCAAATGCTGGCAACCAAAGACTTCGTGAGAAAAAAGGGGCATAATAATCATGGATGACCCATTTTCAGCAAGAAAACCATTCACGCTTGGCAACTACCGACTCACTCGGTTGGTTCTCTCTCCAGATCATTGGAAGAAGTTTTCCTCACCATCGAAGTTGGCTTGGGAAGTCACCAAATTTGAGCTTTCAAATGCTAAGAATGTTCCCAATAAGAAAAGTGGTGTCTATTCTTTTGTGGTGAAGCCAAACATTGCGGAGCATCCAGCCTGTGCTTACCTCATGTATGTAGGAAAGGCTGAAGACCAGAGCTTACGCGCTCGCTTTAAACAGTATTTCCCTCACAGGACCGAGACTTCACGTCGGACCAATATATCAAAAATGCTGCGGTTATGGGACAGTCATCTTTGGTTTTATTTTGCTTCAATTGCGGACCTAACAAAGATAGATGCAACGGAGCAGGCATTGCTAAACGCTTACCTACCGCCCTTTAATAGTCGGTATAAGGGCACTGTTGCAAAACAATTGCGTTATCTTTTTTCCTCATGAAAACAAAACATTCATTTAGCCCCATTCTGCTACCAGCTATCCGCGCCAAGATGGGAGATCGATGGTATTACACAGCCACGATGACTTTTGGCGAATTAGCCGCTAGTGTGCAACGTGTCGATGCTATTCACGAAAAAGCAGAGCTTAAAACTTGGATTCAACGTCAACTCCGTCCAGAGCGCACTCAGCAAATTGTTGATTACCTTCGGTCACAAAAGGAGAGGTTCTTCAACGCTCTCGTTCTCGGAATTTACGAAGGTGATCCAGAATGGTCTTCAGTTGCGATTCACGAAAATGTCAAATTAAAGGGCCATATTCTAACTGAGAGGGAAACAAACGCTTTTGGTTTCGTGAGCCTTTCCGGTGAAGAAAGCATTTTCGCGATTGACGGCCAACATCGAGTTGAGGGCATCCGCGAAGCCTTGGCCTCAGAACCCAGCCTGAAAGATGAAGATCAGACCGTAATTTTCATAGCACATAAAACCACAAATAAGGGTCGTGAGCGGACGCGTCGCCTTTTCTCCACCCTAAACGGCTACGCTCGCCCCGTTCAAGTAAGTGAACTGATTGCCCTTAGTGAAGATGATGCGTTCGCCATCGCAACACGTCGTATAATCGATGAGTATGCTGGGCTTAATATACAATTCGTGCCTCTCCTACCGAGTGTGAACATTCCGGCGCACGAAAAAACCTGCATAACAACTGTTGTAGGACTTTACCTTTTGACGCAATATCTCGCCCCGCCGGAAATTCACAAGGTAATCAAAAAGCTTAAGATTGGGCCAGCAAAGAAGGAGAATATTGATGCCGTTTTTGACTCTGCTAGCCAGTTTTGGGATGCGCTCAAGGCTAATGTTGCTCCCATTCGCGAAGTTTTAGGATCTAATCCAGAGAATGCTTTGGCTTCAAAATACCGGCGTGGAGATGGCGGACACATTCTCTTTCGCACCGTTGGATTAGCGGCCTTCGCTCGCGCGACGCGCACTATGATGGACAATGGCCAGACTGTTAAGCAAGCGGTGAGTGCTCTTGCAGCAAAAGTTCCTATGGAATTGGATGACGAAGTTTGGCGTGAAGTTCTTTGGCGGCCCGCAACCAAAACCATGCTACACAAATATGTCCGTCTAGCAAAAAACATTATGCTTTATCGGGTCCAAGCATACCCCCATCCCGAAGAATCGCTTTTCAAGGAATACTCTCGAATCACAGGCCGCACCTATCCGAAATAGCTTTTGCTGCGAGGTTCGTTGAGCATCCCATCATTCAAACTTGCCGGAGAGCATTTACGGCTTCTTGAATGATTTTTATCGTTTCATTAATTTCCCCCACTTTGTTGCTTAATCCGAGCGAAAGGCGAATAACCTCTCGCGAGGCATCAGTCTGTGGTTTCATGGCATGAACAACGTGTGATGGTTCATTGGAATCGGCTAGGCAAGCTGACCCTGACGAGGCACAAACCCCTTCTTGGTCAAGCAGCAGCAACAAAGCCTCAGATTCAACACCCTGGAATGTAATATTGGTTGTGTTTGCCAGCCGAGCAGTTTTATGCCCGTTCAATTCGGCACCAGGAATCAAGTCAAGAATGCCTTTTTCTAGGGCGTCTCGCATTGGCCGAACTGTTTTGTCGTAATTCGTCAAGTTCTGATGCGCAATCTGAGCCGCTTTCCCCAATCCAGCAATCAATGCGACGTTTTCAGTCCCACCTCTTCGCCCACGCTCCTGATGGCCGCCATAGAGATAGGGTGAAAAGGGTGCTTTCCGATTCACGTATAAAATACCGATTCCCTTCGGCGCGTAAAATTTGTGGCCCGTTAAAGAGAGGTAATCTATCGGCAATCGCTTTAGATTAATTTCCTGCTTGCCCGCTGCTTGAATAGCATCGCAATGAAAAAGCACATTACGCGCCCGACAAACTTGGGCGATTTCCTCAACCGGGAACAAAACGCCTGTCTCATTGTTCGCCCACATCAATGAAACAAGCACAGTCGAATCCCTCAAAGCGGCTTCCAAGTCGGATATTTTGAGCAAGCCTTCGCTATTCACAGGTAAATAAGTGACCTCATATCCCTCCTTTTCAATTGCCATGCAATAATTCAACACTGACGAATGCTCAACCGATGACGTGATGATATGCTTCTTTCCCGGCTGAGATTTCAGAGCAGACTGAATCGCCGTATTGTTGCTTTCTGTGCCGCAGGACGTGAAAATGATTTCTGGTGCGTAAGCTCCAATCAGTGCAGCGCACTGCTCACGAGCCGTCTCAATAGCGGCTTTCATTTTTGAACCAAATTGATAGCTGCTTGATGGATTTCCCCAATTTTCGCGAAAAAAGGGACACATCGCCTCGAAAACATCGGGCGAAACCGGAGTTGTGGCATTGTGATCCAGATAAATCATTTTTCAATTCGACGGGGAGATTAAAACCTATTTCTGCCCAAAACACAAACTTTACGAGTTCGTTGCAATGTTGGCTGTATCCTTGTGGTTATCGCGGTATTAAAAAGTCTCTCGTTTTATCAAGAACTGATTTCCCCGCCGTCCAAGAGGCACAAGCAGTCGCTCGCTTTCAGCGTGGCAGGCCACCGCGCAACTTGTGCCCCTTGTCCGGCCCCCATGTGAGTCTGACCTTTGGCAGTCCGTGTTCCGGCGTGCGCCTTTGAGCTTGCCCCTTTCCCCTGCAAGCCACGGCTCCCCGCTACACACCGCCTGCCAAAAGTCAGAATAACGCGCCCCCGCGACCCGATTGAGCCGTCGGCGACTCTGCGAGGCTAGAGGATTTTGGTTAGTGTTTTTGACATGGCGCGTTTTTTAAGGGGGAGCGCCGCCGAGGTCTCACCGTATGCCGCTTGCTGCTACGCCATCTTTTTCAAACTTCTGATTCCCGCTATCGCGGGGCGTTTTATTTCCAGCGACGAAGGGCATGGGCCACGCCAGCGAGTCGGCTATCAGGTAACGCCGAAACTTTCGCTGTCATGCCCCATGCACGCCGGAAATAAAACTCATATAGCTCAAAAAATGTCTCCGCCGGAGGTGAAGCAAGCGGCATACGGCGAGACACGAGCGGCGATTATCAAAAAAAAGCTTATGAAAAACAAAATTAAAGTTGAAGCAGCAGCACCAGCAAACGCCGATCAGCTATCATCAAATAAACCGGACACACGGGCAAAAATTGACTTCACCCGCAGAAATGCAAATCGTGTTTTGAACACGGAAAACCTTTTGGCTTTGCTCCGCAGGGAAACGCCGAAGTTTTTTGAACTCGCCGAAGTGGTTGGCAAATGGGTTTGGATTCAGTTTGACCAAAAGCAGCCCGTCACCGTCACCGCAGTTTTGTCAGAGCTTGGCTTTCACTGGAATAATAAACGCCAGTCTTGGCAGCACCCTTGCGGCTTGTTTCGTGACCGGTCAGTGACCTTTGACCCCCGCAGGAAATACGGCAGTTATTTTGCCGCCGACCAGAAACCCGCCTAACCGGAGAAATCGCTATGAATACCACCGCAATTTTTCCCGGATTTGAAACGCTGGTGAAGCCGTTCCGATTTGCCGCCAGCCCGTATGAATACAAAGTGACCACCTTGCGCGAGTGTCCGACGCCAGAGGCAATGCAGCATTGCGAGACACCCGACAAAGCCGCCGATTATTGGCGCTTGCACATTGCGACGCATCCGCATTTTAACCCGGATTGCGAATGTTTGGCCGTATTGCTTTTGAACACGCGCAAGAGAGTCAAAGGGCACCAGCTTGTTTCCATCGGCACGATGGACACAATTTTAGTTCACCCCCGCGAAGTGTTCCGGCTCGCCATCGTTACCGCCGCCAGTTCGTTGATTGTCATGCACAATCACCCGTCAGGCGAAAGCAGCCCGTCAGATGCAGACATCAAAGTGACCCGCGATTTAATCCGCGCCGGTCAGCTTTTGAAAATGGAATTGATTGACCATGTAATTATCGGCAACGGAAATTTTTCATCACTCCGCGCTCTTGGTTATTTTTATGCCTAATCCTGCCATGAAACGAAACCGCCGACGCCTGCCCATTCCGCAGCATGAATTCGGATTCACGCCGGACACGTTCAACCTGATGGCCGAAACCGGGCTGGACGGCGAACGCATCACCCGCGAACGCGGCGAAGCAGACCACGCCCGGCAGCTTGCCGAGGCAGCGCAGACGGCATTTTTCACCATCACAACACAAAATCACCATGAATAGTCCTTTTGGGAATGTCATTTACAGCTACACCCGCGCCCAAGCCATTGCCGACGGCGTGCAGGTTGAAGTTACGAAAACCGCACAGGAAGCCGGAATCCGCTTTCCGGTTTTTATTACCCGCACCGCGTTTGACGCTTATGTGACCGTGCCGCCGGACGTGACCGGCCAGGATGAAGCCGGGAGGCTTTGGGATGTTGTCTGGATGCTCCGCTTTGCCATCCTTAAAGCGCAGCCCGGACAGACCCGCTTGCCGTTTGCGCTGTATGTGCGCAACGACAACCGCGCCCCGCGCCTTGTCAAACTGGTTGCCATGTGCGGCCCCCTCGACATGGACGCACCGGAACCGGCCATAACGGTAATGATGCCGGACGAGGATTGACCGCCGCACACACCACGCGCCCGGCTGGACTGGAAACGGTTCAGCCGGTTTTTGCTCTGTTGGGGACTTGCAGCGTCCCCAAACCCCGCCGCCAGAGGCATGGCCTCTGGACACGTTCGCACGCTGCGCTGGCCTTAACGCTTCGCGCCCTTTCCGACAGCGCGGAAAGGAAAGTGTTTGTGAAGCATCGGGGGCGAAGTCGCTTTGCGCTAGCGCTTGAAAGCAGCGGCGGTATTCGGTATCATTTGCGACATGGCTCAATGCACAGCACCAGTAAGGGGACATCACTCAGCGAGCGCTGAAGCGGCCTGCCCAGCATGCCGTGGCCGTGGCCGCTATAGCGGCTACGGGTCATACTCGCCCCCGTCCTACTACTCCCCGTCGGGGAGCAGTGGAAGCAGCGGGAGCAGTGGCGGCGGGTCCGGCAGCAGCGCAAGGCCGAGATGGTCGCGAACCGGTTCGTCCGTGGTATACACGCCTGCCGAGGTGCGGGCACTCACGCCGGTCCGCGAAAGCGTCGAAAAGCGAACACCGCTGCCTGACCCTCGGGACGTCTTCCTCTGCCATGCGTGGGACGACCGGCAGGGGGCCGCCAAGGAGCTGCACGATCTGCTCGTTTCACGCGGTGTCTCGGTCTGGTTCAGCGAGAAGGACGTCTTCCTCGGCACCTCGTTGCTCCGCGAAATTGACAAGGGACTGGCGAAATCACGAGTCGGGATCGTGCTGGTGACTCCTGCGCTGCTGAGTAGCCTCCGAGGAGCGGGCATCGCCGAGATAGAGCTTTCGGCACTCCTAGCGCGTAACCTGCTCGTTCCCATCGTGCACGGCACGACGTATGAAGCTCTCCGCGAAGTTAGCCCCCTGCTGGGCTCGCGAACCGGCCTGAGCACTTCTGAGAATCCGATGGCAGACGTCGCGGCCAAGCTAGCCGAGCTGGTCACGCTTCCGCTCTAGTGCCGGGTGGCCCGCCTGACTGTCAGTGAAACTGTCAGTGATCATACTGAAAAATAGTGAAAAATAGTGGCGAGTAATGGCGAATTATCCTTGATTTTACAGGGGTTTATGCGATTATATTGGTATCTGAATCGGTGACTTAGTCCGATTCCGACCCCCGCCTCCAGCTCCAACCGATTATGCGGCAAGGAGTTGGAAAAATCGAGTGTCGGACTTCCAGTGAAAGTTCCAGTGAATTGACGGGTGTGCCACCCTTCTGCTTATGCAGGTTAATGTGGGCCAGCCGTTGCTAACGCTGTGAAATTGATCTGTCGTAGCCTCATAACACTCATGTTCCTTGGGACACGCCGATTTAAGCAAAGCCGAGGGCCCACTGCAGCAAGCGAAGATTCGTGGTGCCGCAATTGCCCAGGGTGCGTTCTAATGCCTGGCCGTTGGACCATTGAAGCCGCCGATGCAAACACCGTCTATTCGAAACGGGGCAGAAGAGCTAAGATGCGGAGCGATCAAACATGCACGGAAATGACCTTGCCGGAATAGACCTGCCAAACACGACATTTGCTGGTTTGAAAGAGAAAACGCCCCAATGACGAGATGCGAGCGACAGCGAGCATCACGTCACTTATTCTCAAACTGATTCTAATAGAGGATTCTAAAAAAAGATTCTAATAATGATTCTAATAGTATTCTAAGACGTCCACTTTCCCGCACCATGACGTCCACTTTTGGCAACGATGACATCCACTTTCGTGCATGATGACATCCACTTTTGGCGACGATGCATTTACATGGGTAGCACGATGTCTCATCCACTTTCGTGCATGATGGGTTAAGTCTTGGAATATCAAGCGGTTACGTTTGGAAATTGATGCAAAATCGGCTGGATCTGGTCTGATAAGCGTGTTCCCTGGGAGTTTATACGAGGCTAGAAAGATATCTTTCAGCGATGGTCCTGGAGAAGCTGTGGATGTGGTTGGAGTAGACTATAATGGATTTTGTTTCAGAACTGTTTTCGAGACTGCCGGGGGTTGTTTCTTTGGCCGGCGAGGTCTGGATGGAAGGCGTCGTTGGGTTGGGATGGGTCGTATTACTCATAGATAAATATACGCCAACCGACCGATGGAATTACCAGATCTCGAGGAAACGAAAACCATCGCGCCCAAGGCTTATGTCGGCCGAGCCACCAATTCAGGGCGATTTCCAGGAGGCCACAGGTTGAGGGGCAAAAGGATGTTTAGTCATCTACCCCGGGCGGGGTTGGACGATTTTTCATGGCGACGAGCTCTCCATGGAGCAATCTGCGCTGGTTATAAAATTGGATTAAGGTGTGTTGTTCGCCTTTGGCGCGGGGGATCGAATAGACATATTCTGCTGCAATCCCGACGCGTGGAGGCGCCTTCAAAGGACTTCGCTTTTTGCATCGTTTAGCTGGGGAATATAATTGGCACGAGTCAATTTGCCAAACGATTTGACAGAAATGTGCCAATGGCACGAAAAAACCGTGGATACAACTGAGCTG
>Ga0302320_10004489_pt1 | contig 31705 bp, 27 predicted proteins | sample Bog_T0_3_FD_202130 | JGI IMG/M metagenome (GOLD analysis project Ga0302320, IMG submission 202130) | Peat permafrost microbial communities from Stordalen Mire near Abisko, Sweden - Bog_T0_3 | ecosystem: Environmental > Terrestrial > Soil > Wetlands > Peat | place: Sweden: Abisko, Stordalen Mire... | reverse complement strand
CATAGGACAGGCCAAACTACCCAAACGAAGTAAAACGCGCACCTACCCGCGCGCCGTGTGGGGTTCCGGAAAATACTATCCAGGGAGAAAGTCGATTAATACAAAGGTGCAAAGTAAGTGACATTGGCATTCATGCCCCTGAACACAGCCCCTCAATCAACGGCCTTCAGCCCCGGGCTATGGGTGTCCTCATCCTTTGCTTATGCATTACCATGCTCGAAACGGATAAACGAGCGAGCGTGACAAATGCTGTTTGACACCACATCTTTGAATGAGCCACAGGGAGGAGCTTCGCATTGGCTCAAGATTGCCAGTGTAATCGTCGGTGCAATCCTCCTGATCCCGATTGGTTTGTTCATCGCATTTTGGGCCTATTCCCTGATAATCTACGTTCCGTCCAAAATCATTGACTTCCATCCCCGCGAGTTCCGGGCCAGAGCAGATCGACGATTTTTCTTTACAGTTGGAACTGATCTCAAGAACTCCGGCGAGATCGACATCGATGCCCCAACGCTTCTCAAAGGCAAATTCGGGAACTTCCTAGTTTCCCCCGATGAAACCAAAATTGCTCTCATTGCGAATGGACATCTGTGGGTGATTGGACGAGACGGGAATTCTGTCAGAGACGTTGCCCCGGTGGACACGATCTACCGGGAGCCAAAGCCGATGGGCCAGAGTTTTTTTCGGGACGATCATTTTCAGTGGACCAGGGATTCAAACAGCTTGTATCTAATCAAAGACGAATACTACCTCGCCAACGGCAGCCAACTCTATTCAGACAAAGGGGAACTTTGGAGATACGACCTGAACAAGGGAAAGCTTGAGCTTGTCTTGAAACCATTTCGAGGATACGAATGCTTCTTCGGTTTAAAAGGAATCTATTTCTCGGTTCCGACGAAGGAGGGTGACCTTAAGTTGCAGTACTTTGATGGCAATCAAGTGTCGGATGTCGGCCCGGTCGGTGCTTTCGCAATTCCACTGGATCAGTTGCAGAGAGGCTTTGTCGATATCCCTTTCTTCTCATTTTCGACAGTCGATTTCAATAGATCCAACCTCGCCGAGAAGAGCGTAAAGCTCAAAGCGGATGGGAACTCGGTTCAGAGTCTCTCAATCGATGGCAAACCCTTTTTGAGCTTCACAGAAGGAAACGGATTCAAAGGCCACTTCTACTGTTCGGACATTCAGAAAAGCCTTTTTCTCCCTGGCAGCCGCTATTTGACACTGGATGCATATTGTAAGAACTTCGAGGGAGCCCTGCTTCTGGACACTCAATCCGGTGCATATAAGGCGTTGCCTAAGAATACTCGCGTGTTGCTAACCTCGAACACGATAACTCATCCGACCTTCAGGGTTTCATGTGGCGGGATGATGGATTGGTAGTCTATCGCGCGCCAAAACTGCGTTTGATCTCCTCTAGCAAGTCTCCCACACCAAATGCCCTACCCCTCCACCCCATCCCGCGCCCCCAGATACGCCCCACACGACCGTCTCACCACCAGCTTTGTTGGCACCGTCACATCGCGCACGGGCAACTCCGGATGCTCCAGCCGCTCCAGCATCGTCGCCATCGCCACCACCCCAATCCCCGCGCAGTCTTGATGAATCGTCGTCAGCGGCACCGGCAGCAGGCTGGCGTATTTCACGTCGTCCATGCCCACAATCCGCACCTCTTCCGGAATCCGCACGTCCAGGCCCATCAGCGTCTGCATCAGCCGCGCCGCCGTCAGGTCGTTGCCGCACACAATCGCTTCCGGCCGCAGTTCGTCCAGCAACCGCCGCACAAAGGGCGCGTCCTGCGGACTTCCCCGCCACGCCGGCTCCTGTTCCGGTCGAACCCCATGCCGCCGCAGCGCTTCGTGGAATCCCGCAATGCGTCCGTCCACGGTCCCCGCCGAATTCACTTCCCCCAGGAACGCAAGCCGCCGCACGCCCAGTGCCAGCAGGTGCGCCGCCGCCTTGTAGCCAGCGCGCCGGTTGTCCACCCCCACCAGGTCATGCGCAGACCTCTCCGGATAGGCCATGTAGCACCGGTCCAGCAGCACCACCGGAATCTGCGCCCGCTCCAGCAACCGCACAATCCGCCGGTTCGCCGCGTCCTTCTCCCCAATTAACTCCAGCGGGGCAAAAAATACCCCTGCCACGCTCTGCTTGATAAACGAGTCGGCCATCTGCTCGGCTTCCTTCGCGCTCTCGCCCACGGAGGCGGATGTCCTGCCCCAAAGCAGCGCATCCGGCCGCGCAAATGGAGACCGCATCATGCCATGGCAAATCGGCTCAAAAATCTCCGTCAGCCCCAACTCCGGAATCAGCAGGCCAAACGTGCGTCCGGTGGGGTGGTCCTGCGCCAGCACATGGGTGCCCGCGCCCGGCCGCCGCGTCACCAACCCCAGGCGCTGTAAATCGAGCACCGCCTTGGCCACCGTGATCCGCGACGCAGCGAACAACTTGCCTAATTCGGCTTCGCTGGGCAGCCGGTCGCCCGCCTTCAACGCCCCCGACTGGATGGCCGAATTCAGATAATCAAACACGCGCTTGTGCTTTGCCGTCGTGTCCCCGGGACTCACTTCCGGCGGCGCCAGCTTGATCGCGGATTTGCGTCCTCGTACCATCCCTGTCCCCTTCTAAAGTAGACCGCGCAGGTCTCTGCGGCTTCGTGGTTTCTTTTGGCTTTTGAGAAGAACACTACACCTGCGCCTCGAATTTGTCTATGCAATTAGACGGGATCTTGCTCGGAAGGAAGGGTAGCCGGCACTGGCGCTCGCGGTAATGCTGAAAAGTCCATCAAATCTTGAGCGTGGTTCAATAATTCCGATGTAAATAATTACTTTTATTGATGTTAATTGACATTTCCACTAAGAACTCGATGAATGGAACGCATCAAAGAACCCAGCCAAAGGCGTCGGCAAGTCAATCTTTGTCTTTCCAATTCAACTAACATTCGACTGCACTCGGCAGTTCTGAATCGATCTCAGCTCATCCCTCGATCGCCGCTGCAATCTGCGCCTGTAAATCCGCCGGTAGCGCAGGCATTGCCCCAGCCTGCGACGCAATCCAGCTTCCCCAGCGATTTCCCGCCTCATTCAGTGTGGAAAGACTTGCACCCCGCAGCAGATAGTGCGTCATGGCCGCCGTAAACGCGTCCCCGGCTCCAATCGTATCTTCCACGTTAGTCGCAATTCCAGGGTGCTGGTCCCATGCCTCGCGCGTCACCAGCAGGCTCCCATCGCCGCCCCGCGTCACAGCCACCATCTTCAACGCCGGAAACTCCCTCAGCAGGCACAGCGCGCCCGCTCGCAACGCATCCAATCCACCTACCAGGTCAGAGCCCACCTGGGAATCAAGCCCCATCAACCCCAACACCAGCGGCACCTCGGCGTCATTCATCTTCACCACGGTCGCCAGCTCCAGTGAATTCTGAATCACCTCGCCGGAATAAAACGGCGCCCGCAGGTTCACGTCGAACACCCGCACACAATCTTCGCGGGTCAATCCAACCAGTGTCTGGATTGTCTCGCGCGATCGCTGATTCCGCTGTGCCAGCGAGCCGAAACAGACCGCGTCCGCCCGCTCAGCCAACTGAACCCATTCATCGGAGAGCTCCAGAAAATCCCACGCCACCGGGTCATGAATCGTATAGCTCGGTTGGCCGCCCTCAAAAGCCACCGTCACTCGGCCGGTCTCGTGCTCTGCATCGAGTTGCACAGAGCTCGCGTCCGCGGGCATCCCGTCGAGTTGCTCCAACTCGTTCAGCGCCCGGCGCCCCAGCTCATCGCTCCCCACGCGGCTCAGGATCGCAGCGTGATTTCCCAGCCGCCCCGCCATCACGGTGAAATTCGCGGGCGCGCCGCCAAGCCGTGGGCCTTCCGGCAAAACATCCCACAGCAACTCCCCCAACCCCAGAATCAGATGCGGTTCACTCACAGCCGTACCTCAACTTCCATCTTTCGTGTTCAAGGCCCCCATTTAGAACCTGGGAAACCAGAATACTTAATCATCCGTCCCGCTATCGACAACCACAACCCAGGATGAGTGAGCGCGAAGCTCATGTCGCGCATATCACAATCTTCACTGCAGACCCGGCGTTACAATCGCCGTGTGGCCTGAAACCCCAACTTGGAAGCCTGTAACCGCCGTCTTGGTCGGCGCCTTGGTCTATGCGGCATTCCTCACCTGGCAAATTCACCACACCAACGCCACTGAGCAAAAGCTTACTGAACAGGCCCGGGCACTTCGCGTGCGGGCCGATCAGGGCAACGGGGACGCCGAATATCAGCTGGCACTTCTTTACCATCAGGGCAACGGAGTGCCGCAGGACTACGCAGAGGCTCTCCGTTGGTATTTGAAAGCTGCTGACCAAGGCGACGCAAGGGCCCAATACGGCATTGGCTATATGAATGAATTGGGCCAAGGAGTGCCGCAGGATTACACCGAGGCACTCCGACTGTACAACAAGGCCGCCGACCGAGGCGAAACGAAGGCTGAATACGCTATTGGCTCGATGTATTACAACGGCCGAGGAATCCAGCAGGACCGCACCGAGGCTGTTCGTTGGTACCGCAAAGCGGCAGAAGGGAATCTGGCAAGAGCCCAGTATGACCTCGGCTACATGTATTACTACGGCGAAGGTGTACCGCAGGATCGCGCCGAAGCCGTTCGCTGGTACCAAAAAGCCGCCGACCATGGCGACGAGTGTGCCCAGCGAGTCCTGCACATCAAGTGGAAAGGCATGAGCAAATTCTTCAAGATCACACTTTCAATCATGCTGGTGGGGAACGTGTTGATTTTGGCGGGTGCGGTAAAGGATTGGAGAAGTCCTCGAAGTGCGCAACAGAGAATATTTGGCATCGCCGGACTGTTCGGCTGGTCCTATCTAGCATTGGATCTGCTTGGCTTTCGCTATATCGGCATACTTACGCCCTTGGCGGTCGTGGGTGCCTTCTCTCTAGTTAAGACCCTTCTGTCCGGAGCATTCGTCGCCCTGCTTCTTTCCGCGATATTCCCCACCGACGTTTGGCCAAAGGTTGCCAAGCTCCTGCTTGCGCTAAACGGATTGTTACTCATCGCACTCGATGCAAGAGTGCTCGCAAATGACAAGCTAAGGAGTGCAGCCCCGGCCCTTCGTCCCTTCTGGACGCTCAACGGCATGTTGCTTGGATTCTCAATTGTGTTGGCCATCATCATTTGGCGAACCAACAAGGGCCGCAAAGAAGACCCAACCGAAACAGCAGGCCTGCCGCCCACAATTCCGTCGCCGTCATAAGAGCCCATCCCTGTCCTCATCCATCCCATCGCCAAATCGAACAGCTCTCCGCATTCGACGATGCATACTCGCCCTCCGGCTGGTTCGCCATGATTCGATAATCCGCAATGGCATCCGCTTTCGACCGCTTCACATCCCCCAGGAACTGCCGCTCGAATCCCTTCTGCGCTTCCAGCACCCATTCCTGCTCGTTGTTCACATACAGAATGTCCAGTTCGCCCTTGCGTTCCTTGAAGCTCCTCGCCAGCCCCTTAAGCAGGCGCCGCATCATCACCGCCCCAAAAGGATTGAACAGGAATGCCAGGCATGGCCCCTCCGGCCAAGCAAACTCCAACGCATCCCCACAAAGCATCTTCACCGGCGTTCTCACGCACCCGCTCTTCCGCCAGGCCGTCAGGTTCTTCCGCGCGATCCCAGAGAGCCCCGGATGCAACTCCACCCCAAGCACATTCCTGAACGGCATCTCGGAAGCAAGCAGCACCGCCCGCCCCATTCCCGCGCCCACATCCACAAACGTGAACGCCTCCAGCCTCTCCTTTGGCCGGCTTCTCCGCCAATCGCGAATCAGCCCCCGAAACACCGAAGGCGCAACCCCGAAGTAAGCCGTCGCATGCTTGTCGTGCTTATGCCCACTCTTCAGGTGCCGTCCCGCAATCAGCCCGCTTGTCCTGACCCCGAACTCCACGTCAAACGGATGCCGCGTGAACCCCTCCCCAACCTTCATCCCCGGCAACGATCGCGATCTCAAGAGTGGCCACCGCCCTGTGCCTGCAGGTCCTCAGCCCTGCGCGCTTCGCGCTCGGCCTCCTGCGGCTGTTCATTCATCTTCAGCGCCTTCGCCAGCTCCCGGTGGTATGCAGGATTCGCCGGAGTCAGCGTCACCGCATTCTGCAGGCTTCCCACCGCCGCCTTCACTTGCCCCAACTCAGCCTGCACTTTCCCAAGCTCAAAGTACACTTCACCGTTCTTCGGTCCCGACTTCGCCAGATCGGCCAGCAACCCCTGCGCCTCAGCCTTTTTTCCCAGCGCAAGATCGGTCATGGCCATTCCAAACTTCGCATACCCATCGGCCGGCGCCAATCCCAGCGCAGTTTGAAATTCCTTCACCGCCGGCGCATATTGCTTCCTCGCCGCATAGGCCTCTCCCAGCAACCGATGCAGCTCTGGATCTTCCGGGTGCGCCGCCTCCAGCGTCTTCAAACGCGCCAGGCCGTCCTCGCTATTCCCGGTCACGGCAGCCGAACCAAAATACGCCAGCCCCAGCGGTGTATTCACATCCAGGCTTGCTTCCATCGGCCGCAGCGCTTCCACGGCTCGCGCATAATCATGCGACCTATAGCTGCTCAAGCCCAGCATCGATCGCACTTCCCCGTCATCCGGCTGCAGCCCCAGTGCCCTGCTCAACGGCACAACCGCCTGAGCATAATCCTTTGCCGCAAACGCCGCCCGCCCCCACTTCCTGTCCTCTCCGTTCATCGTCGGATCCCACTGCACAGCGCGCCCAAAATACCCGGCCGCCGCCGCGAAATCCCCGCCAATTGCCGCATGCACGCCGAGGCTGTCATAGCTGCTGGCCAATATCCGCCCCGCCTGCGCCTCCATCGCATTCAATGCCGCTAGCTCTTCGGCGCTCACAGGCCGCGTCTTTTCGACAGGCGCAAGCAGCGCGCTCCCCTTCAGCTTCGACTCCACCTGCTGCGACTTCTCGTAAAGCAGATCGCGCGAAATCTCCAGTTCCTTCCTGCCTTCTTCAACGTTCCCGTTCTTCTCTAACAACCGCCCGAGTTGAAAGTGCGCCCGCTGCACCTCGTAGTCATGCTTCGCTGGAACCAGCGTCAGCGCAATCTGCTTGCGAAACGCATCTTCCGCCTGCGCATCTTTTCCCTCGTCCGTATAAAGCTGCCCCATCTGCGCATAAGCATCCGTACTTTCGGGATTAAATTCCACCGCCCGTTGCAAATCCGCTTCAGCATCCGGATACCGGTGCTGCATCGTCTCAATTCGCCCCAGCGCTGTATACGCCAGCGACTCATCCGGCTTCACCGCAATCTCTTTGCGAAGTTCCTCCTCTGCCGCAGCATAGCTCGGCTCGCCAAAGCGCATCATCAACGTTGCGCCCAGCGAATAGTGCAGTCCCGCAAGTGTTCCATCATCCTTCGCAATCGCTTTCTTGAACTCCTCAATCGCCTCGTCGTAGTAGAGCGCCTGCCCGTAAAGCCGCCCAATATCCATGTGGAGCTGGGCCGTGTCTCCAAACTTTGCCGGCATCTCGCCAAAAATCTTTCCAGCATTCGCCTTGTCGCCCAGTGCCAGGTAAGCACCAGCGAGCGCAAACTGGCTCTTGTACCCAGGCTCCAACTCGGCCATCACCTTGAACTGCTCCAGCGCATCCCGGTACTGCCCCGTCCCCATCAGCGCCTGCGCCAGAATCGAAACCGCCGCTGTGCTCGGCGGCTGCCCGCTGCGTTTCTGCAACTCAAGCGCGGCCGTCGCCATCGCCTTCGCCTTTTTCCAGTCGAATCCATCCAAAGCCGCGCCCGCATAGTCCATGCACAGGCTGAAGTCGTCCGGCGTCACCCCCAGCGCCTCCTCATACAAGGGCACCGCCCGCCCATACTCCCCCAGGTTGGCGCGTCCGTTGGCAATGTCATGAAGGGCCATCGCCAGAAACAGCTTGTGCTCCCGATCCGCCTCCGCAGTCCGTCCCGCCTCCTGCAGCCGAAACGCCTCATCGTAGTGCTGTTGTGCCGAGTGTTGCTGCTCCGTTTGCTGTTGCCCCAGAGCAGCGCCCATTCCCGGCAGAGCAAGAACCAGCAGCGCGCATCCGCACTTCAAGACAAGCTTCCTCAACGGGATCGCGGCCCCCCGGCCCCTTTGGTTCATGTCGTTTCTGGCTAGCCTTCTGAAGATAATTGCCGCACTCCATCCGCCGGCTGGCTGCCGGTCAAATCCGTGTTTAGACTCTCACCTGCATCACCTCGCTTGCAATCTTCCCGGGCAATCCCCGTTTCCGTCTCTCAAAACCGAGTCCTGGGGAGTAACAACCTGGGTTTCCCTTCCCTACCCCGGCCTCACTTCCATCAGTGACACGCCACCTCTATTCGCGATACCCTGTAATGTATCCGTGCTCAGCCCGGAAATGAAGGAGCACCTCAACCCTCATGCCCATCCAAATCACGTCCAAGATCTGGCACAACGGCAACCTCATCCCCTGGGAGGACGCCAATATTCACGTCATGAGCCACGTCATCCACTACGGCTCCAGCGTATTCGAAGGCATCCGCTGCTACGGACAGCCCCATGGCTCCGCCGTATTCCGCCTTCCTGAGCACATGCAGCGCCTGCTTGACTCAGCCAAGATCTACCGGATGGAACTGCCCTTTACCCTCGAGGAGCTTTGCGCCGCGGTTGTCGACGTCATTGAGGCCAACGGCGTCACCCCCTGCTACATCCGCCCCATCGCTCTACGCGGCTACGGCGAAATCGGCGTAAGCCCGAAGGGTTCGCCCATTGAGGTCTACATCGCCAACTTCCCCTGGGGCAAGTACATGCCCGGCGGCGACGGTGCGGACGTTTGCATCTCCAGTTGGAACCGACTCGCCCCCAACACCATGCCCGCTCTCGCCAAGGCCGGTGCCAACTACATGAACTCGCAGCTCATCCGCATGGAAGCCGACATCAACGGCTATGCGGAAGGCATCGGCCTCGACGTCAACGGCCTGGTCAGCGAGGGATCCGGCGAAAACATCTTCATCGTGCGCAATGGTGTGCTTTACACCCCACCGCTGGCCAATTCCGCGCTCTCCGGCATCACCCGCGACTCTGTCCTCACCATCTCGCGCCACCTCGGCTATACGGTGTCTGAGCAGGCCATCCCACGCGAGCTGCTCTACATCGCCGATGAAGTCTTCTTCACCGGCACCGCCGCTGAAGTCTCGCCAATCCGCTCCGTCGACCGCATTCTGGTCGGCGACGGCAAACCGGGAGAAATCACCAAGAAGATCGCCGACGAATTCTTCGGCATCGCCAACGGTCTCAAACCCGACCGCTTCGGCTGGCTCACACCGGTAAAGGTAACTGCCGCCGAACCAGTTACCGTTTAATCCATCTATCTCATACACATGGGCGGCCTCCACAGGCCGCCCATGCTTTTTGTGCTTTTCCAGATCCGCACAATAGTGGTTCGCCAGATCAGCGCAGCATCGAGAGTGTGGAACCTCGTTTTACTTGAACTGATTAGCAATGTCGAATGCGTAAAAGCCGATCACGAATACCGTTGCCGTTAATGCGAGCCACATGGATGCCCGAACCACGGGCTCTACCTTGCCGACTCTTAACGTGATGGCAGCCTGTTCGATCTTCAGGCGATCGTACGATTCCTGAAGGATGACCTGGTTGTCCTCATCGCGGGCTAGTCTCGCTGAATAGAGCTTGAGGGCGATCACCACCAGAACCAGTCCGCCCCAAACCGCCCAAATTACGGGAATAAAGTGTGTCATTCTCCACCTCCAAAGGACTATGGGTCCCAGATGCTGGCGGGGCCGTGAAACCAACACGGTCTCGCAGTAGAGGGGCCGCACGGTTGACTATCATGGCCCTGAACGAGGGCCGGCGTCGTGCTAACAGTCAGCGGCACTTTTGCGGGGTGAGCCAGTCCTTCAACTCATCGCGCATCGCATTTGCGTTACCGGCGAGGGGAGCGACCGGGAACGGCATGCATAGGAAATATCATCCGGTTCGTTACTTTGGCATCCCGCAAACGGGGGATCCGATCCTGCGACTTTCTGGTCGTTGGTTGCACCCAGTCGGTAAGGGCGAAGCGCGGATTCTCGGTTAAGGAGTGTAAAGTCCATGTAACTCCTGCCGTCTCATGTAGTTCTTGGAGTCTTTAGGGTTTCTTATTCAAGTCTTTTATTACTTCTTATTCAGGTCTTTTATTATTCAGGCTTTTTATTGCTTCTTATTCATACCTGTCATCCTGAGCGAGCGCAGCGAGTCGAAGGACCTGCTTCTTACGGTCTTTTATAGCTCTAACTAATCACTAACCACTATTTCCCCATCTCCCGCTCCGCCGCCGCGATACTCTCCGGCCTTCCCAAATCCCGCCATGAGCTTCCATCCGCGCGAAAAGCCACCACTTTTTCACCCAACCCCGCTAACCGCAAATAAGCGCTAATGACGGAGAACGCCCCCTCCTCCGTCATCTCCGAGAATATCCGCGGCGACATCACATGAATCCCCGCAAACGCCAGCGCCGTCGTCTCCCCGCAGTCCCGCACGCGCTCCGTCTCCCGTCCGCAAAGCACCCCGTGCTCATCGAACAGCAAATACCGCGAGCTTTTCCGCTCCTGCACAGCCAGCGTGGCCAGCGCCCCGCGCTCGCGATGAAACCGCACCATTTCACCCAGATCAATGGAACTCATCACGTCCACGTTGTGCACGAGAAATGGCTCATCCCCCCCGCCCTCAAGAAAGAACCAGGCCGCCTGCTTCAATCCGCCGCCTGTATCCAGCAGCGCATCTTCGCGCGAAACCACAATCCGCATCCCAAAATTCCCATGCGCCTTGAGGTAGGCCTCAACCATCTCAGCAAAGTGGTGTGTATTCACAATCACTCCGGTCACGCCAAACCCGCGCAAGCGTTCCAGGCAAATCTCCAGGAGCGTACGCCCGGCAACTTCAACCAACGCCTTGGGCCTGTCGTCGGTGAGTGGCCGCAACCGCGTCCCCAGCCCCGCTGCCAGAATCATCGCCTTCATCGGACCTGATTCTCCAGCACCTGATTCGCCAGCCCCATTTTCTCCAGCTCAATGTGCCGAACCGCCACGTCCACGCCGCTCATTCCCCGCAGATGGCTCGCCAGCTGTTCCGCCAGAAACACTGATCGATGCTGCCCGCCCGTGCACCCGAACGACACCATCAGGTTCTTGAACCCGCGCCGCTGATAGGTGCTCACGCTTGCGTCCACAAGCGAGATCGCACTCGCCAAAAACTGGTGCACGCTGTTCTGCCGGTTCAGATACTCAATCACCGGTGCGTCCCTCCCCGTCAGTGGCCGGAACTGCTCCTCACGCCCCGGATTCGGAAGGCTGCGTCCATCAAAAACAAAGCCGCCCCCGTTCCCCGACTCATCCGTGGGCGCCTCGCGATGAAAGCTGAAACTGAATATCCGCACCTTCAACGGCTCTGCGGAATCGGCCAGCCCCAGCAGCTTCTCCGACTGCAACATACTGTGGAACGCGTCCATCAGCGCAGGAAGCGCAATGGGCAGTTTCACCTGGTGAGCCAGCCAGCGCAGGTTCTTCAGCGCATACGGCACACTCTGCAGAAAATGCGGCTTGCGCTCGTAAAACCCTCTGAACCCATAAGCCCCCAGCGCCTGCATAATCCGCACATACACGTAAGCGTAGTAGTACTCCATGAACGCGGGGCGATCGATTACCTTGTAACATGCCAGGCAATCGAGATAGTAGTCCAGTAACTCCTGCCGTAACTCCGGCGGTAAGTCGGCCTTGCCGTCATAGAGCAGCGATGCAATGTCGTATTGAAGCGCGCCCCGCCGTCCTCCCTGGTAATCCAGAAAATACGGCTCCCCCTCGCGCATCATGATGTTCCGCGACTGAAAATCGCGATAAAGAAAAAAGTCGTGCTCCGCCGCCAGCAGAAACTTCGTCAGTCGCCCAAAGTCCTGCTCCAGAGCCTGCTCGTTGAAAGGCACGCCCGCCAGCCGCAGAAAGTAATACTTGAAGTAATTCAGATCCCACGCAATCGACTGCCGGTCGAAGCTGGCCCGCGGATAGCAGACTTTGTAATTCAGATCCCGCCCCGCCTCCACCTGGAACCTCGGCAACACCGCTACTGCCTTCCGATATGCCTCCACCGCCTCCGCATCGATCGCCCCGCCCTCGCGGTGCTTACCAAGAAATTCAAACAGCGTCGTGTCGCCCAGGTCTTCTTCCAGATACGCGCCCGCCTTCAAATCCTCCCCATAAATCTCGGGCACCGGCAATCCATGCCGCCGAAAATGCCGTGAAAACTCCAGGAACGCGACATTCTCTTCCCGCACCGAATACACAACCCCAATCGAGCTTTTCCCGCCTCCAGTCAGCCGCAAAATCGCGCGCCCCGATCCGCCAAGCTGCCCCTGGAGCGGCTCCATCTTTTCTGCCGCAAATCCGTAATGTTTCTCAAAAAGCCGTCCTAAAACGTCCATGCATCTCTTTCTCTAAAATCCATGAAGCCGCTCTCCAACGATACCCACCCCGCCCAAACCCACGCAAGGCGCGCAGCCGCGAGTTCCTCGCTCGAAAGCGCTGGGACTCGAGAATGATCACTTCAGGATATCCAGAAATCCAGGACTGAGCTGCCAGCGAGAAGGGCCCTTCGCGCAAGTCAGATCGGCAGCACAACGATCTATTGGCAAACCTCATTGCGGCGGAGCTGATCGACTCTCTTTGAGCTGCCCCGCCTCCGCTGCCGCTGGTTTGGGCTTCTCCGCCTGCATCTTCGCCAGCGACCGTTCAACGCGATGGCGGAACTGGCGGAAGTCGGGATTATCCGGGCCGAGTTCGACGAAATCCGCTTTCATCAAGCAACCGCCGTCTCTGGTCACAAGTGCGACCTTGTCGGTATATTCAACCAGGTCGCCAATCACAAAGAATGAGGTCCTCTGCAACCGATCGTTCATCATCATGACGGCGTAGTTGCCTGGATTGTCCAGCGTGTCCGTTACAGCCGCCCAAAGATCGTTGCAGGGAACCGAATAGAAATCTCTCGGTTTGGCCAAGGCGGGAGTAACCGCAACAAGCATCAAAAATGACGTGACGAGAAACCTGAACATGAGCCGTACTCCTGGCCGCTACGCCACAACGAATACCAGCAACGCCAGCGAGGCGCTTGCGATCCGGTGGAAGTATACGTCCGCATTGGTCTGAAGCTATGTGATGTCCCAGTCCGCAATCTTCTCAAACGAAACTTCAGAGTATCAAAGCCGTTGGAATTCCCGTTATAGATCAAACTGTAACAATCCGCTGTTTATGATTCGATACATGAAATCCAAGCCGCGTTCGATCCGCCTTTATCTTTCGGCCCTCGCCATTTTTCTTCTTGCACTCCTCGCTCCTTCCCCCGCTCCCGCCCAGGCCTTCACCGGCCACCCCAAGCTCGTCGTCATCGTCGTCATCGATCAGTTTCGCGGCGACTATCTCAACCGCGATCGCGATCAGTTCAAGGGCCGCGGATTCAAGCTCTTCATGGATCAAGGTGCATGGTTCACCAACTGCTATTACGACTACGCCAACACCAAGACCGCCCCTGGCCACTCCACCATCGGCACCGGCGCATATACCGACGGTCACGGCATTGAATCCAACGAGTGGTGGGACGCCTCCCGCTCCAATGACGCCAAGGTAAGCTCCGTTCAGGACGAGCGCTATCACATGGTCGATTTGCCCGCAGCCTCCATTCCCGCCAACGTGCCCGGCGCGCCCGAGTGGGCTCCCAAGTGGGTTATTGGAGCCTCCCCGCTCAATCTCAGAGCCACCACACTGGGCGACGAGCTGCGCCTCGCCACCAATGGCCGCTCCCGCGTCTATGGCGTCTCGCTCAAAGACCGCGCCGCCATCCTTCCCGCTGGCCAGTCCGCCAACGCCGCCTACTGGATCGACAATCCCAGCGGCCAGTTCACCACCTCTACCTACTACATGGAACATCTCCCCGAGTGGGCTCGCGCCTTCAACGCCAGCGGCCGCATCGCACAGGCTGAGAATGAGGCCAATGTCGATACCACAACCAACCAGTTCTACGAGCTCGTCGGACGCACCCCCGCCGCCAACAGCTACGAGCTCGACTTTGCCAAGGCCCTCATCAAGGGCGAAAAGCTCGGTACAAACGGTGTGACAGACCTGCTCGTTGTTTCCCTCTCGCCCAACGACATCCAGGGCCACCAGTTCGGACCCGATTCGGATTTTCAGGATCAGATGATCCTCTCGCTCGACCGCGACCTCGACAACTTCAATACCTGGCTCGACCAGAACCTCGGGTTGCAGAATGTCTGGCTCGCGCTCACCGCCGACCACGGCATCGCGCCCATCGCCGGCGACGCCGCCAAGCTCGGCATCCACGCCGTTGCAGTCGATATGGACAAGGTCTATCGAAAGGTCAATGACGAGTTGAATAAGCGCCATTCGCCGAGCGAACGTCTCAGCTTCCTCTTCCCCGATCCCGACTTGCCCTACATCGTCCTCGACAAAAGAGCCTTCAAAAAAGTCGGCATCGACGAGAAAGCCGCCGAAGAAGAAGTTGCCGCGCTGCTTCCAGAGATCGTCTCCAGCCAGGAACCGCATCCGCCTACGTTCATCCCACTCACCGTTCCGCCCACTCTCGTCCAACCCTCAGAACAGCGCCTGCCACCCGCACCCCACGTGCAATACGTATACACACGGCTCGATATGGCCAGCGGACAACTGCCTCCATCCGAGTGGGGCCGCCTTCTCGCCCACAGCTACGCCGATCACGGCAACTGGTTCGTCATGATGGTGCTGGACGCCTATCAGATGGCCGGAAGCGGGCAACTGGCCGGGACCAATCACTTCAGCCCCTGGAACTACGATCGCCACGTGCCCCTTGCCTTCTACGGCGCGCCCTTCGTCCCCAGAGAGTACGCCAAACAGTCCGCGCCCGTTGACCTGGCCGTCACCTTCGCCTCGCTCCTCGGCATCAATCAACCGTCCGCCGCCGTCGGCAAAGTCCTGACCGAAGCCCTCAAGCCAACCACCAAACCCTGACTTCTGATGGCCTACACACTACCGATGACAGTTAGCTGATAACAGTCATCGGTAATCTGTCATTCGTAGCGGAGCGCGACCACCGGTTCCACCCGCATCGCCGCACGCGCCGGAATCAACGTAGCCGCCAGCGCCACAATCCCCAGCAGCACAACAACAGCGCCATAAGCAGCCGGATCGTGCGGCCCCACTTGAAACAGAAGGCTCTTCACCAGTTGCGCGCAAGCCAGCGCTCCAACAAATCCAATCACTCCGCCCAGCACAATCAGCCGCACGCCCTCTCCGGCAATCAATCGCAGAATGTCCATCCGGCTCGCGCCCAGCGCCATCCGCACCCCGATCTCCTGCGTCCGCTGCGTGGCGACAAATGAAATAACTCCATAAAGCCCAATCACCGCCATCAACAGCCCGCAGCACGCGAAGAATCCCAGCAATGCCGTCTCAAATCGCGGACGGTCCGCCAACCGGCTGACGGTCTGCTTCATCGTGTCGATCTCAACCGGCGTCGTTGGGTCCAACTGGGCTACGCGCGACCGAATCATCGGGGCAACAGCCGAAGCAGGCAAACTCGATTCCACGACAAAGAAATGGTGATTATCCCAGACTTCAGGGTGGGCGTTGGTTTTTAATTCGTAGAACTCCGGATCGTCCTGCCCGGTCAGGCCGCCGTTCTTCACATTCGCCGCCAAGCCCACCACGGTGAACACCGGCCCCGGCTGTCGATAAGGCAGGAATACCGTATGCTCGATGTGCTGCCCAATCGCGTCGCCTGCGGGAAACAGGCGCGAAGCAAGCTCCTTGCTCAGGATCGCGAGATGCACATCCGAGCCCCGTTCCTGCTCGCTGAAGTCCCGGCCCTCCACAATCGGAATCTGCAAGACGCGAAAGTAGTCCGGCGAAACCTCCCGCCATATCACCGATCCGCCCGTGCCGTTCGCCGCCGGCGGCTTACCCACCACCTCGAGATCGGCGTAGCGCACTCCATCGTGCCATCCATCCGGAGGAAGCGAATTGCTCGTCCCCACCGCGGTTACTCCCGGCAATTGTCGAAATGCTTCTTCCACTTGATTTCTGAAGTCCAACGCGCCTTTCGGGTACCGTTCCCAATTCAGCGGTGTCTCCACCGTAATCACATTGCGCGTATCCATGCCCAGGCTCTGCTCCTCCATATTCCACAAGCTCCGCACCAGCAGGCTAGCGCCGCTCAGCAACACTACGCTCAGCCCAATCTGCGCCACCACCAGCACCCGCCGCAGTCGCGCCTGCCCGCCGCTCTTCGCCCGCCGCGCCGCCAGCGCTGCCGCCCGCGGCTTTTGCAATGCCGGCAGAATTCCAAACGCCCCCGCACTCACCAGCGCCAGCATCACCGTGAACAAAACAATCCGCAGGTCGAGCCGCGCCGCCGCCAGAAACGGCATTCCCGTCGGAGCAATCGCGATAAACACCTGCAGCAGAATCGCCGCCAGCACGCACCCAGCCGCTGCTCCCATGCACGCCAGCAGCACCGCTTCCGTAAGTGTCTGCCGCATCAGCCTTCCCCGGCTCGCGCCAAGCGCCGACCGCACCGCCAGTTCCCGCTCCCGCGCCGCCCCCCTGGCTGAAAACAAGCTTGCCACATTGGCGCAGGCAATCAGCAGAACCACAATCACCGCCGCAAGCAGTACCCATGCGGCCCCGTACACCTCCTGCATCTGCCGGTCGCGAATCGACCGCACCTGCAAATGAAAGTCCTTCCTGAACTCCGCCGGAATCCACTGCTGCGTATGCAGGAACAGCGGCTCCATCTCCGCCTTTGCTTCTGCCACGCTCACTCCCGGCTTCAGCCGCGCAAACGCCCACAGAGGGAAACCAATTCCACTGTTCACCGTGTGCTGCTCCGCAACATTCATCTGCGCTGGCCGCAGAATATCCACTTCCTGCAGCCGTGGCATCTCGAAGTCCTTCGGCAATACTCCAACGATCCGCGTTGCATGACCATCCATCTCGATGGTCTTATTTATTACTCCAGGGTCGCGGTTATACCGGCTCAGCCATAGCCCATCGGAAATCATCACGACACGTGGCCCGCCCGGCACGTCTTCCTCAGGAGTGAAATTCCGCCCCGCTTCCGGCGCCACGCCCATCGTCGGTAGAAAATTCTGCGCCACATAAATCGAATGCAGGTGCACCGGATTTCCGTCCGTCAGCGTGCAATCCCCATAGCCCGTCTCAAACGTCAAGCTCTCAAAGGGCTTCTGGCTATCCCGCCACTCGAAGAAGAATCCTCCCAGCGTGAATTCCTGCTTCTCCAGCGACTGCACCAACCCCACAGATACCAGTCGGTCATCCTGCGCATAAGGCAGCGGCCTGAAGAGTATCCGGTCCACCACGCTGAACACCGCAGTCGTGGCGCCAATCCCCAGCGCCAGCGTTGCAATCACCGCAACCGTGAACACCGCGTTGCGCCGGAATCCCCGCAGCGCGTAGCGCACATCCTGCTCCACCGTGCCCAGCCACCACCCTGGCCGCTCTTCATAGCACTGCTCGCGCGTCCGTTCCACCCCGCCAAACTCCACCAGCGCCTGCCGCCTCGCCTCGGCTTCGTCAATCCCCGCCGCCATTTTCATTTCGATGGACTGCGCCAGGTGAAACTGCAACTCCTCGTCCAACTCCTCCAGCTTCCTGCGCGTCAACAAAAACCGCAGCTTGGTCAGCAATTCCCTCATCATGCCTGCGCCTCCGGCATCCGCCCAAGCACCAGCCCAATCGCCGCCGAGAGCCGCTCCCACGTCTCCAACTCCGTCTCCAACTGCTTCTTCCCCAGCGCTGTCAACGCGTAGTACTTCGCCCGCCGGTTATTCTCCGAGCTGCCCCAATCCGAGCTGATCCACCCCTTGTATTCCAGCCGGTGCAGAGCGGGATAGAGCGACCCCTGCCCCACCTGCAGCACATCCTTCGATACCTGCTGAATCCGCAGCGCCACCCCCCACCCATGCATTGGCCCCGCCGCAAGCGTCTGCAAAATCAGCAAATCCAGCGTTCCCTGCAACAGATCCGTAGTTGCCGCCATCTGCCTCAACTCCCCTCGACATTCGACAATAGAATGCGACCATCTCCTGTCGAATGTCAAGGGGGGCATCTCTCAGTCTCTGAACTCCGAACTTTGAACTTGGTCTTCCCGATCACTGACAACTCATCACTGTGAGCTGCAAGCTGTCCGCTGTAAGCTGTCTTTAGCATGAAACCCGATATGAAAGTCAGCCTGGCCGGGCTGGAACTGGTCAACCCGGTCATCGCAGCCAGTGGCACCTTCGGTTACGGCATCGAGTTTGAAGAAATCGTCTCTCTGGAGCGTCTCGGCGGTTTCGTTACCAAGGGAATCTCTTTGCAGCCCATGGCCGGCCACGCCGCGCCCCGCCTCATTCAGACCGCGTCCGGCATGCTCAATGCCATCGGCCTGCAAAATGTAGGTGTCGAAGAGTTCATCATCAAGAAGCTCGCCCCGCTCGCCCGCTATCCTCTCGCCAAAACCATCGTCAACGTCTTCGGCTACACGGTGGGCGAATACATTCAGGTCATCGAGCGCCTCAACCAGGCCGACGGCATTGCCGCCTACGAGCTCAACGTCTCCTGCCCCAATGTCCACGCCGGCGGCATGGCCTTCGGCTCCGACGCGGGCTCCCTCGAGTATCTCGTCAACCGCGCCCGCTCCGCCTCCAGCCGTCCCATCATCGTCAAGCTCTCGCCCAACGTCACCTCCATCGCCAACATGGCAAAAATCGCCGCGGATGCCGGCGCAGACGCCATCAGCATGACCAACACTTTCCTCGCCATGTCCATTGACACCGAGACCCGCCGCCCCCGTCTCACCAACGTCACAGGAGGCCTCTCCGGCCCCGCCATCAAGCCCATCGCTCTGCGCATGGTCTATGAAACGGCCCGCGCCGTCCGCATCCCCATCATCGGCATGGGCGGCATTGTCACTCCGGAAGACGCAGTCGAATTCCTTCTCGCCGGCGCAACCGCCATCCAGGTCGGCACCGCCAGCTACGCCGACCCCCGCGCCACCGAGCGCTTAGCCAAGGGCCTCGAATCCTGGTGCCGCAGCCACAACGTGGAGAAGGTCTCCACCCTGACTGGCGCTATCGAAATCCCTCGCGAATAATTCCCAACTCGGAGGGAGCAGGGCCTGCGGGTCTCAGATTCGCAGCCTCGATTCCCACGGATTCGGGAGCTGCACGGCACGCCTCGCCCACGCAGGCGACTCCCAACATCATTCATCTCGGCAAGTCATCGGGCGACTTTGGCGATGAGGCTGTTGTTGTCGTAATAGATGGCGGTGGGGGTAACGAGGATGCTATCGGTGGTCCAAGTGTCGACGAATCGGATGTCGCGGTTCACGCGATGGGTCCAGAGGATTCTGTGAGTGGAGATATCCATCGCGTGGAGCGGATGCCTGCCTGGCTTGCCAGTGTCACCGGCAAGGTCGCCGAGAAAGAAAAGAGTGTCGTCGGCTGCGTAGAGGTGGATGAAGTCAACGTCTGAGCCGAAGGTGACCGGGAAGGCAGGAAGAGGCTTGCCGTCAGCGAGATTCCACGACTCGATGGCCCCGACGCGAGCGGCAAAGACGACACTCTTGACGATGATGGGCGCCGAGAGCGGGAATGGCTTGGGGTAGCCGCCGGATACGCCTTCGGACTTGCGGGTCCAGAGCAGAGCGCCAGTGGAGGCGCGGAGGGCGAGGACAGCGTTGCTGGAGGTGACGACGACGGTGTCTCCAGAGACGGCGGGGGTGGAAACGCAGTCGCTGATGTACTTGGCAACCAGGTGGGATTGGTATTTCCAGAGCTCTTTGCCGGTTGAGGCGTCGACGGCCCAGAGGAATTTGCCAGGGCTATGGGAGCCGTCATGCGTGCCTCCTCCGAAGAAGAAGCGGTTGTTGGCGAGGGTGAGACCGGAGGGGCACTCGGGATCTTCAGCGGCGTAGGCGAAGCGGTAGAGGAGAGCGCCGGTGGCGGCATTGAAGGCATTGAGGTGGCCGCCCTGGTCCAGGGCATAAACGCGACCGGAGTCGACAATGGGGGAAGGATCTTGCGTGCGGAGACTGCCCTCGATGGGATTGGTCCAGAGCTGCTTGCCGGTTTTGAGGTCGTAGGCGACGAGGTGGCGGCCCTTGTCGCCATCAAAGAGCGCGAAGACATGCTGGCCGTCAGAGACGGTGCTGGCGCGCATTTGTTCCCCGCGATGAGACCAGAGGAGTTTGCCGGAGTCGGCGTTGAAGGCGAAGATGCCGCCCTGGCTGGTGATGTTGCCGGCGGTAAGAATCCCGGCGGATTCGGCGAGGCCCCCGAAGTCGCGGCCTCCGGGTTTGACTTCCCAAACAAGAGTGCCTGGGGCGGTGCCGAGGGCGAAAAGCAAAAGTAGTGCGGCATAGCGGAACATGCGAGATCCTCAGTTGGTCTACAAGGGGTTTGCGGAACGTGAGGTTTTGAGTGAGCAGATCGCGGGCAGGATGAGGGCGGCGGGAGCTCACCCATTATATGCGCTAAGCTGCGTGCAACTGTGTCGCCCGCGACAACCTTGCCACCCGCGGCAACTTGTCAGAAGCCGCCAATCGATCAATTGCCCCATACCGATGTTTATCAGCAGTTTTCTTCAAAAGGCGCTTGACCCTGCCCTTGCGTCATGGTCAAAGATGTTTACTGTGAAACCCATGAGCACGTTCCGCATCCAGGAGTTCGCAAAGCTTGCCGGCGTTACTGTAAGGGCATTACATCACTACGACCGGCTCAAGCTGCTGTCGCCAGCGCATCGTTCAGAGCGAGGCTATCGGCTCTACTGCCACGAGGATCTCGGCCGACTTGAGCGGATTCTCGCGCTGCGCTACCTGGGGCTTCAACTGCGCGAGATCGCCGCGCTGCTGAACACCCCAGATGGCCACGGCGCGGAGCCGCTGACGGTCACGCTTGCGCGGCAGAGGGCGGCGCTCGGTGAGCGGCGCGACGGCCTCGATCGCGTCCTGCGCGCCATCGAACATGCACAACTGCGCGCACAGAATTCTGCGGAACCCGAGTGGCTCCTCTACCAGACCATCCTCAAGGAGATACAAATGCAGGAAGCCACAGACTGGACCGAGAAGTACTACAGTCCGAAGGCAGTTGAGGCGCTTCGGGAGCGGCGTGCAGCCATGACGCCTGAACAAAACATTGATGCCGGTACGCGATGGAAGGCTTTGCTGGCCGATGTTCAGGCCGCGCTCGATCGCGAGGTGCCGCCAGACAGCGCCGAAGGCCGGTCCCTGGTCGCGCGCTGGATCCGCCTGGGCGACGAGTTCACGCTCGGAGATCCGGAAATCATCGAGGGTTACAAGCGGTTGCATGACGACGAGAGCCATTGGCCGGATGATGAGAAGGCTGCCATGCTCCGGGCGGTCAGGCCCAAACTTGAGCACCGGACCTTCTTCAATCAGGCGATTCAAGCCTGCCTCCGGCACGGCTGATCACGGCCGGCCGATTCATTCCATCGAACGGCTCATTGCATAACGAGGAGCACTATGGTTGCGCCCAAAAGAAACATCCCCGCGATAATTACACTGTTCTTTGTCGCCCCCCTGGTGGCAGAGTACTTGCTCGGAGATCTTCCGTTAAAGCTCCTTACGGCACTCATCGTATTGGCGCCGGCATACGGCGGTGCGGCGGTGCTGATTCGCGAGACAGCGCGGCGAGCGGGTCGCGGCTGGCCGACGATGCTGATGCTGGGAGCGGCCTACACGGTGATCGCCGAAGGCCTGGTGACGCAGTCGCTCTTCAATCCCGACTATTTGAAGATGCACATGCACCTGCTTGACCCTGCCTATATCCAGGCCTTGGGCATCGGCGCGTGGTGGACGTTGTTCATGTTCAACCTCCACACCTTCTGGAGCATGGGCGTTTCAATTGCGCTGGTGGAGGCGCTATTCCCTGCCGAGGCTGAATCGCCGTGGCTGGGCCGGGTTGGTGATTCGGTCGTCGCCGTTGTGTTCGTGCTTGGTTCAGCCGCGAGCTTCGCCATTGGGTTCAAGCAGAACCAGTTCATGGCATCGCATGCGCAGCTTCTGGGTGCAGCAGTACTGAGCGTGTTACTGATAGTGTGTTCGTTTCTCATTCCAGCGCCGAGATCGCGTGTGGCCAATCATACGGCGCCAAGCCCTTGGATTACGAGTCCATGGATTACTGGCCTCGTAGCGCTCGTGCTGGGACTGGGCGTAATGTACACGCCGCCAAGGTGGGGATGGGCAGCAGTGTGCGCGATGCTGGCCATCGACGCTGTCTTCCTCGTCCTGGTCACATTCGTTTCGCGACAAACCGGATGGAGCGCGCTGCATACCCTGAGCCTGGCAGCCGGCGGCGCGCTGGCTTATGGCATTCACGCGTTCAGTGGCAAGCCGCTGGTCGGTGGTTTGCTGGGCATGCGCATCAGCAACACGGTTTTTCTCACCGCCGCAATAGGTCTGATCGTTTTGGCCGCGAGGCGCGTCATTCGTTACCAGACGACAAGCAGCCCAAATTCGTTCTGAAGCTCGGGTGCCAAGTGCCCTTTTTCTTGATCTTTGGATTCGGGAAAAAATGACACCTTGCGCTTCTACACGTCATCGTGTATATGTAGTAGCAATAGGTATGACGACTCCATCCAAATTCGATCTTCCGCAAGGCACGCTGGACCTGCTCATTCTTCGCGTCGTCGCGCTCGAGCCGATTCACGGGTATGCGATTGCGCAGCGTATTCAAATGATCTCGAAAGAAGCGCTGCAGATCCAGCAAGGCTCCCTCTATCCCGCTCTTCATCGCCTCGAAAACAAGAATTTTCTCGTCGCGGAATGGGGGCCGACGGAGACTGGCCGCGAGGCGAAATTTTATCGATTGACAGCGAAGGGTCGAACTCAACTCAAAACCGAAACTGAGAGCTGGGAGCGTCTGACTGAGGTCGTGGCCATGATTCTGCAACACCCACTTGGAGAACGCTCATGAACTGGTTTCAACGGCTTTCAAAAACACAGCGGATGGAAAAGGAACTCGATGCCGAGCTTCGCTTTCATTTCGAAACGCAGGTAGCGGATAAGATACGCGAGGGCTTATCGGAAGCCGACGCCCGCCGCGCCACCCGGCTCGAGTTCGGGGGTCTTGCGCAGATCAAGGAAGACTGCCGCGAAAGCCGCGGAACCCTTTGGCTCGTATCCATCGTGCAGGATCTTCGCTTCGGTGCACGCATCCTGGCCAGGTCACCTGGGTTTTCATTCACCGCAATCGTTGTTCTTGCACTCGGCATCGGCGTCAGCACACTGGCATTCAGCCTGTACAACATCGCCGCGCTCCAATCCATTCCCGTGCGCGACCCTGCAACCGTGGTCCGCATTCAGAGGCGGTCGCCGGAGAACATTACCCCCGGTGTGCCCTATGCATCCATCGCCTTCTATCGCGACAACGCGAAATCGCTTTCAGCTGTGATGGCAACCATGAGCGCCGCACCCCTGGTGCTCAATCAGGACGAAAAGCGTATCGGTGCCACTTTTGTCAGCTCCAATTACTTCAGTGGACTGGGCGGCTCCGCGGCGGCCGGACGACTGTTCGATGAGACGCGCGATGACTCCGCCTCCGCGCCGGTCTGTGTCTTGAGCTTCCGCCTGTGGCAAAGAAAGTTTGGTGGCGATCCATCCATCGTGGGTAAGTCGATCCATCTTGGTGGAAGGCCAGCCACCGTGATTGGCGTCGCTTCAGAGACATTCGCCAGCCTCGGCACAGACGATCCCGACCTCTGGCTCCCGCTGTTGCAGCACTCCTATTTTGTTGAAGGCAGCAAGCCTCTCGCCGACTCAAATTTTGACGGATTGATCGAAATGTGGGGACGCCTGGCCCCGGGCGTCAGCATGACCAATGCGGAACAGGAACTGCTCTCACTCACCGACCAATTGCGAAAACTCTACCCAGCCGTAATCTGGGACCATGAATATATTGTTGTCACTCCCGGCGCTCACTTCTTCCAGTTTGAGGGTGGACCGGGCAGCCCGCCGGTGCTTCCGCTTGTGGGGCTGTTGGTGTTCCTGATTCTCGCCATTGCTTGCGCCAATCTTGGTGGGCTGCTGTTGGCGCGCGGGGCGGGCCGGCAGAGGGAGATCCAATTGCGATTCGACCTTGGCGCCCGCAAGCTGCGTGTCTTTCGCCAACTGCTTACTGAAAATCTGCTACTCGGCTTGCTCGGTTCCGTAGCCGCATTGCCGCTTAGCTACGGCGTCTTACGCCTCGTGCTGGTGTATTCAAGTGCGCCGTCGTGGATGAGTGCACTGCCCGACTGGCGAGTTTTCCTGTTCACCACCGCGATGGGCTTTGTCGCAGCACTCCTTTTTGGATTTCTTCCCACCCTGCAAATGGTGCGCCGCAAGAAGAATCGCTCCCTTTGGCATCAGTTCGTCGTGTGTGCGCAGGTGGGCGCCAGTTGTGTGCTGTTGATCCTTGCTGGATTGCTGGTACGTGCGACCCTGCACACGTTGTATTCAGACCCTGGATTTGCTTATGAGCAGGTATTGTCCATCGATCCAGGAATGAGCGAGCATGGGTTTACGCCCGCTCAGGCAAAGGCCTATCTTGATCAGTTGCAGAACAGACTGCGAGCACTGCCCGGCGTCACTACCGTCTCGATAGCGAAGATCCCTCCACTGGTCAATACCGAGGTGATGATCACCAGCATTGACGTTGACGGCCGCCGTGTCATGATCTATCCCAACTGGGTCAGCCCTGAGTTTTTTCAGACCATGCGCATCCCGTTATTGCGTGGCCGCTATTTCCAAGCCGGCGAGAAGAACGCGGTGATCCTGAGCCAATCGCTTGCCCGTAAGCGCTGGCCGGCCGACGACCCAATTGGAAAGCAATGGAAGAATGGCAAAGACATCGTGATTGGCGTGGTGGGCGACACCCGAGCCATGGAACTGAATAACACGGATGCAACGGAGATTTACTACCCTCCCACCGCCGACGATTTCCCGGGAATGTCTGTTCTGGTCAGAGCGGCCGGCGATCCAAACACTCTTACGCCTGCCATCAAGGCAATTGCAGGCAGCATCGACACCGGTCTCTTTCCCACCATAACGCCACTCACGGCCGGCTTCCGCAAGAATGTCTCTCAGGCGGAACAGGTCGCGGCAATCATCAGCTTGCTGGGCGGCATTGCAATCTTTCTCGCAGTCGTCGGCCTCTTCGGTCTCGTCAGCTTCGCCGTGTCGCAGCGGACCAAAGAGATCGCGATCCGCCTCGCGCTCGGGGCCAATCACGCCAGAATACTTTCAGTAGTATTGCGGCGATTTGCGTGGCCCGTCCTCGTCGGGCTCATTGCCGGAGTGGCCTCCACCGCGTGTCTCTCGCAGATATTGCGTCGTGTGCTCTACGGTATCAGCGGTCTGGATCCGATCAGCTACGTGGGTGCGATGGCTGTCCTGCTCGCTATCCTTACTGCGGCCGCGTCGCTGCCCATTCGTCGTGCCTTCCAACTCGACGTTGCCAGGACCCTGCATTTCGAATAGTCGGATCGTCTTCGCGTCAGCACGGTTCCTCGCCCAACGGCCGGTCCACCGGCAAACGCAGGGGGCCGTGTGGGGGTGGTCCTCATCGCCCAGGCCAGGCGCAGCAATTCATCAATAGCCCCCAATTTGCGGATCGTGCTACCGGCTCGATTTGCCTCCTACTGCACGTCGTTCATCTACCGCCGGACGCTTCGCATGCAAAAGGACCACCCTTTTAAAAGCTTTGTCGACCCGGGTAAACGGTCGTCCGGTCGCACCCTGCCATGCGTCCGAAACGTGATTTATATCACTCCAGTCCCCTCCCTCATCCCGTTGAATTTAGAGCACATGTGATGCCGCACACATCACGCCGTACAAACGCCTGTGACGCAGAACACAGCGAGTCGTTATTTCAAGCCGCTACCTTCGCATCCGTCAGCTAGGAAATCCTCAGCAAGCGAGGGATGCATGGGTCAGTCTATTTGGAATTCGATGGAACAGAAGGGTTACAGCCGTAGAGACTTCTTAACCTTCTGTGCAGCAGCGGCAACGGCGGCCGGCTTCGGTCAATCCGGCGTGGCGGAAGTTGTCTCGGCCTTCGAGAAGAAAGAAAAACCTGCCGTTATCTGGATGCACTTTCAAGAGTGCACCTGTTGCAGCGAGTCGTTCATCCGGGCTTCGCACCCCATCGTTCTCGATGTGCTGCTGAACATTCTCGATCTCAACTACACCGAAACGCTGATGGCCGCCTCCGGCTTCCAGGCCGAAAAGAGCCTCAACGACACCATCAAAAACAACAAGGGCAAATACATTGTGTTGATTGAAGGCGCCGTGCCCACCGGCAACGACGGCGTCTACTGCATGATCGGCGGCAAGACAGCCGAGTCCATTTTGCAAACCGTCGCCAAGGACGCTGCCGCCGTAGTCGCCTGGGGCAGTTGCGCTTCCAATGGCTGCGTGCAGGCCGCCAAGCCCAACCCCACCGGCGCAACGCCCATCCACAAGCTCATCGACAAGCCAGTCATCAACGTTCCCGGCTGCCCGCCCATCGCCGACGTCATGATGGGCGTTGTCTCTCACCTGCTCGTGCTTGGATCAACTCCCGCACTCGACAGCCAGGGCCGCCCCAAGGAATTCTACGGACGCCGCGTTCACGACACTTGCTATCGCCGCCCCAATTACGATGCCGGCCTTTTCGTTGAGTCCTTTGACGACGAGAACGCGCGCAAGGGTTACTGCCTTTACAAGATGGGCTGCCGCGGCCCGGTTACTTACAACGCTTGCTCGGTCATCAAGTGGAATGAAGGCACCAGCTATCCCATCCAGTCCGGCCACGGCTGCATCGGCTGCAGCGAAGAAGGCTTCTGGGACAACGGTCCGTTCTATCAGCACCTGGCCTCGTTCCCCGGCTTCGGCATCGAGAGCACGGCGGACACCGTGGGCACGGTTCTGGGCGCTGCCACGCTGGTCGGTGTGGGAGCCCATGCCATTGTCACCAACATCCGTAAACGTCCCGTCATTGCAGAAGTGCATGAAGACGATCAAAAGGAGCTTTGAGGGATTATGACACGTATCGTCGTTGATCCAGTCACTCGTATTGAAGGCCACCTGCGCATTGAAGCCGTGGTCGAAAATGGCATTATCACTGACGCATTTTCGTCCGGCACCATGGTCCGCGGCCTTGAAAAGATTCTCATCGGCCGCGATCCTCGGGATGCCTGGGCCATTACCGAGCGCGTTTGCGGCGTCTGCACAACCGTCCATGCGCTTACCAGCGTGCGCGCCGTTGAAGATGCCCTTGGCATCGCTGTTCCGCCCACTGCTGAAATCATCCGCAACATCATGATGGCCACCCTGTATGTGCAGGATCACGTGGTGCACTTCTATCACCTGCATGCGCTTGATTGGGTCGACATCGTCAACGCCTTGAAGGCCGACCCGAAGAAGGCCGCAGAGCTCGCGCAGTCGTTCTCCAAGTGGGATAAGAACACTCCCGCGTACTTCACTGACGTCCAGAACAAGATCAAGCAATTCGCAGCAAGTGGCCTGGGCATCTTCGCTAACGGCTATTGGGGACATCCCGCTTACAAGCTTCCGCCTGAAGTGAACCTCATCGCGGTCGCTCACTATCTCGACGCGTTGGAGTGGCAAAAGGAAGTCGTCAAGATTCACGCGGTCTTCGGCGGCAAGAATCCGCATCCCAACTACCTCGTCGGTGGCGTTCCCTGCTCCATCAACATGAATGAAGTCGCGGCCATCAACTCCGAGCGGCTCAACCTGGTCTCCCGCTTAATCAGCCAGGCCGACGAATTCGTCAACGAAGTCTACCTTCCTGATCTACTCGCCGTGGCCTCGTTCTACAAGGACTGGGCAAGCTGGGGCGGCGGCCTGACCAACTACATGTCCTATGGCGAGTACCCCACCAAGGGCTACGGCCAGCCGGAATCCTTCAAATATCCTCGCGGCGTCGTGCTCAATCGCGACCTCAGCCAGGTCCATCCGGTCAACGCAAAGGACACCCAGGAAATCAAGGAATACATCGCCAGTTCCTGGTATGACTACAAAGACGGTGACCAGGCAGGCATCCATCCCTGGGCCGGCGAAACCAACCTCAACTACTCCGGACCCAAGCCGCCCTTCGAAACATTGGAAGGCTTCGAGAAATATTCGTTCCTCAAGACCCCGCGCTGGAAAGAACAGCCAATGGAAGTGGGCCCACTTGCAAGGCTGATCGTCGCCTTCGCCTCCGGCCGCACCGACGTGCAGGATCTTGTGAAGGACACACTGGGTAAGCTCAACGTCCCCGTCGCAGCATTGTTCTCCACCCTCGGCCGCACAGCGGCTCGCGGTCTGGATGCGGCACTCGCCATGGGCTGGCTCAAGGAGTTCTACGGCCAACTCATGGACCGCGTGAAGATCAACGAAGTCTCCACATTCAACGGCGAATTCTGGGAACCAAAAAGCTGGCCCAAAGATGCTGAAGGCGTGGGCCTCACGGAAGCTCCTCGCGGAGCCTTGGCGCACTACATCAAGATTCACGACGGCGCCATCGCAAACTATCAGCTCGTTGTTCCTACTACCTGGAACGGTTCACCCCGCGATGCCAAGAAGCAGCGTTCGTCCTTTGAGCAAGCCCTCATTGGCACTCCTGTGGCGAAGATTGACGAACCCGTCGAAATCCTCCGCACCATTCATTCCTTTGACCCGTGCCTGGCCTGCGCCGTCCATCTGTACGATCCGCAGGGCAAGCACCTTCACCAGGTTTCATTCGAGTGATGCCCATGAGCACGACAGTTGTTGTCAAAGGCCAGAAAGCACCAAAAGCCGATGCACGCCCGGCGGAATATCGCCGGATCTACGTATGGGAACTTCCGGTCCGTATCTACCATTGGATCAACGCGGTCGCGCTGGTGTCCCTGTGCATCACCGGCTACCTCATCGGCGCGCCATCCAGCCCGTTTTACGCGGCGCAGGCCTACCAGCAGTATTGGTTTGGATGGGTGCGCTTCATCCACTTCCTGTCCGCATTTGTCTATGTGTTCAACTTTCTGGCACGGCTCTATTGGGGATTCGTCGGCAACAAATATGCCAGGTGGAGCGCCTTCTTCCCGCTCAAGCCCACACAGCGCCAGGAAATCGTTGAAGTCATCAAAGCCGACGTGCTTGAAACTCAGTTGCACGGGCCTATCTCCACGGGACACAACGCGCTCGCCGGTCTCATTTACTTCTTTACATTTCTCGCATTCGTCTTCCAGACCATCACCGGTTTCGCTCTCTACTCCAGCATGAGCAACTCATGGCTGCCGCAGATGTTCAACTGGATCGTCCCCATCATGGGCGGCGAATTCGGCGTGCGCTTCTGGCACCACACGTTCCTGTGGTTCTTTGTCACGTTCATCATCATCCACGTCTATCTTGCCTTCTATCACGACTACATCGAGGGGCGCGGCACAGTCTCCTCGATCATTGGTGGATGGAAGTTCGAACGGGAGAAGGATGAAAAATAACAGCGAATCGAACGCTCCCTTGAAGACGCTGGTTCTGGGCCTCGGCAATATCCTCATGGGCGACGAAGGTATCGGCGTCTATACAGTCCGCGCCCTGGAACAGCACAATCTCCCGCCGGATATCGAGTGCCTTGATGGCGGCACCGGCGGCTTTACGCTGCTGGAGCCCCTACAGGACGCTGATCGCATTATCCTGATTGACGCGGCAGCCGACGGCAACCCGATAGGAACCGTCACCCGCACCACCCCGCGTTTCTCGCGCGATTGTCCGCCTACGCTCACTGCGCATGATGTGGGCATGAAAGATCTGCTGGACATGTTTTATATCCAGGACGGCCAGCATGAAATTATTCTCTACGCCATCACCATCGATCCGAAACAGCCCATCCGCATGAGCTTGTCGGAACAGGGACAGGCAGCCTCCCAGGTAGCTGTACACAGCATCCTGATGGAACTGGCTCAGCCTGTTCCAGTTTGCGCATAGCGCCCCAAAAGATATCCCGGCGATGGCCCCTTTCGACGCGCTGCGCTTCCGAGTTTCTCCAATCACTGACCCCGAGCCGGTTTGGTTGATACTGTGTGTGCATGGCCTTCAGGGAAGCTTCAGAATCCACACGCCAGGAATATGCCGCTCGGATGAACCGGGTGGTCGATCACATTCAGAGCCATCTCTCCGAATCGCTTGATTTGGAAAAGCTGGCGGGAATCGCCTGCTTCAGCCCTTTCCACTTTCATCGCCTGTTTCGTGCCTGGATGGGCGAAACGCTGCAGGGCTTTGTCCACCGACTGCGCCTTGAGCGCGCCGCTTCTGAACTGGTCTTCGATCTCCGCAAGAGCATCACGGCTATCGCACTCGACTGTGGCTTCTCCTCATCGGCCGCTTTTGCGCGCGCATTCAAAGAAGCTTTCGGTGTGTCAGCCACCGAATGGAGAAACAGCAAGATTCATCAAACGAGAAGCAAGATCGGTGAAGCAGGCGGGGATGCCTTTCCCGGATTATCGGATCTGCCGGGTCCGACGATCCGGAACAAGGAGACCTCCGCAATGAACTTTCCAATCAATGTTGAAGTGCGCAACCTGGCTCCCTTCACCGTTGCTTACCTGCGACATGTCGGCCCCTATATGGGCGACCATGCGCTCTTCCAACGGCTCTTCGGCAGACTTTTCGGCTGGGCCGGTCCCCGCGGCTTGCTCGGTCCGCAAATGTCCTACCTCAGCATCCTCCACGACAACCCTAACCTGACTCCAGCGGCAAAGCACATCCTGGAAGTGGCGCTCGTCGTCCCCCAAGGCACTCCCGCGGAAGGCGAGATCGGCGTCAAGACAATCGATGGAGGTTCCTGCGCTCTAGCCCGCGTCCGCATCCTGCCCACGGACTTCGCCAAGCCCTGGGACGCGCTAGCGGGTAACTGGCTTCCCGGCAGCGGTTACCAGCCAGAGCATCGCCCCGCAATGGAGTTCTACTGGAACGATCCCGCGAAGGACCCCGAAGGAAAGTTCGAAATCGAAATCTGCATGCCTGTCAGACCGCTGTAGATGCTGCCCCTGGGCCAGTCGGCGAATATCGTCGCGGACCAGGGGCCGCTTTAAATCAGAATCACGATCATGCTATCTTTCAGGTGTATGGCTACGATTTTGCACATCCCGCTGCGTGAATACCTCGATAAGAACTATCGACCGGACCGCGAGTACGTGGATGGAGAAATCAGGGAGCGCAACGTGGGCAAGTACGAGCACGCGCGGGTTCAGGCATTGCTGGCTCGCTGGTTTGGAAACCATGAGCAGGAGTGGGGAGTCCAGGTTGTTACCGAACAGCGCGTCAAAGTGTCGCCGACTCGTGTCCGGATTCCAGATGTGACATTGCTTCCGCTCAGCGCCCAACCTGACGTGATTGTCGATCCCCCGCTATTAATTATCGAAATTCTGTCTCCGGATGATAGCTACTCCGACACCCAGGAGCGTGCGCATGACTATCAGGTGATGGGCGTTGAAACGGTCTGGATCATCGATCCCAGGACGCGCACCGGTCGTATGTGCTCTGGATCGGAATGGGTCGAATCCTCTCGTTTGGAAGTGAAACATACACCAATGTTCGTAAACCTGCCTGATATCTTCAGTCAATTGACATCTGCTTGAGGACTTCTCC
>Ga0302320_10004488_pt1 | contig 31705 bp, 22 predicted proteins | sample Bog_T0_3_FD_202130 | JGI IMG/M metagenome (GOLD analysis project Ga0302320, IMG submission 202130) | Peat permafrost microbial communities from Stordalen Mire near Abisko, Sweden - Bog_T0_3 | ecosystem: Environmental > Terrestrial > Soil > Wetlands > Peat | place: Sweden: Abisko, Stordalen Mire... | reverse complement strand
GGAAATGGGGAAGTTTGCAGCAGCGTGCGCGGGGAGCGCGCAGCCCGTTACTGGCCGAGTGGCCATTGCCCGAGCCGTCCGACTGGATCGAGCAAGTCAACATGCCGCAGACGGAAGCAGAATTGGAGGCCGTCCGCCGATGCGTTCGTCGGGGGAGTCCTTATGGCGACGTCGCCTGGGCCGAACAACTTGGCTTGCAATCCACGCTACGTCACCGTGGTCGCCCACACAAGAGCCATCTATAAACCGCCCGTGCTATGTATGCTACTCAGTATATGCGACTATCCCCTTTGTCCCTCCCCTTTGTCCACCCATTGAATTCGTAGCTAAGTCCCATCCTCGATTTGACTTGCGATCGCCGAGATCCGCCGCCGGCTTCCAATGACATCCCATCCATCGGGTGGTGCACCCGTGTAGCCCCCGACACTTCTTCCTTGAATTTGTGCCAGCCGATGCGGTAGGATGCCCGGCGAGTCTCGGCCGCGGCCGAGTCGGACGTGCAAAAGGAGCTTTCGGCAGCCAGCTTCCAACGATCCGCTTTTCCGATCGTAGGCAGCTTCCGTGCAACAACCGCCGACGAATGCGAAGTCGTTTTCCATCGCGTCCCGGCTGACCGCGGAATGCTCAAAACTGACTGCCGATCGCGCATCGCAAAGGAGCACCCGTGACCCGCTTTGCCCTATCCACCCCATCCTGTGCCCGGCAACGCCCCGTTCGACGCGTTGCATTGACCCCGCGCAGCGCCTACGCTGCGAACCCCCTCGAACAGCGCGCTCGACTGTACACAACGGCCAGTCTGACAGGAACCCATAGGTGGCAAAATGGAGCACGTAACCCAGAAGTAGTAAAAAGTTACGGAAGCCCGCCAGGGCGCAAAACCCAAGAAAGAAACGACTTCCAGCCGGGCCATTCGGCGTAAAAATCGAACGCCTGAAGCATGCGTTCGACATTCGACACCGCACAGCGGTTGGTTTCACCGGCCCGCCAATGTGCGTAGCCGGAAAGCAGTCGAACACATGCGTTTTTCTCGGTGTTCGACCGGCGATGGATGCAGCGAGCAGGGGGCGGGAGGCAAGGGACCGGGGGAAAAAGCGATGGACGACGGCCGCCGCACGACGGACGAAGCCAAAACGACGCGGCTACGCACGCCAGCCGGCGGAGAGCCGCTTGACCACGGCGCAAATCGCGGCCAGGTCGATGTGCCGCCCGATGTGGTCGTCGTCGGGCGGGTCGAGGTGCGGGGCATCCACTCCGTACAGGTGGCCGATCACCGCCGCTCCGGCGGTCGCCGACAGGAGCAGGTGCGCCTCCCGGTCCGACGCCCGACAGAGCTTGCGCTCTCTCAGGTATCGGGCAAGCGCCCGGCACGCTTCCCCGTACACGGTGTCGTACACCGCCCGCGTCAACTCGGGCGAGTGCCCCACGGCGGCCAGGGCCACCCGCTGGAAGTCCACGGCGCACCGCCAGGTGACGAGTTCAAGGAACCGGGCGCAGAAGCGGGCCACCGCTTCGGCCGGGTCGGCCGCGTAGGCGGACGGCTCCTTGAGCTTGCCCAGGAAGAGCCCCTTGACGAGCTCGACGACGGCCGCAAACAGCGCCTCCTTGGTAGCGAAGTGGGCGTACACGGTCGGTTTGGTCGTGCCGGCCATGGCCGCAACGTCGTCCATGTTGGCGGCGTCGAACCCTTTCTCAAGGAACATCGATTTGGCGGCCCACACGATCCGCTCCCGTCGCTCGTCTTTGCGCAACGCGCGGAAGGCCGCCGGCTTGTCCTTGGCCATAGGTGCCTCAATTGAACTTGACGGTTAAGTTCAGTTAATATATCATTCCCCTAGTTCGGCGTCAACCGCTCAATACCGACGGAGCATGAGCCGCGTCGGAGCATCTCTGGACGCCCTAAACAACAGATCTTCTCTGGGAGTGTTTCATGAGCGACCACCTAACGCCGGCCCCTGGCGATCCGCAATCTCAGTCCGATCGACCAGGTGCCAGCCGGCACGCTCGTTTGCGGTTGTGGCCGGGCATCGCCCTGCTGGCCGTCTTTTGGCTCGTGCGCGGCTGGGCCTCGACCGGCGAATTTGCGAGGCACAAATTCTTTGTCGGCATGTTGATCGCGCCGCTCGTCGTGCTGCTGGCACTCTTGCTCTGGTGGCTGTTTGCCAGCCGCCTGCGCTGGTTCGACCGCCTGCTCGTCGTCGCGACGTTCGTGGCGGTTGCGGCCGTCACGCTGGTCGCGGCCGACCCGAGCTTCCGTGGCTTGGGACTGGTCGTTTACGCCCTGCCCATCGTGGTCACCGCGTGGCCGGGATGGCTGGCGATTTCGTTCTTGTTCCCCTGGCCCGTTCGTCGCGCGGGCGTGTTGCTGGTACTTGTCGCGGTGGGGATCGGCTGTGCGTTGTTGCGTATCGATGGCATGGACGGCGATTTTGTCGCCAAGTTCAGTTGGCGCTGGACCCCCACGCCCGAGCAGAAACTCCTTGCGGAACTGGCCCGGTCCGCGCGAATTGCCAACAGCCAGCCAGCCCGCAGCGCAAGCAAGCAAGGCGATTCCACTGGCCGCAAACCGGCCGCACTGCCGAGCGGTGCCGGAGAGAACGAACAGCCGGGCGACTGGACTGGCTTCCGGGGGCCGCGCCGCGACGGCCGTCTGGCGGGCGTGCGGATCAAGACCGATTGGCGGCAGCCACCGCAGGAATTGTGGCGGCATCGCATCGGTCCGGGCTGGTCTTCCTTCGCGGTGGTCGGCGACAGCCTCTACACGCAGGAACAGCGGGGCGACGATGAATATGTCGTCTGTTACAGCGCGGCGACGGGGGCCGAAGTCTGGACCCACCACGACGCCACGCGGTTCTCGGAAATGGTTGCCGGTCCCGGTCCGCGGGCGACGCCCACTTTCCACGCCGGACGGCTGTACGCCTTCGGAGCCAACGGCCACTTGAGCTGTCTGGACGCGGCCAGCGGCAAGAGTCTCTGGTTGCGCGACGTGGTGGCCGATTCGAAAGCGTCCGTTCCGCAATGGGGTTTTGCCAGTTCGCCATTGGTGGCGCAAGGCATGGTGACGGTGTTTGCCGGGGCCCCCAAGGGCAAAACCCTGGTTGCCTACAATGCCGAGAAGGGCGAGTTGGCATGGACGGCGGGCGTGGGACCGGAATCCGATAAGGCGGCCATGAGCTACTGTTCACCCCAGTTGGCGACCATCCACGGCGTGGACCAAATTCTATTGGCCACCGACGCCGGCCTTTCTGCATTCGAGCCGGACAGCGGGCGGGAACTCTGGCATCACTCGTGTCCGGCTGAAAATATGGCGCGGATCGTGCAACCGGCGCTCGTTGGCGACGGCGACGTGCTCATCGGGACCAACCTAGGCATCGGCACGCGACGCATCAGCGTCCGCCGCGACGGCGAAACCTGGTTGACGGAAGAGAAATGGACCAATCGTAAGATCAAGCTGTATTTCAATGATGTCGTCGTTGTCAACGGCTATTTTTACGGCTTCGACTCGGGCAAACTCGTGTGCATTCGCCTGGAGGACGGCAGCGCCGCCTGGCGGGTTCGCGGCTACGGCAACGGCCAAGTGCTCCTCCTTGCAGACCAGGGCTTGCTGTTGGTCCTCTGCGAAGACGGAAACGTGGCGCTGGTTTCAGCCCAGCCGGAAAAGCATCAGGAGTTATGCCGCTTCAAAGCCATCGAAGGAAAGACCTGGAACCACCCGGTCATTGCCCACGGCAAGCTGTTCGTCCGCAACGGGGAAGAGATCGCCTGCTTCGATATCGGAGAAATTGCCAAGTAACGGCGGAGATCGATACGCGTATATTTTTCACCGGTGCTATAGGCTTTATCGGTTCTGCCCTTGTTCAGCAGCTAATCAACGCGGGCCATCCGGTGCTGGGACTTGTGCGCTCGGACGCTTCCGCCACGTCCCCCTGCCGACTGCTTCCTGCCGACTCCCCAACCGGCACAACCGGCCGCGTCGGCGCGATTCCCGCTCTCGAACGGGGCTTTTCCCTCCCGGGCCTCCCATGCGATTTGCCGTCGCCGAGAATCTGAGATAGGGTTTCCGTTGGCGGGGCAGTCTGCCTCCCACACGGCCATTCGGCCAATGCGGTTGCGCGAAAACGTTTAGCCTGGTCTATGCCTGTGCCTGGCGAATCCACTCGATATCCGGCTGCCTGGGATCGCATTGAGCGTCTGCTGGCCGAGCTTCGCGACGGCTACGACGAGACCGATCGGTTCTTCGCCGGCATGTTCGACCAGCTCGACCAGCTCTCCACTCGGCTCGGGCAGCAGACGGCCAAATCGCCGGCCCCGCTCGACAACAAGTTGCAAAAGCAACTCCTGGAGGAACAGAGCCACGGCGCCCGCGAACTGCAACGCATGGGACGTTTATTGGAGGAGATCGCCGAGCGGCTTTCGGCCAGCGGTATCCCGCCGGCGCCGGCAGCCGGCCGGTCGCAACCCACAAGGGAGAAATGCACGTGATGCTCCGCGTCGAACAGGCGATTTTCACGCAACCGCACGGCGATCGCTCCCCGGCGTCCCGCCTCGTCGGCTCCAGTCCGGGGATCTCGGCCGCCGACGCCCATGAGTTGGCCGCTTGGGCCCCCGCTTACGATTCGCTGAGCGACGCCGGCCCCCAGGCCGCCAGCTTCAATTTCCATCCGCTCCCCAGCGGCTCGTTTTGCCTGTCGCGGACTGCCGCCGCCGCGCCCGGCGATCGCGGCGGGGCGCCGCGCATCGTTACCCATTGCCTGGTGGTCGCTCCCGCCGTGCTGGAGCGATTTGCCAATCATCCTTTCGCGCTTTACCATGCAGCGACTTTCGGCCGGGCGCCGGCCGTGGTTGACAAGGTGCCCGAGCGATTGGAGGCGTTGCAATTCGAGGGCCACGCGGCGGCGGTCGTCGACCAGATCCTGCTGGCCCGGCTGGCGGTCAGCCCCGGCCCGCGTTGGATGGGCGCCCTGGTGGCCGCGGCGCTCGACTCGGTGTGCCTGGCGGTCACGAATGGTCCGCGCGCCGAAGAGCTGATTTCCGGGCTGTTGAATTGCCTGCCGGTGAGCTGCCGCACCGAGTTCTCCTTCGCCACCGGCTTGCGATTCTCCCCGCAGCGGCCGTTCCGGATCATCGGCTCATCGAGCACTGCCGCCGAACTCCGCGCGCTCGAGTATCGCTACAACCTGACCGTTCTCGATTTCTCCGCGCCGCCCCCGGAGCAACTGGCGCGGAGCCAGGGCTGGGCCCGCTTGATCGAACGCGTGCTGGCCACCGGGCAAACGCCGCTGTTGGCCACGGCCCTTTCGCAGCGGCGCTCCGAATTGACGACCGCCGAACTGCCGGTGCTGGCTTTGCTATTGGCCGACGAGATGGAGCAGTCGGCCTTGCGGCGCCAGCACGATTCGAGTGCCGGTGCTATCGCCGGCGAGTCGTGCGCGGCTCCCGGCGGGCGGCAACGCGCCCACGCCGCCCATCGCTTGACCGAAGGGGCCAACGCGGCCGCGCTTCCGGCGACGGTTCCTGGCAACCCGCCTTCGAAATCCTTCGATCTCGATGCGCCGGAAGTCCTGGAGAAGCTCGAACAGCTCGACGACGCCGTGTTCGCGGCCATCAGCGGCAACAACTCCGCTCTGGAAGCCTTCCGCACGCTCTGGCCCCAACTCCGCGGGCAACTCGGCGACGAGTTGTTGCAGGAATCGCGGGAGCAATACCTGCGCTATGCGTTATCGATTTGGGAGCAGTGCGAAGGGGCCGCCGCGGTGCGCGACGCCGGCCGGGCGATCCAAGCCCTGGACGTTTTGTGTCTGCTGTTTGAATAGTGGGCAGTGAACGCAGAACTGCCCACGGCCGACTTCTTCATCCTTCATCCTTCATCCTCTCGTTATACCGCTCGTGCAGTTTCGCGGCGTGCCGGCCGATGATCTGCCGTAGCGGCTCGGGCCGGATCACTTCGGCCTGGTCGCCGTAGCCGAGGATCCACCAGGAAATCTCCTTGAGCCCGGAAACGGTCGCCGCAAACTCGAGGGAACCGTCGGGCAAGATGCTGGTGCGTTGCGTCTTGTGCCACAGAATCTCGGCGACGTTCTGCGCCACCATGGGCTGGAAACGGACCAGCACCTCCTGGTCGGGGCCGGGCTCGGGAATCATGTGCCAGGCGTTGCGAAGATAGCGATCGACGGAAAAATTAGCGGGAATCTGATAGCCGTCGGCGAGAATCTCGCACTCCTCGATCCGCCCCACGTTGAACGTCCGCACGCTGCGGTGCAAGCTGGATCGACCAATGGCATACCAACTCCGCCGGCTGAACAGCAGCCGGTAGATCTCCACTCGGGTGCAGATCGTTTCCCACTCGGTCAGGCTGCCGTAGCGAATCCGCACGCACTGCCGCCGGCCGACGGCCTCCAACAGTTGCCGGTACACCGGCGCCTTGCCCTCGAGCCGGCTGCGCGGCGCGGGTTGGATTTCCATCGATCCCGCCACCCGGCGAACCTGCTCCCGCAGGTTGCCCGGCAACGCGCTCTCCAGCTTGAGGCAAGCGCTGACGACCGGTTCGAAGAACGGAAGCCGCGATCGATCGCCCATCTCGTGGCAGAGCACGATCAGCGTCAGGGCTTCCTCGGGCGTGAAGTTGGTCGGCGGCAGGTAATAGATGCCGGGAATGGCGTAGCGCTGCTTCGCCACGTCGAACTCCAGCGGCACGCCCGCTTCCCGGAGCGTATCCAGATCGCGAAAGACCGTGCGCCGATGGACCTTGCAGGCCCGGGCGATCGCGTCAACGCTGTGCTCCCTTCCAGCCTGCAGCAGTCCGATCAGATTCAGCAAACGGTGAATTCGGGACAGATTCATCGCCGATGTCCGCCTTCGTCGTATTGCCCGCCGTACTGCCGGATGCCGCGGTCGCGACATTCTGTCCCGCCGGCAACGGCTCCTGATACGCAGCCTGGCGTACCTTCCACCCGCTGTCCGGCGCGGTCTTCGCCGCAGCGACCGCGGACCACCGTCCGCCGGGGTTCACAACCGCCGCGTTGTTGCTCGTCCCATCACGTTGTTCGGCCATCTTGCCCACGGTCGCGGCCGTGGTCGCCGCCACGGGGCGATTCATCGCCGGCCCGCCGGCCTGAGGGCCAGTGGCATTCACGCTCGGCGTGGGCTCCGGCGGCTGCAGGTCCCCGGCCGCGGGCATGTTCGGCTGCGGCGGGGGAACCACTTCCGGATTCCCGCCCAGCGGAGGCTGCGCCGGCGTGGGCACCGCAACCGCGCCGGCCTGCTGTCCGGCGTTCTGGTTGATCGGCCCACGGCTGACCACCCCCGGACGCGTGTAGCCGTAGTCCAGGTAGATCCCGGCGCTACGAGCACGCGCCAATTTGCTCGCGTCGAAATAGGCCTTGCCCGGCCACGGCCCCTCGGCCAGGTAAACCCCATTGTACTCCAGCAGCGAACCCTTGCGCAAGTGGACCTGGATGATCGACTTGTTGTAGTCCACCACCGCGCGGTAGTAATCGCTCTCGGCTTGGAACAGGTTGCGTTGCGCCAGCAACAGGACGTCGAGAGTGATCGTGCCCGTGTCGTAGGCCGCTTGCACGGCGTCCACTTCGCGCTGGGCCGCCACGCGGCGGTTGAAGTCCGATTCGCTCAACACGTAGTTGGCGTCCAGATCGCGGATCGCGAACCCCAACTGGTGCGACAGTTCCAACTCCTCCTCCTGCAACACGGCCCGCTCGCGGGCCAGCCGCAGCTCCGAATTACGCACGTTTGCCATCTCTTTGCGGAACCCCAGCGGCATTTTGAATTCCAGCCCCAAGGTCCATTGCTGGTAGTCGCCCAAGAGCAGGTTATTCACGGCATAGGCCTCGCGGTTGGCGCCCCCGGTTGTGTCGAGCTGCGAGTTGGCCGAGAGCAATTGATTGCCCAGGCCCAGGAAATCGTACTTGGCCACGGCGTCCAGCCGCGGCAACAGGTAGTTCTTCGCGGCGACCAACTCCAGTTCGCGCCGCTTCACGGTCCATTTCTGCTCGCGGAGTTCCACGTTCCGGGCCAGGGCCTCGCAATGTATCTGGTACCAATCGAACGACACCCGGGCCGTGGTGGGCTCGTCCTTGGGCCGGATCAAGCGGCCGTCGCTGGTCGCCAGGCCCATCATGTAACGCATGTTCGACTCCGCCTTGTAGAGCGCGCCCAACGACTGCTCCACCGAGCTGCGGAAAAGGAAATATTGCTCGCGGGCCTGGGCTTCCTTCTCCGCCTCGCCGCCGCGGGCGCCCACGACCGCCAAGGCGTAAATCCGCCGCCAGGTGGAGAGTGCCGCATTCCGTCCGGCCACGACCGAATCGAGATTGCGGTAGCTGAAGTAAAGCTCCCAGTACGCGGTTTCCACGTCCGACACCATGTTGCGGATGTTGGCCTCGAAGCTGGCCAGGGCAATGTCGGTATTGATGCGGGCGATCAGCACGCCGTTGTTGAACCCGGGGAGTCCGCCCGGCCCGGCGATCTGGTTGAACGTCACACCGGCACCTTGCAACAACGGCTGGGTGGCCGCCATTTCGAGGGTCGTCGTGTAGTAGCTGTTGAATTGGGAAAACGCGGCGGGAAAGTCGCTTTCCTGGTACTGCACCGTGCTATTCAAGGCCACGCTGCCGCCGGTGGCGGTGGTCTTCGACAATGAGCTCTGGAAAGTCGCCGCCTCTCCTTCGTTGGCCGATGTGGCCAAGAACCCGGCCCCCGTCGTATTCGCCGTGGTAATGGCGTTGAGCGGCGTATCTTGCCGTTGCCACTGCGCGCTGGCACTGAGCTGGGCATCGAATGCGGCCAGCGCCGCGTCGACGCCGGTTCGGCCATCGGTCTCGATCAGCGCCGGGTCGTAAACCGAAGCGGCGCCGGCCGGGTTATTGACGATGAAGGTCGGCGCGCTCGGCCCGCTGGTACCCGCATTATTGATCGCCGCGGCGCCAAGTTGCTTCATCACCTTGGCGTTGGCCAACGCGATGTGCATCGCCTCTTCAAGAGTCAGGTCCCAAATCTCGCGGGGCTCGGGGTTCGAAAGGGTCAGCGGCGCGGTGGCGCCGGCGACATCGCCCAGGCTCTCGACTTTGGCATCCGGATACTCGATCTCGGTCGCCACCCCACGATAGTGGGACATGTCGCCGGTCTCATGGAAGTAGAAGGGCTGTTGCGGCTGGCAACCCACAACCATCGCCACCGCGACGCCCGACAACACCAAGCCAAAGGAGGGAAGTCGACTCATTGGTTCGCGTTCCTATTTCGTTTGCGATCCGCGGCTGACTTTCGTCGCAGAACCTGACTCCATCACAGCAGCCCACGAACAAACCGTTTCCCCCCCGGCCGTCTACTGAGATTTTGGCCCGCGCAGCGATCGCGCCATCAAAGTCTAAGTAATCGGCACAGGTGGTATCGGCATCGCAATCGTTAAACTTCTACGATTCTTTTTAATCGGCAGAAATTCGTTTATAGGAACTGTTGGCTTATTCACCCCATATTAACACACGACGTTTCTGGCGTACTTCGGGGGCCGACGGACCGATGGCGGAAGGGGGGACGCGCTACCGCCGCAGCGCCGTAGAATTCGGCACTAAGAAACAGAGACCGAGCGGCCAGACGGGGGAAGCGAACCGAGAAAGGTGAACTCCGCTCGCGCGTCATTCATCCTTCATCCTTGCCCTCACAGGCCCATGCCGAGGAAACCCCCGCGGGTATCGCTTTCCTGCTGGATTCTTTGCAACCGCTCGATCGTACGCTTCAGATCGCCGGCTGCAATATAACGATCGAATTCAGCCCGAACTGCGTAGTTTACGGTCTCTGTAAACCACTGCGCAACCGGCCCAGTCAACCAGTCGCAGGTCTCCTTGTCGAGCTCGGCATTCAGATCCGACCCCACCGTTCTCTGGTCTTCCGGATCAGTCAAGAGAGTGCCCTCGAACCGGAAATCGATCGCTCCGACGCGCTCGTCGTTCGTCAGGTGGAAGACACAATGGGCATTGTGTAGATAGTACGAGTTGTGCAGCCCGTGCTTGCTCGCGGCGGCAATAACCCGCTGACAAAAATCGCGGAACGCCGGAGACGCGTCGATGGGAATGTCGAAGCGGTCGATCGAGCGCAACGGCAGGCAATCGAAGGTAACGTCGACGTAATGTGACATCCGTATTTGCTTTACCGGTCCACCACGGGTTGCCTAGGGGACGGTCGCCGCGATGGCGGCCGCTTTCCAGCCCACCGCCAACCAGCCATCGTGGAAAGAGAGCTGGATCGGCACCAATTTACCCACCTTCGCCCAGTTGCCCGTCGGCACAATACTTTCCGGAATGAATTCCTTGTGAAAGATCTTGTCGAAACGTCGCTGAATCGCCCGTTTCGTCGCGGTTTCCTTGCCGGAAAGCGGCCGATTTCCGTCCGGCGGAACGATTTCCAAGTCGCCCTGGCGAACCGCTTTGACTGCTGGGCCGGTGCCAACCAACTTATAGTGGGCCGTGACATTCATGCCGGGCCGGGGAGAGTCGCCCTGGAAATAGCGTTGGCCGCGGACCGTGATATCGAGCGTGTTATCGCCCAGATGCACCGTGATCGGCTGTTGCTGGGCAAAAGCGATGCCCCAGGGCTCCCGATCTTCGTCCGGCTTGAGTTCCGGCGGCTCTTTGCCGAGGATCCGCTTGGAAACCGCCCGCACTTCCTCTTCGTGCAGAATCATTCCCCCCAGCGAGTTCTGGGCGAAGTTGTTGATCATCGTTTCGTGGACCAATGCGCTCATGTCGGCCTTGGCATCCGGCAACAGCGCAGGCGCCGCCGACGCCGCGATTTGCAGTGGCTTGGCTTCCACGGCGGCCACGGAGAGCTGCCGGTCCGTCGAACTGAAGTGCAGGTCTTCGGGAAACAGCCCGCGCTCGCTCAGCGGTCCGCGGAAATTCTCGTAATACTGCTCATTGGCCTTGTTGAGCTGCTCTACCGTCTGCTCGTCCATTCGCGTGTTCATCCGCTCCTGGGCATGCTCCGAGGCAATCGCTTCGGCCTCGCATTTCTGTTCGCCCGCCCGCTTCCAGGCGATGCGTTCCACCATCTTATGGCTGGCACAAATGCCGGTGATGTTGGTGCAGGTTTCGGCATTGCTGCAGGCCGGCAGCGACCAGAAGCCTTCGGCGGTGACCCACGTTCGTTTGATCGCGCCAATCGACGTGTACCCGGTGGTGTTGATCTGTACCCCCCGGTTGAAACCGACGCTGTTGCTGCTGACGCCCCCCAGGAAGACCGCGTCGATCACCGCGCGCTCGTCGTCGGCAGCCAATTGGGTCGTCACCTGGCCTGCCACGTGACCCGTGCCATGGATGCTCGTGCCCAAAATGCAATCGTCGATGGGCTCCACCTGATCGATCGTGCGGCTCGCGCCGGCGTTGGCCAGGGCGTTGGATACATGGATCAACACATTCGGCTGGTGAAACGCTGCGACAATTTGCTGCCGCAACTCGGGCGCCTGCCGGGCGTTGGACAGCCATGTCAACGACATATTGATCCGCTGGGCGGTGTCCGACGTGGGCGTCTTGGCATACGCTTCCAACCCAGCGGCAAGGCTATCTAAGACCTTCTCATATTCCGCTCTCAGGGCCTTGTCGTTCATGGCGCGGTACGACGCCAAAAAAACGAATTCGTAGAGAGACTGGCCTACATCGCGAAAGGCCGACAGCCCCAGGCCGGAATAACCGCTGGCGTAGCGACCGTAGATCTCCTTGAGCTTCGCCAGATCGGGGGTGTGACCGGGCGCCAATTGCGACCGCATTACAGGCAATTCCACGAATCCCCGCCACTCCGCCGCATTCGGTCCGCCCACTTTCAGTCGCGCTTCCAGACGGTCCGCAGCGGCCAAAAGTTGCTGTCGCGCTTCGGTCACGTTGGATTCGGCCAATGGGCGAAACTGTCCTTTTGCCGCCCGCGTCGCCGAGACCAACTCTCCCGTGGGTACCGCCGCTTGAACGTAATGATTTGCCAGTACGAGGGTTAGACAAATACAACTCGCCACGCGCGTGATACCAAGCAACATTACACGGCTCCTATGAGAGGGGAGATTAATCTACCAACGGCTGCAAATGATGGATATCTTGCCCCGATGCCGCGACTCGCATCATTTCACGCCGCAAAGCGTACAAATAGTTGTTCCCGGTGGTAAACGGTCTGCTATTCGGCCAATCCAGAAGTCACCCTAGCTTAGCCAAACGTTAAAGCCGTGGTATCCCGTCGAACCCGACTAGTTTACCAGTACGCTTACCTTGTGCCAACAGTAAATGCGCCCGGCGAATAATCTGGGGGGTGTGCGATTTTTTCAACCGCTTTGTTTACCGATGTTGCGGAAACGCCGCATGTTGCCAAAAAACATGCTACTATTCTATGGTGGGAGGTTGAATAGACTACGGCGGGTTGTTCAAGGATGAAAAACCGACTGGCCATCCGCAGTGCGCTGTCACTGGCCCTGGTGCTTGCCGCCGGGTGCGCCGAGGTTCGCGTACCCCGAATCGACCCCAGCGGACAACATGTCTTCATCGAGCCGACCCCCGAATGTACGCCGTCGACGCGGCCCGAGCCCTTGCTCGACTCTCGCCGCAACGCGCAATTGACCGTAGCGCCCGCCGCGGTTGTCGCCCCCGTTAATAGTGAAGTGATTCTGTTGGCGTCGGTTCGCGGACCGGACAACTTTCTGCTGACCAACGAGCGGGTGGAATGGTCGATCGCGCCCGGTGGCGTAGGGCAGATCGTGGCCGTCGGCCGCAACGGCGTGAGCGACGTTTTGCTCGGCGAGTTCTGGCGGGGAAAAATCGACAATAGCTATGCCATTGGCACGACAGGCCGCGAGTCGCTTCGCCTGGCGCGTGGTACCGCGAACCCTCGCGACGACGTCGCCGTGCTGCCGGGACAAGCCTGGTTGACCGTTACCTCGCCCATTGAAGGCACGACCCACGTGTTGGTGTTCGCGCCGCGGACCACCGCCTGGGAATGCCAGAAACGGACGGCCACCATCCAATGGATCGACTCCGAATGGCAATTTCCGCCACCGGCCATCAACTCCGCCGGCACCCGCCACGCCTTCACCACCACCGTGTTGCGGCGGTCCAGCCAGTGTCCTTGCGTGGGCTGGCGGGTGCGATACCAGATCGTCGACGGTCCGCGGGCCGGTTTTGCGCCTAGCGGCGCCGCGAGTGTGGACGTCGAAACCAACGCCGCCGGCCAGGGGGTCGCTGAAATTCTTCAGCCCCAGCCCACTCCCGGCACCAACCGCGTGGCGATCCAAATCTTCCGCCCGCCCCTGCCCGGCGACGCCGGCCCGCTGCTGATCGCCTCGGGCGGGGCACTGATGACCTGGACTTCGCCGCAGATCGGATTGCGCAAGCTGGGCCCCGCGGTGGTCGGACAAGGCGCCCCGTTCACCTATCGCATCATGGTCTCCAATCCGGGCGATCTGGCGGCCGAAGACGTGGTGGTGGTCGACGACATTCCTCCCGAGCTGACGTATGTGGAGAGCCATCCGGCCGCCGAACTCTCCGCCGGCAAACTGCGTTGGCGCCTGGGACGGTTGGCGGCACGCGAAACGCGCCCCTTGGAAGCCACGTTCCGTGCGCAGCAACTCGGCAGCGTCACGGCCTGCGCCAGCGCCACCGCGGCCGGTGGATTGCAGGCCCGCGATTGCGCAACCACCACGGTCGCCGGTCCCAGGATCGAGGTGAAAATCAATGGCCCCCAACGGGCAGCCGTGGGAAGCGAAGTGACCTTCGATGTCATGGTTTCCAATGCCGGCCCAGCGGCGGCCACCAGCTTGACGATCCGCGATAGTCTTCAGCCGGGGATGGAACACGCCAAAAAGAGGCGTGCCATCGAGCGCGACATCGATAACCTGGCCCCCGGCCAGACCCTGAGAATCCAGGTCAAGGTCCGCCTGACCAGGGCCGGCCGGCTGTGTCACCAGGTTGAGATCCGCGGCGTGGATCGATCGCTCCAGGCCAGTGCCGAAGGCTGCGTCGATGCGGTGGAAGCGGCTCCGGCAGCGAATGCGGAAGGCGCGCGACCGGGACCCGAAACCCGCATTCCGGCGCCCCTGGAACCGCAGTTCCGCGCGGAGCCCCGCGGCGGCGGTCCCGCGCTAGCTCAATCGGCCCCGACAACGCCCTTGATCGCGGTGAAAGTGACCGGCCCGGCCACGCGGAATGTCGACGACACGGCCCTCTTCGAAATCACGGTTACGAACATGGGCTTCCAACGGCTCACCAATGTGAGAATCAGCAACCACGCCGATGCCGAGCTTGTGCCCGAGCAGGCGTCCGCGGGTTGGCATCGCGACGGCGACAATCTGGTCTGGACGGTGGAGACTTTGACGCCCGGGCGCGCCAATCGTTTTCAAGTCCAATGCCGCTGTTTCCGACCCAGTGGGAAGGCCTGCGACCACGTGGACGTTGTGAGCGACGACGCCCCGCGAGCCCAGGGCGAAGCCTGTCTTGAGATCCACGGCGCGGCCCCGGCGCCGCGGAATTTGGAGCCGCCAACGTTCCCGCCGGAATCCCGCAAACCGGCGCGACCGGAAGGCCCATCGTCGCGGGGCAACATTACGCCGCCGATTTCGCCGTCGATTTCACCGCCGAGCGTATGGCCGGCCCAGCCCGGCCAATCTCGGGGGCCGGCGCCGCGAACCAGCCCACCCGCAGTCCCCTTGGGTCCCGGCTTGACCATGAGGGTGTCCGACCTGAATAATCCGGTCAATGTCGGCCAAGCGGCGAATTACGAGATCCGCGTGGCCAACAATAGCACCCAACCCGACCAGCAAGCCGTGGTTACCGTGATCGTTCCGTCCGGCATGCTTCCTATGCTCGACGGCACCTCGGGACCGACCGCTCCGACACTGGACGGACGCAATGTCCGCTTTGCCCCGCTGGCGGACATCGCGCCCGGGGGGGAACACATCTACAAGGTGCGCGTCCGCGCTCAGCAACCGGGCTCGTTCCCCGTCCGTTTTGAGCTGACGAGCCAGGCCGTGCGACAGGGGCTCGCCGTCACAAAAACCACCCTTGTCAATCCGCAGTGATGCCGCGCTTTGTGGTCCTTCGTCACGATAGTCCCCGTGGGTTGCACTGGGACCTGATGCTCGAAACCGGCGCGGTCCTTGCGACCTGGGCGCTGGCCGAGGAACCGCGGCCCGGCAGGACCTGCCCCGCCGAAGAGCTTGCCAACCATCGCCTGGCCTACTTGGACTATGAAGGTCCGATCTCCGCCGGCCGGGGCCACGTGACGCGCTGGGACGAAGGCCTCTACACGACCCACGAACAGGGCCCCACGCAACTTGCCCTGGCCATGTCCGGCGCGAGGCTGCAAGGCCGCGTAACGCTCACCCGCTCGGCCGAAGAGTCGGCCGCATGGCAATTCTGCTGGGAAGGGGAGTAGGCGGGAAGACCGTGTAATCGTGCGAGAAGAGGAGGAGAAAGGGAGATGGGAACGAAGATCACACGCCATACCGAATTGGAAGTCTACGAGAGGGCGTTTGCCGCGGCGATGAAGATTTTCGAACTATCCAAGACGTTCCCCAAAGCGGAAACGTATTCGTTGACTGACCAGGTTCGTCGGGCGTCCCGCTCGGTATGCGCAAACCTGGCCGAGGGTTGGCGGAAACCACGTTACGAGGGTGCCTTCGTGAGCAAACTAAGCGACGCGGAAGGAGAAGCTGCCGAAACCCAAGTGTGGCTCCAATTCGCCGTCAAGTGTGGCTATCTTCAGCGGGGCGAAGGCGCGCGCCTTTACGAAACTTACGACGAAGTCGTCCGGATACTGGTTGACATGGTCAACCACACAGATCAGTGGTTGCTGCGGGGCATTAGAAGGTAGCGAAGGACCACGGAATCCTGCCGAGTTGGTTCTTTGCACTTCTCCCCTTCTTACTTTTCACTCCCCTCCGTCCGGCCGGCCAGGGAGATCTTCCCGTCCCCCAGCCGCAACGTATCCAGCAGAGCCCGCCTGCCATCGCCGCCCGCCGGGGAAAGGGACAGGATTGCCACCGGATCGCCATCGGCCTGGCGCCATTCGATCCGCGCTTTCGCGCGGCGCGCGGCGTCGGAAATGGCGCGCAGGAAACGACCCAACGGTACCGGAATCGCGCCCGCCCGAGCGCTGCAAATGCGGATCGCCAACACGTTCGGCCTGATGACCGCGGGCTCCACGGTCAACGACAGCACGCTGGAAAAACCACCCTGTTGAAAACTGCAAGCCAGCCGCACCCGATCCGGCTCGATCCGCACTCGCGGATCGCGGAACTCGGGGGGAAGCGCCCCGGGATAGTTTTGCAACAGGTCCACGGCCAACCAGCCATTGATCTCGCCGGCGGTGAAGACGGCATGCCAACGACCGCTCTTGCGGACGTCGCTAGCCAGCGCGCTGCAGTGTTGCAGCATGCGGTCGCTACAGATTTTTTGCCCGGCGGCCGGGCTTTCCAGGGCTTCGCGATAGAATTCGGGCACGTGCCGCAAGGCGCAATACACGGCAACTCCCCCGGCGCCGATCACCGGCACCAGCAGCCACATCAGCGCGATCACGCGAAATCGCTTGCTCACGTTGGAGGTCTCCCTGTCATGCTCAGCGCGTCGCCCCTGCGCTCAGCCGTGACCGACGGGAAAACACGGAATCTGCTTCCTTCCGATTCTAACCGGTGAAGCGCAGCAAGGCATAGTTCTTCTTTCCGGTCCGCAACACCATCACCGACGGACTGGCAAGTTGCGCGGCGCCAAGCCGCATCTCGATGCCGTCCACGCGGCGATTGTTGACATACGTTCCGCCTTGCGCGATCAGCCGCCGCGCCTCCCCCTTGGTCTTGGCCAACCCCGCTTCGACGAATGCGTCGATCACCGCCAATCCCTCGCCGTCCAACATCTGTCGAGGTAGCTCTTTGCTGGGGACGTCGGCAAAGATCCCCTCGAGTTGCCGATCCGATAACTCGCTGATTTCGGCGCCGAAGAAAATCTCGGTCGCGCGCTCGGCCACGGCCAGCCCCGCATCGCCGTGCACCCGCCGCGTCAGCTCGACGGCCAACCGCCGCTGCGCCGCGCGACGCCCCGGATCGGCGTTGTGCTCGGCCAACACGGCCGCCATCGTCGGCTGGTCCAGCTCGGTGAAGAACCGCAGGCACTTGCCCACGTCCGCGTCGTCGAGATTGATCCAGTATTGATAGAAGTGGTAGGGGCTGGTCTTGTCCGGCGCGAGCCAGAGCGTGCCCGACTCGGTCTTGCCCATCTTGGCCCCGTCGCTCTTGGTCAACAGCGGGCAAGTCATGCCGTAAAGCTGCACGCCGTGCCGCCGGCGGGCCAGGTCAATGCCGGCGGTGATATTCCCCCATTGATCGCTGCCGCCGATTTGCAATTCGCACTGATACTCCTCGTGAAGACGTACGAAATCATAGGCCTGCAACAGCATGTAGCTGAATTCGGTATAGCTCAGACCGCTCTCCGTGCGCTCCAAACGGTTCTTCACCGAATCCTTGGTCAACATCACGTTGACGGGGAAATGCTTGCCGACGTCGCGGAGAAATTCCAAGTAGCCGAACTTGCCCATCCACTCGTAGTTGTTGACCAAGGCCGCCGCGTTTGCCCCGCAATCGAAATCGAGGAACCGCCGCAACTGGCTTTCCATGCCGGCCACATTGGCCCGCAACACCTCGGCCGAGAGCAGTTTCCGCTCTTCGCTCTTGCCGCTGGGATCGCCGATCATGCCGGTGGCGCCTCCGACCAGCGCAATGGGGCGGTGCCCCGCTTGCTGGAAGCGGCGCAGCACCATCAGCGCCACCAGGTGGCCCACGTGCAGGCTGTCGGCCGTGGGATCAAAGCCGGCATAAAGTGTCCGCGGCCGCTCGCGCAGCCAGCCGGCGATATGTTCGTCGTCGGTGGTCTGTTGGATCAGTCCCCGCCAGGAGAGTTCAGCGTAGATGTCGTTCATAAGTCAGCAGTGGGCAGTAGTGGTATGCAGTAAGTGGTAGGCCGTAGGCGGCAGGTAGTTCGATTCACGGTCCATCGGAAACTGCCGACTGCCCGCTGCCGACCGCCCACCTCTTCCTACCGCCAGCGATCGTCGGCAAAGGGGTGCAGCGGGCCGCTCAGCTTGGGCTTCGGCAGGGCCTTCAGCGCTTGCTCCGCCAGACGGAGGTCTTCCTTGGTGCTGATCTTGAAGTTGACCGGCGAACCGGGAACCACCGTCACCGGGTGGCCCAGCCGCTCGATGAGCTGGGCATCGTCGGTGGCCGCGAAACCGTCCCGCCGGGCATAGGCTTCCAACAGCCAGTCGCGGCGGAAGACCTGCGGCGTTTGCGCCTCCCACAGCCCTTCCCGAGATACCGTTTCCTCGATGATCTTGTCGGCGCGGACGCGTTTTACCGTTCCCGTCACGGCGGTGGCGAAGATGGCCGCCCCAGTTTTCGTGGCCGCCTCGAAGATCTTCTCCACCCATTCGTCGGCCAGGCAGGGGCGGGCCGCATCGTGGACGCAGACGAAATCGGCGGTCGGCTTCACGTGCGCCAAGGCGTTGGCGATGGAGTCCGCCCGCTCCGTTCCCCCGTACACCACTTCGATGCCCAGAATGGCAACGTTGGAAGCGAATTTGAACTGGAAATACTCGCGGTCGTCGGGGGAAATCACGAGGATCGTTTGCACCACGTCGCCGCGGTTGAGAAACCGCTCGGCCGAATAGAGCCAGACGGCCCGGCCGGCCAACGGCGCGAAGGGCTTCTTGTAATTCGGATCCTTGAAGCGACTGCTGCGGCCGGCCGCCGGAAGAATAACCGCGAATTTGGCCATGATCAGGGCATGAATGACGAGGTATCGACCGTCTGGCCGTCTTGCATCGACCCCAAATTCCGGTAGGCAGTGGTGTCGATGTTCTCGCTGAGGAAATGCACGCTGCCGTCGCAGAACCCGAAATTCGCCCCCTGCGGATGCCTGCTCATGAAGCCGTCGCAGGTCTGCCATGCCGTGGTGATCGAACTCTGCGTGGGATCGCCCCCGGGAACATTCGCCCGATTCAGCAGGTAATTCAGCGGAATGGTCACCGTGGCGCTGGAGCCGTTGAACCAGTACCACGACGCAAACCCGCAATAAAGCGGGAGCGTCTCGCCTACCGCAATCGTGTTGCTGGCCCCGTCTTGGATGTCGCCCATGGTCGTGGTAAAGAACGGATAACTGTTGTTCGCGCGCCAACCGCGGCACATGATGCCGTTGCACAAATCGCGTAAATCGCTGTCGCCCCCGTTGGACGCCGGCGGCGTCCATGTCGACCCGCTTTGTGTTCCGTGATTTCTTCCTTGCGTCGTGCCGACCGCCTTTTGGTAGGTGGGGTTCGTGCCGGTGGAGAGCGAGGGCACGGGGTCGGTCGGCCAATTGCTGCCGATACAAGCCTTGTAGTTGGTCACGGCCAGCGGCGTCCCGGACAACAACAACTGATTGGTGAGCGTGCTGGCGACTGAATCGGAAGGGCATTTAAAGATCGTCAACGGCATCTTGGCGACCGTTAGATTGGTGATCGCCGCACCGCTGCTCGCATCCTTGGTCTTGGTCGCGTTCAGATTCCCGCCGATGACGATTTCCTGATATACGGTCATCTGGTCGAGTTGCGGAAGGAGCTGGGTCTGCCAACTGTGCCCGCACGTGCTGGTGGTACCGGCGTCGGGATTCGAGCCATTCGACAGCGTCGTTCCCGGCGGGTACCAGCCGATCGGCGCGTATCCGCCCCAATTGACCGGCAGCACCCTTTGGGCCGACTCGTAGCTCGTCATCGCTTTGCACAATTGGCCGATGTTGTTGGCGCACGACATGCGGTGGGCGCTTTCCCGCGCCTTCTGCACGGCCGGCAAAGTCAGCCCGATCAAGATGCCGATGATCGTGATCACCACCAACAACTCAACCAGGGTAAAACCGCGACTTTTTTCTTGATGCACGAACATGTCCCTTCTCCTTGCGACAAGCCAGCGCCGCGCCCCGACCGATTGGCAGGCGAGATGTGCCGATCTTCTGCAATTCATCATATCAGACGCCAAAACCCAGGTAAAGCGCTTATGGAACACGAAACCGGAGGGTGGCACGCCGCCAGGCGGTGAAGCCGCGACGCCATGCCGAGCGCGCCACTGTACGGCGTCACGGCACGCCACCCCCAGCGTTCACCGTCCATCGTCCGCCGCATAAAACCGCCGGCCCCGCGCGGCCATTTCCAAGAGCCACGGCGTGGGCCGGGCCCTGGGGCCCAACACTTCCAGCGGCTTCAGGGCTGCAAGGATTCGCGATACCCCCAAATCGTCGGCCCAGCGGAACAGGCCGCCCCGCTGGCCGGGAAAGCCCAGACCGAACAAAACCCCCAGATCCACGTCCCGCGGGTCCCGCACGCGCCCCTCTTCGACGACCCGCGTGGCTTCCAGGAGCATGGTGAGAAACAGTCGGGCCGTGACCATTTCCACCGTCGACGGATGCCGCCCATCCATCCATGGGGCAAGAATCTCCGCAGCCGCCGGGTCCAACGGCTCGACTTTCCGGGCCGGGCCGCCCGGGAAGAACCCACCACGTGTTTTACATCCCAAGCGTCCCGCCTTGACCATTGCCACCAGCAACGGCGACGCCGCGATGCGGTCGGAAAAGGCCTGGAACAATACCAGCCCTCCGCGAAGCGACGTATCGAGCCCGATTTCGTCCAACAGGTGCAGCGGCCCCATGGCCATGCCGAAGTCGATCGCCGCCCCCTCGATGCGTTCCACCGGCGTGCCCTCGCCAAGAAGCTCCAATGCCTCGTTGAGGTACGGCAAGAGCAACCGATTCACCAGAAAGCCGGGACCGTCGCCGACCACAATCGGCAGCCGGCCCACCGCTTTCACGTGGGCCACCAACGTGCCGATCGTCGCCGCGCTGCTCTGCGGTCCGCGGATGATTTCCACCAGCGGGCGGTGTCGCACCGGATGGAAAAAGTGCATGCCGCAGAAACGCCGCGGATGCTCCAATCCCGCGCCCAGCCGCGCGATCGGGATGGTCGAGGTGTTCGAGGCCAGGATGGTCTCCAGGCCCAGGTGCGGTTCCAGCCGGCCGTACAGTTTCTGCTTCGCGGCGGCCGTTTCCACGATCGATTCGATGACCAGGTCGCAACCCGAAACCGCCTCTTCCGGCGGCGCGGTGCGGACCAACCGGGCGACCGCCTCGCGAGCCTCGGCCTCCGGCAAGGCGTCGCTCAGTTCCGCGACGATCCTCTCGCGAGCCGCGGCCAGCGCCGCGGCATTGCTATCGCTCAACACGACCGGCACTGCCTGCCGCACGTGGACCGCCGCGATGGCGGTGCCCATCATGCCCGCCCCGATAATCGCCAGCGATTGGACCGGCCGTTGGTCCGGGCCGGCGCCGTCAATGCCGGGATCTTGCCGGTTCCAGTCGATCAGCCGCTGGACGTTGGCCTCCGCCGCGGGATGTTGACGCAACAGCCCTCCCAGTTCTTCATCCTTCATCCTTCATCCTTCATCCTTCATCCTTCATCCTTCATCCTTCATCCTTCATCCTTCATTCTTTCCGTCCACCCTTTTCATACCAGGCTTTCCAGCGGCGGATCTGCTCATTGCTGTCCAGCGCTGTCGCGGTGTCGGAGCGGGCCGGGTTCTGCGAGGCCGTCTTGGGAAGACTTTCCAACGCAGCCTGACGCACGTTCATGCGGGAGTCGCCCAGCATTTGCATCAAGGTCGGCACGAACCGTGCGTCGGCCGCCTCGCCCATCAACACCGCGGCGCGGTGGCGGACGGTGAAATCGCTGCTGTAGGCCTGTCGCTCCAACGCCTCGCAACCCTGCGGATCGCCCCACCTGGCCAGGGCTCCCGCCACTTCGACGCGTACCGTCTCGTTAGGCACGGCAATCATTTTTTTCAGCGGCGTGGCGTCGCTCATGCGGCCGAGTTGTCCGATGGCCTGCACGGCGGCCAACACCACCGGCTCGCTGGTATCGTCCAAGACCGGCACCAAGGCCCGCTCGTGGCGGGGATCGGGATGCGCCGCCAGATTCAGGCAGGCCCGTCGCCGCACTTCACTCTCCGGGTGGCTGAGACCGGCGTAGGCCAACCCCATGGCCGACTCGCTCGGATCGGATTCCAGGGCCGTCAGAGCGGCCAGCCACACCAGGGTGTCCTGCTGGCGCACTACCAGCGACGCCAATCGCGCCGCACCCAGCCGGCCGAGCGGTCGCTGCGCGGCCGTCACCACCAGGGAATCGGCTGCCCGCCGCCGCTCCGAGACGTCGTCCGCGGCCAGACGCTCCAGGGCCTCGAACGGCGCCCCGCACTTGGGCAGCACCTCCCGATAAACCGGCTCCGGCAGTGGCACCTGTCTTGTCAGCAACAGTTGCTCCAGCGCCGGCACCAGATCGCCGCCGAACCCGGCCAGCGACTGCGCCGCCTGCTCCCGCTCGGCGCTCGGCCGGGCCATGTCGCCGACGCGCCGGACCAGTCGCTCCACTTCATCGACCCGCTCGGGCGTGATCGCCGCAACCGGCCGTCTCTCTCCCGCCGCCACCGTTCCGGCAGCCGGTCGATTCGGTAATCCGAATTCCTGACGGAATCGCTGCTGCAATCGTTCCAAGGCTTGCTGACGCCGCCCCGGTGGAGCTTCCAGCGAGAATTCACGCGCCGGACGCCACCGCGCGGTCAATTGATCGAGCGCCAATTTGCGCGTCGTGTAGGCCGGCCTATCCAGACCGCGCAACAGGACCGGCCCGGAGAGTTCCAACGGCCATCGACCGATCGCGACCAGTACTCGCCGCTGCACTTCCGCGCTGGGGTCCTCCAGCAACCGTTGGGCCATGGCCGCCCCGTCACGGTCCGGGTAGCCGCCCACGGCGTCGGCCACCGCCGCGCGCACCAGCCATGATTTGTCCTTGAGCCCCTCTGCCACTTGTTGCCGGGCGCCGAGTTGCGCCAAGGCCGAGACGGCCGACGCGCGGATGAATTCCGGCTGATTCTCGCGAAGTCGGTCCAGCACGGTTTGGGCCTCCACGCCACCCAACTGACCCAACGCCGCGATCGCCGCCACGCGGACCACCAGGTCATGATCGGCGGTGCCGGCGGCCAGCCACATTTGCGATTGTTCGTGGCGGCAGCGACCCAAAACCGCCATCGTCGCCGCCCTGACCCGCGGATCGTTATCGGCCCGCAAGTCGGCCAACGCGGCCGGCAGATCGCCGGGCCGTGTCACCGTCCAGACCTCGACCGTCGCGAGCCGAACGTCGGCCGACGGGCTGCGGAGCGCGGCGGCGAACCGCGGATCGTCGGCCACTCCCACATGGCGGGCCAACCCGCGGATCAGCTCGCCGTGCAGGTCGGCCACGTAGAACGATCGCCGCCGCGGCTCGAAGTTGCCGTATTCGTCCAGCAAATCGCGAAGCATTGCCAGCGGCGGCGGCCCCCCGAGGGCCGCCAGGGCCTCCACCGCGGCGCACCGCATGGGGAGCGCGCGGTCGGTATCGCGAACCACGGCCACCAATCGCTCCATCCCCGCCGCGTTGCCCAACCGCGCCAGGCCGATGGCCGCGTTGCCGGCCACCACCGTATCCGCATCGCGGATCAGGCGAAACAAATCGTCGCGCGCGGCCGCGGCTGGGCGAAGCAACACACTCTCCAACCCGTGGTGCTGCCAACGATAATGGACTTCCAACGGATCGTCATCGCGCGACGGCAGCGTGTGCGTCCAGATCGGTTCGGCCAGGGCCTTCCGCACTTGCACGGCGGCAGGCCCCGAAACCGCCGCCACCGGCTCCGCGTAGTCCACAGACGATTTCGACGCAGTGGGCCCTGGAACCAGGGGGGCGTGCGGCAAATCCTGCCGGAACCATTGGCAGCCCGAGCCACCCGCCATGGCCAGCAACACCATGGCGATCACGCGACGACCCGCTTTTCGCACGCTGCCTTTGAACACGTAGGGCAAATCCTTTTGCCGCTTCCAGCGGCTAGCTGCTCTTCTCAACGAAGGCGCCTAATTCACCGGCCGCCGCCTCGGTCTTTTGTATGGCATTCGCCACGCCGCCGTCGGGCGCCTCGATGGTCTCCAGAAGTTTCTCCACCTTTTCCAGAACCGTGGCCACGAACGTCTCGTCCGCCGCCGTGCCCTTGGCAGCGCCCGCGATTCCCGCATGTTGCGGGTCGAACCCCGACAGCGCGGTCTTCGCCGCCAGCAGGTAAGTCTTGACCGCCGGCACGCTCACTGTCTTGCCTTCCTCCAACTCGGTCTTGGCATGGCGGCACGCGGTCACGGCAAACTTGCCGACCGCCACGGCCAGCGTGCTGGCGTGTACGCCGGCTGTAAGGTAATTCAGCCGCCCCAGCGCGTGGGCCGCCGCGCGCCGGACCGACAGGGGCATGTCGGCATCGCCGAGGAACTTGCCCAGCAGTTCCGGCACCGCATTATTTTCCCCAGTCCCCCCCAACATGCCGAGAATCTCGATGCCTTGCGACTTGATCCACGCCTGCCCCTCCGCCGCCGGACCGGGCCGGAGCGGAACGTCCACCAATTTCACCATGGCATTGGAAACCTGTTGCCGCGCTTCGTCGTCCTCGATGCCCGTTTCGGCATGCCGGACCAACCCGACCAACGCCGCCGCCTTCACCGCGTCAAGCTGCTCCTTGGCATTCACCATCGCCAGCAGCGGATCGATTGCCGCCGACAATGGCTTGGACGGGACATTGCCCGCCCATTCTTTCACGTTCAGCTCGCCGACCATCAGCGCGGCGTTGACGCGAACCGTGGGCGGATCGCTTCCTTTGGCAATGTCGGGAAAGAACTCCAGGGCCATCGCGGTCAATCGGTTATGGACATCAGCCGCCTTGGCCAATCCCAGATCGGTACGAAACTCTCCGCGGAACTTCGGTAATTGATTGATGTTTTCCGGAACGCGCCAGCGCGCAAAGCCATAGTTCAGGTAGTACTTCCTGAACAACGGCTCGTCGTTGGGCGTGATGGTGGCGCCGCTCAGCATCGGCACGATTTTCGAGTGGCTCCCTTTCAAGCTGGGAATGTACTCCTGGCCGGCGGCCAGATAACAGAATTGCCCGCTCCAAAACGGCGCGGCAACCATTGCAATGATCCAACCGGTCGATCTGCGACCACAACGGGGGGCTTTCGTGAGCAACATGGAACACGCAACCTTCGACGCCGAACGGCTTTGGGGAGAATACGACTACCTACTATAGGGTACCAGGCCAAGCCGCTGATTGTCAAGGCTTACCATTTGACCCAGAGCCGCGCCCCACCGTAAAGTTATTGGGCTGCGGATGCCGGGAAATCATCCATCGGCGGTACTGCAAAATGACGCTTCTCTACAGCGGACAATGTTTCCTGAGGCATCTGACCGGCGCCCATCCGGAGAACCCCGAGCGGCTTGCGGGTATCGACGAGCGGTTGCGAACCGGCGGCCTCCAAGTGGCATGCACACAGCCCGTCTGGGGGGCTATCTCGCGCCAGCGGCTACTGCGGGTCCATGCCCCCCTGTACGTCGATTGGGTCCGCTCCTTTTCGGAAATGGGGGGCGGGGCCCTCGAACCCGACACCGTTGCCGGGCGCGAATCGTACGAAGTCGCCCTGCTGGCCGCCGGTGCGGTCTGCGACGCCACCGAGCGCGTGCTCGCGGGCCCACAGCGGCAGGCGCTCTGTCTGGTCCGGCCGCCCGGACACCACGCGCTGGTCCAGGAGGCGATGGGGTTCTGCATCTTCAACAACGTGGCCATCGCCGCCAAAATGGCCACCGATGAGTTGGGGCTCGACCGCGTCTTGATCGTCGACTGGGATATCCATCACGGCAACGGCACCCAGGCCACATTTTGGGAAGACCCCCGGGTGGGCTTCCTTTCCATCCACCGCTGGCCGTTCTATCCGGGAACCGGGGCCGCGGACGAGTGCGGTGGCGGCGACGCCCTGGGCACCACCGTGAACCTGCCCACCGCATATGGCACGCCCCGGCGGCAGATCCTCGGCAGCTTCTCCGCCGCGCTGGAATCTCTGGCCGCAAAGATCCGCCCGCAACTCGTTCTGATCAGCGCCGGCTTCGACGCCCATCGGCTCGACCCGATTGGCGACCTGGGACTGGAGACCGAAGACTTCGCAACCATGACCGAGTTGGTCCTCGGCGCCGCACAGGCCTACGCCGGCGGCCGGGTGGTGAGCGTTTTGGAAGGCGGCTACAATCCCCCAGTATTGGCCGATTGCATCGAAGCGCACCTGGCCACCATGCTCAAACAAGCTTTGTAGGTGGGTCGAGCGCAGCGAGCCCCACCAAGAGAAGTCCGAATGACGAAAACCAAATTTCGACATTCGTCATTGAGAATTGGTGGGGCTCGCTGCGCTCGACCCACCCTGCAAAGAATCGCAGCCGCTGCCCGCCGCTCACGCCCCGCCGCGCACCAGGTGCTCCACAAACTGGCGAGCCTTCTTGGCCTCGGCCGCCAGGTGCGGTAAGTCGCCTTGCGAAACCGTTTCCACCACCAGCGCGCCGCTGTGAAAGCCGCCTTGCTTGAGCCGGGCGAAAACCGCCGGAAAATCCACCAGCCCCGTGCCCGGCGTGAGCCACACGTCTTTTTTTGGTCGTAGCGTGAAGTCCTTGATGCACCAACCGCTGACCAGCCCGGCGACGCTCGGGGCGTCGTCAACCGGATTGACTTTGCCGTCGGAGTAAAAGAAGATATTGCCGGCGTCGTAGCAAATGGTGAAGTTCTTCTTGCCCACCGATTCGACCACTTTGCGCAACAGCGGCCCGGTGGTGGTGAAGGGGCCATGCGGCTTGAGGTTCAGGCCGAGCCGTTTTTCCGCGGCGTAGTCGCAGCACTCGGCGATGGCTTTGAAGTACGGCCCGGAGAGCTGTTCGTTGGTCCCGCCCATCAAGAGCATTTTCGCTCCGGCCGCGGCGCAGACGTCGATCAAGTGCCGCAGACCTCGGATGCCCTCTTCGAGCGACTTTTGCACCGGGATGCCGCCGCCATAAACCGACGGGATCTCCAGTCCGCGCTTCTTACACTCGCTGCCGACCTCCGCCGCCGTCTCCAGCGTGGAATCGACGGACAACACCAGGCTTTTCGGAGTCTTGGGGGTGGTCTTGGTGGTCATCAATCCGGCGTGGCGAAAACCGGCCGCGGCGATCGCATCCAGCGCGACCCGGTAATCGTACTTGTCCCAAGGGCGGGTGTAGCAGCCAACCGTGTAGTCCGCGGCGGCGCCCACCGAGTCCGCCCGCGCCAGACCCGTCAACAGATGCGGCACCGCCAGCGCCGCCGCCCCCGCTTGGACCGATCGTTCGAGAAATTCACGCCGCGGAACGCGTTGACTGTGGAACATGAGATGCCTCCAAATTACTTGTTTACCAGCGGAATCACCCCGTTCCAACCGGGTGGCGGGGTACGATTGTGCTCGGCGATGAACACCGTCAGGAAGTCCTTCACGCGATCGTCGGCCGGAATGCGATGCAGCAACTCGAAAGCCTTCTGCCACCGCCCGGCCAGAAAATGCTCCAAGGCCGTTTCGTAAGTTTGCAAGTGCTCATCGGTCAACACGGGATACTCCACGGCGGGCGGCAGCAACTCGCTCACCTCCAACGGCGTGTCCAGCCCATACGGCTTGACAATCGCGATGCGGCGCACCCGGGCCACCGCGGGGGAAACCTGGCCGCGGACGGCCCGGGCCATGGCCCCGTCGAGCAGGATCGGCGCGCGGAGCACTTTGGTCATCCCTTCCAGGCGCGAGGCCAAATTCACCACCGGACCGAAGACGGTGACCTTCACCATGTCGACGGTGCCGATCTTGCCGGCCACGGCCTTGCCCGTCGCCAGGCCGATCCCCACGTGGAAGTCGGCCAGGGGGCTCTCGGGGTCCTGGGCCGTGCGTTTGAACTCGGCGCTGATGGCCAGCGCCGCACGGCAGGTTCGCAACGTGGCGTCGCCGCGCACCAGCGGCCATCCCCAGAACCCCATGGCCGCATCGCCGTGGAAATCGCCCACCACCCCCCCTTGTTGCCGAATATGGGCGGTCATCACTCCCAGGGCCCGGCTGACGCGCTCCAACAGCCCCATCAAGTCGTCGGCATGCCGTTCGGTGCGGCGGGAAAAACCGCGCAAGTCGCAAAACAGCACCGAAACCACGGTTTCCCGCGGCGTCAGCACCAGGTCGGGATCCTCGACGGCCAAGGTCTCCAGCACAATCGGCGAAAAGAACTGGCTGAGCGTAGCCTGCCGGCGCTCCAGGATCCGCATCTCGCGGAGCGAGCTGAGCGTGCCGGCCACCAGTTCGGTGAATTTCACGTCTTCCCGCAAGTCGCTGGGGTCCGAGGTGCCGGCCAGGCCGGGCGGCTCGACGCTGAATCGCCCCGCCACGTACAGCGCCCAGCCACGACACGATTTGCCGCCGATCGGCGTGGCGAAGGCCCAATCGACATCCTCGCGCTCCGTGAACCGCGGTGTGCCTTCGTGCCCCAGGCCGCGCCACACGTGCAGCACGCTTTGGCCCTGCCGCAGCGCTTCCAGGATCAGTCCGTGGCTGGGCTGGAAATCGCGGCTGATGGCCAGCCGTTGGTCCCAGTGCAACACCCGCACCGGCAGCGGCTCCGACTGCTGCGGATCGATCTGTCCCTCGATGGCGACCACCGCCACTGCGTCGGCCCGTGGCGCCCCGGCCAGAATCATGCTCACCAGCCGCACGAAGAGATCTTGATCGTCGGTCGTGCCCGAGAGCGCTTCCGGCAGCCGCGTGAGAACCTCGATGCGATGGTCCGGATTGCGAAATTGGATCTGCCGCAGGTATTGCGCGCTGAACGAGTGCTGCTGCGTGGGCTGGGGCGCGTCGAAGGTCACGCTGGCCCGCTGATTAGCCAACGTGAACGTCGTCTGCCCGATCACAAAGTGCTCTCCCGGCCGAATGCCGAACCGCGGGCACTCTTTGCCGCGAAAGAAGACCGGGTTGACCGCGACCGGCAACTGCACCACCCGCAGTTCGTTCCCGCCGTACTGCAACCGCACGTGTTGTCGCGATACGTGCTGATCCCAGGGAACCGACCAGAGACCGGCCGCGCGCCCCACGACGATCGCTTTGCCTTCGGGCAGGCTCCGCCGCCAGCGTTGTTGAGCTTCGGTCCCCTGGGCAATCAAATCGGGCATGGCGGGAAAGGACTGGGAGTTAAGAGTCAGAAGTTAGGAGTTGGGATAGCCGCGGACAAATATCCGCGTTTCAGGGATCAGGGCTTGCCCGGGTAGCCTCCGAACTGCCGTCGTTGGCCGGGCTTGGCGCGGGGTGCTCGCTGAGCGCCGCCAAGGCCAGAGCCCGTTGCGGGGTGGCCTGATTGAGCATGCGGAAGGCCAGCGTCCAAAGCCCCGCCAACAGCAGCCCCATCATCGCCGCGGTGGCGATGCCGTAACGCACGAGTTCCGCTTTGAGGTTCGCCAGCGGCGTGCTGATGGCGCGGTCGTAAGCGTCCTCGACAATCACGATCCAGCCGACGTCCTGCCCCTGCATCACCACCGGCTCCATCTGCGCCAGCCACCGCCGGCCGAAGTCGGCCCCCTCCGGATCGTCGCCCACCGGATCGTGGTAATCCTCCATGCGGGAAGTCCGCCGGGGCAAATCGCCACTGGCCAAACGCAGCTCCTTGAAGCGGTCGGGCAGCGATCCCTGCTGGGCAGCCAGGCGGTCGAACAACGGATGCTGCAGGATGACTCCCTTGTTTTCGCCGTCGCGCCAGTCTACGAGCACGGGAAACTGGTGGTCGCCGTCTTGCGCCTGGTCCGCGCCGCGCAATTCGAGGAACCGGCCTAGTTCGATGCTCATCCCCACCACGCCGAGGAACTCGTCGTGCGAAGGCTGATCGAAAACCGGGGCCGAAATGGCCACCATCCAACGGCGGTTCGCCCGATTGAGATACGCGACCGAAAGCGTGGTGTCGCTGATGTGCTGGGTCGGACCGGGCCGCCAGGTGTCGGGAAGGTCCTTCCCCTGGCCGTTGAACCAACTCCGCCAACTGAAATTCCGCCCGATGGTGGGGATCTCCGCATCGCCGGGCAGGTTGGCGATCTGCACGCCCCGCGCATCGGTCAGGAACCAACTGGAGACTTCCGGACGCGGCCGGGCTTTCACCAGCGCTTCCAACTCGTCCTGGAGCTGTTGACGCTTGGCATTGGCGCGAAAGCGGTATCGCCATTGCTCGAGTTCGATGGTGGTGGCCTCGGGATCGCTCAACTGCATCAGCAGCTTGCGGATTTCCGAATCCGCCGTCAGCGCGCCGGCCAGTCGCCGCAATCGCCCCTCGGCCGCCATCTGCTCGACCATTTGCCAACGGACCTCCAACTGGTTCGCGGCGGTCCGGGCGACGAACTCCGCGGCAAAGCGGTTTGTCTTCAAGGCCTCCCGGGTGAGCCCCTCGCTCGATTGGCGAATGGCCTCGCCGAAGCCCCACCAGGCAAACATCGCCACCGCCGCCAGCAGCAACAACGGTCCCACCGCCCCCAAGATCATCAGCGGCCGCCGCGCCCGCCGCGCCGCACGCACCCGCAACGCCTCCAGCACCGCCTGCACGTTGGGGTAGCGTTTCTCCGGGTTGGGCGCCAGGCAACCCTCGACGATCTCGGCCAACGCGCGATCCACGCCGCGGACCTGGCGATGTTCGCTGGGCAAAGGCGACTTGCGAATCATCCGGCGATAACGCGCCAGCCGATCGTTCAACGCCCCGTTGGGATCGATCGGCTCCAGCGCGTGCATGCCGCGATAGGGCGGATGCCCGGTGAGCATGCAGTAGAACACCGCGCCGAGCGCATACACGTCCCAGCGGGCGTCGGGCACGGCATCCATGTCGGCCTGCTCCGGCGCCATGTAATACAGGGTCCCCAAAGCGGGTAACTGCTCGTGCGACAATCGCGACTGCCCAAAGTCGGCCAGGCGGGGCTTTTGATCCTGATCCAAGAGCACGTTGGCCGGCTTCAGGTCGCAGTGCAAAACGCCCTTGCCGTGGGCGTGAACCAGTCCCACGGCCACGTCGTGAAACAACTCCACGGCCTGCTCGACCGGGAGCGAACCTTCTTGCAGCCGCTCCGCCAGGGAACCCTGCTCCAGGTATTCCATGACGTAGTACGGCGGGTCGGCTTCCCAGCCCACGCCGATGAGCTGTACCACATAACGATCGGCGAACAAAAACGCCAGCTTTTCCACTTCCCGCGAGAGCAGCGTCCAATCCAACCCGCCGCGATGGGCATAGAACTTGATTGCCACGCGGCGGCCCGTATTGCGTTCCACGGCCACCCAGACCTCGCCGTAAGCCCCCACGCCCAATAGCCGCTCCAGATCGTAGCCCGGCACCGCCGCCGGCGGATAACCGCGCCGCAAGCTCATTTCTTGCGAGCGTTGCTGCTCCGCCCCACCCTGCCTCACCGTCGGATCCGTGCTCATATTCCCAGTATATAGCGGGGGCGGCGAAAGAGGGATTGGGCAGCGGAAAAGGTAAGTTAGAAGTCCGGAGTTTGGAGTTAGCGGCTCGACGCCCCCCGCTTAGCCCCAATTCCTGACTCCTAATCCCTTGCCCTTGGGGATCTTATGCCGACCGCCCCGGGTGCAAAGCAGCTTCCGATCAATTCAGGCGGCGAAGGTGACGGTCGAGCGACGGACAAAGGCACAGCCCGGTCGGGTGGATAGGTAACGGGGCAAACGGTCGTCGTCGCAGAGGGCGGCGGCAC
>Ga0302320_10004487_pt1 | contig 31706 bp, 38 predicted proteins | sample Bog_T0_3_FD_202130 | JGI IMG/M metagenome (GOLD analysis project Ga0302320, IMG submission 202130) | Peat permafrost microbial communities from Stordalen Mire near Abisko, Sweden - Bog_T0_3 | ecosystem: Environmental > Terrestrial > Soil > Wetlands > Peat | place: Sweden: Abisko, Stordalen Mire... | reverse complement strand
AAGCACCTCCTTGTGACCCATACCTTATATCGGCCTGAAAACTACTCGCAGGCCCCACGCCGCAGCGTCCGCCGCGCCAGCGGCTTCGTTCTTGTCGGCTATCCGTCAGTTACTGGTCAATCAACAGCAATTCCCAACGGTGCCATTCCGTTGTGACCGGTAACATTCCTACAACCGTGCCTCGTTTAAAGGGAAATGGTATCGCTGCGTCTGAAGGCGCGACTCGTCTGCTTATGCCGGTACCAAAGAGCCGTGAGCCTGATTCGCGTGGGTGCCGGACGCAATGCAATGGTGAACTTTCAGCGATTGCACCATCCCATCAAGTGCCTCTGCCTTCTCCGTCTCCGTCTGCGGCCCCCAGTAAAGGGCGAACCCCTGCCCACAATGGCTGCATCGAACCTCAACACTTTCGTCGTTGCTGAAACAGAGCACTTGCATCTCTTTGACCCCATCCCGTGAACGCTGGTTACTTCCTGCACTGAAGTAACATTACGACCAGTGTGCCGATTTCCGACATTCCTATAATGAGGGGTATTGCCGAGCCTATGAAGCACATCGGTATCCCACTTTAGTGGGAATATCCCGCAAAAAGTCTGACCCAAAAGAAAGATGCCGACAGCGATGACCTCGAAGGGTGTAGTCGCTGCCCGGCATCTGGAACCAAGACAATTTGTATGAGTCCGTCTGCGTGCTTGGGGGCTACGCTCAGGACTCCAGGTAATGCAAGCTCATGTTTTCCACTTGAGCCCGTTTTTTTATTTCTCCCGGCCCTTCCAAAACACCTTCGGAGCCCAAGCATGTTTCCCAATAAAACCTCGTGCAAATTCAAATCAACGCCCGTTGCGGGCAAGTCCTACAAAGCCCATCTCGGTGCATGACCCAACACCGATGCACCGGATCCCGAATCGGAACCCTTGAATTCGGGAACCAGAAACCCGCCGTTCGGATGCGCTTCCAGCCCCCTCTGGTTGCGGTGTTGATGCCGCAGTGTCATCTGGATCTCCTTGATTGCCTCGGCACGCTGGGAGCGCGATTCCCGTTCCCAGAACAAGACAAAACCTTGACCGCACACACAGCAATGCGTTTCAGCATTCCCCTTCGTACTCTTGCAGAGCACCTGCATACCCTTCTCGCCTCCTGGTAGCCGACCCCTCAGCCACGAGTGCACAATATTCCCGGCAAATCAACCCTGCCTATTCCCCCTATCGGCATCCGACCGCTCTTTAGCAGCATTTCTGCCTCCCATTTTTGTGGGATGGGGGCTTCCGGAATAAGACTTCGATACATCAATTCGCTGCGGCGCTCGACTTCACACCCTTAATCCTTCTATCCTCAGAATGTTGGCTGCATCTTCTTTACCGCAGTCCCATTGGAATTGAACCCGCCATGAGCACGCTGACCATTTCCGTACACCTTCCCGATGGATCCGTTCGCGAAGTGCCCGCCGGCACAACGCCCCTTGAGATCGCAAATTCGATATCGCCACGCCTGGCCGCTGCTTCCGTCGTCGCCCGCATCACTCCCGTCGGTGTCGCGACGATTCAAATTGGCGACAAAGACGGAGAGTCGGCCGAAGCGGCGATGTATGCCGCCGAGAATTCCGCCGCTCCGCGCCTGGTGGATTTATCGACGCCGCTTACCGCCGATACCCGGCTCGAGCTCCTCAAGGAGAATGACGCCGAAGCACTGAAAGTCGTACGCCACTCCGCAGCACATGTGATGGCGACAGCCGTTCTGGAGTTGTTTCCGGAGACAAAGCTTGGTCACGGGCCTGCGACGGATGCAGGTTTCTTCTACGACTTCTATCGGCCGACTAACTTCACACCTGAGGATCTGGCCGCGATTGAAGCGAAGATGAAGGAAGTCGTTGCGCGCGATGAGAAGTTCGATCGCATCTACGAGCCTCGCGAGCAGGCTTTGGAAGAATTTGAGCGCGACGGGGACTTCATGAAGACTCACTTCGTGACCAAGTTCACCGAGCCGGGCTCCGAGGTCAGCTTCTATCGCAACGGCAGTTTCGTCGATTTTTGTCGCGGACCGCATGTTCCTTCAACCGGCCGGGTGAAGGCATTCAAGGTGCTATCGCTGGCCGGCGCGTATTGGCTTGGGGATGAGAAGAATCCCCAACTGCAGCGCATTTATGGCACAGCTTTCTTCTCGCAAAAGGAGCTGGACGCGCATTTCGCCCGCCTCGAAGAAGCGGCCAAGCGCGACCATCGTCTGCTGGGCAAGCAGCTTGACTTGTTCAGCATTCAGGAGATCGCCGGAGCCGGTCTTATCTTCTGGCACCCCAAGGGCGGCATCATCCGCAAGGTGATGGAAGACTGGATGCGCGATGAGTGCATCCGCCGCGGCTATTCGCTGGTCTTCACTCCTCACGTAATGCGCCGCGAACTGTGGAAGGTCAGCGGCCATGAGGGGTTCTATTCCGCAAACATGTATACGCCCATGGAGCTGGACGATGCGGAATATCGTCTGAAGCCGATGAACTGCCCAGGGCACATTCTTATCTACAAGAATTCGCCACGCAGTTATCGCGATCTGCCGCAGCGCTATGCGGAACTGGGCAACGTTTATCGCTATGAGCGCTCGGGAACCATGCATGGGCTGCTGCGCGTCCGCGGCTTTACGCAGGACGATGCGCATATCTTCTGCATGCCCAGCCAGATCGAAGATGAAGTAGTGGCCTGCATCGATTTCGCTGAGGCCGTGCTGAGAACTTTCGGCTTCGCCGAGTTCAAGGTCGAGCTTTCCACGTGGGATCCGAATGACCGGGCCCACTACACAGGCTCCGATGAAAACTGGGGACTCGCCATCGGCGGGCTTCAGCACGCGCTTGAACGCAAAGGCATCCCGTACACCACCATCCCCGGCGAAGCCGCCTTCTACGGCCCCAAAATCGACTTCAAGCTCATCGACGTACTCGGCCGTCTCTGGCAGCTCTGCACGGTGCAGGTCGACTTCAATCTGCCCGCCCGCTTCGAGCTCGAATATGTTGGCGAAGATGGCGAGCGCCATCAGCCGGTAATGATCCATCGCGCTCTTTTCGGCTCCGTCGAGCGCTTCTTCGGGGTGCTCATTGAGCACTACGCCGGAGCATTTCCGCTGTGGCTGGCTCCGGTGCAGGTCGGCCTGGTTCCCATCAGCGAACGGCATCACGAGTACGCGAAGAAGGTTGAAGCGGAACTTAAAGCCGCAGGCCTCCGCGTCGAAACCGACGACCGCAACGAGAAGATGAACGGCAAGATCCGCGACTTCGCCAACCAGAAGACGCCGTACATTCTTGTATTCGGCGACAAGGAAGAGGCTGCGGGAACTGTCAGCGTGCGCACCCGCGCCAAGGGCGACCAGGGTTCGATTCCGTTAGCCGAATTCGTCGCGAAGTCCAAGGAACTGGTAGCCAGCCAATCGATGGAACTCTAGCTGAAATGTGAAGACTCGATATCACTTATCCATGACGGATGGAAAGCAATGTAAATCTCTCTCGCAACACCCGGTCATTCTGGCGGACGCTCTTCACCAAAAAGCTTGCGATCGAGTCCTTGTCGGCAAATTCGTGGTTGATTTCAGAGATCTGACTGGCGTTCAAATCGGGTCCAACTGAGCCCTTGATGGTTGTTCGACCATCCGCCGGTCGGAATTCAAAGACACGCCAATCCCGCAGGGCACCCGAGAGTTGACCAGCCAGTTCGATTTCCCGCTCGTCAAGCGTAGTGATTTTTGCTCGCTCTGAGGCCCTCGCTATGGTTTGAGCGCGGAAGCTCTTGTCGTTGTTCCCCGAAACCAAGCGGAGAGTGGCTTTGTTCTCGTTCAGCAATCCGAAGAAATCTCTGATCGTGGCGAGAATCCTTCCATCGAGGTTCTCGACTTCGGATTCAAAGGCATCTTCGTCCTCAACGCCAAACTTTTCCATTAGCCGCGTGGCTTCGTCCACTGCATCCTTCAACGGGGATTCGAGGAGTGCACTCTGAGAAGCCATCTCTTCGAGTCGAAAACCGAATGACCCCCTTACAATGTTGGTGATGTGCAGCTTCGCCCCGTCCTTGCCGGGAATCGCCCCGCGCTGACCCAAGGTTCCTGTGTGTTGGACCGCAAATATTTTGGTGACAAGGTCTTGAAACTTCTCCATTGCCTGGGCGCCAAACGAAGCTTCGATCCCCCGATTTGCTAGGACAGGTTCACCCCCGAAGAAAAGCGAGGCAGAGGCAGAGACTTCCCGCGAATCTGCAAGCTCTGTAAGCGTTCGCTGAAGATCTTCACGACGTGACTGTAGGCTGAGCTTTGCAAAGACGTCCCGACTGGTTAAATTCCCAAGCAATTCGTCGACCGCCGCCAGATCAGCAGCCACGAAGTCTCTATCGAGTTTTGCGCTCATGCCTGACCTTCTCCAAATTCTATAATCGGCGCCAAAAGCAATAACTGCTCTCTCGCAAAAGCGTCGCTAGCAGCCTCCAAGGGAACCTGAATCATCCCCTTCCAAAGGAAAGTTCCTCGTTGATGCGAAAACAGTTGCAAGAAGTATCGAGATAATGACACAAGGCCTTCCGAACTCCCGTCGAGGGGTATGAAAAAACAATCCAACGAATAGGTCGCCCGCACAACTAAACGATCAAAAAGCGCAATATTAGTGTCCCAAAATGCAAGTTGCTCTTCCCCCGTGTAAACCCCCTGAGGGAAACGGAGAAAGGAAACGATATCGAGGTCGTTTGGCTCTTTCTCCTCAAGAAAGCTTCCGTCGAGCCATTGAAAGCCCTCTTCTATCCCAATCTCCCGGAGCGCCGCTCGATGGTCAAGCCAACCGCTTAGGATGCGCCGACGACCAAGGGTCGTGCCAAATCTCGCGGTGACTTCCGATACATCGACGGAGTACGGAGACATCAGGGAGGGATCGTCGCCTGGTCCCGTGCCCGTGAAGGGCGGAAGGATTCCGTCAATGGTGAACAGCGGGATACTCATGGCTCGTCGCACTTGGTTCACCATCATACCGCGTAGTATAGGTGCTGGGAACATTCAACACCGATGTATTGGATGCAGGGAACCCTGCTTGCACCCTGTTGACGAAACAGCGATGCCTATGCGTTGATCGCCATCCCCTCCACCGCTCCGTACGCATCCAGCAGGCTTTCAGAGAGCGTGGGATGGGCGTGGATGGTGAACATCATCTCCTCCACCGTTCCTTCCAGCTCAAGCACCGCAACCGCTTCTGCGACTAACTCGGTGGCCAGGGGACCGATGATGTGGACGCCCAGAATCTCTCCGTACTTTGCATCGGAGACGACCTTCACAAACCCATCGTGGCTGCCCAGGATCGTGGCCTTGGAGTTCCCACCGAAGGGGAATTTGCCTACCTTCACCTCATGCCCCTGTTCCTTCGCGTGCGTCTCCGTAAGACCGACGGAGCCGATCTGGGGTTCGCAATAGGTGCATGCCGGAATGCGGTCCTTGCGCACGGGCCGAAAGACGCGGCCGGCAATCTTTGCCACTGCGACCATGCCGCTCATGCCGCCCACATGTGCAAGCTGGGGCAATCCGGCCACAATGTCTCCGATGGCAAAGACGCCTGGCTCGGCCGTTTCCTGCGCGCCGTCTACCTTGACGAAACCGCGGTCGAGTTCGATCTTCGTCTTGTCCACGCCGATATCGGCGGTTCGCGGAGCGCGCCCCACAGCAACGAGCACCTTCTCGGCTTCCTTTACCTGGGATTTTCCGTTCGCATCGGTAAAGGTCACCTTGACGCCGGTTTCCGTCTTCTCGACGGTCTCAACCTTGGCGCCCGTATTCACGTCAATGCCGCGCTTCTTGAAGAGCCGCGTCAGTTCCTTCGAAATCTCCTCGTCCTCCGCCGGAACCATGCGCGGCAGAAACTCAACGATCGACACATCCGCCCCAAAAGTCTTGAACATGGATCCAAATTCCACGCCTACAGCGCCCGCCCCGATCACCACCAGCGACTTCGGCGCCTGCTGCAGCGACAGGATTTCGATGTTGGTTAGAATGCGATCGTCAGCCTTTAATCCGGGAAGCATTTTCGCCTCCGAGCCGGTCGCCAGAATCACGTTTTTCGCCTTCACCTGGCTGACTTCGCCGCTGGTTCCTGTCACATCCAGCGTATGCACACCGTCGACAGCCGGCCCGGTGAGACGTGCGTAACCCTCCAGCCGCGTAACCTTGTTCTTCCTGACCAGGAAGTCGAGGCCCTTGGTATGTTTCGTGACTATGGAGTCCTTCCTCTGCTGGACGGCTGTCCAGTCCAGTGTCGGCGTGGCGCCCTCGCCGAGGTTGATCCCGAATTCCGCCCCGTGCTGCAGGTGGTCCCAGATCTCCGCGTTGAAAAGCAGGGCCTTGGTCGGAACGCAGCCCACAAGCAGGCAGGTTCCCCCCAGCCTGTCGTTTTTTTCGATCAGTGCGACTTTCAGGCCGTACTGAGCGCCGCGAAACGCCGCCGTATACCCGCCAGGACCACCGCCTACAATCGCTACGTCATAAATCGTCTCTGCCACTTTCAGCTCCATTCCGCGCCACGATGTTCCTGGGGGACACCCCCACCGCTCAGTTTAAATCTCCACCTGACCAGGGCAATCCCATGAGAAACCTGCTCACAAAAATAATCTCCGATATCTTCCCGGATTTTGCAGTCCAATTCGTGAAAAGGAGAACAATCAACTCAATGGCCTCCAGAGCACCACAAAAACCGCAGCGCCCACAGACGGTGAACGGCCCGGGACGGCGATGATTTACCCCACCCCTCCCCCCTTTTCCCCCTACACGCATGAAAACAATAACTTTACGTCGAAAAAACGCAAAATGACCCCCGGAAACAAACAACTTACGCGACCGCCCCGGCAACCTAACCGGGATCACGCTGCGCAACCCAAGTATGTGGTACTCTTTCCCCGCAACGTTCGGGACGTAGGTAAGCGCACATGTCCAGAAAGATCCTCCAGTTCGCACCCCTCTTCGCGGCCCTCCTGCTCGCCTTTCCAACCCAGCAGCCCGCGCAGGACGTTCAACCTCAAGCGCGGGCGGCCACTGTCAACGGCATAACAATTCCAGCCATTCCGGACGCTCCCTTTTCCGCCACCGTGGTCATTGAGTTCGAGCGCTACTGGCCCGACGGCTCCACGCAAGTTCGCCGGACAATCAATTTGATTGCGCGCGACTCGCAGGGTCGCACGCACAACGAGACACGCCGACTGAAGCTGGAGTCTTTCCACGGATCACCCGAGCTGATGAGCGTTCGCCTCTTCGATCCGATCACCCGAATCCGCACCGTATGCGACTCCTCGCTTCACATCGCCCACCAGCAGTTCGTCCCCAAACAACCCAAAACCGCCAGCCCGCCGAACCCCCTGATGCATATTGAAGACCTCGGCACCGACACTCTCAACGGCCTCAAAGCGAAGGGGACTCGCCGCACCCTCACCGTCTACAGCGATCACCGTGGAAACGGAGGGCCGATCGAGGTCGTGGATGAAGAATGGTACTCCGAGGACCTCCACATCAACCTGCTCGTCCGTCACTTCGACCCGCGCGTTGGCGTGCAGACCGTAGGTGTTTCCGGCCTTAAACGCGAGGAGCCACCTGCTTCGATGTTTCAGGTCCCCCTGGGTTACAAAATCGTCGATGAGACGCCAGCTTCGCCTCCGGAACCCACTGTTCCTCAGCCACCTGCTGCCGGCGCAGTCCCTAATCCCTAGTCCCTAGTTTTCTGCCAGTTCTACCGCTAATTGCAACGTCTCCGGTTCGTCGCCAAACCGTTCGAGCCAATTAACTTCCGGCTCGCGGCGAAACCAGGTTAGCTGCCGCTTTGCATAGTTCCTGTGACCCTGCTGCGCCGCCTCTACCGCCGCGGCCTCGCTCATGGTTCCGTCCAGCACGGCCAATGCCTGTCGATAGCCGAGCGAATCGAGAGCCTTTACCCGTCCGTACTGCTCGAGCAGCTGACGCGTCTCCTCCACCAGCCCGGAAGAAAACATGGCTGCTGCACGCTGATTCAGACGGTCGTAGAGCGCTCTCCGGGGCGGATTGAGCCCGATCTTCAGCAGACGAAATCCCCTCAGTGGATCGCGTGCTTTCGCTTCGTTCCCCAGCACTTCGGACATTGGCGCTCGGCTTGCCAGGCAAACCTCAATTGCCCGCATAAGCTTGGCCGCGTCGTTGGAGTGAATCCGCGCAGCCGACGCCGGGTCCAGCCGCCTGAGAATCCGATGCAGCCAACCTTCGCCGAGATTCTCGTTGCTCCTTGACAGCCGCGCCCGCAACCCCTCCTGGCGCGCGGGGCCAGCAAACAGCCCGTCGGTCAGCGCACGCAGGTAGAGACCGGTCCCGCCGGTCACGATCGGCAGCTTTCCCCGGCCGGCAATCTCCTTCAGGGCAGCGCGAGCCTGGCGGCTGTATTCGCCGGCGGTGAAGGGATGATCGGGATTCGTGACATCGATCAGGTGATGGCGAACTCGAATTCGCTCCTGGAGCGTCGGTTTGGCCGTGCCCAGCTCCATGCCGCGGTAGACAGCCACCGAGTCGCAACTGACGATCTCGCCATCAAACCGCTCCGCGAATTCGAGGGACAGCGCTGTCTTGCCGCTTCCGGTGGGGCCGAGGACAATGACCACGAGCGGGTCAGCCTTCGATGCAATCGCGTTCAAGGCCGCCACCATCCGACCGGAAAGATCCACAATGGATTGGTGCGGAACAGCCAGAAAATCAGAATCGCCGATGCTACCAGCACGAGCCCAATCGCCTGATTGCGGCGAGAGATACGTGATTGCTCGACCCGCCGCGCCTTCTCGGACTGTTCCTGCAAATACGGCTTGATGCGGCGCTCAACCATTGTGCGACCCCTGGCTCATTACGACTCAGTATAGGAGACCAGCGTTACTGCCATTTTCCGCCCGCGTTTGACTTCCCAAGCCAGCTTTGCTCAGATAACCTTTCAGGTTTGGGCAACATCGGCAGCGCAGCGAGAGCAGGGAAGTATTCATGAAAGTCTTGATCTTTGGTTCTGGAGGCCGCGAGCACGCGCTGGCCTGGGCGGTAAAACGCAGCGAAAAAGTCACGGAGCTCGTTTGCGCCCCTGGCAACGGTGGCATCGCGGAGATCGCCCGCTGCGTCCCCGTCGATCTGAAGGACCTCAGCGCGATGGTCCGCGTCGCGCTGGAAGAGCAGCCAGGGATTACCATCGTGGGGCCTGAGCTGCCACTCTCGCTCGGCGTCGTCGATGCGCTTCAGGAGCACGGCCTTAGGGTCTTCGGGCCAACGCGGGCGGCGGCCATGCTGGAGAGCAGCAAGGGCTTCGCCAAGCGCTTCCTCCAACGCCACAACATACCCACAGCGAATTACGCTGTCTGCAGCTCGGCCGCCGAGCTTGAGAAGGCGGTTGAGATCTTTCACCCGCCTATCGTGGTCAAGGCTGACGGGCTCGCCGCCGGCAAGGGTGTGCTGATCTGCCAGTCGCGGAACACCGCAATCGAAGCTGCGCAAGGCCTGTTCACCGGCGCGCTGCTCGGCGAGGCGGAGCGCCAGGTTGTGATCGAGGAGTTCCTGGTCGGCGACGAAGTCAGCTTTCTCTGCCTCTCTGACGGAACCCACGTGGCCCCGCTCGCGCCCGCGCAGGACCATAAGCGTATCGGCGACGGGGACACGGGACCAAACACGGGCGGCATGGGCGTCTATTCCACCGACACTCTCCTCGAACCAGGAATGACCGAGTGGATTCTGAATCACATCGCGCTCCCGACCATTCAAGGAATGACCGCGGAGGACACTCCTTTTATCGGCGTTCTCTATGTCGGATTGATGATGACCCCGCGCGGTCCGCAAGTGCTCGAGTTCAACGCGCGTTTTGGCGATCCCGAAACCCAGGCAATCCTGCTCCGCCTCGATTCCGACCTTGTTGAGGCGCTCGAAGCCTGTATCGACGGACGGCTGGCCGAGACCGAAATGCGGTGGTCCCAGGGTGCTTCCGCTTGCGTTATCGCCAGCTCTGCCGGCTATCCAGGCAGCTATAAAACAGGTTTCCCCATCTCCGGTCTGAGCGCCGCTGCACGCGTTCCCGGCGTCCAGGTCTTTCACTCCGGCTCCGCGCTCAAAGACGATCAACTGGTCACTGCCGGCGGCCGCGTCCTCGGCGTCACTGCCGTCGCAGCCTCTTTGCAGGAAGCTCTCAATCGCGCCTACCAGGCCATGGGCGAGATCGAGTTTGAAGGCATGTACTACCGCAGCGACATTGGCCACCGCGCTCTCAAGAGGACACCATGACACCCGCCATTACTCTCGAAGAACTTCTCGTCTGGAACCAGGAGACATCGAGCTTCTGGAAGACCTGGCTCGACGCCAATCCCGCCGTCCTGGAATTGCCCTGCGATATTGGCAGAGCCAAAAGCGTGCAGGAATTTGTGCGCCACATCTGGGTTGTCGACCTGTTCTGGACACGGCGCATCGCCGGATTGCCGGAGCTGGATCGGGAAAAGATGCCGCATGGCCCACTCGATGTTTTGTTCGAACAGCATCTCGAGGCCTTCAAGATTCTTCGCTCGCTGCTGGATGACCCTGCGTTCGCATGGGATGTGAAGCTGAACCTGGCAGCACAGTTTTTGCCGCCGGAAAAGCGGACACCCACACGCCGCAAGGCGCTGGCTCATCTGCTGCTCCACGGGCCGCGCCATTGGGCGCAACTGGCAACGCTGGTCCGGGTTGCCGGTTTCCAATCGGGGTTTTTCGGAGACCTGCTGATCAGCTCAGCTCTGGAATAGGTTCAGAGGGAGCCCCAGGCGGTGGACCACCTGCCGGCGCCGGTTTCCCAGCCTGCTTCTGGAAACACGACCTGCACAGCACGGGCCGCCCTTGCGTCGGCTTGAAGGGCACAGTGGTTTCCGCTCCACACTCCGAACAGGTCGTACGGGTCTCGGAGCGCACCCTCGGCCCTCCGCGCACACGTTTGGCCTTGCACTGCTTGCAGTGCTTGGGGTCGTTCTTGAACTGTTTATCGTAGAAAAATAACTGCTCGCCGGCCGTGAAAACGAAGTCGGCTCCGCAATCATTGCATTTGAGTACTCTGTCGATGAATTCCATGGCCTGTCTTCGTACGTGCTTCCACAACAAGGGCCCGGGCCGCAACAAGTTCGGCGGCAAATTTTTGAATGCCTTGGCATTGCAGCTGAAGGCATGTCTTACAAAACCATTCTACAGATGACGATGCACAATTACGCTAAAACAAAAACTCGTAACTGGCCACCCCGGCCTGGTCTAACTTGCTTTCTTAGCTCCCGAACGATGTACTCGGGAACCGCCGGGGTGGCGCATATTACGATCGATTCGAAACTAGTCAGCCTCTTTGCGAGCCTTCTTGCGATTCCGCTTGCGTGCCAATGCTGCTTTCACGCGACGCTTCTCACCGGGCTTCAGATAGTAGGAGTGACGCTTTACTTCCTTGATGATGTCCTCCTGCTGTACCTTCCGCTTAAACCGGCGCAGCGCGTTTTCGAGCGGCTCGCCTTCTTGTACGCGAACCTCTGCCAAGAAATCCCACCTCCAAACCCGCCAAATGGCCTTCTCCATGATACAGAATTCTTTAGCCCCTGGTCAAAAATTGCCTGCTTATCTTTCGTATTTGCATTCACATACTGCAGCCTGGCGACCGGGTTTCTCTCCCCCAGGAGACCGTCTCACCTCTGAGCGACTCTACATTTTCCTTCATTCCGCGATCACCCAAGCTACCAGGCCAATCCCATGAGAGGCTCCATGCCGCAAGTCGTTTGTTTTGGAAGGTCATTTTGGGCTTTATTGACGTAAAGTCATTGTTTTCATGTACGTGAAAGGAAAAAGGGGGGGGGTGGGGTGCGAAGGGCGATGGGTACGGACCGGGGACATCCCTGACAGTTTGAAGAGGCGGAGGGAAGTAGCGGATCTGTGGTGATATTGGACGCCATGAACCGATTGTGCGCGTTTCCGCGAATTAAACTGCAAACTTTGGGAAGATTTCGGAGATTAGTTTTGTCAGCGGGTTTCCTCATGCGATTCCCTGCCAACCTCCACGGGCGCGCCCCATTTAGCCCCTGCGATGCCTTAAACTTACCTTTGAAAGGGCTTCACCCATGATCCGCTCCTACCAGGGCCACACGCCCCAAGTTGACGACACCTGCTACATCGACCTTTCCGCCCAGCTCATTGGCGAAGTGACCCTCGGCGCGCACTCTTCCGTCTGGATGAACGCCGTCCTGCGCGGCGATGTCAACTTCATTCGCGTGGGCGCAAATTCCAATGTCCAGGATTGCTCCGTTCTGCACGGCCAGCGCAACCAATACCCGGTGATTGTGGGCGACTGGGTCACCATCGGCCATAACGCCACCGTTCACGGCTGCGTGGTGGAAGATGAGTGCCTTATCGGCATTGGCGCACGGGTGCTGAACAATTGCCGGATTGGGACCGGCTCGATCATCGCCGCGGGCGCTGTCGTTCCGGAACACACCGTCGTGCCGCCTCGCACCCTCTGGGCCGGAGTGCCCGCCAAACTCCGCCGCGAACTCTCTGACAAGGACCGCGCCCTCATCCTCGAATACGCGGGAAATTACCTTCACTACACCGAAATCTATCTGAATGAACACGCCGTCTAAACGATAGCAAACTGGCGCATGCTGCACGAAACTTAAGCTAACTTGATACCCTTCTATTGTGTGGGCAAGTTGCGCCAACTTGTCAGCCGGGAGATCCGTCATGTCGCGCCGTTTTTCGCAATCCCTGCTTGGCCCTTCGCTCCGACAACGGTTCGGCAATAGCCTCTTGCTGTTTTCCGCTCTGAGCCTTGCCCTTTGCACTGCGGCCGCCGCCCAGGAACCTCCTGCGTCCACCCTCGTCTCGATGGCCGACAGTGACTCCAGCGCCCTGCCAGACGCTCCGCAATCCCAGACAACTGGCCAGGCCACGGCAAATGGCCAGCCCGCGGCAAAGAAGAGCGACGACGTCACCCTCGCCAACACCCCCGCCCACTTCCTCAAGGACCAGGCCGCTATCTGGACCAGCCCTGCGCGTATCCGCGAGCATGACCTTGCCTACCTGGTGCCGATTGGCCTGGCGACAACCTTGGCCTTCACCGTCGACCACCAGGTGGGGTCCTCTTCCAAGCTCAATGACACTTCTCTCAACAACCACGCTTCTACAGCCTCCAACGGTCTGCTCGGCGGTTTCGTCGCGGCGCCAGTGATCATCTACGGCCTTGGCCACATCCACCACGACGGCCACGCGACGGAAACCGGTATCCTGGCCGGCGAAGCCATGGTCGACAGCCTGGTTGTGGATGAAGTCATGAAAGCCGTATCCATGCGCGAGCGCCCCACCCTGGACGGCGCTAAGGGCAAGTTCTTCCAAACCAGCGTAGGATTGAATTCCTCTTTCCCGTCGACCCATAGCATGATCGCCTGGTCCTCCGCGGCCGTGATTGCTTCGGAATACGACGGCCCAATGACCAAGATCGCGGCTTATGGCCTGGCGACAGGCGTCAGCCTCACCCGCGTGCTCGCCCGCCAGCATTTCCCGTCCGATGTGGTTGTGGGCAGCGCCGTGGGCTGGCTGGTTGGGCGCTATGTCTTCCACAAGCACCAAAAGCGGGACGAAGACTACTAAGGGGCATTAATGACGAGCAGGGTCCCGCTGAGAGAGTCCTCCACGGCTGAAGCCCACGCTGATTCTGCTCGCTTTATGCAGGGATTGAAATCCCCGCCTCCCTCCGACGGGGCCTGTTCCCTATTCCCCACTCCCTATTCCCTGCAGTTATCACACCGGGAGCGGATTTCTGCCTGCGAAGAATTTCCGCTGATGCCAGTAAGGATAAACCGGCGGCTGTTCGCTTGCTTTATCGAGCGCTTCCACCTGGGCCTTTGTCAGGCGCCAACCCTCGGCTCCCAGATTTTGGCGCAATTGTTCATCATTGCGCGCGCCCAGAATGATTGAAGAAACGGTCGGCCTTTGCAGAAGCCAGTTGAGAGCCACCTGCGGAACTGTCTTCCCGATCTCCGCGGCTACCTTGTCCAGAGCGTCAACAACAGAATGGAGGTATTCGTCGGGCACAAGTGGGCCGGCTTCCGCGGTTTTGTGCAGACGGCTGACGTCCGGGAGCGGCTGACCGCGGCGAAGCTTGCCCGTTAACCGTCCCCACCCGAGAGGACTCCAGACAAGCGCGCCCACTTTTTGGTCCAGGCCGAGCGGCATCAACTCCCATTCATATTCCCGGCCGATCAGCGAATAGTAGACCTGGTGGGCGACAAACCGGGTCCAGCCATGCTGTTCCGCCACCGCGAGCGACTTCATCAGGTGCCAACCGGAGAAATTCGACGCCGCAATGCAGCGGACCTTGCCTTCGCGCACAAACTTGTTCAGCGTATCCTGCACTTCTTCGATCGGAGTGAGCGCGTCAAAGGCGTGCAAATGATAGATGTCGACGTAATCAGTACCCAGCCGACGCAGGCTCGCCTCCAGAGCCCGGCGCAGATGGTACCGCGAGGAGCCCGCATCGTTGGGCCCGGGGCCGGTGGGAAATGCAGATTTGGTGGAGATCAGCGCCTTGTCGCGCTTTCCCTCGAGCGCTTTTCCTAGAATCTCTTCGGAGCGCCCGTCGGAGTAACCGTCCGCGGTGTCAAACAGATTCACGCCTGCCTCGAAGCACACGTCGATCAGACGCCGCGCTTCATCTACTTCGGTTGAACCCCATGCCTTGAAAAACTCGTTGGTACCGCCAAACGTTCCGGTGCCAAATGAAAGCGCAGAAACCTTGAGGCCTGAGCCTCCCAGAAGTCGATATTCCATGGCGTTTGGATGCCGAACGGGACGCGAAGATGCAGGCTCACGAAGCCTTCGATTTAAGGGGGCGCTTCTTGCCATCTTCCTCCGGACCGAGGCCGTACGCCCGCCAGAACGACTCGGCGGCTAGTCGGCCGAAATCGCAGCGGCCGGGTTGGGACTCGCGGTGGAAGATGTGGCCGTAGAGCACGGGGCCGAGCAGGAGCGCCATGCCGGCGTCGAAGTCGAACGTGGCAGGGAGCTGGCCCCGTTTGATTCCGCGGCGCAGGATTCTCCTCAGACAGACGCGCGATGGCTCCATGACCCGGTGACGCCAGGCCTCGCCAAACTCCTGATGCACGGCTGAGTAAGCGATCATGGCCGGCACCATGCGCTCACGAGCCGCATCGAATTCATCCGGTGGGCGGCGGCTCAGTACCGTGGCAAGGTCCTGGCACAAGTCGCCCGAGTCGACATCTTCCGGGTCGCGGTCGAGACCATTCACCATCAGCATGACGTCAATGAGCAGCGCTTCCTTATTGGCCCAGTGGTTGTAGACCGTTGCCTTGCTTACGCCGGCGCCTTGCGTGATGGCGTCCATGCTGGCGCCGTCGATGCCGCGCTCACCGAACAGCGTGAGCGCGGCACGCAGCACTCGTTCATGCGCTTCTTCACTGCGTTGCCGTGCCATGACTAAATCTCGATCTTCGAAAAGCGATAGGCACCGATCAAAATGAACACCATCGCCGCCACCAACAGCACTTCGAAATCAATCATTGCCCCATAGTGCGACTTCTCCAGGAGGATCGATCGCATGCCATCGATTCCATATGACAATGGATCGATCATCGTCGCCGCCGCCAGCACTTTCGGCAAGCCATCCAATGGAAACAATGCACCGGAAAGGAAGAACAGCGGCATCACCATGAAGTTCATGATGAGCTGAAATCCCTGCATGTCCTGAAGGCTCGAACCTACCGCTACGCCGAGTCCCGCAAACACCGTCGCAATCAGCAGCATGAATCCAAGCGCCAGCGGCACGGTGCTCAGATGCGCCGGCCTGAACCCTGCAATCACGCAGACCAACGTCACAATCAGCCCTTGAATCACGGCGATTGTCGCCCCGCCCAGCGTGCGGCCGATCATGATTTGAAGGCGCGGCACCGGCGCTACAAGAGTCTCTTTCAGGAATCCAAACTGGCGGTCCCATAGCAATCCCAGGCCGGAAAAAATCGAGGAGAACAACACCGTCATGCCGATCACGCCCGGCGCAACAAACTGCAGATAGCTCCCCTGGCCAGCCTTTTGAAAGACCGGGCCCAGCCCGAATCCAAGCACAACGAGATAGAGCAGTGGCTGTCCCAGGCTGGCCACAATCTGCACACGCGAGCGCAGATACCGCTTCATTTCACGCAGCCACAGAATGTATATCGCGCTCATCGCTTGCCTCCTTGCCACATCTTTGCGAATTGCCTCATCTGGTCCGCCGATCCTGCGCTTTCGTCGCGGATCGTCGAGCCCGTTAGAGCGAGGAACGCGTCTTCAAGGGTCTCGGTTTTTGTCTGGTCCTTGATCTCCTGGGGAGTTCCTTGCGCGACCAGTTTGCCGTGGTCGATGACTCCGACACGATGCGCCACGCGGTCGGCTTCGTCCATGTAATGCGTGGTCAGCATCACTGTCACCTTCTCGGCTTCGTTCACTTTTTTTACGTGCGACCAGAGCTGGTTGCGGCTCTGCGGATCGAGCCCCAGCGTTGGCTCATCGAGGAAGAGAATCTTCGGCGTATGCAAAAAACCACGCGCAATTTCAAGCCGCCGCTTCATACCGCCGGAAAACTTCTTCACCTGGTCCTTGCGGCGGTCCCACAGCTCAAACTGCTTCAGCAATTCTTCCGTGCGGTGACGGCGCACCTTGTGCGGCACATGATAGAGAACTCCGTGGATCCCCATGTTTTCCTCGGCCGTCAGATCGCCGTCCAGGCTGGGGTCCTGGAAGACAATGCCGAAGCGCCGCCGGACCTCGTTCTGGTTTCTTTCGGGGTTGAGACCGTCCAGTTCGATCGAGCCGCTGGTGGGCTTCAGCAGCGTGGTCAGCATTTTGATGGTGGTCGTCTTGCCAGCTCCATTCGGCCCCAGGAACGCGAAGATCTCTCCCTCGGCCACATTGAACGAGACATCGTTCACAGCCGTAAAAGTGCCAAAGGTTTTCACGAGGTTCTGCACACGGATCATTCGGACCTCCAGGAGATCAATACTGAACGGTTCAGTTTAGCTTGTCAATCGGGAATCCTCGCAAACGACAAGGAACTCCGCCGTTCGCGCCTCGAAACCGAACTGTTCGGATGCCCTGCAGACAAAGTATCTGGTGATCGTCCCGGAGGAATTGAAGGGCCGCACCCTTGCGGTGCGAGACTAATCAACTCAAAGAAGTTTAAGGAATTCCTCAACCGTTAAGCCCGAAACCCGAATAAGTGAGCGCAAGGTTCCCACAGCAAGCTCGGAGTGCAGCGGAACCGTGAGATTTGCGCGCTCACCTTGCCTGGTCATCACCAAGTGGCTTCCGGTCTGGCCCCGAGCAAGCCACCCGGCTTTTTCAAAGGCCTTCGACGCTTCCTTTCCAGAGATATTACTGAGCTTTCCCACGAAGCAACCTCATTACTTCCAACCGTTCACCGATCTCTATTGTCTGCACATTATGCAAGACGAATCTTGTGGTATTTAAGATTTCCGTGCTATAGAAGTTGACCGTTCGGGCTGCCAACTCTAAATCGAAGACTCTCTATATCGCGACAAGGACAGGAGTTTGGCCAGCTGGCAGCGAATCCGCCGCCTTTTGGTCTTCTGCCCAAAGCCATCCTGTAATCGCTTCTCGTATATTGACGAGCGCCTCTTTCTCGTCTTTACCCTGGCTCACACATCCCGGCAATGCGGGACACTCAGCGACGACCCAACCATCTTCCTCGGGATGCAAGACTACATGGAACATCATTGCAAAGCTCCTCGGCAACTGAAATTGCCCATCTCTAAACAGTCTACTGGCGCCTCGCGGCTGATTGAGCGCTCAGCGTCCAATACCAGCCTACACCTGGCAACGTTTAAACTGTTAATGCCATGACCACCCTGAAAGCCGTTCGCGGCACTCGCGACTTGTTGCCGCCTGAGACGGCGCTTTGGAACCGTATTGAAGCTACTGCGCGCGCTGTGTTTGCTCGCTACAATTTCGGCGAGATACGAACGCCTGTCTTCGAAGACACTGCGCTCTTTGCCCGCGGAGTCGGCGAGGAAACCGACATCGTTTCGAAGGAAATGTACACCTGGGAAGACCGGGCGCGGGCACAGTCGGAGAAGACGCAATCCCTCACCCTTCGGCCGGAAAATACTGCTGGTGTAGTCCGCGCTTACATCGAGCACCAGTTGGGCGAGACTGGGCAGTTGCAGAAGCTCTATTACATTGGGCCGCAATTCCGGCGCGAGAGGCCGCAAAAGGGGCGCTATCGGCAGTTTTCGCAGATTGGCGCTGAAGTCATTGGTCCGCCGTCGGCAGGAAGCGAGAGCCCTATTCGCGACGCCGAGATCCTTGAAATGCTGGCCACGTTGCTGGATGAGCTGGGTATTACCGGGTGGACTCTGCACTTGAATTCGGTGGGCTCGGCTGCCGATCGTGCGAGATATAACGAAGCGCTGAAGGCTGCATTGGCGCCCGTTGTCGACCAGATGTGCGTGGATTGCCAGCGGCGAGCCGTCACCAACCCGCTGCGGGTGCTCGACTGCAAAGTGCCGGCCGACCAGCCGATCATCGACTCGCTGCCGGTGATTGCCGATTCGCTGGACGAGGCTTCGCGGGCGCATTTCGCGCAGGTGTTGGCTGCTCTCGATGCGGCCGGCGTGCCTTATACGCGGAATCATCGGCTGGTGCGGGGGCTGGACTACTACACGCGGACCACGTTTGAATTCACGCACGGTGGGCTGGGTGCTCAAAATGCGCTGCTGGGCGGGGGACGGTATGACGGGCTGAGCGAGATGCTTGGTGGGCCGAGGGCGCCGGGAATCGGCTTTGCTATGGGGGAGGACAGGCTGGTGCTAACCCTGCAGGCTCTTGAAACGGCTCAGCCCAACGAGAAGGCGGCGGCCTTAATCGCGCCGCTGGGAGAGGGAATCAACCCGGCCGCACTGACCCTGGCGCGGGAGCTGCGACAGGCCGGCCTCCGCATTGAGCTCGGAGAGGGCGGCTTCCGCCTCAAGAAATCGTTTGAAGCCGCCGACAAGTCAGCTCGCGCCATTGTGATCCTGGGCGAAGACGAGCTCAAATCCGGTATCCTGACAGTGAAGACTTTCTCCACAGGCGTACAAACGAAAGTTCCTCGCGCGGAACTGGCGGCTTTTCTCAGCCAATGAATTGACGACGGTTGCGGTTTCCCATCCTTCGCAAAAGACGCGAAGGATGGGGCACCCAGACGCTTTTCAAATATCCGCAAAAGGATAAAGGAAACCAGTAGTGCTCGATTTTCTAGGCAGTCTCGAACGCACCCATCTCTGCGGCGACATGCGCGCCGTCCACGCTGGCCAGCAAGTGGTTCTCATGGGCTGGGTCAATCGCCGCCGCGACCACGGCAACCTGATCTTCCTCGACCTGCGCGACCGCTCCGGCATTGCCCAGATCGTGCTGGACAAGGAGATCACGCCAGACGGCCACTTGAAGGGTGAGCAGGTTCGGCCCGAGTACGTTGTGGCCGCTGTAGGCAAGGTGCGCCTGCGCGACAAGGATGCTATCAATCCCAAGATGCCCACCGGCGAAATCGAGATTGAGGCGACCCAGTTACTCGTCTTGAATGACACGCGCCTGGCTCCATTTTCGCCCTCGGACGAGGCCATCCAGAACGAAGAAGTGCGGCTGAAATATCGCTATATCGACTTGCGGCGGCCGGAGATGCAGCGCAACTTCAGGCTCCGCCACGACATTACGCTGGCTATTCGCGAGTCGCTCAGCAAGCAGGGGTTTCTCGAAATTGAAACGCCCATTCTGACCAAGTCCACGCCGGAAGGGGCGCGGGATTTTCTGGTGCCGAGCCGCGTTCATGCAGGCGAGTTTTACGCGCTGCCGCAGTCGCCGCAGATCTTCAAGCAGATTCTCATGATCAGCGGGTTTGACCGCTACTTCCAGATAGCGCGCTGCTTCCGCGACGAGGATCTGCGTGCCGACCGGCAGCTTGAGTTCACGCAGGTCGATCTGGAGATGAGTTTCCCACGGCAGGAGACGGTTTTTGGTGTCGTCGAGCAATTCCTGGCTGCGGCCTTTGCGGGCGCTGGGGTCACGCTTCCGACGCCATTTCCGCGTATCACCTATGACGACTCCATGCGCCAGTTTGGCTCTGACAAGCCGGATCTGCGGCTACCGGGACTGACCGATGTGCGCGCGGCATTCACTGACGCGGCTCTGGCCACGCTGCAAATCGATCCGGCGTTGCCTGTTGTGGCGCTGCGCATCCCGAGCGTTGGCGAGTTGAGCCGCAAGGAGCGCGAAGACAACCATCCGCAGTTCGATCAGAAAAAGGGCGCAAAGTTTATTGACGACTTCAAGCGGCTGGCCAAGAGCTTCCCCGAGGCTGCCGTGAAGGTGCGCGAACTGGCCGGCGCATCCGAGGCTGACTTCGTCATCATCGTTGCCGGCGACCCCGCTCACCCGGTCAAGGCGAGCGATACGAAGTTCGAAGGGCGTTTGTCCGAACGGGAAATCAACGTCTACTCCGCCGCCGGAAACTTCCGCACCGAGTTGGCGAAGAAGTATGCCGACCGGCACAAGGCCTTCGGCGTAACGGAGCAGGTGGTCGAAGACGCTCATGCTCGCAACGCGGCAAACCCTGTCGAAGGGGGCAAGGCTTTCAACCCTATCTGGATTGTCGACTTTCCCATGTTCGAATACGATCTGGCGACGGCGAAATGGATGCCGGCGCACCACCCCTTCACCGCGCCCCACGAACATGACATGGCTAACCTGCTAACCGATCCGGCCAGTGTTCGGGCTAACTGCTACGACTTGGCGATGAATGGAATGGAGCTCGGCTCGGGGTCCATCAGAATTCACCGCAAGGACGTGCAGCAGCAGATTTTTCAATCTCTCGGGATCAGCGACGAAGAGGCGCGTGCGCGGTTTGGGTTTTTCCTGGATGCGCTAGAATATGGCACTCCGCCGCACGGTGGTATTGCGTTGGGACTCGACCGTATTGTCATGCTATTGGCCGGTGCGCCGAGCTTGCGCGAAGTGATCGCTTTCCCGAAGACCGCAAAGGCGATCGATCTCATGGCAGATGCGCCGACTAACGTGAGCGACCACCAGTTGAAGGAGTTGCATATTCGGGTGGCATTGAAGAGCTAGTTACTTGTCATAACTGACGATTCCGAAGATATGCGTCTTATGCCTTCTTGCTCTGCCGCGCGCTGAATTACGCCACTGGAATTCCTTCGCGCTCTCGCAAGCCCTTCAACCGTGTACTTTCGAGTTCGCCGCGATAGAACATGTTGAACGTATCGAAGGGAATCAGGCGCTTGCCGTCGGGATGCGCGATATGGATGCAGCTCTTCTTCACGCTGCGTACATCGAACGCCTCCGCATCGATAAACTGGACTATCAATATCCGAAACAGATTCTTATACCCCAGGTCTTTCGGGATAAGTACCTTGGGGAGGCAACAGAGTAACTCCTTCAAGGTTGAGGCCTGCGAGCTTGGCGAATGGTTGGTCGCGAACAGCTTGAAGATATGTTCGCGCAAACCGGTCTCCTGTTCATAGATGATGGTATTCCTGGCGCCGTCGATCAGAACCTCCGGCGGCACCATGCCCGTAAGCGGAACCGTTTTGTTGCCCATCTTCAGTGCGTACGCCATGGCGAGCGCATCGGGGTGGCAAGGGACTGGGATCAGATCCTCAGGGCGGAATACATCCGTCTGTTCGAGTATCCGGCGGCGGACTTCAGTGAGTGTGAGCCGGTGCTGCTTCGATTCAAATCCGAGCACGCGGCCGGCCTGCTGTACTGGCTGAAAGGTAACCCCTCTCACAGCCGGCTGGGTTAACGCGAAGTCGATTATCGCGCCTAACTCGCCGTCGTTCACCCCACGCTCTACAGTTACAACCAGCGTAGTTGAAATGCCCAGCTTGTTGAGCCGCTCCAATGCTTTCTCGCGAATTCCACGCAGGTCCGCGCCGCGCAATTGCATCAGCGGCTCGCGTTTGAGCGAATCAAATTGCAGATAGATTTCGAACTGCGGCATGAAGTCCGCAAGCCTCTTGGCGAACTCTTCGTCCTGCGCGATGCGGATGCCGTTGGTATTCACCATCAGGTGGCGGATCGGGCGCTCCTTGCACATTGCGAGCACGCGAAAGAAGTCCGGATGCAGCGTTGGCTCTCCACCGGATATCTGGACCACATCAGGCTCTTTCTCGTTGCGCACGACGCAATCAAGCATGGCTTCAATTTGTTCTAATGTGCGAAATTCGGTCCGGTGCTGGCCGCTTCCCGCATAACATATGGGACACGTCAAGTTACACGCATCGCATATCTCGACCAAGGTTAGGCAGCTATGCTGCTCATGGTCTGGGCATAGCCCGCAGTCATAGGGGCATCCCCATTTCACCGGCGTGTTATAGACCATTGGCTGTTCCGGCGTCTTAATAAAGACTTCTCGCGAACGGCGGTAGTATTCCACGTCGTCGGCTACCAGAACACGCTCGTGCCCATGCTCGGGACACCGCTTCAGCATCAAAACTTTCCCATCCTCAAACACGATTTTCGCGTCTACGCGGCGGTAACATATCGAGCAGATAGATATAGCGACGTCGTAGAACAGATAAGGGCGCAGTTTTTCAGTCATTGGTATCCTTCCTTGTTTTTCCTATCAATGTGCATAGAGCATTCGGTAGACCACTCTCTGGCTCAGAGCGCCGGACAACCAGGGCGCCAAGGTGGGTTCCTTCCACAATAGCGCGGGATCCTGCTGCGCAAAGCTGCGATTGACACGGAAATTGACTTCGGTTTCATGCCACACCCTTTGACCATTGAGCTTTGTCAGGGTTGCTGAAGTCTCGACGATGAAGGACCACCGCGTCGAACCATCGCTTTCAGGGGTTGTTTCCGGCGTTGCTGTTTCACTGAGAACGGTGATGGCGAGGACCGCATCTCCATCGCCGGCTTCCTTCTGAATATGAGCGTTGACTCCGGTCTCCCTGGTTCGCCAGTTAATAGCATTGGCGACCGCCTGGGCCAGGTCGGATGGATCGAGATGGTGGAACTCGGAGGCATTGGTTACTTCTACACGAATGCTTTGAATTCCCTGTAAGTCGAGTTTTCGAGGTGGTGGTGGGGGCGGATGTTGCGGCAGAGGCGGCAGGAAACACGCACCGCAAGCCAGAATTCCCGCAGCACACACCAGCGTCACGAGTTTCTTTGCCAGCATCCCGGCACCTCGTCCCGCGCAGGATTCCTGGGTTGCGGGCTCTCACTTCTCTTATTGAAGTTTGTATCATTCGCTCGATCGAGAAGTTCTTGAGATTGTGACACTTCTTCAAGGTGCTGCTTATGGCTTGCCATCGGGATTCGATTTGCTCTCGCCGTCAAGCGGCTTCTGCGGACTGTTTTCCTGCGCCCGGGAGCTGGCGCTTCTGACAATCACCGCCAGCAGCCAGACAATTAGGGAAAGCACCAGTCCCGCTGCGGACAAGGCCATGACCACGAGAGATACGCCATCGAGGGGGCCAGCGCTGAACTCACCGCTCTTTCCATAGCCGTGCGCTCCCAGCGCAATGTCCAGGCCGCACAGGCCGACGCCCACAAGGAAGCTTACCGCCATGACGATAACGATCTTCGCAAAGGGGAAGCGTTTTTCGGTTGGATCGCTCATAGGCTCCGATCTTGGGATGGAACAAGTCTATAGGTCTTGGTCGTGCTTTGTTTCATCCTTCTTGGGCTGCTTCCGCGCGCCACTTGTCGAGTCGCCTGGAACCCGCAGAAAGAGAGCCCGCAGTCCCCAAGCAATCAGCACTAGCACCATCCCAGCCAGCGACCCCAACATTGCGATGAGTTCCAGGATACCCAGAGGGACAGATATTGCCCCGAAGTAGCGGCCGCCTCCCGTTGAAATAAACCACTGGAGGCCACACAATCCAGACGACACCAGAAACACAGCCACCAAGACTACCAGCGCCTTCGCGAAACCCTCTAATTCATGCCCGAATAGTTTCATGCTTTCCTTTCCAGACACGAGCCTCATCAAAAATCAGCAAGAGGATCCCTGCCAGACAACTCCATTGAATCAGGTTCAACCCATCGAACAATGGTTGCGGCTTGAGAAAGTCGATAGCAAGGCGCCACGCGAGATAACCTCCCAGAAAGATTCGGAAGCGCGCACCCTCAGGGGCTAGAGCCCGAGATTTTCGCTGTGCGGTTTCGGCACGACTGAAGTCATGCCCTGACACAGAGCTTGAGGCATGCGCTGACCCATGCGCTGACTGAGAGCTTGAGGCATTTACCGGCACAGAGCTTGCAACTGGGATTATGGACACAGCAAGCCCCAACAGGGCCAGGAAGAGGATCTCGTAGACCTGCACGGGATGGCGGCCAATTCCATCGCCCAGGTTGACTGCCCAGGGCAACCCGGTCGGCTTTCCGTACGTGTCGTCCGCCAATCCCGCCAGCAGGCATCCAACGCGGCCGACGGCGATGCCGACGCATAGCGGCAATGCGAACAGATCTCCGGTCCGGCGCTTGATGCCGCTCAGCTTCTTTGCGATTTCTACGCCGAGCCAGCCGCCCAGCAGGCCGCCCACGATCGTCTTGCCTCCAGGGGAAAGCAGCAGTTCGAGCATGCGGCCTGTCCTCCATGCCTCTGTGACCGTTGGCCACTGTTCGGCGAGGCCTAGCGCGCGGCTCCCTACCAGGGCTCCTACGGCCGCGGCGGCCAATACGGTCCAGCGCTGAGGCTCGGCCACGATGTCCCCCTGGCGGGCGCGCAGGGTGCGACAGACGGCGAAGCCGACCGCGTAGGCGAGCGTCTCCATCACCGGGTGCCACACGGGGTGCGATCCGATTGGAATCATGTTGGAAAGTATAGAGCGGTTGAAGAGAAGAATCCCTGAGCGGAAGAAAGCGCAGGGCGCCAAGCGATTAAGGCGCAACGAGTGAGCGCAGCGTTATAAGGAGCGAAAGCTGCGCTTAATCCGTATCCGATTCTGAAGCATTTTCCGCTTCGCCGGCAACCGAGATCCTCAGGGACTTGAGAAAGTGCAGGTCGGTCTGGGAGAAAGGCCCTTCCGCATTGCTCTCATCCGCGCCCGCCTCCGGCTCCGCAGTCTCTTTCGCGGAAACCTCGTTCAGGCCTATCGTAGCTTCCAACATCAGCAGCACGTCGAAGCCGTGCTTGCGGATGTCCTGCACAACACCGGCAATCTGTTCGCTCTCGATCACCGACTCGTGGATGGCCTCGCCCAGTTGCTGAATTAGTTCGCGCAGACGCGATGTCACGGGTACCTCCGTACTCTCAGGATCGGCGGCCTGCGCCCGTGGAGAAAAGCGCCGGTGGCTGATTGCAATTCCTATACCTTACTTCCAACGCCGCCGGAGAGCAAACGGTAACTCCCAACGATCAGGCGAAAGCCGGACGCATGGGCACGCTGTTACCATCGAAATCGGAATGAAACCCCAGTCCATTGGTCGCGCGCTTGGGATCGGCCTTCGCGTCGCCGGCCGTATCGCGGGCCAGCGAGTAGCGGCTAGCGCACAGGCGGCAGCCAGCCAGCCATCCCCTACCGCGCAGGCCCCGGATGCAGGAGCACGGGACGCGCAAAGCCGTGCTGCGGGCCAGGTTGCGGGGAAAAAGACCCGAAGCGTCGCCCGCGGGGTTGGGGGATTTCTGCGCCCCTTCCAACGCGTTGGCGGCATTATCTGGCTCGAAGTAGTCGGCGTTTTCTTCTTCCTGCCGGTGGTGGTCTTCGGCCCTACTGTCTGGAAGACTCGAATGAATTGGGCGCATGGTCCGGAACACCGTACGTTTCTTATTGCCGCGGGAATTGTGGCGCTGTTTCTCTATCTCAGCGTGACGTCATTCCTGCGTGCCCGCCGCCGGTGAGCTTCCACCGGGCCGGTTCCCGCTGGCAGGGGGAGTATTCACAACAGGCCGGGTCAGCGCCCACACCACCAGGCCCACTACCATCAATCCGAAGAGCATAAAGAAAAAACCGCCGCTGAACCGTGCGCCGAACCGGATTGCGGCCATTCCCATGAGCGCCAACATGTTTGCAAGGGTAATCATTTCCTTTGACCTCCGCGGCTCGGGGCTCTCTGGCCAACCTCCGCACCGGTAGAGACACGAACTCTGGGGACAAGTTGCATGAGGAACTGAACGCAGGCTTATTTATCTCGTCGGCTCCAGCGCGGAGCGATGGCGTAGTTCAGCTGCACAAGCACGATGGCTGCGATGCTTACCCAGGTGTTGAAGACGCACAATGCTGCTCCGACGGCGTAGAGGGTCTGTGCGATTGTTATCCGCTTGCAGATGCTGGCCCGCACAGCTTGCGGCGTGTCTTCCTTGATCAGGCCGGCACGTGTCGCATATTTCCAGCTCCAGTAGAGCGTTACGCCGGGTGCAAGATTGTCAACCAGTAGATGCCCAGCGCGCCGCGATAGGTTATGAACTCCGCCAGCAGCCGGGTCGAGAGCGGGAGCAGAGTGATGGTGAAAAGAAATCCAAGGTGAATCCAGGTGAGATCGCGGGTTCCCTCCGCCAGGTGATTGAGCTGCGTTTGTTGCCCGGCCCAGAATATTCCCAGGGTAAGAAAGCTCATGCCGTAGGCGACCCACTGCGGGCCGAGGGCGGCCAATGCGGCAAGCAGTTCGCGCTCGCCATGTACTTGCGCGGCTGTTGGAATATGCAGGTCCAGCACCAGCAGCGTCATGGCTACGGCAAAGATGCCGTCGCTCAAGGCGGAAAGCCGCTCGATATTCCGCCCTTGAATGCGGTTATAGAGATTTATCATGCGATCCAACCTTTGAGCCGAAAAGCAGATTCTTCGACTCACCACCCCCAAACTGAAGAACGTTTGGGGCCCCTTTCGCTCAGAATGACAATCTGAAGTTGTTGAAAACTTGTGTGAAGTCACACTAGCTGCGCGGGAGATCGGCCTTGCGGGTCAGGTGCCATACTGCCAGGCCCACGGCCAGCACTCCCAACCCGTACGCCATCCAGGCATAGCTTCCGGAGTGGATCTTCCAGCCCCGCCAAAACGCAATCCCTGCCGCCACCAGCATCAAAACGCCACGTACCTGATTCATCCGTAAGCCTTCCCGCTTCCATCCCGATTCATGTCTTCGACCTGGCCCATCGCGGGGGTTTGACCCATCCCCCGTTCACTCCCTATCGTAAGCACAGTACCAGAGGACCGCCCTATGACCGCCGAAGCCACTGCCATTGCCACCGAACTCAAGAAGACGCCCCTGAACGCCACCCATCGCGCTCTCAAGGCCAAGATGGTCGACTTTGGCGGCTGGGACATGCCGGTTGAATATCCCTGTCCGGGTGGGGGTCTCATCGCTGAGCATCTCGCCGTCCGCAACGCAGTTGGGCTCTTCGACGTGTCCCACATGGGCGAAATCCAGTTTCGCGGACCTGGCGCTTTGGCCGCCGTGCAGCACATCACCATGAACGACGCCTCGCGCCTCAAGGACGGACAGGCCCATTATTCCGCCCTGCTGACGCCGCAAGGCACCTTCGTCGACGATATTCTGGTTCACCGGCTCAGCCCCAATGACTATCTGCTCGTCGTGAACGCCGGTACCAAGGACACGGACTACGCCTGGATTCGCAAGCAAGTCGGGACTTTTCCCTCCATCCATATTTCCGATTATTCGTCTTATTATTCACAGCTTGCCTTGCAGGGGCCGCGCGCTCTTCAAACCTTGCAAAAAGTCACGAAGACAGATCTTTCCGCGATCAGGAATTACTGGTTCACCTACGGCACCGTCGCCGGCGTTCCCAACGTTATGATCGCCCGCACCGGCTACTCAGGCGAAGACGGGTTCGAGGTCTATCTGCCAGCGGACGAGGCTACCACCGTCAAAGTGTGGAATGAACTGCTCGGTGCCGGCGAGGAATTCGGCATCCGCCCTTGCGGCCTGGGGGCGCGCAATACGCTCCGCCTTGAGGCCGGAATGGCACTCTACGGTCATGAGATCTCCGACTCAATCAACGTTTTCGAGGGCAACCTGGACCGCTGGCTCAAGCTCCACAAAGGGGAGTTTATCGGACGGCAGGCACTGCTCGATGTCCAGGCGGCCGGCGGACCTAAGCGCAAGCTGATTGCGCTGGAGATGGTGGAGCGCGGGATTGCGCGGGACGGGTACGCGGTGCTGAATCTGGAAGGTAAGGAGATTGGCACAATTACTTCCGGCTCTCCGGCCCCATTCCTGAAGACCAACATTGCCTTCGCGCTTGTGCCGACCTCCGTATCCCAATCCGGTGAGGATGTGCTGGTGCAGATTCGCCCGGCTCAAACGGCTCGAGCCAAGCAGGTGGCTGCGCCTTTCTATAAGCGGCCTAAAAATTAATTGGGAACCAGCCGCGCGGGGTGTTATCCCTATTCCCTGTTCCCTGTTCCCTGTTCCCTATTCCCTGTATTTTCCACTTCTTCAGGAGTCTTCTTCCCTGTTTTCGGAATCAAACGAGACGGTCCGATTTCGACCTTCAGGAGTCTTACTCATGTCCGTTTCGATTGATGAAGTCAACCAGGTAAAGCATGCGCCAACCGTCGAGGGTGTTCTGACTCTTTTCCACTCCCGCTGGAGCCCGCGCTCATTTACAGATCGCGAAGTCAGCCGCGCCGATCTGGCCAGGGTCTTTGAAGCAGCACGCTGGGCCGCGTCTTCCAGCAACGAGCAGCCCTGGCGGTTTATCGTGGGAGTCCGCAACTCCCCTGCTTACCAGAAGATTTTCGACACGCTCGTGCCCTTCAACCAGCTCTGGGCGACTTCCGCGCCGGTGCTGATCCTGGGCGCCGCCAAGACCAAATTCAGCCACAACAATTCGCCTAACCGGGTTGCGCTTTACGATCTTGGCGCCGCCACGTCCTACCTGACGCTTCAGGCTGCCGCTCTCGGAATCGCTACGCACCAGATGGCCGGTTTTGATGAAAACGCGGCGCGCAAGGCCTTCGAGATCCCTGACGACTACCTCATCGGCGCGGTTATCGCGCTGGGCTACCAGGGAGAGCCGGACAAGCTGCCGAACGACAAAATCAAGGCGCAGGAGACCGCGCCGCGTACCCGCAAGCCTCTCGAGGACTTTGTTTTCTCCGCCTGGGACACACCGGCCGACCTGGGTTGAACCGGGCTGCAGAAAACTCGGGACTTCGGGGTGAAAGCGGCGGAGTGAGTCCCTCAGGGGCTGAAGCCCGCCTTTCTTTCCAGCTATTTGCGGCACGACTGAATGCGTGTAGCATCGTCACACCCTATAAATACGCCTATATCGCTTGTAACCCACTCAGATTGATGGTTTTGACGCACTTGACTACATGCAAGATCATACGCTCTGGTAACGCTTAATACAAGCGATTTTCGGCGGAAAGTGTAACCGTATGTAACCAGAAACGAGCACGTTCGGAGCATGAAAAAGGCCACCTTTGCGGGTGGCCTTTTGTTTGGGGTTGGGTTGGTTTACATCTGGTGGGCTGTGATCCAGATCGCAAGCTGGATAGGATCGAAGCGGTTGTCCTTGCCGATCCGGACGGCGGGGATGAGGCCAGCCCGGACCCACTTGCAGAGAGCGTTGCGAGAGACGCCGATGAGGGCCATCACTTCGCTTCCGGTCAGGAAGTTTGTGCGGCTTCGAAGCTGGTCAACTATGGTGGAGGGTAGTGTATCGGGGATATTGGTCATAACCCTAATACCGCTAAAGTGAGTAAAGCCGAGAGAGAATCACGTCAGAGTTGCGGACGCCCGACCACGCACCGTGGTAGTCCGGGAGGGCAGGAAATGTTCCCTCGCGCACGTGGAAGGAAACTTGACCGAGCGGCGTCTCCACGTAAACGATCCGCCCGAAGTCACCACGCGCCAAGCTGTCGTGTGAGGAGCCTAGCGTCCAGCCCTCGCGTTTGGCTCGTGAAACGACATCTGCAATAAGGACCTCCTTCGCCATAGCCAAATACGGCTTCCAGTCGTGCGGGTCAGCCGTCCGGAAACCTGAGACCTTCTTCCATCGTGCGTAAAATTCCTGAATCGTCTCGGGCGTCGGCCCTTTCTGAAAAGCCCTGTGCAGGGCGAGACGGCGATACACTCTCGCCTTGCGAAGCCGCTGCTGCCGTTTCCGCTCAGCAACAGCGAGTTGCTGCTCCGCCAGTAACCGTAAACGACGAGGTGTGGCGTACAGCCGCCGGGACTGGAAAAAATCACCTAATGTAGAGAGGTCAGGATTCCCGCCCGTGCCATCCCCCGTTCTAAGATTCACGTCCCGGTGACCTTGAACAAATGCGGCGTCGAGAGCCCGCCGCAAAACGCACTTGAAACTGCTTCCCGACTCGTCAATGTGCGCCTCTTCGCACCCCACTCGATAGTTCCATCGGTCGGGACTACCGAAGTAAACATACTCGCGCGCCCATACACCGCTATCCTCGCTCACCGATAACTCAATCCCACTCACTCTGAGTCTCCTTGCGCCCAGTAAACGATCTGACCCGCGAACGGCAAGCGATCCTGGAAGAAATCCCGCATCTCAGGCCAGCCGCTAAAACCATCCGCAACTGCCAACGCCTCGCGCTCGTCATCAGAGAGCGGGTTTCCGCCAAGGATCACGATTCCTGGGATCAAGTGTCCTGCGGCACCGATGCTGATAGGCTCCACCCTGGTACACGTCACCGGCTCCGGCAGGATGCGGTAGGCTCCCGGCTGGCGCAGGCCGCAGTACAAAAACAACCTGTCCCCAGCCTCGATGGGGTTCTTGCGTGAGGCGCGGATCGTTTGCTGCTTGGTCCGCGCCCGGATCGGTCCGACGAATTGCGGAGTGAAATTTAAGAGTGGCACAGACTATGCCTCAGCCAGAACGCCGAGAGCCGAGAGAGCAGCAACCTCGTCGTTGTTCAGCCGCCAGCCATCAATGTAGGAGGCAATCTCGTCCTTGGTGATCGCGGTGATACTGGACTCGCGATGCAAGTCCTGGCCGTTGGCCGTGACCACGAAAGCGTAATTGCCGCCGCTCGTCACTCGGATCGACTCATCCCCGCAATAGTTGTTGTTGTTGTAAGAGTCGTGGCAGCACAGGACGGTCATTTTTGAAGTGTCATATAACAGACCGTTGATTACATTCTTCATTTGATTTCTCCGTTGCCCGAAGGCTTTGCAGCAACTCCGCTGCCGGTAGATGATCGGCGGCTGCACTAGGTACAACCGCCGACGTTGAGATTCGCTCGTCAATCAATTTCAACCCACGCCCCGAAGAGCGATTGCGATTCTATCGTCAGACAATTTCAACCCACACTTACAAAACCAATACTACCCTCGATTCAGAAAAGGTAAATACGACTAATGTAATGGAAGCCGTGTTACTGAAAATCGCGGAAACCCGCACCATTATTGGCGATTTCTCATTAGTAAATAATTTTGACAAATGTATTTGATAACTCGTGTCTGCTTGTGCAACTTACAACTTTTCGCGAGGTTCTGCATCCTAGCGAAGAAGGAGGAGACAAACATGGCAACAATTCAATACTGCGAATGCGTGCTGCTGAGCGCGCCACCAGTGAAGGAGCCCCCGTGCAATACCAAGTGACGAGCCGCCGCGCCGAGAAATATGAAGTCGGCAAACTTGAACTCGCTCATGACGCCACCCCCTTCGTCGTGTTGAGGGTCGAAGAGAACAACCGAGGCGTCTTGCTGGATGTGGTGATTCTGTTCGATGACATTTTGGA
>Ga0302320_10004486_pt1 | contig 31710 bp, 33 predicted proteins | sample Bog_T0_3_FD_202130 | JGI IMG/M metagenome (GOLD analysis project Ga0302320, IMG submission 202130) | Peat permafrost microbial communities from Stordalen Mire near Abisko, Sweden - Bog_T0_3 | ecosystem: Environmental > Terrestrial > Soil > Wetlands > Peat | place: Sweden: Abisko, Stordalen Mire... | reverse complement strand
CTGTAGTCGGCGATTGCGCCCTCGTGGTCGTTCTTCTTGTCCTTGGCCAGCCCCCGGGCGTTGTACGCATTCAGGAATTCAGGCGCCAAGGCAATTGCACGGTCGAAATCCGCTACCGCGCCATCGTAGTCAGCCAATGCCATTTTGCCCTCTCCTGCCACGTACCATTTTGCAGCGGCGCTTCCGACATCGTGTCTACTTGACCCGGTGGCACAGCCGGCGACCAGCAACACCCCGCCTGAGACGGCGAAAAAGGATATACGGCGGGCGATTTTCCCAAGAAATCTCGCGGCTTCGCTGGCGGTCATCGATTTGCCGCCAATTGGAATGCCGCCGGCTGACGCAAGGCAAGAGCGCGTTAAAACCTCTCAGAAGGAGTCGCCCTCAGTCCGCTCGGTCCCGCGCAAAGGAAATCGCACTTTACTCAGAGTCGCGCAAAGTACCGGGACTTGGGCAGGAACAGGAAAATAACGCTCGTCACTTGATTGTGACGATCTGCGCTCCAAAGCCCTCAGCCTCGACCTTGACAGTGTCACCGGGAACCAGCCACCTCGGTTCAAAAGCATGCCCTCGGTCAACAACCGGCCTGTAGCGGGTAATCTGGCCGGACCTGTCCACGGTGACCGTCCAGGACATAGGGACTGGGCCCTGATTGTAGATCAAAGCCCCGTATCCCGGGGTGATGGCGTGCCGGTCGACGAGGACGCGAATGGGAAGCACCCTTGTACCCTCCTTGTCGAAAAGGACGAAGCCAAGGATTAAGCCTAGAACAACGACGATGGCGATTAGGCCGCGATTTATCTCATTTGCATTCATGGTATGGGGAGTGGATTGACAGGGGATTTCTGAACTTTCACCTTGAGCCTATACGGCCGCAGCCTCGGGAAATTGCACGGCTCGGCAAAATTGGCGGCCCGGAATCGGTTTCCGAGGGTCGCCAATGAGTCCGTCTTGAACTCGTTGGCGGCGGCGCGCTCCGAAGTCATCATGATTTCTGCGTACCTTGTCCCCGGCAAGGACGGCATGGCGCTGTTCGACGACCTCCACCAGCGGGCGATCGCAATGCGCTTGCTGACCAATTCGATGGAATCCAGCTCCTATGCGTCGCCATTCGCCGGCTATCTCCACTACCGCCGCGCGCTGCTGGCCGACAAGGTGCAGCTCTACGAAATCCGCGACCTGCCCGGCAACGTGCGCGGCACCGGCCAGAACACACAGATGTCGAGCTACGATCGGCACCAGGCGGAGGGCCGAAAGGCCGGGGTGTGCGGTGCTGGCGTCGGCAAAATGGCGGCCGAGCGGGGTTTCCTCGGGATGTTCGAGCGCAGACGAGACCGCCTTCGGGTAGTGCACGCCCGGCGGCAGCGATGCGCGGCACCGGAAAGCGAGCCCGAGGAAGGGGTCATCGCGGCCTCACGGCTGCATGGTGTTGGTGGCGTAAATCGAGACGGCTGATGGACGGCGGGCTGATTTACATCCGGAATTTCGAGATGCAAAAGGACGCACAAGGCGTGAATTTCATTGGAGGGTTTTGGTCGCTGCAGGACTCCCTTTTGATCGTGCATCACCCGCATCGTCACGGCCATAGGGTAATACCCTACGGGCGACAGAGCCTTGTCGTGGCGGGGCTGCAATCCGTCGTCAGGAGCCCCTACCCGCCCCCGGCGATGTCCGATTCCAAACCGGCCGAAAAGCGAGGAGTCCGTGGCGCAGAACAGTCAACCGCCGTCGGGTAATACCCCATGGCCCCCCGCGCCCTTCCGGCGCATGCTCCGATGCGCGGAAACAAGGGGAGCGCTTCCCCGATGTCTGACAATGGAAGATCGTTCCAAGCGAAGTTAGCGATTGTTTTGGCCTGCAAACTGCACTTAACCACCACCTCGAAGCAGTTCGTCATGGCAAAAAGCGTGGCAGAGGTATTTGTCGAAACACTCATAGCCGCGGGTGTTAAGCGGGTATATGGCGTGGCCGGGGATTCGTTGAACGCGCTGACCGACGCGATTCGCCGCCATGACGCGATTGCGTGGGTCCCCATGCGGCATGAGGAGGCGGCGGCGTTTGCCGCCGGGGCGGACGCCCATTTGACCGGCACCATCGCGGTGTGCGCCGGCAGCTGTGGTCCCGGAAACCTGCACTTGATCAACGGCCTTTTCGATTGCCACCGCAGTCGCGTTCCGGTTCTGGCGATCGCTGCGCAGATTCCGAGCCAGGAAATCGGCAGCGGCTTCTTTCAGGAGACGCACCCCGAGCAACTATTCAAGGATTGCAGCCACTTCTGCGAACTCATCTCCCACGCGAGCCAAATCCCGCGGATCCTGGGGATCGCGCTGCGCACCGCGCTGGTGAAGCGCGGAGTCGCCGTGATCGTCATGCCCGGCGACATCGCCCTGGACAAGTGCTCGTCGGCGCCGCTCTCCCTCGGGATTCTGGACCCCGTCTCCATCGAGCGCCCGGCCGACTCCGCCCTAAGCCACGCCGCAGGGATGCTTAATGACGCGCAAAAGGTGACCATCCTGGGCGGCGCCGGTTGTGATGGCGCGCATGCGGGCCTGCTGGCCATGGCGGCGCGGCTGAAAGCACCCATCGTCCACGCCCTGCGCGGAAAAGAGTTCATCGAGTATGACAATCCCTACGATGTCGGCATGACGGGCCTGATCGGTTTTTCGTCCGGTTATCACGCGATGATGAACTGCGATGTGCTCTTGGTGCTCGGCAGCGACTTTCCCTACCAGCAGTTTTATCCCAAGGAGGCGAAGGTCATCCAGGTCGACCGGCGCGGCGAACAGATCGGTCGGCGAACGCGCGTGGATTTGGGTTTGATCGGCACGGTGAAAGACACGCTGGCCGCACTGGAGCCGCTGCTGCTGGAAAAACCCCAGCGCACGCACCTGGATGCATGCGTCGATCACTACAAAAAAGCGCGAAAAGAACTCGATGAACTTGCGGTGGGCGAACCGGGCCACACACCGATCCACCCCCAGTATGTCGCCAGGGTGTTGGACGAGGTCGCTGCGGACGATGCGGTCTTCATCTGCGACGTCGGCACCCCCACCATCTGGGCGGCTCGCTATCTGCATATGAACGGCCGGCGCCGGCTGCTGGGCTCGTTCACGCACGGTTCGATGGCGGCCTCCGTGCCGCAGGCCATCGGGGCGCAGGCGGCGTTTCCGGGACGGCAGGTGATCACCCTCTCCGGCGATGGCGGAATCGCCATGCTGCTGGGCGACATCCTGACGCTGCCGCAACTCAAGCTGCCCGTAAAAATGGTGGTGTTTAACAACAGTTCCCTCGGCTTCGTGGAACTGGAGATGAAGACGGCTGGGCTGGTCCCCTTCGCGACGGGCCTGGTCAATCCCGATTTCGCCAGGCTGGCGGATGCCGCCGGCATCCTGGGCGTGCGGGTCGAAAAGCCCGAGGAGCTGCGCCCGGCCCTGACGAGGGCACTCCAACATGACGGGCCGGCCCTCGTTGACGTGATCGTCAACCGCCAGGAGCTTTCAATGCCACCGTCCCTCAGTGCGGAGCAGGCGCTCGGTTTCGGGCTCTACATGGTCAAGGCTGTGCTGAGCGGCCGCGGCGACGAGGTTGTCGATTTGGTGAAGACGAATCTCTTTCGCTGAGGCGGCCGAACGGCGCGGCTACCTCCCCTCCGCACACCCTTGGCCGAATTTCAGGCGCGCTTTGCCGCATCGCTGCGCGAGCCGGCAATTTGGGCAAGCTCATGTGCGATATCCTCGGGTGATAGGATAAAATCAACGCATCCGCTTGCGATTGCGCTTTCAGGCATGTCCGGTTGCCCTGCAGTGTCCAACTTCTGTGCAATGGTAATGCCCCCCGCCTCCTTGATGCCACATAGCGCGGCGGCCCCATCGCCGTCATAGCCGGAGACAATGACTGCGACCAGCTTGCCCTCCCAGTGTCGCGTCAGGGATTTCAGGAAAACCGTGATCACATCGGGCCACCCCCGCGGCTTTGAGATCGGCTTCAGGCGAAATTCGCCGTTGAGAACGTGCAAATCCCGCTGCGCCGGGATGATGAATACGTGGTTGGGCTGGATGAGCAGTCTCTCCGTGATCAGCTCGACCGGCATCGCGGTGAAACGCGGGAGGATTTCGTGGAGTCTGGTGGCAACCTCTCTAAGATGATTTACAATGACGATGGCCACGCCCAGATCGGCCGGCAGATTCTTCAACAACCGGATGTACGCGTCGAGCCCGCCGGCAGAACCTCCCACGCAGACAACCGGAAATTTGTTGGCTGAATTCCCGCGCGCGGCGTCCACGTTGACGGTCCCCATGACGATTGCTGCTGATTGTTTTGGAATGGATGCTCCCCTGCCCCGAACCCGAAGGCTCAGAGATTGGCCTTGGTCTCGTCGAGAACCGCTCGCGCCAGGGTCTCGTCGCCGAGCAGGATCGCCACCTTGGTCACATTATTGGCGGCCGCAGCCACCCTGAACTCGATCCGCTTGTCCTGGGCTGTCCGGGCGACTATCACCGCGGAAAAAGCCGTCCGGGCCTCGCTAATCTTGGTGAATCGGAGGTGAGGGATCGCGGTATCGAACGCGTTGGCGACAGAATCCAGGCTGTTGCTCAGAGATGCGTCCAATTCCCCCTGGGCGTAGGCTTCGGTGCCCGCCCCTGCGGTCACCGAGGGCACGAGGAGGTCGGTCGTGAGCGTTTTCTCCACCCGAGGTGAAAACCATCCATAGTGCAACAGACCGCGATTTGCCGTGTTTGGGTGGTATTGTTGGCTGATCACGAGAAAGACTGCAAATGCGCAGCCGGCGGCAATGCTGACAAGTATGAGAGCGGGCTGCTTTATCGTTCGCATACAGGATCAAGATAGTGGCCGCACCCAGAATGAAGCCATTGGACTCTACTCCGAAGAAAGTGACGTCGGAGACTGCGCATCATGCCAGTCAATCGTGCACAGATAGCAGTAGGTCTGCTCTTGGATTCCAGAGTAGGGTCCTTGCAGCCAATTCCGGTCGAGAGGAACAAAAACGGCAGGTGCCTTGCCGCCCGCCACATCTTCCCATTTTAACACGGCAAAGGGCATTCCGGCTTGGAAAATGAGATCTGTTTTTCCGACATACATCCTCTTTCCCTTGCGAAAGCTCGCGAAGCATTGGAAGGCATCCCTTGTATAGGGCTGCTTCCAGAAAGAGTCTGCGCGACCGGACGAGGCCTCGCCGAAGGGCTTGTCTTGGCGGGAGCCGGTGGCGGGGTCTGCTTGTGTCTGCAACGCCGACTCCTCGGAGGGAGCAAAGTCAACGAATCGAATCATGATTGCGTAGGGTAGTCCTTCCAGGCCTCGACCGAAATGGGGTTTCCCCCTAACCGCTTAAAATAGGGAACCCTGGCCAGCGTAGTTCCAAATGCGGGTTAGACCCCATGCGCCCGGGATTGGATTTGGTGTAGGTTCTGCTCACCAGATCCCTCCATTTCATGAAAACGGACCTCGCGAAATCAAGATGGGTTCTCGTGCTTTGCCTACGATGAAGATAATTCACGCGGCTGGCGAATTGTACCCATACATGAAAACCGGCGGGCTGGCGGACGCCGTTGGCGCCCTTACGACGGCGCTTGCGGACAAAGGCCACGAGGTGTCCGTGTTTCTGCCGGGTTACCGGGCGGCGCTTGAACACCCCGATGTCGACGGAGGGCAAGTCTGCCTGCAACTGCGGATTGAGATGGCCGACCAGCTGTGCTCGGGAGAAATTCGCACGTTTTCCCCGCGCCCAAACCTGACAATTTTCTTCGTTTGCCGGGAGGAGTTCTTCGATCGCCGGCACGCGTACGGAGATGGCGGGAAGGACTACGACGATAATGCCGAGCGGTTCATCTTTTTTAGCAAGGCCGTTGTCGAGACCGTCCGCCGGCTCGGTCTGCGACCGGATATTGTCCATGGGCACGATTGGCATGCGGCGCTGCTACCGCTCTTGATCCGCGAGGCCGAGCGCCGACACGGCCTGACCCTGGCGGTCAAAACCGTTCTTACCATTCACAACCTGGCCTACCAGGGGGTGTTTCCGGCGGCAGTATTCTCCCAGACAAATCTGCCCGATGAGCTGAACAGCGTCGAAGGATTGGAGTACTGCGGCCAGGTGAATCTTCTGAAGGGCGGGATCCTGTTTGCCGACCGGGTAACCACTGTAAGTCCGAACTATTCGAGGGAGATCCAGACTCCAGAGTTCGGCTTCGGCTTGGACGGAGTCATTCAGACCCGGGCCAAGGAGATCGTGGGGCTCCTCAATGGAGTCGACACGGCCGTTTGGAATCCGGCGTCCGACGCCAGCCTCCCGGCCCGCTACTCGGCAAAGGACCTGTCGGGAAAGCAGACTTGTCGGGCGGCGTTGCTGCGCCATTGCGGTTTCAGGCCCAGTCCCACAGGGCCGATTTTCGGAATTGTCAGCCGGTTTGCAGCGCAAAAGGGCATTGATCTGCTGCTTCAAAACCGATCGTTCTTTGTGAATGAAGACTGCCGGTTGGTGATGTTGGGAACCGGGGACAAGCGCTATGAGGACGAACTGCGCCTGCTGGAGTCGGCTGCACCGACAAAAATCTGCCCGCGCTCGCAATTCGACGAAGCGACAAGCCATCTGATCGAGGCGGGAAGCGACTTTTTCCTGATGCCGTCCGTATTCGAGCCCTGCGGCCTGAACCAAATGTATTCCCAGATCTACGGCACAGTGCCGATCGCAAGCCGTGTCGGCGGTCTTTCGGACACCGTCTCGGACGCCGATGAGAACCCGTCCACAGGGACAGGCCTCATGTGCGCTCCGACCGCAGCGGCCCTGCGAATGGTCCTAAAACGCGCTTTGGCGCTATTTGCGGACAAACGGCGATATTCCGCTGTTCAGCAGCGTGGGATGGCCCGCGAGTTTGGCTGGGAGCGGGCTGCGGTTGCCTACGAGCGGCTCTACGAGGATGCGGCAGCCAACGGGTGACCCGAACCAGTTGGGTTCGTTATCCGGTTCCGGGAATATTCCTGTCTGCGGGCTTCTTTGCGGGAGGCACGGCGATGTCCAGCGCAGCGCTCAAATCAATTTCATGCTCCTGTTCCTCGACGATGATTGCGCGCAAGGCCTCGCTTAACGCAAATTCCCCCATCGCCTCGGCCTGCCGGATGCGCTCGCGATAACGTCCAACCGTTTCCCGTTCGTTCTCCAAATCTGCGCGCAGCATTTCAACAGGATCTTTCGATGTCTTCACCGGTTTGGGCGACACTCCAGGCATGCCGCCCAGATAATCAATTTGTTTGGCGATCTTTATGGCATGCGCCAGCTCTTCCCCGGCATGCGCTTCCAATTCCCGGGCAATATCCGTGTACGCGGCGCCCTTCAGCACCTGGCTGTACACGGTGTAGGCAATGATCGCCTGGTATTCGCCGGCCAGATCCTCGTTCAGCAGCTGGATCATCCGTTCGCGAGTGATGTTCAATCCTGATGTAGTTTCTTCTTTAGCCATAATATTTCCCGAGTTGGCAGCCGGCTTTTAAGGCCTGCTGCGCCTGGTGGTTTTCATGCATTCCATAGGTCCGCCCGCCCTTAGGCCTGCACGGTGAAGCCGATTTTGATGGTCACCTGCCAGTGATCCACCTTTCCCTTGGTGATGTTGCCGCGGGTTTCGACCACCTGGAACCAGCATAGGTCCTTGACGGTTTTGTGCGCTCGTCGAATGGCCGTGGCAACTGCGTCCTCGACGGTCGTGGTGGATGTGCCGGTGAGCTCAATGATCTTGTAGACGTGGTCTTTCATCTTCGGTTTTTTTGTTGGCCCTGCCGGTTAGTCGACCGCCAACTCGACGGAGGTATCGCCGCGCAGCGCTTTGGAATAGGGGCATGTCCGGTATGCTTCGTCCATGATGCGGCGAGCATGAGTGCGATCGACACCGGGAAGCTGCGCGTGAAGGACCACCGCCAGGCGGTAGCCGCCGTGGTCATCCTCGATCAGGCTCACCAGCGCCCGAACTGTGGAGTCTTTGACGGGTGTGCCGAGCTTCGTGGCCGCGCTGACCAAGGCGCTGTGATAACAGGCCGAATAGGCGCCCGCAAACAACAGCTCGGGATTGGGACCGCGTTTCTCGATGCCCTGCTGCAGCGGATTTCCCAGTGCGACATCAAGCAACCCGTCCGGCGTCTGAATGGTTCCCGAACGTCCGCCCTTGGAAACCGCTTCCGCCGTAAATAACGCTTTCATCCTCGGGCAATACTAATTGGAAAGCTGCGGTTGTCCTATGGGGTGTAACCCTAGCAGACATCTGAAAAGGCCGTGTTCGCCTCACGACCGCGCCAAAGTTGGAGATCCGAACGGCTGGGCTGCTTTCGGGGTGAGGTGGAGCCACGATCCGGCGGAGGGCCATGCCCATCGCGGAGGGCTTGCCCACGGCGCAGTCTCAGCCAACATCCCATCTCGACGGATTCGATATGGTATTCGACCCAACAATCGGCGGAGCGGAAAATGAGAGCAAGGACAGAGCGCGGCCGGACCCGAAATGACGGCTGCGGTCGGCCACGGCGGGCGCGAACCGCATTCGACCAAGCCATTCGGAAATGAGTGATTTCTTCTTCGCCCGCTCGCAGATGGCGATGTCCCTGGCGTTCCATATCGTGTTCGCGGCCCTGGGGATCGGGATGCCGTTGCTCATGGTCATGGCGGAGGGAGCCTATCTGCGCACCGGGACGACGGTTTACCTGGAGCTCAGCAAACGCTGGGCCAAGGGCACCGCGATTCTCTTCGCGGTGGGAGCGGTCTCCGGCACTGTGCTGTCCTTCGAGCTCGGCCTGCTCTGGCCCGGCTTCATGGGGAAGGCCGGGGCGATCATCGGCATGCCTTTCTCGCTCGAAGGCTTTGCCTTCTTCACCGAGGCGATCTTCATCGGCGTGTACCTTTACGGCCTAAGCCGCCTGCCTCCGCTTCTGCACTGGCTGTCGGGGGTGGTGGTCGCGGTCAGCGGCGTCTTCTCCGGCATTTTCGTCGTGACGGCCAACGCGTGGATGAACGCTCCGTCCGGCTTCAGGTTCATCAACGGCCAGTTCACAGAGATCGATCCGGTCGCCGCCATGTTCAATCCGGCCAGCTTTCATGAAATCCTGCACATGACGCTGGCCGCCTTTGTCGCGACGGGATTCGGCGTGGCCGCGGTTCATGCGCTCTTGCTGCTGCGAAATCCAGGCAGTCATTTCCATCGCTGCGCCGTGGGCCTCGCGCTGGCCGTGGCGTGCATCAGCATCCCGCTGCAGATCTTGAGCGGCGATCTCAGCGCCCGCGCCGTGGGCCGGCTCCAACCCGCGAAGCTCGCGGCAATGGAGGCATTGTACAGGACCCAGGGGGGGGCGCCGCTGCTCATCGGTGGTCTTCCCGATGATGCGACGCGCTCAGTCGATGATGCGCTCGTGATTCCGCATGGCCTGAGCCTGTTGCTCGGCAATAGCGCGAGCGCAAGGGTCGCGGGCCTTGAGGAATTCCCGCGCAAGAACTGGCCCAACGTGCGGATAGCTCATTGGTCGTTTGACCTGATGGTCCTTTCGGGCTTCGCGATGCTGACGCTGGCCGGATGGTCGGCTTGGATTTGGTGGCGGCGGCGGCGGCTGGCGGACCATCCATGGCTGTTGCGCGCCCTGGTCGCCTCCGGACCGCTGGGGTTTGTCGCAATCGAGGCCGGTTGGGCCGTGACCGAGGTTGGGCGACAGCCGTGGATCATCTATAATGTCATGCGAACGCAGGACGCGGTCACGCCGATGCCCGGAATCGCGGCCCCCTTCCTCGCCTTTACGGTCCTGTATGTCTTTCTCACCATTGTTGTCGTCACCCTCTTGCGGCATCTGTTCCTCGAGACCTCGGGCGCCGTCCCGGAATCACCGTCTGCCTGAGGCCATGTACCCGCTCGCCGCAGCCGTGTCCTTGTTTCTGTCGCTGATCCTGTATGCGCTTTTGGGTGGCGCGGATTTTGGCGGCGGCATGTGGGACATGCTTGCCGTTGGGCCGCGCGCCGAGCGGCAGCAGAAGCTGGTCGCAAGGGCTATCGCCCCAATATGGGAGGCCAACCACGTCTGGCTCATCCTCGCCGTGGTGGTGCTGTTCACCGGATTCCCCATCGGATTCGCCGCGATGATGACTGCGCTGAACATCCCCATCACCGCGATGCTCATCGGGATCGTCTTGCGCGGCTCGGCGTTCATCTTCCGAAGTTACGGCTCGCAGTCAGGCCCCGTGCAACGGCGATGGAGCATGGTGTTCGGCATCGCCAGCATCCTCACGCCGTTTTCCCAGGGCATGATCCTCGGCGCTCTGGCAACCGGCCAGATTCGCGTCGCGAATGGCCACGTAGCCACCGGGTTTCTTGCGGGCTGGCTGACCCCGTTCGCGCTCGCCTGCGGTGCTTTCGCGCTCGATCTGTTTGCGTTCCTGGCGGCCACCTACCTCACGCTTGACGCCAGGGACCAGCCTGATCTGCAGGATGATTTTCGGCGGCGGGCGATCTGGTCCGGCGCGGCCCTCGTGCCAGTTGCCGGTGTGGTTTTTCTCGCGGCCAGACACGGTGCGCCGGCGATGTATCACGGATTGACGCTATGGTGGGCGCCCCTGCTGCTCGGCGCGACGGGCCTCTGCAGCCTTGTCGCATTCGGAGCTTTGTGGTGGCGGCGGTTTGCCGTGGCGCGCGTGGCGGCCGCTGGCCAAGTGACGCTCATCCTGGTCGGGTGGAGCCTGGCGCAATATCCAAATCTCGTCACTCCGGACGTCACGGTCGCCAACGCCTGCGCGCCAAACGCGACATTGCGCCTGCTTGTCCTGGCCTTGGCAGCCGGCGCCCTCGTGTTGTTGCCGTCGCTGATATTTCTGTTCCGCCTTTTTAAGGGCAATGGGCCCGATTAGTCGGGCCGCTTGTCGGTTTAAGCCGACCTTGGACCGTCAACTAGAGATGTCCGCCTTCGTTCTCCCAGGCTTTTTCGCCCGGAGCCGCGGCTACTGGAGCCGAAGCGTTGGGCCGCACCATCGCAAGGGGCTCCAAGGAATGGTCCAAGGTGCCCGAATCCATAAGCCCTCGCGCCAGCACCACCTCGCGCAGTGATCTGCCTGAGGCCAGGGCTTCCTTCGCCACGCTCGCAGCGACATCATAGCCGAGATACGGATTGAGCGCCGTAACGAGCATTAGCGAACGCTCCATCAGCTCCCGGCAGCGGACGCCATCGGCCTCGATCCCCGCCACGCACTTCTCCGCAAACACGCGGGCCCCGCTGGCGAGACAATGGACGGACTCGTGAAGGCAGTATGCCATCAGCGGCAGTGTCGCGTTAAGTTCCAGTTGGCCGTCTCGGCCGGCGGATGCGACCGTGTGCGCCAGTCCATGCACGTAAAGTCCCACTTGGACAAGCATTTCACTCATCACGGGATTGACCTTGCCCGGCATTATCGACGATCCGGGCTGGGTGGCCGGCAGCCGAAGCTCCGCGAACCCGGCCCGCGGCCCCGAACCAAGCAGGCGGATGTCGTTGGCGATCTTCGTCAAAGCCGCCGCGACCGCAGCCAACTGGCCGGCGACCTCCACGCAATCATCGCGGCATGCCTGAGCCTCAAAGTGATTCCTCGCCTCACGGAATGATATTCCGGTTTCCGCGCTGAGAATGCAACAGACCCGGGCGCCAAACTCCGGATGCGCGGTCAAACCGGTGCCCACCGCCGTGCCACCGACCGCCAGTTCGCCCAATGCCGCGATCGCGCGTTGCACACGTTCGCCGGCCTTTCGGGCCTGCATGGCGTAGCCGGAAAATTCCTGGCCGAGCGTGAGTGGCGTGGCATCCATCAGATGGGTGCGTCCGATCTTCACGATGCCGGTGAATTCTTCAGCCTTCGCATCAAGGGCTGCCGCCAAATCCGCCAGCGCGGGGGCAAGGTCCGTCTGCATGACCTGCGCAACACTCACGTGCAGGGCGGTTGGGATCACGTCGTTCGACGACTGGCCGAGATTGACATCATCATTCGCATGCAGGGCGGGCCCACCGGCGCCGGCGAGCTGCGCGGCCCGGCTAACGATCACCTCGTTGGCATTCGTATTGGTCGACGTGGCCGAGCCGGTTTGGAACACGTCGACCGGAAAATGCGGCGCGTGCCGGCCGTCGGCGATCTCGCGCGCGGCTAGTTGGATGAGCCGGCTCTTCTCGGGCGAAAGCCTTCCCAGTTCTTCGTTTGCACGGGCCGCTGCTAGTTTGACCAAGCCGAGCCCCCGTATGAAAGCTGCGGGCATGGTCCGGCCGCTAATGGGGAAATTGAGCACTGCGCGCTGTGTCGAGGCGCCCCAGAGCGCCTCGTCCGGCACCTGCATTTCGCCCATCGAGTCTTTGGTTGTGCGAATGCTGAAAGACTAAGCGGCGGCCCCGGATTTGCAATTCGCCGCCAATCCATGAATGGATGCCTTGGCGCCTATACCAAGGCGGCGCCCTCTCGGAGGCTCAGAGCATTTGACAGGCCTCATCAAACTCCAGGCGCGGGCCGCGCGGATGGAGCTTTGCGGCGTCGCCATAGCCGAGATTGCACAGGAAGTTTGATTTCACCGGACCCGCTGCGATGAATGCCCCGGCCGCCGAACCCGTCCTGGGTGCCGCGGTCGCGAAGAATTCGAGATCGACCTTTGCGTTGTCGAAACCCGACATGGGGCCGCAATCGAGGCCGAGAGAGCGGGCTGCGATCATGAAATAGGCGCCCTGCAGGGAGCCGTTTCGCATCGCTGTGGAGGCCGCCAGCTCCGGCGACTTCGCAAACATGTCCTGCATGGCTGGCGCCGCAGGGAAAAGCCTTGGCAGCAACTCGAAGAATCTCGAATCGTACGCGATGATGGCGGTGACGGGAGCGGCCATCGTCTTGTCAACGTTTCCCTGGATGAGCGCCGGTCGGAGCCTTTCCTTAGCCTCCCGGGTGCGCAGGAAAACTATCCGGGCAGGACTGCAGTTGGCGCTGGTCGGCCCCCATTTTAGCAGGTCGTAGAGCTGTCTCAGCAGGCCGTCCTCGACCGGCCGGTCGAGCCACGCGCTGTGCGTCCGGGCCTTGCGGAAAAGGACATCGAAGTCGCGGTTACTGAGGCGGGTTCCCGACTCCTCATCGATTGATTGTGGGTTCTTCATTGGTGCATACTGTAGACGAAAGATCCCACCTGTCCCATGGGGTGGAACCCGGCCTTCAGGTTAGAAACGCCGCGAGCGATCGTTCGCCCGCGGCGGTTACACAACTTGCAAAAGGATCCTCAGGCGTGCATCGAGTGTTCCGCGTGAGCCCCATGGCCGTCCTGATGGCAGTGTTCCGAGTCATCCGCCGCAGCCTGCAGCTTCTGGTTCTGGTCCGGTGTCAGGAGAGCGAGGATTTTCTCGTGGTTGGCCTTGTGCTGTTTTTTCGCCTCAGTGCAACGGGCCGCTTGCTCCTGGGTTAATTGCGAAATCTTCGCCTTCTGGTCGTCCGTGAGCTTCATCGACTCGACGAGCTGAAGGGCCTCTTCAAGGCGATGCACGACACAGGTGGGGTCCGGACCGCCGGATGACGGCGTCGGGTGGGCTGCCGTCACGGGCGGCGTGGTGCGTGCGACGGGCTGGTTGGGCTTGGCATTGGGCGAGGCGGCGGGCGCCGTGGGTTTTTGTGATGTGAGCATCCACCAACCATGCACCCGATAACGCTTCGGCGATATGGGGTCTTACTCTCCTTCCAACCCGGCGGCCAAACATCATTGCTTCTGCGCAATGGCCGCACCCCCCATCCCGCCTCCCCGACGCTAGGGGGAAACCCCATTTCGGTTGAAGCCAGGAAAGGCTATTGTCCGGAATTATGATTCGATCCGTTGACTTTGCCTCCTCCGATGAATCGGCAGTGCAGACCCAGGCAGACCCCGCCACCGACCCCGCCCCCGACTCGTCCAGCCGGGCTGACTCTCCCCGGAAGCAACCCTACACAAGGGATGTCTTTCAATGCTTCGCGAGCTTCCGCAAGGGAAGAAAAATGGGTTCTTCGTCGTTTTCAGTGGAATAAGCCCGGCTGCTTGGGAAGCATCGGAGGATGCAACCCGAGCAAATCGCGGCATGACGAAACAGGAAAAACAGGCACTCAGCGAAATCGACATCTGCGATCTCTTCATCACACCCGCGATCAAAGGCGCGGGTTGGGACCAGCACACCCAGATTCGCCGTGAAGTCACCCTTGCTCCTGGTCCAGTAATCGTCCGGGGCAATATGTCCTCGCGAAATAAAAAGAAGAGAAAATTCGCTGACTATGTTTTGCTTCGGGAAGCAGGAGTCCCAATCGCCATCGTCGAAGCCAAGGACAATAACCACACCGTCAGCCACGGCATGCAACAAGCCCTGGGCTACGCAGGGAATTGTGGGCCACATCCACCATTGGGGAGCCTTTGCAACACTGGGTTCCACGGAGAAGCGGTAGCTAACGCAATCGAGACGGATTCACAACTCCCGGCCCATTGCCCATGTGCTTTGCACTGGCAGGGGTCGAATTAGCTGATCCACCGCCCGCAGCCGTTTAGGCCCGCCTCGGCCCAATCCGAAGCGGGAGCAACCCTGCTGAGCTCAGCTCGTTGGCGGAAATGACTTGCAGGCAAAGCACAGCGGTTGTCCACCGCCCCCTCCCGGCCGGCCTGAGCTGGCCGGGACCGGGCCAACCTTCTAATTGGGGCTCAACGCCGAAGTTTACAGAGCCGCCCCTCAACCCGCAGAACGGACGAGCTGCTCAACAGTCCCCATGGCCAGGTACACCCGATTCGGCTCCGCGCCAAGCTGGACGAAGCCATGCTTTCCATAAAAACGCAGGGCAGTGTCGTCCTTGGCTTCGGCAACGACCGCGAGGGATCCGCTGACCTTGGTTTGCACATAGGCCCGGGCAAGGGCGTCGACGAGCAGAAGCGCACCCGTGCCCGGAAAGCGGTCGTCGCGCGCCAACCTCCCGATCAGGGTTGCAGGTAGGCGTGGATAACGGGGCAGTTTCCGCGCGAGATCGGCAGGCAATTCGGCCAGTTCAACCGTATAGTTCGAGAGGGTGTAAAAGCCGACGATCACCGTGGGCGCCGCATCATCGACCATGACGAAGGTGGCCGCCAGATGCCGATCCGCGTCCTTGCGGGCCTGCTGCTGGAGGTAAGCGTTCAGCGCCCCGGCAGCAGACTGGAACCCGGCGCGGTTGTGCCGGGCCGCGTCGAGCAGCTCAAAGCGGTAGGGCATCAGCGCACCTGCTCACGGTAGCAAGCAAACGCCGCTTGCAAGGCTGGAGCGGGCGCAGAAGGGGCCAAAAGCGATTGGACAAAGGCGGCTGACTCGGCGGCATCCAATTGCGTGCGGCGGGCCTGTTGCACGGTCCTGGAGGCGCTGTCCTGGAGCGTCTGGACAATGTAGGACGACACCGAAGAGTGCCCGGTCAATCCCGCCGCCTCCATAAGGATTTCCTTCAAATTGGCAGGGATGCGCGCTTCGAGTCGGGCGGTTCGGTTCTCCGTAGCCGATGCGGAAACGGCAGGGAGTCTGCGGGTCAATGTTGCCATGGAGTATTATGTACGGCTATTTGCCGTACATCTCAAGACGGATCGAATCGATTTCATCTATAACCCTCTGCCTCTATTCCTTACATGACATTTTATGAAATATCGCATTCCTCATGTCCAAGGGTTTCGCTGGGGCCGCCAATCATCCGGCGCCTGACGAGCGCCTCAAAGCCGGCCAGGATACCCTGCGATTGAACGGCGGCCGCCGGATGAGGCTGAAGGGATCGCAAAGCGGGCTTTGGACCCACGGCGAAGGGAAACCCGCACGGGGCTGCCATGGCCGCGGCCCGGCGCGGCCGGCGAGTCCAGTCTCCAGCAACCCCCAAGGCATTGATCCTGCTCGGATCACTCGACAGGCAACCGAGTTGCTTGCGAACAGATGACTACGCAGCCTGTTGCCCATGCGGCGGCAGACTCGAAGAAACTTTTGGGCCAATTTAGGGCCAATTTCTTGGTCCATACCTACCCGAAAGTGATCTCACGTATCCCCTTCTCAAAGCCAGCCTCACTTTACCGTTCATGCACTTACGGCGCAGTTGACGTTAAATGCGGTCAGTTTGAAACTCCGGACGATCAGACTGAAAATCCTTGTGTCCCCGGTTCGATTCCGGGCCTTGCCACCACCTCAGGATTTGAGCCGCTTGATAAACTGCGCCTCGAACATTTCGTAAACCAGGCGGCGCTCCGCAATGAACACAGCCTCGATGGCTCCGTCAGCTGCATAGTTGAAGATAGTCCGGTGGCGGCCGACACGGAGCCGATAATAACCCGACAGATTGGCTTCCAGCGCACAAATGTCGCCGCGTTCTTCACACAGTTCTGCGAGTGCATGCCTGATTGCACGGCGCGGCTCTGGAGCGAGCCGGCGGGCATATTCGATGACCTGGATTGAAGGACGGACAACACGCTTCATTCGGGAATATCATCGATCTTGCCGAAATGAGTGCGACCGGCCTTGTGCTCCGCGATGGCGCGCATGGCGGCATCGTCGCCCATGAATTCGAGGGTTTCGGCGATGGCGCTCATCCTCTCATGGCCTATCACGCAGGCGACGGGCTCGTCGTGGCGTGTGACGGTGACCACCCGTCCCTTCTCGGCGGCCTTCACCAAGGCCGGAAAGGAATCCTGCCCTTCGGATATGCTAACTGTAGATTTCATTATAAAACCAGTATTTTATAGATGCCGAAAGTCAAGCAGGTTTTACCCTCCGGGGCCTTCGGCGATGCGGCGAATGCCGCCCGGGCCGCTCACGGCGGCAGGTCGTAGACCTCGACCAGAGCAATTCCGGTCGAGGCGGAGTCGGCGCTGGTCACCTTGGCGGTGTAGCCGTTGTTGGCGGGAAGGGTCACGACCATGGCGCAGTCGTTGGAGCCAGCGAGAATCGTGCTGGCATAGACGCTATTCATGATCGCGGTCGTCGCCGGCTGGATCCCCGCCGCCACGGTCGAATTGCCCGCAACCGGGGCGGTTCCCCACGCGGAATTGGTCGCGACGACGTTCCCGGAGGAGTCATACAGGGTCAGCAGGGGCTTCGCCAGATTTGCGCCGGGAAAGTTCACCGCCTCCGCCGGACCGACCGCCCGGATGAGCACCGTTTCGGATGTGCTGCCGATGGTCCAGAATCCGGCGTCCAGGAATTGGAACTGGCTGGCGCCCGTCCCGAGCCCCGTTCCCACATAGCCGCGCGTCGAAATGTTGATCAGGTGGGAAGTTGGCGTGGTCACGTAGGAGTCGTAGTCGTACACCTCGATCTGCGCCACTCCCGAGCCACCATTCGCGCTTTTCACGTCCGCCGTGTAGCCGATCCCGGGACCCGCTGGCACGCTCGGGGAGATTGCCGCATCGTTGGAACTAGACTGAAACGAGGCCGCATAAACGGTGTTGAAGGCGTTGATCAATGCCTGGCTGCCGCCCCAGGCCGTCGTGGTGGAAAGCGGGCTGGTCGCGCTATTCAGGATCAACTGCGGGTTGGCAAGGGCCAGGCCGGAGTAGTGGATCGGGTCGAGGGCCGCCAGATTCGGACCGATGCCCCGGACCACGATCTTCTTGGTGCCCGATCCATTGGTGTAAAACCCCGCATCGAGATCCTGATTGGCGCCCGTGCCCACATAACCCACCGTGGAAATGTTGTACAGGAACGAGTTGACGGCGACCGCCACGCTTGCCGTGCTGGACGTCACCGAACCCAGGCTATTGGTTACGACGACCGTGTAGTTTCCCTCCTGCGTGGTGCCAATGTTGGAAAGGGTGAGTGTGGCATTCGTAGCGCCGCTGATGGCGCTGCCGTTCTGGCGCCATTGGTACGATCCGGCGTTGGTGGCCGTTACGCTCAAAGTCACGTTGGCCCCGGCATTGACGGATTGAGAAGCAGTTGGCTGGGCCGTGATCGCAGGCGGACTGGTCACGATGCTCAGGGATACGTTCTGGGTGAATGCGACTCCGCCGCCGTTTATCACCTCAAGGTAATAGGAACCGACATCCGAGGAACTGACGCTGTTCACCGTGATGCCGCATGGAAAGCCGCCGACATTAGTGTACTTTGCGTTGCCTCCGACAATCCCGGGGCCAAGTCGCGGATCGACGAAATACCAGAAAACGGAGGTGTTGGCTGGGACGTACGTTGATCCGCTGAAAGTCACCGTGGGTGCGAACTGGGCGGCGGAACCCGCCACTACCGCCTGGCTCACAGGCTGGGTGACGATGGTCGGAGGAGCGATCGTGGTCGAGGACTTGGCGACAACATAGACTATGAGGGTTCTCTCATACATTCCCACAATCCCCGAGCCCGGAATGGTCGTCATATCATAGGTCGTCACGGTATCGTAGCCGATCACCAGCCTGTAGGGCAGTCCCGCCCTCAAGGTGCCGGCCGGAATAACGTACGAGGTGAATGGTGTCGGCGACACCGTCGACCCGGTGCCCTGGACCGTGGTGTACGCCTGCCCGATGTTGACGTTATCGTTGCCGCTTTCGCTGGTGATCTGGAGGCTCATGTAACCGGCGATACCGCCCGTCGCGTACGTGGAAAAGGTGTTGAAGTTCACCGTGTAGCTCTGGCTCGGATCGATCACGAGCACCCCGTTCTGCCAGGTTCCGTTGGTCACCTGCGGAACCGTGGGATAAAGGTCGCCGGTCATGCTGATTGTCGCCGTCGGAAAGCCCGTGCCGCTCATTCTGTAGCTTCCGTTCGGAAAAGCGGCGTCAAAGGCGGCCTTGGATGGATAGGCGCTCTTGAGCACATAGTTATTGTCGCCCGAATTGTAGGCCATCGCCAATCCGGACAGACCGGGAGGCGTGACCGTTGCCGCAGACGGCGCCTGGGAGGTGAAGAAATACGCCCCCATATTCGTGAAGGAGCTGGGGGCGCTCGCGCTCGATTGAAGGTAGATCTGGGTTTTCGCGGCCATGTAGAACGACTGCCCGAAGGCCGTCGTTGCTGAAATGAACAGCGGGACAACGCAGGATAGAATACGCTTATTCATTAGCGGGAGGGCGCGGTGAAAAGCCTGGAATTTCATCGCAGGTAGAAGGTAAGAACCGTGCCACAATTCTCATAGCGGCGCCCCCGACTTGTGTAATCTATTGACGCAAAAGAGAATTCCCATAATTTTGTGCCTCATGACCGAGGGGGCCCAGAGCGTGGGCGGCACTCAAGCCAACGGGTTCGCTTCGACGAACTGGAGCCTGGTCCTGTCGGCCGCGCGGAACGAGGACGGGGGCGAGGCGCTTGACCGGCTGTGCCGTCGCTATTGGAAGGCGATCTACATCTACGCGCGGCGCGGCGGGCTGTCTCCAGCCGACGCGGAGGACGCGACGCAGGACTTCTTCGTCTACATTCTGGAGCGTTCGTGGCTGAAGCAAGCGGACGAGACGCGCGGCAGCTTCCGCGGATTCCTATTCGCGCTTTTGCGCAACTTTCTCGCCAACCGCAGACGGTACGAAACTGCGCAGAAGCGAGGCGGTTGGCTCAAGTTCGAGCCGGCGGACCTGGCCGAGCTCGAGCAGGTTGCGTCGGCGGACACGGATCCCTCCATGGCGTACGAACGCACCTGGGCCGCGTGCGTGGCACGCGTCGCGCTGGAGCGGCTCGGCCGGGAGCAGGAGAACGCGGGCAACACCGCGCGCTTCAAGGAGCTGGGAAAATACCTGACCCGTCCGCCCGCGCCGGCAGATTACGAGCGGGTCGCCCGCAACCTGGTGGAGCCGCGCCACCGCCTCGAGGTGTACCTGCATCGGCTCACGCGCCGCTACGGCGAACTGGTCCGTGCCGAAGTCCTCGACACCGTCGCGGACCCCTCGGACGTCGAGCCCGAGCTGCGGCGCTTGGTCGAAGTCCTTTCCTGCCCCGGATGAACTGCCCGACCTGCGGCTTCGAGTATCCCGGGGACACGGCGGACGGCGTGTGCCTGCGGTGCTCGCTCCAGCAGGCGCTCGCCCTCTCCGGATCCGGAACGTCGGACTCCGGCTCGATCGAGGGCTACGAGCTCGTGCGCCCCATCGGCCGGGGCGCGATGGGCGTGGTGTGGCTGGCCCGCGAAAAGCGGCTGGACCGGCTGGTGGCGCTCAAGCTGATCGCGACAGGATCCGATCCGGCCCTCGTCCAGCGCCTGATGCGGGAAGCGCAGGCGGCGGCCCGACTCAACCATCCCAACATTCTCGCCGTCCACGCCTTGGGCGGCAGCGGGGCCTCGACCTTCCTCGCGATGGACCTGATCGAGGGCGGCAACCTCGACGAACACCTCCAAGGGCGTCCGATGACACCGAAGGCGGCTGCGGAATTGGCCGCAAAGCTGGCCGGCGCGCTGGCGCATGCACACGCCGCGGGCGTCCTCCACCGCGATCTCAAGCCGTCGAACGTGCTGCTGGACGCCGCCGGTGAGCCCCGGCTGGCGGACTTCGGGCTGGCCGGCCCGATCGAAGGCCACGGCGACCTGACCCGGCATGGGCAGATCGCCGGAACGCCGGCGTACTTGGCGCCCGAGATTCTCGAGGGCGCTGACCGGGCGTCGGCCCGGACGGATGTCTATGGCCTCGGCGCCATCCTCTACACCTGCCTCACGGGCCGTCCGCCATTCGCCGGGGATTCGACGGCGACGCTGCTGAAAGAGGTGGCCCAAGCCGAGCCCGCAGCACCCCGGGTGGTGCGTCCCGGGATTCCACGGGACCTCGAGACGATCACACTCAAGTGCCTGGAGAAGGCGGCCTCCCGGCGCTATGATTCGGCGCAGGCCCTGCAGGACGATCTGCGCCGGTTTCTGGATGGCGAGCCGATCCTGGCGCGGCCGGTGGGCGCGATCGGCCGGGCGGTCCGATGGTGCCGCCGGCGTCCGGGCGCCGCCGTGTCGATCGGCCTGGGCGCGGCGATCCTGCTCTTGCTCGCGATCGGGGGCCCGGTGGTCGCCTTGCAGATCGAGCGCAGCCGTCGAGCCGCGGCCGAAGCGGCGGCGCGGGCGACGGCGATCGCCGACTTCCTGCAGAAGGACCTCCTGGCCGAGGCGTCGCCCAACAGCCAACCCGACCGGGACCTCAAGCTGCGGACGGTCCTCGACCGGGCCGCCGCGAAAGTCGAGTCCCGGTTCGCCGACAAACCCTCGGTCGAGGCGGCGATCCGGGAGACGCTGGGCTTGTCCTATACTGCCCTTGGGGAGTATGCCGTCGCCAAGCCCCATCTGGAGCGGGCCCTGGCTCTTCGAGAGCCGAAAAAGGGATCCGATCCGGCCGCCGAGGCCATGCCATCGATAGTCGAGCTGGCTTTCAACGAATTCTTCCAGGGTGACTATTCCAAAGCCGAGGCTTTGTTCAAGAGGGCCATTGATTCGGGCGAGAAGGTACTGGGGCCGGACGCGGATCCAGTCATGCGCGGGATGGACGGTTTGGCCATGGTTTATCAACACGAGGGACGGAATGCCGAGGCCGAGCCGCTTTACGAAAAGGCGCTTGAAATCTGCCGGCGCACCCTGGGACCGGACCATACGGACACCCTTGCCGTGATCAACAACTTGGTCACGGTCTATGGCTGGCGCGGCGAATACGACAAGGCGGCGGCAAAGGCGGCGGAACTTCTGGAGATCCGCAAGCGAACAGCCGGGTTGAAGGACCCCGACGCGCTTTCCCTGATGAGCAACCTGGCGTTCCTTGAGTTTCTGCAGGGCAGGCTGGCCGAGTCGGAGGCGCTCTTTCGGCAGACCGTCGATCTCATGCGGCGGATCGTTGGGCCGGATTATCTGTTCACCAATCTCGCTATGGTCCATCTCGGCCAGACCTTGGCAGCCGAAGGCAAGCTCGCCGAGGCGGAGACCGTCACGGCTGGCGCTGTGGAGGCGGCCCATCGTACGTTGAAACAGGGTCATCCCCGGCTCCTCGTATTCGTCGGCGAACTTGGCAGGATCTACCTCCTGGAAAAACGGCCTGCCGAGGCCGAGGCCGTCCTGCGGCCAGCCTTGGAGGCGGGAGAAAAGGAGGGCGCCCCCAGGTGGAACTGCGACATCGTCCAGAGCCGGCTTGGCGAGGCCCTGGCCGACTTGCGACGCTTCCCTGAGGCGGAGCGGGTCCTTATGGACGCCTACCGGAAGCTGAAAGAGGATGAAACGAAACTGCCTTCTTGGAACAGGAATGAGATCGATATGACGCGCGACCGTCTATTCCGACTGTACACGGGCTGGGGCAAGCCCGAGCAGGCGCGGGCCTATGCTCCCGTGGAGCCGAAGGGCAACACGTAGGGAGTTGGATGACCGGATCCGTGGAGACATAACCGAATAGAAAACGAATAGAATCAGCCTCGGGAGGCACTTCCCGGGTTCTCGAAAGAATTCCCGAGTTTCTTTACCTGTTAAATAATAATAGTTTAATGAACTCCAAAGAATCCCGAAACTCGGTTCGATTCCGGGCCTTGCCACCACTTGGACGCGCTCGCCGTAGGGTTGACTCGGCCGCAGTTTGAACGATGGTTGGGGCATGCTCGATTGGTCGCAATGCCCGGCGGTTGAACGCATTCCGGGGAAGGTCAGCGGAGTCTGGCTTTTCAAGGGAACCCGGGGCCCGGTGCGAGCCCTGTTCGAAAATATCGAAGGCGGAGCGACCGTGAGCGATTTCCTGGAGTGGTTTCCGGGCGTGACTCGCGATCAGGTCGACACAGTTCTCGATCACGCACAGAACAGTTTGGTCGAAGCGTGATCCGGCTCAAGTGATCTAGGGCTTGCCTCGAAAAAATGGACACCAATTCAGGCGGCTTTGATATCGTTTAGTTTTTGTCGGTTTTCGAATACCACAGGGGAGATTTGACCGTGAGATTGCCTCGATTTAACGGACACGCTGGGTAAGCTGGTTGGGCGCTCCCGAGGACGCTCGTCACTATTTCGATGCAAGAGCCGATGCAATGGCCCCCGTTGCTGAATTCCTTGCGCATTTCGGCCGAAAAACTGCCATCGGATATGCGGATCAGGTGTCAAAAGGGCATGGACTCAATCTCAGAAGCTGCGACCGGTGGCCCGGTCGCAGCTTATAGCCGATATTTGCATCAAAGGAGAAAATGGTCATGAACGGACAAATCGAGTTTGCCGGCTTGATGCCGCACGCGCCAATCCTCGTGCCGGGAGTCGGGAGAGAAGACCTTGTTAAGGTGAAAGCCACGGCCAAGGCCATGGGCACGGTCGTCAGGCATGCGCTCGCGACGCATCCGGACACCGTGGTGGTGGTCTCCCCCCACTCGCCCCGGCAACGGGGTGCCTTCGGCTTCTGGTACGCTTCGCGGCTCCGCGGCTCGCTGGGTCAATTCGGATCGCCGGAGGACCGGGTGGACCTGCCGCTGGACCAGGAGTTTGTCGAACGACTGGAACTTGAGGCCGGGCGCCGCGGGCTTCGGACGTGGCGAATCGCCAACGAGCCCCTGGACCACGGCGCCCTGGTGCCGCTCTGCTATCTCACCTCGGCGGGATGGAACGGGAAAACGGTGATCGTTGGCCTGAATTTCCCGGGAGACGGCGGGCTCGACGAGCTCGGCCAGGCCATCGCCGCCACCGCGCAGAAACTGAAGAGACGGACGGTCATCATAGCCAGTGGCGACATGAGCCACCGGCTCCTGCCGACGGCCCCGGCCGGCTATGACCCCGACGCTCACCGTTTTGACGAGGCTTTTATCGGCCTGTTGCGCAAGGGAGCGGTTGACGAACTCCGGGGGATCGATCCCGAGTTACAGGAGAAGGCGGCGGAGGATGTCGTCGATTCCACCCGGGTGGCCCTGGCGGCATCCGGTTATCCGACGGCGGACCATCACGAGGTGCTCAGTTACGAGGGGCCGTTCGGCGTGGGTTATGGTGTGGCGATTCTCTTCGAACGGGAAGGGTCCGGGACCGCGAACCCCGCCGTGGATGACATGCAGGGCAGGATTGTCTCGTCGTTTGAGGACCTGCCGGCGGTCGCTCGCTGCGCGGTCGAGGCGAAGCTGAAGAATGGGCCGGCGGAGCCGCCTTTTTGCGCCCGCGGAGAACTGGCAACGCCCCGCCTTGTGTTTGTGACCGTGGAAACCGACCAGGGCGAACTGCGCGGCTGCTGTGGAGTCATCAAGACCAACGAGCGCGATCTGGTTTGGGAGACGTGGCGCCTTGCTGTGGCTTCTGCATTTTTCGATTCGCGTTTCCCGCCTGTGACAGCCCCGGAGCTGCCGCACCTGCGGTTCACCGTGACTGTGCTTGGGCAACCCGAACCGTTGGCCTCCCCCCAGGGGCTCGACCCGGCTGTCTACGGAGTCATCGTGTCCGCCCGCGATGGGAGAAGAGGCGTGCTCCTGCCCGCCATTCCAGGCATCGACTCCGTTGACCTGCAGCTCGCCATCGCGCGGCAGAAGGCCGGGATCGACGACGGCGAATCCGTGCAAATCGAACGGTTCACGGGCGAGCGTTTTGAGGAGATGCGGGCCGGAGAATAAGGAGGGTATCCGAGAATGCTGACCGAGGATCCCCAGGCATCGGCCCACCCGGCCCGGTGGTGGAGGATGCGGCCCGACGGCCGCATCGAATGCCGGCTTTGTCCGCGTCTTTGCAAGCTGCATGACACCCAGCGCGGATTCTGTTTTGTCCGCCGGAGAGCCGGCAACGCAATCGTCCTCAGCACGTACGGCCGGAGCAGCGGGTTTTGCATCGATCCCATTGAAAAGAAACCGCTGAACCATTTCCTGCCGGGCACGAGCGTCCTGTCGTTCGGCACGGCAGGTTGCAATCTCGGCTGCCGGTTCTGCCAGAACTGGGACATCAGCAATGCGCGGGAATTCGACCGGCTGGCCGATGCCGCAGAGCCGGAAACGATAGCAGAGGCTGCCCAACGCTTCGGCTGCCGGTCCGTGGCGTTCACGTACAATGATCCGGTGGTTTTCGCGGAATACGCCATCGATGCTGCAAAGGCGTGCCGCGAACGGGGAATCAGAACCGTGGCCGTGACTGCGGGCTACATCACCGATGAGGCCCGACCTGAATTCTTCCGGGGCATGGACGCCGCGAATGTGGACCTGAAGGCATTCACGGATGAATTCTATGGGCGGCTTTGCTTCGCACGGCTCCAGCCGGTTCTCGACACCCTTGCCTATCTGCGCCGGGAAACCGGTGTCTGGCTCGAAGTCACAACCCTGCTGATCCCGGGACAAAACGATGGGAGCGACGAAATAGACCGGGCCTCCGACTGGTTTGCCGCTTGCCTCGGGCCCGACGTGCCATGGCATTTCACGGCCTTCCATCCCGACTTCAAGATGCTCGATACCGCGCCCACGCCCCCGGCCACACTGGCCCGCGCGCGCGCCATCGCCCGCTCTAAGGGCCTGAAGTACGTCTACACGGGCAACGTGCACGACCAGGCGGGCGGGAGCACTTGGTGCCCATCATGCGGCGCCCTGCTCATCGAGCGCTGGGGGTATGAATTGGGCGCCTACAATCTGGACGGCAACCGCTGCAAGGTCTGCGGATCCGAGATTGCCGGCCGGTTCGAAAGCCGGCCGGGGACCTGGGGCGCGCGCCGCCAGCCCGTTCGGGTTAGCCAAGCCTCAGGGCTGAAAACTCGAAATGCCCGTTCTTCCGTATGATCGTCAGACGGCCTTCACTCCGGCGCGCGGTCGCCGTAGTTGCGCGCGATCCAGCTCCTCGGCAAAGGCACGACGACGATGTTCAGCGAATGACCGTTGGGCGAGATCATCGCCGATTGGATCTCGATCTTGGTGCCGTCCGCACTGAAGGTCGGATGAATGTGGTCCGCGGGCATTCCCGTCGCCACGGTCCGCTTCATGCTCGCCAACAGGAGCATTTCGCCGGTGTGGCGGTCGATGACCCAGAGGCGGTATTGAAAATCGTCGGCAGCCGCCCAGCGGCCGTCGGCCGAGCCGTTCACATGCCAGATCGAATGGCCGGGGTCGCCCACCGGCACCTGGCCGACGATCCGCATCTCGTGGGTGCGCAGATTCACGATTCCAACGCCGCTCGGGTGCTCGCCCGTGCTCGACTGGTTGCCCCAGGGGGTGTCCGCCGGCATGCCGGGATGGCGGTGGGCCAGAATCGCGATTGCCACTTCATCCTTGGTGATCGCGGCTTCGTGCGTGACCCAGTCGAAGGACGCCTCGGGGAAGAGCGGGCGCAGGCCCGTGCCGTCGGCATTCACGACCCATGTGCGCTGGGGCGCCTTGCCGCCGGTTTCCCAGCAGAAAATGATCTCGCCGTGGACCCACGGATTGGTCTGGACATGCCCGATCTGAAACGGCACCGCCACGATGGTTTTGACCTCGCCCGTCTTCAGATTCATCGAGGCCAGTCCGGATGGGCCGCTGCCCATGCCCCGGGGTCCGAACGGCTTTGCAGACTTGGTGCCGGGTTCGATGTACTGGCTGTAGATCGGATTGTTCACGTCCACGCCATCGCCCGCGGGCCCGCCCGAGTAGGAGAAGTAAACGTAGTCTTCATCGGCATCGAGCCCCATGTTGCCCCCGGCGCCAATCTCCTTCGGTATGGTGCCGCAGACGCGCTCATAGGAATCGGCCGGCCCCATCGCGCCCCTGGCACTGTCCGCAAAAATCTTGTCCAGGTGGATCTCGACTATCGCTAGCGGTCCGCGGGGGCGCATGAATCCGCCTTTTTTCCTGCCCTCGCCTTTCGGGCCTCCCGGCCCTCCGGGAGCCGCGCCCTCGGGGCCCGGTGTCGCGGGCGGCGGTTGGAAGTCCGCCCTGCGTCCCCTCGCGGGGGCGCCCAAATCGCGCATGACATAAAGGTTCATCGCCTTGCGGGCGACGCAAAGCATGCCCATGTAGCCTTTCTCGGTGACCTGGACGATGTCTCCGGTCGCCTCGTTGACGGCCATGGCCTGCCCGGGCGCCCGATTGGAGCGGAAGATCACCCATTGGCCATCGGAGGTCCAATCCGGGTGGGTCTGGTAGATCTTCGAATCCCCGGCATCCGAGCTGGTGAGAAAGCTCAGGGGAGTTCCTGTCACCGGATCGATGACCAGTTTCTTTTCGGAGGGAAAGCGCTGGCCGACCTGGGCAGAGCCGATTGACACGAACAATGCGCACGCGCAGAGGGGCGCGGCCGCTCGGGCGAGGGGTGATTTTTTCATGGTGACTTTACAGTGGGGAGAACCCATGGCCAGACGCAGCGGCACTCCCTAAAGGTTCATGAAATCGAACGGAGACAGTTTCTGGCGACACAGCCCTTGCCGCACAAACGCGACCGCCGCATCCCCGGGGCCTGCCGGCGGCTGAAGCCACCCGTGCATTAATCAGGGAGGCGGGCGCATGCACTTTGGAGTCTTGCTGTTTTCGCGGGATTGCATCACGATCCGCTCGCGATTGAGGTTTAAAGAAGTGCCCCAGCTCAGTTTAAGCCCATGAAATCGATCATTCGACGGTCGTTTGGCGTCGCGTTTTTTGCCCTTTGCCCCGGTTTCGTCTTCGCCCAGTCGGGCGCGATGGGAGCGGCCAAAGCATCAAATGATACCGACACAGTGAATCTGGAACATATGCAGGTCTACTTCCAGAACACGGATGCGGCCGCGCAGAAGGAATCGGCCGGGACATCCGCATTCAACAGCGAGCTGTCGAATTTCCAGACCCAAAACAATGTGAACACCGTGGTCGGCCTCCAGCAGGACATGCTTCAAATGCAGCACGACTACAAGACAATGCTGGATACGGCAAGCAGGGCGGCAAAATCCACGGATCCGAAGGAGCAGACTCATCTGTTCGACAATTATCTATATCTCAGCAGGAATTATCTCAGAGATCACTTCGACCCGAGTTACCAGCTCTGGGTCCTGCGGGCTATCGCCGCTCTGAAGTTGAACAAGCCGGCGACCGGCAGCCAGGCGGGGCAGATTCTCCTGACCATGCCGCCGCAACAGCGCGCCGAGCCCCGCATCCAGAGGATACTGGCCGTCCTCGACAAGCAAGGCTGGCTTCCCAAGGACAAGCCTGCGGGGGCCAGCCCGAACCTGCCTCCACCTGCGGCGGACAAGTCGGGCAAGTGACCGGCGCCGAACCGGTGTGCGCTTGATCGCGCCGGGCCGCGGTCGCTTCGCTTGGGCGAGCGCGCCGGAGCGGATGAGCGGAATGCCAATCGCCAGCAGCCTCATGCGCCCTGGCCGTCGCGCCTTATCCATCATGCCTTTTCCTGCGCTCAACGGGACACGGCCCCGTCCGTTCGGATGGCTGCGCGTCTGCTCACGGCGACCGACAACACGACGGCGGCGGCCGCGAAGAGCGCGCGAAAAGTGACCACTTCGTCGAGCAGCAGGTGCGCCCAAAAAAGCGTGACGAAAACCTGCAGTAACTGCACCTGTCCGATGCGGGCGATTCCCCCTGCGGCCAGTCCGTGGTACCAGGACCAAAACGCCAGGAACATGCTGACCGTGCCCGTATAGGCAAAGGCCCCCCAGGCCCAGCCGGACGCATGCAGGCTGGCGCCCTGCATGCTCCAGATTACGGCGGTTGCGGTTATGGGTGAGACAAGGATCAAGGCCCACGAAATGGTCGGCAGCCCCCCCAATTCCCGGGACAACCGGCCGCCTTCTGCGTAGCTCATTCCGCAAAGGATTGCCGCGACGGCAAAGAGCCCGTCCGCGGGACGGAGAGTCCAGCCGCTTTCGCTGAGGGCGAACAAGACCACGGTCGCGCTGCCAGCAAGGGCTGCGAACCAGAATCTCGCCGTGGGCCGTTCGCGGGCAAACCATGCCCCAAACAGCGCGGTCGCCAGGGGCAGGAGTCCGACCACGATGGCTCCGTGACTCGCCGGCGCATGCCGCAGGGCCAATGAGGACAAAAGCGGAAAACCGACGATCGCCCCGGCGGCGACCAGCAGCAACCCGGGGATGTGGTGTTTCCTTGGCAGCGGCGAACGACGCCGCCAAAGGAGGACCGCACCCAGGAACCCCGCGATCAAGGCCCGGCCCAATCCGACGAAGACCGGCGGCAACTCCTGCACAGCCATGCGGGTCATCGGAAGGGTCAGGCTGAAGCCCAACATTCCCAGGGTGCCGAAAACCCAGCCGGTTCGCACCGCGGCAGAATTGGACTTTGGGTTTTGGGGCTTCATTCCCGGGTGTTTCAGGGCAAGCGCGACCATCCCCACTGCCATTGCGGCACCGGGTGTCGGACTCCCGGGGGACATTCCGTCCCAATGATGGGGTCAATGACAATGCTGAACCTGACAGATGGCGCTCGCCAGCCCGGCTCGACATATCCCCATTTCTTGGGAAGGATAGCGGTTTCCCTGCTGTCGATTGTCATGAGACTGTGGTGTGAAATCGTGTCCATCCGCCCAACAGCCTCCATTTGTCCAGCCGATAGCATCCAACCCGGGGTTTCGGAACTTGGAGGACATCGTGCCTGACGAGCCGGGACGCTCCCTGGACTTCAGCCGCCTTTACCGGGCGACCCTGATTCCCCTGCGGCACTACCTCACGCGCATTCTCGGCAACACGGCGGAAGCGCAGGAGGTGGCCCATGACGCCTATCTGCGGATCTATCCCCAGGACGGCAGGCCACCGGCGCAGAAACCCGAGGCGCTCCTCTACACGACCGCCCGCAATCTCGCCTTCAACCGTCTCAAGCGCCGCCGCATCTCGCCTATCATTCAAAATGTGGCAAGCCTTGAAGCAACAGCTGCTTACGCGCCAGGAGTCGCACAGCAGGTGATGGCCAGCCAGGAATCCACTATCCTTGAAAAGGCCATCTCCGAGCTCCCCCAGGGCTGCCGCTCCGTCCTTCTCCTTCGCAAGGTCGAGCTGCTTTCACATCAGCAGATCGCCGATCGGCTGGGCATAGCCATAAGCACCGTCGAAAAACAACACGCGCGGGCCCTAAGGCTCTTGCGCGCCTCCCTGCAAGACCAGCTGGACCGCGGTTCCCCTCCAGCATCCCACGGCTCCGAAACGAGGGCCGAACCATGAATTCACCACAAGAAAACTCCGATCCGTCAATTGAGGCGGAAGCCGCCCTTTGGGCGGCAAAGCTCGACGGCTCCGCCATCAGCGACGCCGAACTCGCCACATTTGACGCTTGGCTCGCCAAGGATCCCGCTCGCCAGGAAGTGATCACGCAATACCTCCAAATGTCCGGAATGCTCGACGAGCGGCTGCCGGCTTTGGTTGCCGCGGGGACGCTGGCAATGCCCGAGCCTCCCAAACGGGCCTTTCGGTGGAATCGGCGAAGTTTCGGCATCGCTGCCCTCGGGGCAGCAGCACTGGCAGTCCTCGCCTTCTTGGTTGTGTTCCCGACCAATCGCATTCAGACGGCGGCAACGCCCGCCGGGCAGAGGGATTCGCTTACCCTTTCGGACGGTTCGCGGGTCGAACTCAATGCCGGAACCAGCGTTTCGATAGAGACGACCCGCACGGAGCGCCATGTGCGCCTGGGCGATGGCGAGGCGTACTTTGTCGTGACAAAGGACAAGACCCGCCCCTTCATCGTCGACACGTCGGCCGGATCCGTGCGCGTCACCGGAACGATCTTCGACGTTCGCACGGAGCCCGGCGGCGAAATGGATGTCACGGTCGTGGAAGGCAACGTGCAGGTGCAGCTGATCTCCAGCGGCGACCCCGCGCACCCCTCCATCGCCGCGCTCCGGGCCGGCGACTCGCTTTCCGTGCGGGCTGGAGCCCTCGCCTCCCTCACCTGGCTATCGTCTGCAGCGCTTAGCGACGCGCTCGCATGGCGCCAGGGCATGGTCGTCTTTAACGGCGTGCCGCTCCGGGAGCTGGCCGAGCGATATGCGCGATACAACGGGAGAAAGATCACGGTCAGCCCATCCGCCGCCAATCTCAAAATTGGCGGCAGGTCCAGCCTCGACGACCCGCCGGCATTTTATGCTGCGATCGGGGCGTCATTCCCCGATGTTCGGATCACGACTGGACCGGATGGCGTGACCCGGATCGGCCCGGGTTCCGAGCCCTAGGATACACCGCGTATCACTTACTCTCGCATGCGATTCGCCACCTTTCACCGTTGAGAAGGCAAATGCGGCGCGGCACCCTCCCCCGTTCGGTCCTCTTCGGCCTTCTCGTATTTGCGGCGGGGACTGCGATTCCGTGCCCTGCGAGGGCGGCGCCGGTCGAATTGAACATCCCGGCCCAGCCCGCCGACACCGCTCTTCTGCAGCTGGCAAAGGCCGCAAACATCGAGTTGATCTTTGCATTCGACCCGCTGCATGCCGTCCGCTCAACCGCCGTCGCCGGTCTTTACGAGCCGGAGGCCGCGCTTGACCTTCTCCTGACGGGCACTGGGTTTGCCGGGGGACCCAATGGGACCGGCAAGTTTGTTGTGAGAGCGCTGCCGCCAGGAGGCTCCGTCAAAGGCCGGCTTCTCACGCCTGAAGGGGATGGAGCGGTAGGGGTTCGAGTGGCGATACGCTCGGCGCGCCGGGTCACCCTCACCAATGATAACGGCGAGTTTGCATTCGGCTCCCTTCCGCCGGGCACGTACCGCCTGACCGCCATCGGCCAGGGATACCAGCCGCTCCAAATCGACGGCGTGCGTGTGAAGAACGGCAGGGTGCTGAATCTGGCGGCCGAAACGCTCCAGCCCGCCAACTCATTGGTCAGGCTCGACCCGGTCGTTGTGCAGGGTCGCTCGTCGGATACGAGTGCCATGGATCGCAACCGGACCTCGGAGGCTCCCCCACTGGCCGCGGGAGACCTGGACCTTGTCCGCACTCAGAAC
>Ga0302320_10004485_pt1 | contig 31710 bp, 25 predicted proteins | sample Bog_T0_3_FD_202130 | JGI IMG/M metagenome (GOLD analysis project Ga0302320, IMG submission 202130) | Peat permafrost microbial communities from Stordalen Mire near Abisko, Sweden - Bog_T0_3 | ecosystem: Environmental > Terrestrial > Soil > Wetlands > Peat | place: Sweden: Abisko, Stordalen Mire... | reverse complement strand
CTCCTCGTCCAGCGGCCTCAGCGCCGGCAGTCGAAGGATGTAACGGGCGTGGATCTCGTAGGGATCGCGCAGCCAGGTCTCGATCGCGGTGACACTCAGGGAGCGCGGGCGCCGTTCGACCGGCGGTCGGGGCGTTGGCGGCCGGACCGGGTTGGGCGGGCCATCGGGCAGATCAAGAGCACGCGCCCAGGCAGCAGCCGGATGGGGCGCAAGCGACTGGCCGCGTCCCTGCAGAAACATGTCGAGACGCGCCAGCCAGCGTGCCGGGACAGCGGGGGCATTGCCACGGCGTTCGGGGCAGGACAGCACGACGTGCGGCGCCGAACAGCAGGCGGCGAGGAAATCATGGGCGGCCTGGCCGACAGCTTCCTCGGGCGACGCCAGGCCGACGCGGGTGCGCATCGGGCGGGACAGCCATGGGCCAGGTTCGGCCATCGGCGGCCAGACTGTCTCGGCCAGTCCGCCCAGGACAATCACATCGACGGCTTGCAGGCGGGCTTCCAGCAGACCCCAGATGAAGATGCGCGGGTGTTCCGATCCGCCGCGGCCGCGCAGCGCGCGACGGCTGCGCACCATCGAACCCTGCAGCACCGCATCGATCAGACCGGGCAGGTCGCCTCGCCGCAGATCGGGCATCACCGTCACGGCCTCGCGCAGTTCGGTCAGCGCGGAGGCCAGCGCCTCGCCTTCCTCGGCGGCCCATAGCCGGCCGGGACCGCTGCCGTCATCGCTGGCGGCGAGGCGTTCGGCCGCCTCGATCACCGCCGCCAGGGCCTCGGCAGGGGCGATCTCCATCGCCGAATCGAAGCGCAGCGCAGGGGCCAGACAGTCTTCCAGCCGGGCGAGGAAGGCGATGCAGGGCGCGTCGCGTTCGGCGGCCAGCCGCAGACCCGCGATCCCATGCGCCGGCCGGGGTCCCCGCAGGCACACGGTCTCCAGCCGGCGCGCCGCCTCGCGGCAGGCAATTGGACTGATGCCGGCGGCAGCAAGCGGATGTTTCAACAGGGCCAAAAGCGGCACCGGCGCTAGTTCCTCGGCCACGGCCTGCACCAGCAAACGCAGGAACACCGCCGGCGGTGAATCCGCCAACGGTTCGCCGGCACTGTCATCGGCAACGATACCGAAGCGCAGCAGCGCTGCCGCGACGCGTCCGGCCAGATCGCGGTCCGGCGTGACCAGCGCGGCGCGGGCGCCAGGAGTTTCCAGCGCCTGCCGCAACACGAGTGCAATGGCCAGGGCCTCCTGCTGCTGGTCCGCTGCCGTCAACCGCGACAACCCGCCCAGTTCCACCGGCACCCGGTCCATCCAGTCGTGCAGCGCGCTCGCCGGCAGCAGCGCCCGCGACAGCGCCGGAAACCGCGCCGGCGGGATCGCCGGCTCGATCGACGTTTCCCATGGCCGAACGTCACCACGGGTCGCATCGAGGTCGGCCAGCAACCGTGCCAGTCCAGCCTGGGCGTGAGACGTCTCGATCCCGGCCCAGGCTGGCTCGTCCATGCCAAGGTCAAGCTGCGGCAAGACCACCTGGCCAAGCGGCAGCCGGGCGACGACACGCAGCAACCGCGCCACGGCGGGAATACCGGCGGTGGTGCCGGCGATCAGCACCGGATGATCGGGGGGATGGTCCTCCCACGCACGCGCCTGGGCGTCCAGCAAGGCAACCTGCCGCGCCGCCGGGTTCATCACACCGTTTTCGGCGAGCCAGGCAGGCCAGATGCCGGTGACGATATGCAGGAACTCCAGCGTCTGAGTCCAATGCGCGGCGTATTCCGGATCGGCGGCATCCGGCAGTCGTGCCCCCAGGTCGATCCCGGCGCGCTCCGCCTCATCCATCAGCGAGGCGAGTTCACGCGCCAGCATCCAGGCCCGGTCGGCCGTTTGGGGCGCGCCACCCTTGCCACGCATCGCCAAAATGAGCGTCGAGAGTGCGGCCAGGCGTTGCATTGGCGCCGCCGCAGGCGGCAACGCCAAGGCGCCTGCCAGTGCCAGCGGCGTCTCGTCCAGCGCACCCAACGCGGTGATGCGCGGCAGCAGCATCGGGCGGCCCTCCCCCACCCGAAGGAAAGCCTCCGCCAAAGCCCGCGCCGCTCGGCGGGTGGGCAGCAGGATCAGGCCGCGCGACATCTCCAGCGGATCGTCAGATCCAGCGCTGGCGAGCCAGCCGCGCGCCAGCGCTGCCAGGAACGGGACGTGCGGCGGAACCGCGAAAAGATTTAACGCCACGGCCACTGGGCGTCGCCGGTCACGCGGGCCTCCAGTATCTGTTCCGCTTCTGCGAGGTCGTCCGGCGTCGACAGATGGAACCATATGCCGTCATGCACCAAGGCGCGCAAACGCCCGGCCGCCAGTGCGATGTCCCAGACCCGGTTCATGCTGAAGGCGCCGTCGGGCATCCCGTCCAGCAGCCGCGGATGGATCAGCTGCACCCCCGCATAAATGTATGGCACCACTTCCCGCTCAGCCCGGCGGCGCGGGACACCCCACTTGTCCAGCGCAAAGTCGCCGACGCCAACATCGGCGTGGACGTGCGATGTCCGATGCACCAGCAACACCCCGTCAACCGAGTCGTCGAATGCGGCTGCGAGTCGGCGCAAAGCCGAAATAGGTCCGTTCAGCCAGAACGAATCGCCATTAACGACGAAAAACGGATCCGCACCCAGAACGGCAAGCGCCGCTCGGACGCCGCCTCCGGTTTCCAGCAGATCGGCCTCCCGCAGCAGGACTGTCCGCGGCGGCACAGGGCGCCGCAGAAGATGCTTCGCGACCGCATCGGCCTGCCAGTGGACATTGACCGCCACGGTTTCGACGTCTGCACTGACCAGATGGTCAAGCGCATGGTCCAGCAACGTGCGGCCGCCCAGGGTCAACAGCGGCTTCGCGGTGGCATCGGTCAGAGGTCGCATGCGCATCCCCAGACCTGCGGCCAGGATCATGGCGGAGTGCGGAGCGACGGTCATGACTCGGATCCTGGCATGATGGTCGGATTACCGCGTTCGATGGGGGGTATCCAACGGTTTAACGCGACCGCGAGCGGTTCAGCGGCCGGTTGGAACAGCGCATCCTCAAGCAGTCGCCACGTCCGTGGGCCGTGAACAAGGTATTGCGTCCGACCGTCGCGCAAAGCAAGCCTGACCCACTGGCACGCGACCCGAAGATGGCGTTGCGCCGCGCACACGGAACAGGCAATGCGAAACCCGATCGGATCGAGTTCGGGCCGCGCGTTCAAATAGCGCTCCACCGCACGCTGCCGCGACGCCGAAGGGATGTCGCGTCGCGCATCCTGCAGCAGCGACATCAGATCATAGGCCGGATGCCCGATCGCGGCGCCCTGGAAGTCGATAATCCCCAGGCGGCCGCCGGCCAAGCGAAACAGATTGCCCGCGAAATAGTCGCGATGGACAAAGCCGCGCGGGCCGCCCATCAGCGGTTCCAGCATCGTCGCCAACGCCGCTGCCACATCATTCCGCGCACCGAGTGGGGCGGCGGTGCCGAAGCGCGCCGGCCACCACCAATCGAACAGCGTCGTCATCGCTGCCGAGGCCATCGCGCTCGCATCCCATTCCGGAAGCCCCGACGGTGGCGCCGCGCGTTGCATCACGACCAGCGCATCGATCGCCAGATCCAGCAGCGCGTCCGGCGCGTCGCCGCGATCCAGCAGGACCGACAGCAGGTCGTCGCCCAGGTCTTCCTCCAGCACCAGGCCCGTTGCCTCGTCTGCGGCGAGGATCGCCGGCGCCCGCAAACCGATGCCGCGCAGGTGGGCTGCGATGCGCAGGAAGGGCCCGACATCCTCCGGCGGCGGCGCGTCCATCAGGACCGCCGGCCGGTCACCGCGGATGCGCAGGTAGCGGCGGAAGCTGGCATCCGGCGCCAGCGGTTCGGCGTCGCTGGGTGCATACCCGTGCCGAACCAGAAACACCGCGATCATGTCGTCGCGGTTCACGCGCCGGTCCCGCCAAGCGCCACCCGAGGCAGACGGTCATCCCAGCCCGCCAAAGTTGCCTCCCGAACCTCGCCCTCGCCGAGACGCAGCGTGATCGTCAACGCGTCCTCCGGCCGCAGGTCGCCAAGCCGGTCCGGCCATTCCACCAGGACGACGCCGTCGAGCGCGTCCTCCCAATCCAGTTCGCCAAGCGAATTGGGCCCATCCAGTCGCCACAGATCGTAGTGAAACACCGGACCAATGTGCGTGTCGTAGATCTGCACCAGGGTGAAGGACGGGCTGGGCACCTCCATCGTCGGATCACCCGCCGCAGCGCGCAGGAAAGCTCGGGCCAGAGCCGTCTTCCCGGCCCCCAACGGCCCCTCCAGCAGAATGCAGTCACCCACATGCGCCACCGCCGCCAGCCTTTCGGCAAGCGCCTCGGTTGCAGCGAGATCAGGCAAGGGAACGGTCACCGGCATGATTTTAATCTGAACCACGGCTGGACTCGCATACAATACCTGCCCGGCATCAGTCCGGGTTTGTCGCTTCTGCACCCCATGCTAGACGACAGTCTCCACCGGAACCCTGAAACCCCACGTTGGGACGTTCGATGAACCAGCATAGCACCGCTGCCAGCATAAAGCGCTTCTTCTCCGCCCCGCTGACGGACACCGACCCCGAACTGGCGGCCGCGATCCGCCACGAACTCGGCCGTCAACAGGACGGCATCGAGTTGATCGCGTCGGAAAACATCGTCTCCGCCGCCGTGCTCGAAGCCCAAGGGTCTGTGCTGACCAACAAATACGCCGAGGGCTATCCCGGCCGCCGCTACTATGGCGGGTGCGTCTACGTGGACGTGGCGGAGAACCTGGCGATCGACCGCGCCAAGCAGCTTTTCCAGTGCAGCTTCGCGAACGTCCAGCCGCACTCCGGCGCGCAAGCGAACCAGGCGGTGTTCCTGGCGCTGCTTAAGCCCGGCGACACGATCCTGGGCATGAGCCTGGATGCCGGCGGGCACCTGACCCATGGGGCCGCACCCAATCTGTCCGGCAAATGGTTCCACGCCGTTCAGTATGGCGTCCGCAAGGAAGATGGCATCCTTGATTACGACGAACTGGAGCGCCTCGCCCGCAGCGATAAGCCAAAACTGATCATCGCCGGCGGGTCGGCCTACGCCCGCTTCATCGACTTCCCCCGCATCCGCAAGGTCGCGGACGAAGTCGGCGCCTATTTCATGGTGGATATGGCGCATTTCGCCGGACTGGTCGCCGCGGAGCTGTTCCCGAGCCCGTTGCCGCACGCCCACGTCGTCACGACCACCACGCACAAGACCCTGCGCGGCCCGCGCGGCGGCATGGTCCTCAGCAACGATCCCGAAATCGGCAAAAAGATCAACTCCGCCGTCTTCCCCGGCCTGCAAGGCGGCCCGCTCATGCACGTCATCGCCGGCAAGGCCGCGGCGTTCGGGGAAGCGTTGAAGCCGGAATTCCGCGCCTACCAGAAAGCCGTCCAGGACAATGCCCGCGTGCTGGCCGAGACGCTGAAGCAGCAGGGCCTCGATATCGTCAGCGGCGGCACCGACAGCCATCTGATGCTGGTCGATCTCCGCCCCAAGCGCGTCACCGGCAAAGCCGCCGAGGCCAGCCTGGAACGCGCGCACATGACCGCCAACAAGAACGCCATCCCATCCGATCCGGAAAAGCCGGCGATCACCTCCGGCATTCGTCTCGGCTCCCCCGCCGGCACCACGCGCGGCTTCGGCACCGCCGAATTCTCCCAGATTGGTCTGATGATCAACGAAGTTCTGGAAGGACTAGGTCGGTCCAATGACGGCACCAAGATCGCTGTGGAACAGACAGTCGGCGTCCGGGTGAAGGAACTCTGCGCGCGCTTCCCGCTGTACCCGACCCGATAAACCGCGATGCGCTGCCCGTTCTGTGGCTTCGACGACACCCAGGTAAAAGACAGCCGCCCCACCGAGGATAATGGCGCGATCCGCCGTCGCCGCTTCTGCAGCAATTGCGGCCAGCGCTTCACCACGATCGAGCGGGTGCAGTTGCGCGAACTGACGGTGATCAAGTCCGACGGCAGGCGCGTCCCATTCGATCGGGACAAGCTGGCGCGGTCGATCCGGATTTCGATGCGCAAGCGGCCGATCCAGGAGGAACGGATCGAACGGATCGTCAACTCGGTCGTGCGGCAACTGGAAGCGTCAGGTGACAGCGACATTCCCAGCAAGCAGATCGGCGAACTGGTGATGGATACGCTGAAGGACCTCGACAAAGTGGCCTATGTCCGCTTCGCCAGCGTGTATCGGAACTTCCGCGAAGCGAAGGATTTCGAGGACTTCGTCGGCGGTCTCGGCGCGACGGCGGAGGAGTAATCAGGTCGCGGCCTAACCGGCGCTCAGCCGGCGGTGCCGGCCAGTTCCCGCTGCGCCAGATGGGTCAGCATCTCCGCCACGTCGCGGGCCGGCCGCGGGCGGCTGAACAGGTAGCCTTGCGCCTCGACACAGTGTAGCGATGCAAGGTGCTGAAGTTGCGCGGTTGTTTCCACCCCTTCACCGATCGTGGACATGCCGAGTTGCTGGCATAAATCCAGCACCGCGGCGACGATCGTGTCGGTGTCACCGCCCTGCCCGAGCTTCGCGACGAAGGACCGGTCGATCTTGACCTTGTGGAACGGAAAGCGCTGCAGGTAGCTGAGTGACGAATAGCCGGTCCCGAAATCGTCCAGCGCGATGCTCAGGCCGAGATCGCGCAACTGGTGCAGGATGACCAGCACCGCATCGGTGTCGGCGAGCATCGCGGTTTCGGTGATTTCCAGTTCCAGCCGGCGCGCTGCCAGTCCCGCGGCGGCCAGCGCGGCGGCGACATCCTTCACCAGGGTGTGGCAGCCGAACTGCACCGGAGACAGGTTAACCGCGACCTTCAGGTGATGTGGCCATGTCGCCGCGTCGGCGCAGGCTTGTTGCAAGACCCATTTGCCCAACGGCACAACCAGGCCGATTTCCTCGGCCAGCGGAATGAAATCGGCCGGCAACACCATGCCGCGTTCCGGATGCTGCCAGCGCACGAGTGCCTCGAAACCGCAAACCGAGCGTGTGGCGATGTTGATGAGCGGCTGGTAGAACAGCCGGAATTCGCCGTCGGCCAGCGCTTTGCGCAGATCAAGGTCGAGGGTGCGCCGCGCCTGCATGCGGGCGTTCATGTCCGCTTCGAAGAACTGGTAGCGGCCGCGCCCGTCGGCTTTGGAACGGTACAACGCCATATCAGCATTCTTGATGATGTCGTCGACGTTTTCGCCGTCGTCGGGGATGATCGCGATGCCGATACTGGTGCCGATAATGACACGACTTCCGTTGAATTCGTATGGTTGGCCGACTGTCTCGATCACCCGGATGGCCAGGGCGGTGCAATCGCTCGGCTGGCTGATGGACTGCACGATGGCGAACTCGTCGCCGCCGAGCCGGGCGATCGTATCGGTCTCGCGCACCTGCTCATTCAGTCTTTGGGTGACCTCCCGCAGCAGGGCGTCGCCGACCGGGTGACCAAGGGTGTCGTTCACCTGCTTGAAGTGATCGAGGTCGAGGTAAAGCACCGCGCACCGCTCGCCCCGAAGGCAGCGTCCCAATGCTTCGGTCAGCCGGTCATGGAACAACACCCGGTTCGCCAGGCCGGTCAACGCGTCGTGGCGGGCCATGTGCGCGATTTTGGCTTCTGACCGCCGCTGCTCCGTCATGTCTTCCAAAGTGACCAGCCAGCCATCGTTGTCCATCGGTGCGAAATTCGCCGCGATGCGGCGGCCGTTGGCCAGATCCAGTGCCTCTGAGTCAGGCTTGCCCGCGTCCTTCAGGCGGAGGATCAGTCCGAGCAGCTTTCGCGGATCGATGATCGACGGATCGGATGCACCATCGGCAAGGGCGCCGATGTCCTGGATTGTCATGCCGGACGCGATGACGCCCGCGGACAGGCCCAACATTGCGCCCAACCGGTCATTTCCCACGATCAACCGGTTGTCCGCGTCGAACAGGCAGAGGATCTCCGACATATTGCCCAGGGCGGCGCCGAAGCGAACCGCCTGAATCTGAAGCTCCCGGTCGGCGCGTTGACGCTCGCGGCCCAGGGTCAGTTCAGCCTCGGCGCTGCGCTGGGCGGCTTCCGCCTCGGCCATCGCGGCACGCGCCTCGCCGAGCTGACGCTGGCTCCGCAACTGCCGCTGCATCAGAATGCCAACGCCGACAATCAACAGTTCGAGGATGATCGCGGCGCCGATCAGGTAGGCTTCCTGCTTTCGCCAGGGCCTCAAAATCGCGGAAACAGTGGCGGATACGGAAACCACGAAAGGAAAGTGTGAGAGCGTATGACCTGCTACCAATCTTTCCACACCATCGATCTGGCTTTTTACCAGCACCACTTCACTGGACGCGCCGCTGTCAGCCATCCTCGCGACAATCCCGCCCCGGGTGAACGCTTTGCCAACGGTTCCGGGGACGGATGGATAACGGGCAAGCAGCACACCGTCGTTCCTGCTCAGCGCGATCGAGGTCTCTTCCCCATGGCTCACGGTCTCATACAGTTTCTCGAAATAGCTCAGCACCACCCCACCGAGGGTGATCCCCAGGAAGCGGCCATCCGCGCTGGCGATCCGGTGGACGACAACAAGCGCCCACATGCCGTTCTGGCGCGCGACGAAGGGATCGGGGATCACGCTGGTCTGGATAGGATTCTCCTTCAGTAGCTTGAAATAAGGCCGGTCCGCGACGTTGACCACGGGCATCGGCAAGGGATGGTTGAAGTTGATGAAGTTACCATCGGCATCGACCAGAGCGATGGTTTCGAGTTGCGGCAGCATACGCGCATGCTCGATCAGTTGCGCATTGACCTCCGGACTGGACATCAGGTGCCGGAACTCCTCTGGAGTCTTTATGCTGTTGGCCCGCGTCATCTCGATGAAGGTAGTCCCCAACAGGTCAACCGCGTCGAATGCCCGCTCCGCCTGGTCCGCCAGGGTCAGGGCGAGGCCCTGCAATTCGTGGCGTGAGGCCATCAATGCCTGTTGGCGCGACTGCATCAGAAGCAGACCTGTGGTACCCGCCACCAATAGGCCTAGCACAAGCTGACTTATCAGAAGCCATGAGATCGCTGTTCGGGTGGACCTCAAATGGGGCCGTTTCGCACCGTCAGTCAGCGCCAACCGGAACGGTGAGCCAATCGAATTCGGACGTTGCGTGTCGTGAGGGATCATCCACTAGCCCTTGAATTGGTGGGCCCATTCACCCAACGCCCGAGAATCGCGCGTCGCGATCAGACCACTACGGCAAGAAGGTAAAGGATCGGTTAATCCAGACCGCCGGCCCGAGCGGAAAACCGCGGTCGCCGCGACGGTGGTCGCGAACCGGCTTGGCGCGCGTGGCTCCACGGGGTTCCTTCCGGTGACATGGTTCGGCTACGATCACGCGGTATGACAAACACCGCCGCAGACGACCTTTCGCACATGCGCGCCGCCCTGGCCCTCGCGCGCCGGGGCCTCGGCACGACCTGGCCCAACCCGTCGGTCGGCTGCGTCATTGTCAACAACAACCGCGTCGTGGGCCGCGGCACCACCCAGCCAGGCGGTCGTCCCCACGCCGAACCCGTCGCCCTGACCATGGCCGGCGACGCGGCCAGCGGCGCCACTGCCTACGTCACACTGGAACCCTGCTGCCATTGGGGCCGCTCCCCGCCCTGCACCGATGCCCTGATCGCCGCCGGCATCGCCCGCATCGTCGTCGCCACGACCGACCCGGACCCGCGGGTGAACGGCGACGGCCTCGCCAAACTAAAAGCAGCCGGCATCACCGTCGAAACCGGCCTGCTGGAACATGAGGCGCTGGAAACCCTGATCGGCTTCAGCCACCACATCACCCTGGGCCGGCCGATGGTGACGCTGAAGCTCGCATCCACGATCGATGGCCGCATCGCCACGCAGGCCGGTGAAAGCCAGTGGATCACCGACACGCCCGCCCGCCGTGTCGTCCATGCCATGCGCGGGCGGCACGACGCGGTGATGGTCGGCGTCGGCACGGTCCTCGCCGACAACCCCGACCTGACCTGCCGGATTCACGGCTTCCGGACCACCCCCAATGTCCGCGTCATCGCCGACAGCCATCTCCGCACGCCGCTCACATCCCGACTGGTCACGACCGCTTCTGTCATCCCAACCTGGTTCCTGCTGCGCGAAGGCACCAATCTTGCCCGCGAGGAGGCGTTCACCGAAGCCGGCGCCAAACTGATCAAGATCCCCGGTTCGACCGCCGGCGTGGACCTCAGGGCCGCCATGGCCGCACTTAACGCGGCCGGCCTGACCCGCATCATGGTCGAAGGCGGCGGTCAACTCGCCGCCGCGATGCTGCGCGCCGATCTGGTGGACCGTGTCGCCTGGTTCCACGCCCCCTCCATCATGGGTGGCGACGGCTGGCCTGCGGTTCAGGCGTTCGGCATCCAGAAGCTGGACCAGATGCCCCGGTTCCGGCGGGATTGCATAACCGCGATTGGCAACGACATGCTGTCCGAGTTCACAAGGCAGAGATAATGTTTACCGGCATCATCACCGCGCTCGGCCACGTCCGATCGATCGATCCGATTGCGCAGGGGCACGACATGCGACTGGTCATCGAAACCCCCGCAACGTTCCTGACCAATCCGCCGGTCGCGATCGGCGCCTCCATCGCCTGTTCCGGCTGCTGCCTGACGGTCGTGGAATGCGGCGACGGCTGGTTCGCCGTCGATGCCTCCGCTGAAACCCTGGCTCACACCAAGCTTGGCACCTGGGATGTCGGGTCCCGCGTCAACCTGGAACGATCGTTGCGGCTCGGCGACGAACTCGGCGGACACCTGGTTTCGGGTCACGTCGACGGCGTCGGCACGGCACTTTCGGCAACGCCGGAAAACGCCTCCACTCGCTGGGTTTTCCGCGTTCCGCAGCCGATTTCCCGCTTCATCGCCGTTAAAGGCAGCGTCGCCGTGGACGGCGTATCGTTGACTGTGAACGAGGTGCAGGGCGATACATTCGGGGTGAACATCATTCCCCACACCGCCTCGGTCACAGGATTCGGGACTCTGCAGCCGAACGACCCCGTGAATATCGAGATTGATACCCTCGCGCGCTACGTCGCTCGCCTGGCGGAGACCGCCTGATGGAAAACCTGCACGAAAAGTTCCTCACCAGCGAACTGTCGAAATATCTCTCCTCGGCCGAAGAACTGATCGAGGAAGCCCGCAACGGCCGGATGTTCATCCTGGTCGACGACGAAGACCGCGAAAACGAGGGCGACCTTGTGGTGCCGGCGCAGTTCGCCACGCCCGACGCGATCAACTTCATGGCCCGCCACGCCCGCGGCCTGATCTGCCTAGCCATGACCCAGCAGCGCGTCGACAAGCTCGGGCTGCCGCTGATGAGTCAGCAGAACGGCACGCGGCACCAGACCGCGTTCACCGTCTCGATCGAGGCCCGCGAGGGCGTCACCACCGGCATATCCGCCGCCGACCGGGCGCGCACCATTGCCGTCGCGATCAATTCGGACAGTACTCGCGACGACATTACCACGCCCGGGCATGTCTTCCCGTTGCTGGCACGCGAGGGCGGCACGCTGGTCCGCGCCGGCCACACCGAGGCCTCCGTCGATATCGCCCGCAAGGCCGGACTGATCCCGGCCGGGGTGATCTGCGAGATCATGAACGACGACGGGACCATGGCCCGCCTGCCGGACCTGGTGACCTTCGCCCAGCACCACAACCTGAAACTCGGCACCATCGCCGACCTGATCGCGCATCGGCGGATGACCGAACGGCTGGTGCGGAAGGTGGAGGAAGGAACCTACGCGCATGCGGCCGGTGGCAACTGGCGCGCTATGGTCTATGCCAACACGGTCGAGTACCAGGAGCATCTGGTGCTGATCAAGGGCGACGTGAGCGGCCCCGAACCTGTCCTGGTCCGCATGCATGCGGTTGACCTGCTGGACGACATGACCGGCTCGCCGCACTGGATTGCCGTGCATAACGCGATGCATATGATCGGCAAGGCCGGTCGCGGCGTGATCGTGATGATCCGCGAGCATCGGCCGACCGCGCTGGCCGAACGCGTCCGCCTGCTGGCAGCCGGCACCCGCCGGCCCCAGCGCGAACTCCGCGACTACGGCATCGGCGCGCAGATCCTGCTGGATCTCGGCATTACCAACATGATCCTGCTGACCAACAGCCGCCGCACCGTCATCGGCCTGGAAGGCTACGGCCTGAACATCATCGAGCAGCGGTCGATCCCGAATATCGTCGGCGTGGACTACGAAGGATGAGCACCGAGGATGCCCCTCTGCCCAGCGCGCCGCATGTGCAGGGTCCGCCGCCGCATCTACTGATCGTGCGCGCGCCGTATTACCGCGATGTGGTGGATGGATTGACCGCCGGCGCCTATCGCATCCTGGCCGAGGCCGGCGCAACCGCGGATACGCTCGACGTAGCCGGCGCCTACGAACTGCCGCAGGTGATCCGGATTGCCTTGCGTGGCAACCGCCGGTTTGACGGGTTTGTCGCGCTGGGCTGCATCGTCAAGGGCGAAACCGACCATTACGACTTCATCTGCCGGTCGACGATGGACGGAATCCTGGCCGTCGCGCTGCAATTCGGCATCTGTCTGGGCACCGGCCTGCTGACCTGCGACACGATCGCGCAGGCCGAGGCGCGCTCCGGACAGGACGGCCACAATAAAGGGGCGGAGGCCGCCGCGGCGGCATTGTTGCAGATCAACGCGGCCCGTCACCTCGGCGCAGTCTGATGAAGGTCCCGGCCTGATGGCACGTCCGCCGAAAACCCGGCCGCGCACGGCCTCGCGCGTCGCTGCCGTGCAGGCGTTGTTTCAGGCCGAACAGGCCGGCGACAATCCGGAAACCGTGATCGAGCAGTTTGTCCGCCATCGCCTGGGCGTGCTGGAAGGACAGGACGGTTTCGAGGACGGTCGCATCCCCGATGCCGAGGTGCCGCTGTTCAGCCGGGTGGTGCGCGAAGCCGTGCGGCGCCAGGACGTCATCGATCCATTGCTGGTCGAGGCGCTGCCTAACGACTGGCCGCTGGCTCGCATCGATCCGGTGCTGCGGGCACTGATGCGCGCCGGCGCGGCTGAACTGTCGATGACCGATGGGCCGCCGGCCAAAGTGGTGATCAACGAGTATCTGGATATCGCCCGCGGATTTTTCACCGGCCCCGAACCCGGCCTGGCAAACGCGGTGCTGGACCGGCTTGCTCGGTCATTGCGGGCCAGCGAGTTCTGATCGCAGATGCGGAGGCGGCGGAACCGGACGGCCCGGCGCAGTCCGCTGAGCAGGGGGGCTATCGGTTGCCTGAGCCGATGCTAGGGTCGAGACCGCGGTGCTGCGCGCTGAGGCGGATGCGGCAATCGGCGTAGTCATGGCTGCCGAAGGTCAGGCCATAGGACCGGCATTGCTTGTCATCCACATCGGCGAAATCGGCCGGGTTTCCGAACGCGACACCAGCGGCGGCCGGTGCGACGGGATTGGCGACAGCAGATTCGGGGGTCACTTGTGCCGGGGAAGCGGCCGCAGGCGTTACAGTTGCCGGCACGTCCGGACCAACAAGGCAATCGCCGCGATAGGTCGTGCCTGAACAGTTCGACGGGGCGGAACATGCAGCGAGCGCAGCGACGCTCCCGATCACACACGCCAGATGGTACGACAGTCTCACCAAGCCTTCTCCCGCCCCGGCCGAACGCCTGTCAGTCTGACGTGACCGGTGCGACGCCAGCGAGATGTTCGATAGCGACACGGTCCGGCAGCGTCAATCCGCAACGATCACCGGCAGGCGGTTCACCCGGGCGGGACCTCGCCGTGCGCCGCGTGGCTCGTCACGGCGGCAGGGCGGCGATCGTCGCGGCAACGTCGAGAATGCCGGCACCCAGCCGGTCGTCCCAGCCGGGTGGTCCGACCGGCTTGCGGGCCGATGCGATCAGCGCCGCCCGCAGTGCCTCGGGCGTAACGGTGACCTGATCCCAGGCTGCATTGCCGCGCAGCGCGGCGACGACCCCCGCCGTCATGGCGCAGGCGGCAGAGGTGCCCGAACTCAGCGAATTGGCGTCCAGTGTCTCGCAGAACTGGCTGGGTGCGCAAAGATCGGGCTTCTGGACCGCCAGCATCGCAGGACCAGGTCCCTGCGACGAGTAGCCGACCCAGGTCTCGTCCGACCGGACGGCGCCGGCGGTAATGACCAGCGGATGGGCGTTGGCGCCCCAGATGCTATGGCCGGGGCCTCGATCCAGTCCACCGCACCGCTCACTGGGGCAGAACAGCCCGCAATTCCCGGCAGCAAAGACGATGTCGAGATGATGATCCTCCACCGCTCTGGACACCAGTTTGATCATCGCGTGGCCGCCGGGTTCTTTGTTTTCCGTGTAGCTGCCGGTCGGATCGGACGTGGTGTCGAAAACCCCCCAGGCATTGACCAGGACCCAAGGGCCGGACCATTGCGGCAGCAAGCGACGCAGGTGGATCTCGTGGATCAGGTTGGTGAACACGGTGTGCGCGATGCTGACGAAGACATCGATATTCGGCAGATTGGTGGATGATATCATTGGCACGTCATAGAGACGGGCCTTCGGCGCCAGGTCGAGAATGCTGCGGGCGATCATCATGCCGTGCGAGTCGTACGGCGCCGTGCCGGCCGCCTGCACCAGATTGTTATCAAGGTAGTGATCCAGCCCGCCGCCCCAGTTGGCCGTGGGAATGGCGGCTTTGTCGAGGCCTTCGTCAATGATCACGACATTGACGGTCTGTCCGAACAGGGCGCCGCTGGTCAGGGCCTCGGCGCGGATGGTCCGGCGGGCGTGGCCCCTGTGGCCGAACAAAGCGAGGTTGGCCGTGCCGGGACACCAATGATCGGTGATCGAGTTGCCGGGATCGATGCCGCCGCCCAGAAACGTGTTGCCGTTCGTATCCAGCGTGGCGTCGCGGTGCAGCGCAACGATATCGAGGACTGACCGGGCGACGGCCTGGTCGCCGGCCTCGTAGGCGATGACCAGTTCGTCTGGCACGATCGGCTGCGACGCCACGGCAAGTTGCGCCTGCCGGGTCGCGCGCGGATCGACGAACGCGGCCCGCCAGTCGAGCGACGGAGCCGAGACCGCCTGGATCGTGGCATAGGGCTGGGCGGCGGCCGGCTGGGCGGGGCCGGACTGCGGCGGGACGGGCTGCGCCGAAATCGAGGTCTGGCGCCGTTGCGCCGCGTCCAGCAGCCGGAGCGTGAACTGGGTCAGTCCGGACAGATCCCGCTTGCTGTACAGCGCCAGCAGATCGGGCGTGTTCCGCAACACCGCGTAAAAACGGATCCGAGACGTCGGCATCATGGCATCGCTATCCTGGCGGCGGCCGATCGCTTCAGGGCGAAACGATCAGGCCGCCGCCGTTCTGTTTGAGAGGGCGGCTCAACGGCCCCGCAACAACCGTTGCACACACACGCCGTGTTGCCAACTTACCGGCCGGCGGGCATGGCAGCCGATCGGCGCTGCGGCGCAACCGATGGCCGGAGGTCGCGGTCCATCTCGCCCTCGGCCACGCGGGTCAGAGCGGCTTCGTGAACCGAGGTCACCGAACCGCTGGACATCCTGACCCAGCCGGCGTCACGCCACTCCCGCAGTTGCTTGTTGATCAGTTCGCGCGACACGCCGGTCATGACCGCGAGTTCGACCTGGGACAGCCGTAACGCGGCGTCGGTGCCGGCGGCGGGCAGTTGCGTCAGGCGCAGCAGCACCTTGGCCAGACGCGCGGGGGCGGGCAGGCCGGCGATACCGGCGAGCTGGTCGGTGACGCGCCGCAGCCGCGCCGTCGCAAGGCGGAGGATCGCCAGCAGCGCCTCCGGGTGGCGTTCGAACGTCTGCCAGAATTGCCTGGCATCGATCATCAGCGCTCGGGCGGGCGACAAGGCGGTCACATCGGAGTCATGCGCGCGGCGATCGAGCGCGGTGATGGCGCCGGCACAATCGCCAGGGCCGGCGATATCCAGAAACGCCTCGCCACCGTCCGCGCACGCGACCGACAGCTTCAGATAGCCCTCCAGCACCAGGATCACGGTGCTGGCGGCGTCACCCTGGCGGCAGATCACCTCCTGCCGCTTCAGGCTGCGGACGCGGGACCAGCGCAGCAGGGCGTTGCGGTCCTGTTCGGGGAGCGCACCGAGGGCGGGATGCGCGGCGAGGTGGTGGCGGATGGTGGGATCGCTGGCCGGCGCGGGGTCGGCCGGAACCGAACGGAGATACGGGGTGGCGTGCTGGATCGCCGCCTGGTGGATGGTCCCACCCGGAATTGGCAGGCTGCGAGGGGCGGCGGAGGTCGCGTTCAAGAGATGCATGGAATGGTCCCCAGTTGCGTAAGCGTCGCGTGTCGATGGGGACGGGTTTACGGATGGGGCGTCATGTGGGCGGCTAAAGCGGCGTCAAAAATCGGGCCTTGGGCGTCAAAAGTGGCTTTGACGGCGGGATCGGTGGATTTTTCCGGGGCCGCGGGTCCGGTGGTGTTGATAGGGGTCTTGCAGGAGGGATTGGTATGATCCGGATCACAGGGCATGCGTGCGGGCAGCCTGCGCCGGGGCGCAGGGCTGTTGGGTCGCGATTGGTTGTGTGGCAGGCATCGCGGCACGCTCTGTCACCTGCAGGCTTCGGCGCGTGAAATGCAAAGGGTCCCGACGCCCAGTCGCAGTGAGGCCTCAGGGTGCCGAGATACGGGATGCCCGACGCGATTCGCGCACCCAAAGGAGCGCCCCTGAGGTCAGAATGAGAGCGACCCCAGCAAACGTAGTCGCAGGTGGCACTTCGTTAAAGAGCGAGAACCCGATCAGAATCACCAGCGGCAGGCGCAAGTAATCGTAGGGCGCCAACAGGGACATGTCGGCAGCGCGCATCGCCAGTTGACTGAACAGAATCCCCAGCCCACCGCTTACAGCCAGTAAAAGCAGCACGGGTTGATCCCAGGGCCACGCCTCCGCTATCGCGGGCGAGGAAAATACCAGCGTAACAGCAGCGGAATATGCCATGGTTGTCAGGTGCCCATCGGTCTGCGTCAGGTGCTTTGAACCCGTCATCGCCGCCGCGTTCAACGCGGCCCCCGCGAGTGCGACAAGGTAAACCGGATTCCAGTGCACGAAACCGGGGCCAATGATCATCAATGCACCCAGGTAACTGACTGCGATCGACGACCAGCGCCCGAGGCTGACCACCTCGCGAAACCAGATGACCCCGCACAGTGTCATGAACAATGCTCGCGCGTAATTGATCGCCGCGGCATCCGCCAGGATCAGGTGGCCCACGGCATAAAATATGAACCAGAACGAAATCAGCGTCAGCAGGCCCCGGGCCAGATGCATCGGGAACAGCTTGGTGCGGAACACGGCCAGACCTTTGTCGCGTACCAGCATAGCCACGAACATCGCTGTGCCGATGCCGCGGACAAAACTGATCTGGGCGACGGATACGCGGGCGCCGAGGTGATGAACCACTGTCGAGTCCACCACCATGCAAGCATTCAATCCTATGTAGTAAAGCACGCCGCGCATGTGGCCCAAGCGGCGTGCCGCCTGACCGATCCGGAACAGGGAGTTCGTGCCGGGCGAAAGAGCGGTACTTGTGACGCTTTGCCCGTCAGGTCTCACGGCCCGACGTCCCGAGGCCGGTTGGACGAATGCTCCCGCCCACCGGACATGCCGCCTCGGCCGCCCGGCGCCGCCTTGCTGTCTTGGCGTAATGACTCCGTTCCGGATTACGCACGATCGGATCGATCAGGCTGCGCTCGTAAGCGCGCCACAATTCGGGCGAAATCGTTTCGGCATCGTCGACGACGAAATTGTTTTGCAGATTTTCCGCGTAGTTGGCACCGATAGCGTGTCAATCCGTAAACCCTGCCGCGATGAGGTGTTCACCATAACGCTGGCGCCGGCCGACGTCTCTATATGGAAGTTCATTCACCACCTCACTAATCCGTCGGCCAGGCGATCCCGCCTTTATTTCGGCAACAAGTTCTCGTGCGGCATTGACGCGGCCAAGTGCAGCAAGAGACGCAGCGGTAAAGCCTCTTGTTCCGCGCCAGACTGACCTCTCACCAAGCGCGCGCAGCCCCCAGTCAACCGCCTGTTCATAATCACCGGCAGTGTAATGCGCGATACAAAGTGCGGAGTAAAACTTGTAACCTTCCCGATCGTAGGGTGACAGCTCCAACGCACGTTTCGCCCGCCTCACCGCCTCCGCCGGTTCACCGGCATATGCGTAGCTCAAACCACTCAAGGCCCAGGCGTTCGCAGAACATGGCGCAACGTCCAAGGCCTGCTGGAACATTCGCATGGCACCGACGTGATCACGGTGGTGGATGGATCTTCGATAACCATATGAAACCAACGCCCGGATGTTGCAGTTGTCGAGTTCCAGTGCTGTGCGGTTCAGTCGCTCAACCCGTGCTATCTCGCCTGCTCGATCGGAGGTCCAGCCTTGCCCGATCCTGGTACTGCGCCATTCGGCCGCCAGCGCATAAGCTTCACCGTAGCCGGGGTCTTCGCGGATGACATCGTCGAGCATTGTCTCCACTTCGTCGAAACCATCGCGATTTAACAGCATGATGCGCTCTCGGCTCAGCAAGATCTTTTCGTAAACGCTCAGCACGTTCGGCCGCTTGCCGCGTATCCGCCGCAACTCGGTTTCATGCACTTGCGGAACCAACGCATTCACCAGCCGCGCCACGATGCGATCCTGTTCGACGAATGAAATGGTCACGTCGGCTTCGTCGGTATGGCTGTAGAGGATGTGGCCAGTTTCGGCCTCGGTCAGTTCGGTCGTGAGCCGCAACCTGTCGCCACCCCTACGGACGCGGCCGATTACCAAATAACGCGCGTCGAGTTTCCGACCGATATCGCGCGGTGTCATGAACGGATCACTTAAGGCGTAGGTCGATCCATGCGAAATCACGGTCAGTTCACGCAGGCCGGCCAGTTGGGTTATAATATCAGCAACTATACCATCGCTCAGGTGGTGAGGCAGGGGCTGATCTTCTGATTGCCGAAGCGGCAGAACGGCGATACGCGGGGGACCATTGTACCCCGGGGCAGCGGGCACCGAGAGACGGCTTGGCGAATCGGACGGCACCGCACCATTTCCGTCGCGGACCCGCGCAATCAACGCCTCGGATTCGGCAGCGGGCGCGACGTCCAATTCCCGCCGCAGTAGCGCTTTTGCATTGACATAGACCCGCATGGCGTCAGCCCTGCGGCCGACCAAGGCATATAGTTGCATCAGACGGCGGTGGGTATCTTCGCGTAATGGATCGATTGACAACATTCGTTCGGCTATTTGCAGGCATTGCTCGGTATCGCCTGCATCCGCTGACGAGTCCGCGAGCCGACCTAAAGCGCTAAGAACATCCGCCTCAATCGCACTTCTCATACCGACCAGGAAATCGTCGAACGCGGGGGAGACCGGCGGAAAATTCTGCATAAGCGGCGCGATGTACCGATCCGAAATCGCTTGCCACGGCCTCTGGGACGATCCTTGCGTCAATGCCCGCAGGTCATGGACGTCGCAAGCAAGAGTGTCGGGCGCTATCGAGAGTGTGTTGTCGCGCGTCTGAATGAAATCTCGGGCACCGAAGCCGTCGCGGCGCAATACGAACAGGGCCTGCCGCACGCTGTGCCGCTGCTGGTCGTCACACCGGTCCGGCCAAAGCAACTCGCCTAAGGCCTCACGTTGGATCGGGAGGCCTTGCTGCAGAACCAAAAAGGCAGTGAGTGCTTGCACCTTCAATGGCAAATTGACGGGCTCGCCGTCCGCGGCCCGAAACGAGAACGCTCCCAATAGCTTGACGTGTGTCAGGGCTCGCATAACCTTGCCTCCGCACCTTAGCCAGGGGCCGTAGAGCATCAGGTTCGTGAAGCAATTGTGAATCGAAGGAGGTTTCCGATCGTGGATGCCGCGGTCGCGGGCAACCGTTCCGGCAGCGCCTCGCCATAACGGACGGCATTCTGACGATCGCTTTGTCTGGTGAGGGTGGCAATAATGAGGGTCGATGTTTATCCGGCTCGGGCGCCGTTGACTTGCTAATTTCTTGTCTCTACGACTTAAAAACGAAGATCGTTCGGGTGAAGGTCGCGGATGGTCGGTCAGGTCCTGTCAGCTCGCGCGAACGCGAGCCTAGCGGGGGATGCACCCAGCGATCACAAATAGGGGAGCGTGTCTATGACCAAGACTATTGGGCTGGCCGACGCCGGCGGTGGCGAGAGTGCAACCGACACGATCGGTGCGTCCGGCGCGGGGCTTGGCGGGACGATCAGCCTGGGAACCGTCTATATCCGCCCCATCGGCATCTCGCCATCCATCGCCTACGCGCCGGGTGAGCACTGGTTTCGCGGCAACCAATGGCCGCCGGAGAACACCGAACCGCCTACGGCGGTCCCGCCCGCGCCGTGGCCGCAGAGCGCCAATCGGCATTTCACGCCTGTCGAGCCGCCTGCCCTTCCCCCCGGCTCGCCGGTCCTGGCCGCGATGCCGCCTCGCGCATGGGACCCGACATTTTATCAACTCGTGCTACTGACGGAGTTCGCGCAGAAATGGGCAGCGAACCCCAATGCCGTGAAACCGGCACTGGACGCGATCCTGACCACCGCCCTGCTGCCTGCGAACCAGGACAGCGAGAGGCACAATCTGATCCAGTTGATCGAATTCCGAGACGGCGACCTTGACGAAGTCTTGTCCCAGATGACCAGCTTCGATGCCTATTTCCAGGGCGCGCTCGGCTACTCCAAGGCATCCCACCCCTGCACGAACTACCTGTTCCAGGGCGCGATGCGGGTCGCCGAGTTCGCGGCGATGTACTTCAAGAACATGTATCAGCGGCCTCGCCCGTGGCAGCTTTGGCCGCAACTGATGCCGCCGGTCTCGGTGCCCGGCCACGCCTCGTTCCCCAGCGCCCATTCGACGCAGTCCCACACCTGCGCCCTGGTGCTGCAGGCGGTGGCCGCGGGTGTCGTGCCATCCGTCGTCGATATCACGACCCGGCTGGCGCAGCGGATCTCCCGCGGGCGGGAGGTGCTGGGTCTGCACTACCCGTCCGATACGGTAGCGGGCGAAGTCCTGGCCGCCGAGGTCGCGGCGCTGTACCTCGCCGGCCCGACCGTGCAGCGGCTGGTCACCGCCGCACAGGCCGAATGGCACTCTTACACCGTCTGATCTACTCGTAGCGCATCGCGGTCACCGGGCGGGCGCGCGCCACCTGCACGGCGTGGAAGGCGGTCGTCGCGATGGCGATGACGACCGCCCCCGCGCCGGCGGCCAGGAACGGCACCGGCCCAAGGTCGATCCGATAGGCGAAGCCATTCAGCCAGTCGCGCATGCAGTACCAGGCGATCGGCCAGGCCAGCGCGTTGGCCAGCAGCACCGGCCTGGCGAACTGGCGGATCAGCAGCCATGACACATCGAAGGTGGAGGCACCGAGCGCCTTGCGGATGCCGATCTCCTTGGTGCGGCGTTCGGCGGTGTAGGCGGACAGGCCGATCAGGCCGAGGCAACCGATGGCCACCGCGAAGCCGGCGAAGGCAGCGAACATCTTCGCCTCGCGGGTGACGTCCAGATAGAGGCCGGCGATGCGGTCGTCGAGGAAGACACGGTTGGTCGGCCGGTCGGGGACGAACGCATGCCAGACCCGGTCGATGCCGCCGAGCGTCTCGGGCAGGTTGGAGGCGGAGAGTTTCAGGCACAGCACGTTGAACATATCGGGATCGACGATGAAGACGCTGGGCGGCACCGGATCGCGGATCGACGCCAGCGGGAAATCCGGAACCACGCCGATGATGCGGTGATGACGCTCCGCGATGCCGGGATCGACGCTGTGGATCTCGTGGCCGATGGCGTCGGACGGGCTGGCGAAGTCCAGCGCCCGCATGGCGGTCTGGTTGATGATGGCGCCGCTGAGGCGGGTCTTGTCGGTGGCCGCCATCTTGTCCTCGGTGAAATCGCGGGAAAAGTCGCGGCCGGCCAGAAGTGGCACGCGGTAGATGCCGAAATAGCCGAAATCGATCGGCATGACGTTGAACGCCACGGACGGGCGGTCGGCTCGATCGGGGCGGCCGAAATCCAGCGCGAGCGACTGGGTCAACATCGGCACGACGAAGGTGGCGGCGATGGCTTTGACGCCGGGCACGGTGGCGAGTTGGGTGCGCAGAGCCTCGACCGGCGCTGTCTCGCGCTTGTCCAGCCCGTCCGGTGTCGATTGCTGCGGCATGCCGGTCAGATCGACGGTAAGGATCATGTCCTTGTCGAAGCCCAGCGCCTTGGTGGTGGCGAAAGAGACCTGGCGGTAGATGACGATGGTGGCGATCAACAGGGCGATGGTGACGGTAAACTGGAAGACGACGAGGCCCTGGCGCATGCGGCCGCCGCCCATGGCGGTGCCGGCGCCGGCCTTCAGCACCTGGGCCGGCGGGAAGCGCGACAGGATCACGGCCGGGTAAACCCCAGCGGCGATGCCCAGCAGGACGGCGGTGACGACGGGGATGATTGCCAGCGCCGGGTGGCCCAGCAGGTCGATCGTGATATGGCGGTCGAGGAAAGCATTCAGGCTGGGCAGGAACAGCATCGCCAGGCCGATGCCAACGACCAGCCCGACGAAGGCATAGCCAAGCGACTCGCCCATGAACTGGAGCATCAACTGGTGGCGCAATGCGCCCAGGCCCTTGCGCACACCGACCTCGACCGCGCGGCGGGTGGCGCGTGCGGTCAGCAGGTTCACGAAGGTGATGCCGGCGAGCATCAGAATGAGCAGGCCGGTGGCGGAGACGGCGAGAACCGTCTGCATCCGGCTGTTCTGCTCATTGGTGTCGGGGCTGTAGGGATGCATGTGCGACGCGGCCATGGAGTTCAGGTACAGCGACGAAAACAGCGCCTCCGCCGGTTCGTCGCTGGGGTAATGGGCCAGGGCGAAGCGCTTGAGACGGTCGGTGAGGCTGGCGCCGGTGACGCCGGGGCGGAGGCGGAGGTAGGTGGAGACGGTCAGGTTCAGTTCGGTGGCGACCTGCGGCGCGGCGTCGAAGCCGGCGAGTTTGCCGAAGCCGGTTGTGCCGGATGCCAGCGCGGTGAATTTGAACGTGGTGTTGGAGGGCGGGTCCTCGGCGATGGCGGTGACTCGCATCGGATGGGTCAGGTTGACGTCCAGCATGCCGCCCAGGCAATCGATGGTGTTGAAGTATTTCAGCGCCATCGAGCGGGTCAGGACGATCGAGTCGGGGGCGGTGAGGGCGGTGGCGGGATCGCCGCGCAGCAGGGGAAAACCGAGCACGGCGAGGAAATCGGCATCGACCCAGTCAAAGCTTTCGGTGGCATTGACGTCGCCCCGGCGCACGCCGACCAGTTGTTTCGCGTCCCGGGTGATCGCGGTGATTTCGGGGAAATCGAGTTTCAGTTCCGCTGCCATGCGGTCGGGCGTGGCGACCCAGGTGGTCGGGCGATCGTCCGATTGGGCGATGGTCAGTTGGACGCGGTAGGCGTCCTGATAGCCGGGCAGGAAGTCATTGTAAGAAAATTCATCGCGGACAAACAGGCCGATCAGGATGGCGACGGCGAAGCCCAGGGCGAAACCGAGGACATTGAGCAGGGCGTAGAAGCGGTCGTGGCAAGCGTTGCGCCAGGCGGCGGCGAGGCAGTTGCGGATCATGATGTTTCCCCGGTGGTTGGGTTACGCGGCGCGTTGCTGGAGGGTCGGGACGACCTGGCCGTCGAGCAGTTTGAGCGTGCGGCCCGCATAGGCGGCGTGGGCGTGGCTGTGAGTGACCATCACGACGGTGGTGCCGGCCTTGGCGATCTCGGTCAGCATGGTCATCACGGCGTCGCCATTGGCGGTATCGAGATTGCCGGTCGGTTCGTCGGCGAGGATCAGTTTTGGTTCAGCAACCAATGCGCGCGCCACGGCGACTCGCTGCTGCTGCCCGCCCGAAAGCTGCTGCGGCAGATGGCGGGCGCGGTGCGGCAGGCCGACCCGTTCCAGCGCGGCCTCGATCCGGCGTTTGCGTTCGGCCGACCCGACGCCGCGATAGATCAGGGCGACTTCGACATTTTCGGCGACGGTGAGTTCGTCGATCAGGTTGAAGCTCTGGAACACGAAGCCGACGTTGGATCGGCGCAGTAATGTGAGCTTGCGTTCCGGCGCTTTGGCGATGTCTTCGTCCAGGAAGAAAAATTTTCCATCCGATGGGCTGTCGAGCAGGCCAAGGATATTCAGCAGGGTGGACTTGCCGCAGCCGGACGGGCCCATGATGGCGAGGAACTCGCCCTGCCTGATGTCGAGGCTGACGTTGCGCAACGCCACGGTTTCGACTTCTGTGGTGCGGTAAGTCTTGGTCAGATTGACGAGCTTGAGCATGGCGGGTGTTACTCCTGCGTTATGTCAGAGGTCGAGGCGGTCGATGCGATCGAGACCGGTGTAGTCGGAGGTGACGACGCGGTCGCCGGGTGCCAGTCCGCTGAGCACTTCGACCGATTCGGTGGTGCGGCGGCCGAGCTTGACGGCTCGGCGGGTGGCGCTGGTTCCGTCGGGGGCGAGAACGAAGACCCAGGCGCCGCCGGAGGCTTCCAGGAACGGTCCGGCGGGGAGCACCGCGGTGGGCAGATCGTCGCCGAGTTCCAGCTTGCCCTGGACCGCCTGACCGCGGCGCAGGTCGGCTGGCGCGGCGCCTTCCCAGGCCAGATCGATCTCGAACTTGCCGTCCTTCACCTGCGGATAGATTTTTGTCACGGTCAGGCTGGCGGGCGTGCCGTCGATGGTGACCGCGACGTGCTGGCCAGGCTTTACGCGCGCGAGGTAGAATTCGTCGACCTGGATGGTGACCTTGAATCCGGCGTCACGGTCGATCTGCCCGAGATGCTGGCCGCGGGTCTTTTCTTCTCCGATATGGGCGTCGAGCGCGGTCAGCACGCCGTCGGTCGGGGCGCGCACAGTCAGCGCATCGAGCTGCGCCTTGGCGGCGGCGAGGTTGGCGTCGAGGCGCGGGGCGGTGCGGTCGATCAGTTCGTTGCTCTGCTGGATCATCGCCGCGTCGCGCTGCAACGCCACCTGGGCGATTTCCAGCATCCGCTTTTCAAACGCCAGTTCGTCGGCCGACTGATCAAGCTTCTCCTGCGAAGTGAAGCCCTCGGCCGCGAGCGGGCGGCGACGGGCAACCTCCCGGCTAAGGCGGGTGATGTTCCATTGCGCAGTCGCCACGCTCTTGGCATCGCTGGCCAGTGTCTGGTCGAAGCTGAGTCGCAATGAGTGCTGGCTGCTCATTTGCCCGATGACCTGTGTTTCCCGAGCGATCGCGTCGAGTTCCAATGTGGGATCGGACATCCGGATCAGCGGCTGGCCGGCGACGACGCGCTGCCCGGCCTCGGCCAGCACCTGTTCGACGCGACCGCCCTGCACCGCGTCGAGCACGATGCTAATCAGCGGCACGACCTTGCCGCGTAGCGGGATGAAGTCGTGGAACGGGGCGTTCGAGACCGTCGAGATGGTGATCTTCGAGGCATCGATGCGGAAGCTGCGTTCGGCGGGGTGCAGCGTCATCCAGGCAACGGACGCGAGTGCGGTGATCGATACGGCAACGCCCAGCAGTATCGGCCGGATTGCCCGCCGCCGGCCGAGCGGGCGATCCATGCCGGAAAAGAGGGCGGGACTGCCGGCGATCTCCATGGTCAGGCCGCCTCTGTATGACGTTCCGCGATCGCAAGGTCACGCTGGTGCAGATCGTGCTGGTTCATCGCCTCGTAGATTGCGGCGCGGTTTTCGTAGTGCGCGGCTTCCTGCGGATCGAGCCCAATGACATGGTTCATGTCTGCCAGCGCCAGTTCGAATGATCCGGTGTTGTAGTGCAGGACCGCACGATTGACCCGCATCGGGATGGAATCGGGATCGAGCGCAACGCCGCAATCGTATTCGGCAATCGCTTCCTCCATTTGTCCTAGCTCCGTCATCATTTCGGCCCGTGCCGCTCGGATTTCCGGTTGCACCGGGTTCAGTTCCAGGCCAATGCCGGAGCAGTTCAGCGCGTCCTGCCATTGTTCCTGGCGGGCGTGGCAGATCGCCTTGCCGAAATAGACTTCCGGATAGGGCGGGCTGAAGGTTATCGCCTTGGTGTAGGCCTGGATGGCGTCCTGGTGACGGTCAAGCTGCTGCAAGATATTGCCGACTTCGAGGTAGTATTCCGTGTAGTAGGGATCCATGCTGATCGCGTGGTCGTAATGCTCCAGCGCTTCTTCCAGACGGCCCATCTGGGCGTAGACCTGCGCCGTGTTGAACTGTAAAACCGAGCGGTGCAGAAGGTGCCGTTCATCGCCGAGTGCGGCCGTTACGGAGGCGTAGGCGTTCTTGCAGAGGTCCAGGGCTTCCTGCTGGCGTCCCTGACGGACCCTCAGCAACGCGAGGCCGTTGTCGATGAAGGCGCGCATGAACGGCTGGCGGTCGCCGTCCGGCCCTTCTTCGGCGCTGCGGATGTCGCTGACAGCTTGCAGGATGTGGTGTTCGGCAAGGGCCAGATTCCTGGCCTCGACGTAGCGAAGCTGGTGCATGGCCAGGATGTAGTTCATCTGGGCGCGCATGTCGGGGCGGGTCAGGAAGGGTTCGGCATATTCCCGGACGAGCTGATGGGCGCGCTCGCCGTCACCGCTTGCAACGAGGCAACTGTTCATTTCGCTGACCGCGGTCATGCGCTTGATCTCGTCGGTCCCGACCAGATCGTCGAGATACGGCAGGATGGTGTCGATGAAGCTTTTGGCTTCGTGATAGTAGCCGCGCCGGTTGTACAGCCCGAGAACTTTGAGGGCGATGCGGGCGGCGGCCAGTCCGCCGTTGTTGCTGCGGTAGTAGTTCATTAGCGATGGGTATTGTTGTTCAAGGACCGTAGCGGGACCCTCGGCGATCTCTCGTTCCAGAATCCGAGCGGTTTCCTCGTCGATGCCCGGGAGGGCGGCGAGCGGGGGGAGCTTGGCGATCCATGATGCCGCGGGCACCGTCGTCATCGCAAGCGTCAGCGACAGGTCCTGCGCTGTCTCGGCGATCACGGAGATACCGTGCGACGCCGCGCGGCGTGCCAGTTCGATGAAGAAGCGTTTGGCGAGGTGCTGGGCATGGTCGAAGTTCCGGACGACGACGATCCAGCGGTCATGGTCGCGCAGGGCCTGCTTCCACGCGAGGACCATGCCGACCAGTCCATGAACCTGTCGATAGGCACGCTCCATCGCGTAAAACCGCGTCCGTTCGCCGGCGCCGGTGGTGTCGGTCAGACACAGATACCGCGGCTGTATGCGGTCGCGATATGCCGGGAGGAGCATGTGCAGTTCGTAGTCGTGCTGCTCGAATATGTTGGTTGCGCCGATGTCCAGCAGCTCCAGGTATGCGGTTTTGATCAACTGCGCCACACCGGACCAGGCGCCAGCGGACTCGAAGCGGGCGTCGAGTTGGAAAATGCGGGGTTCCATGCAGGGGGTTTCCAGATCGGCCGTGCCGGCAGGGGGAAGCAATCGCAGCATCCTGGGGCAAGCCGAGACGCGGGATATTTCGTTCATCGATTGACTCCGTTTCTGGAATTAGGAGGATTTGTTCTTGATCCACATGTACATGCCGGTCCCGAGTATTGTCAGGGTGATCGCGACGTAGAGGATCGTATCGCAGGCCATCCAGACCGAGGTGGGCGACTGGTTGAGCAACTGGATGGCAGAGCCAAGGTATCGTCCCATGGTCGGCAGGAAGACGCCGAACAGTATGAGCAAGGAAAGGATCCGGCCGAACAGCCAGACCAGGGAAAATATGCGGAGCACCGCAAGATTGGCCGGCGACGCGGCCGGTGCCTTGGTGCCGAAGCGGCCAAGGGTTATCCGGTTGAGGATGCCGCGCAGGTAGATTCGGGCGCCGGCATCGAGATCGGGGTCGCTGAAGATGTTGCAGATGACAAAATAGATGTCGGTCTTGACGAAGACGTTAAACTGCCAGGCCATGCCGATCACGATCTCGAGGATCATTGCCTGCACGAGCTGGATCGTGAACGGACCGGCATCGTGCCGTAGCAGGAACCCGAGGAGGATCGTCAGCAGCGCCGCGGAGAGTGCGTCCACCAGCAAGCCGGCCAGCATCGGCAGGTAGCGCTTTGCCTTCGGCAGGGTCAGAATGCCGGTCAGATCGGATTCCGCGACGATATTCCACATCCGATTGCCGATGCCGTATTTCGACACGATGCCTTGTCGTGCGGCGGCCAGCATATGGCCGAGTTCATGCAGGATTGTCTGAACAAGCGACAGGACCATCATAGCCAGCAACAGCGCCGTCTTGTTGGTTTCGATGTAGAAAGCGTCGATATTCAGCCGAAGCTGTGGGTGGACGACCGCGTCGAACGCGGCGTAGAGGATGACGGCTGCATAGCAGGCCAGCATCGGCGGCGAAAATATCGCTTTTGCCACGCGACGATCGACGCTGAAGGTTCTGCGTGAATCCCTTGCCGCATCCTGCAGGTCTTGCTGGGCCTGCTGGCGCCGGCTTTCCGGATGGATGAAACCGATCTGGGTCAACTGGTGGAGGAAGTCGTCGACGTCCACCGGTTCGGCGCTTACGGCGGCCAGGCGGGATTTGATGGCGGCGGGGGTCTCGCCGGATCGGAGCATCCTGAGAATCTGGACGCCTTGTTCCGGAAACTGATAAAAGTCGCCCAGATCGGTGTTGCCGACGACGTAGAGGTCACCCTCCTGCTGCTCCGAGAGGGGAATGACGAAGTAGCGTTCCTCGATCGTTGCTGACATGGGATTCAGCCGGCAATGCGGGCGCGGAACAACCGCCGGCTTCGATGTGCATCATCAGGCGTGATCATGGCTGACATCGACGGGACTCCGGCTTTCGGTGCGGCGAAAGAACAACGCGGGGTGGCTTCCGTGCGGCGGTTTCCCGCACACGGAAGCCGATCCGGTCAGGCGAGGACGATACCGCCACAGTAGTGGGCGGAGATCACGAGCGCCACGCGGGTCGTCTTGATCTGCTGCATCTTGGTGATGGCAATGGTCTTCATGACTTGGTTCCTTTGGAGGTTGTTGATAGGCGGATGAACGGACGAGGTGTATCGGGCTGACTTGCCTTTCGCCGTCCGCGGCAGTTGGAATGTCTGTCGCGATTGGAATATCATCACGGAATGACTGTGGAGTCCTGAAGATCCGCTGAAAGTTTTCTGAAAGAGTGCTGAAGGACGGACCTGTGCGACGGCAACGGCTGTGCGCACACGCCGGGTGTCCTTGCGTCTGTTCGGGTGGGATGGAGGGGCGGAGATCGAGCGCCGGCGACCGGCTGACCGCGGGAACGGCCCGGCGGTCATTCAGGTTTCTGTGCCGTTATTTAGCCGTAAAAATAGTCGTTCCGACCTGGACAAAGGAAAGCCTTGATCGCGACCGTCAACAGGCGGATCTGATGCCTTGCTCGAAATTGGCCAGCTGGCCAATAATCCCCTGGATGCTGCCCTGGATCACCTGGCTCATGCCGGCTTCGCGCGCAATCTCCTGCAAGCTGGCAGACTGGCCGCTGCGCCGAAGTGCTTCAGACGACGCGAGCACGATGCTGACCAGATACTGTGCCAGGTCAGAGAAGATATCGTCCGGCAGGCCCGCGATCAGATGCTGGTGCTCTTTCAATGCCGCCAGATTGCGTATTGGCGGCACGGCGTTCGGGCGGGCGGCGATCGCGGCCGGACACTGTGGTTCGGCCGCCGTCGCCTGGACATCACCGCATTCGGATAGGACAACACTGACGTCCGACGTGAACAGATATCCGCGGCGGGGACGCGTATGGATCGTTCCCAAAGCGTCCGCCCCCAGCGCATTGCGGATATCGCTGATGCACTGGGTGACGTTGTTCTCGGTCACGAAGATGTTCGGCCACAGTGCCTCCATGATGGCTTCCTGCGACAGGAGGCGCCCGGCATTTTCAACCAGCAGGCGCAGCAGCCCGAATGATTTCGGGCGCAACGGACGCTCCTTGCCGTCCGCCGAGAGCAGAGCGCCGCGCTCGATGTCGAGAACGAACGAACCGAACCGGTAGGCGATAGTGCGCGCAGAAGTCGACATGACGCATGCTCCCAGGCGGTCGGGCCCTGGGGGCTGTCGCCCCGGGCACCGCACGTTTCCCTTGTGGACTGCCTGATCCACCGATCGGGATCGTAGCAACCGGCGTCGCTTGGATATGTGAAGTGGTTCTCATGGGACGTGGCGCCGGCAAATGCCGCAGGCGATGGGCCTGGTGCCCTGGGGCATCCGGCCGGTCTGGGCTTGGCGTGCCGCGGCTGTGTTTTCTGGTCTTCGTCCGCGCGGCGATGATGAAATTCGCGTGATCAGTTCCCGTAAAGCGACGAAGCAGGAGATGCGACGCTATGCCGAATCGTGAAATGACACGGGCGGCCGCTCGTGCGAAGGCGCGGGAAGCGCTCATTGCCATGACCGGCGAGGAAGACAAAGCGATGACCGAGGCGGCGCTCGCCGATCCGGATGCTCGACCGCTCGGCGAAAAGCAGTTCGACCGGATGCGGCCGACATCGGCCGCCGACCTGAACCGCCGTCTGCGTGGCCGACCGCGACTGCAGACTTCCAAACGTCTGGTGAGCCTCCGGCTCGATCTTGACGTGGTCACGCGCTTCCGGGCAACCGGGCCGGGATGGCAGTCGCGGATCGACGCGGTGCTGCGGGCGCATCTGCCGAAGATCCCGAAATAAGAGCGGTCTCGTGACGGGAGGCGGGCCGGCTATCACCGGATAGCGGGGCGCGAATTAGCCTAGGATTGGCGTCCCCGGCGCGATTCGAACGCACGGCCCCAAGATTAGGAATCTCGTGGTGTCATGTATTAGTGTAGGTAAATCAATATGTTCTGGAAGATGTATTTTCCAGTTGCCCGCGGGACCGCTTTTCCTCCTCGCACGGCCGGCGTTTCGGAAACCGGCACGTTCCCGGTTTGATCGGGCCTCACAAGCTTTCCGCCGCCGGGGCTTGATCGCTATGTCCGGTCGCCACCGCCGTTTCCCCCGCGATCAGCAACGTCGGCGAATCCCCGGGCCAGGAATCAAAAAAGCGGCCGTCAGGGGGTCACCCTGACGGCCGCATATTCAGTCACCGATCTCGCCCCTGCGCCTGTACCCAAGGAGGCGCACGACGCGGTGCTCGCACCCTCGGCCCCTCCTTCGCGTGCTCAGTCAGCCGCCGCCATTACCCCAGGGCGCAGGCACCCGTCGCCTAGTAAACCGGCTTCCAAAGCCAGGCCGGCGTTCCGGTGTAAGTGACCGCGATCGTGTCGCCGGGCTGGAGCAGGAACGACCCGGCATTAGCGGCGCAGGCTGCGCTGATGGTGACCGCCGAGCCGTTGATCGCCACGTACGTCACGGTCCCATTGTAGATAATCACGTTCACCATGTAGCCGGTCGCATTGGTCAGCGCCACGCCGCTGGCCGGCACCGCCGGAGTCGTCGGCACGTCGTTGCCCGAGCCGGTGATCTTCACCCCGACATAGCCGCCGGGCAGGAAAAGATTGCCTGGCGCCGCGTCGATGTTTGGATTGATAAAAATGTGGTTCGACCCGGCCGTGCTGTTGAAACACCCGCTGCCGGCGCCGCCGTGCAGCGGGCCGGTAACGCTGTCGAACTGCCCGCCGATCCAGGTGTTGCGCGCCGCGTTCGGGCTGTCGCACTGAACGTTGATATCCACCACCTCATAATCGTTCGAGATGAACGTGT